>Ga0307488_10005285_pt1 | contig 10680 bp, 11 predicted proteins | sample SB02metaG_FD_202248 | JGI IMG/M metagenome (GOLD analysis project Ga0307488, IMG submission 202248) | Sea-ice brine microbial communities from Beaufort Sea near Barrow, Alaska, United States - SB 0.2 | ecosystem: Environmental > Aquatic > Marine > Coastal | place: USA: Alaska | collected...
TTGTTAACAAATAAGTTGCGCTGAATAAAGCAAAAGCTATTTTTTAAAGGAAGTTCTTAAAACAAAAAAACCGTTGAAAATCAATCGATTCACAACGGTTATTGTACTGAAGGCGGGACTTGAACCATTCTTTTTTTGAATTTCTATAATGCTCGCCAAAGATTAACAAAACCTATTATATTCAATACTTTATAAGTATTTTAAATAATTTAAGTATTGAATGAAATAGAATAAAATAGAGACAAATAGAATTTTACCGTACAAAAATCGTACACAGTCGTACAAATTTATTATATTTGATTGTTCAAAAAGTTCAACATAATGGCAACAATCAATTTTCTACACCGTTCTACAAAAGAAGTAGCACCTTTAACTTTACGATTACTATTTAGAGATTCTAATGGTACTGATTTTGTTTACAGTTCTAAAACAAAATACAGAATAGATAAAACGTACTGGAAAGACCACAAGAAGAATAAAAAAGACGGCAATTTTATAAACAAACAACTTCAAGTTAAAATAGACTTACAAGAATTAGAGAACTATGTTCTTTATGCTTTTAATGAAACACCAATTAAAGAAATTACAAATGATTGGTTGATTAATTTAGTTGATTTGTATTACAACCCAATTACAGAAGTAAAACAAAGTGAGTTGATTACGGATGCTATTCAAGATATCATTGATAGTGCAGAAACAAGAAAAAATGCAAAAGGTGGTATTGGCTTGTCTATAAGTAGAATAAACGCTTATAAGTCTTTAAAAAGAATAATTGAGGAGTATCAAGGAAAGATAAAATTTACCGTTAAAGAGGTTAATATAAAATTTTCCAAAGACTTTTTAAAACATCTACTAAAGACAAAAGGGTATCAAATAAGTTATGCAACAAAAAAAATTGCAGATTTAAAAACGGTTTGTTTTGATGCAGAAACAAATGGTATTCCTGTTCATTTTCAACTTAAAAAGATTGATAGTACAAAACCTACAAATGATAATATTATCTATTTAACCACTAAAGAATTAGAACAAATTGAAAATGCAGACCTACCAACAGAAGCATTAAAAAACGTTCGTAAATGGCTTTTATTAGGTTGCTCAATAGGGCAAAGAGGTGGCGATTTATTAAACATTAATGAACGTAATTTTATCAATAGAAATGGTTTGTTAGTAATAGAGTTAAAACAACAAAAAACAGGTAAAAACGTTACTATTCCGGTATTAGAAACCACAAAAAAAATACTTGATACTGGTTTGCCTTATAAAATTTCAATACAAAAATTTAACAAACAAGTTAAAGAGGTTTGTAAATTATCTGATATAAACGAAATAATAAAAGGCGGTATTGTTGAGGTTACAGAAAAAGGGAAAGGCAATAAGCAAAAAAGGAAAGTTAAAGGCAATTATATGAAATGGCAATTAATTGGCTCACACGTTTGTAGACGTTCTTTTGCAAGTAATTTGTATGGTACACTACCAACACCATTAATAATGCAAATAACGGCGCATAGTTCAGAAAAAATGCTACAAAACTACATTGGCAAACAAGGTTTAGACTATGCGCAACAAATAGCAGATTTTTATACTTTACAAGCATTAAAAGAAAATAGACAACCTCAACTAAACATTATAAAAAATGCATCAAATCAAAACTAAAAATAATTATTATGAAAAACACACAAGAACACCTAGGAGATTACAAAACTCCTCAAGAATTAATTAATAGATTGGAAGTACTTGAAAAAAGAAAAGACTTAATATAAAGTATATTGAAAGGGGCAAGGAAAAATCCAGAATTCAGAGCAGTTTTAACTAAAAAAGCACAACAAGCCCGGAAAAAAAAGAAAGAAACGATTAACTTAATATCAATATCTTTAGATAAGGGAAATCTCCCCTTTCTAAAATAATTTAAAAACGTTTAAATTAGGGAATAAGAAATAATGGCAACGCAAAAGGAAAACAAACTAATTTTTGACATTAGAGAATACGAGTTCAGAGACAATAAATCTTTTAATAAACATAATCAAGATTTATATAAACTTATAAACTACGTTCTAAAAAACGAAGAAGAACAACTTATTAAGCAGATTGCATTAACAAAAATCATTTTTGAAGTTACCGATAATAAACTTTTATTTTCTACATTAAATTTATTCGTTAATGTAAACTTAAAAAACTTATCTAATAACATAACTAAACAAATAGTATTACAAGATAAAGCATTAATAAAACCTTATACAGAAGAAGAACTAACAAGGATTTCTAGTATAGTGTTATCAGTATATTTAAGAAAACAAATTTTAGAAAAAGCCAATTTTGATAATAGGTTATTGCCAAAGTTTGAATTTATTTTAAATGGGTATATGATTGAGTTCTTTGATATTTATGAGGTGTCAAATAAATTTCAAAAACACTTTTTCTTAAATATTGATAAATTTTTAAATTTGGAAATAGAAAAAAAAGAGTTTATTAATTATATACTAGATTATGATTACATAAATGATACGTCTAAATTTAAAAAGGATATTAAGTACTTAAAAAATAAGATTGAAAGTAAAATAACTCATAAAGATAATTTAGAGGTTGAAAGTAAAGACATCTTTAAATCAAATGGAATAGATTTATTTTTGAAATGGGAAGAAATTTGCAAGGAAGAACCTCGCAAAAAGTATAGTTATATTTTTCAAAAATTAAAAGAGTTAGAAAAGTTAAGAAAAACCGACCTTAAAAGTATATCAAGTTGGTTGTATGAAAAATCTTACATTACCAAAGATATTTACGGTGATTTTTTAGTTTTAAACTATTTTATTACTCCAAAAAATATATTATCAAAAGGAAGAAATAGATTATTTGATACTATTAAATAGATTACCGATTTTCGGTAAAAATCAAACATAGAACGGTGTAGAAATATAAAGAGTTTTGTTGCGTATTAACAAATAATATTCATCAAAATGAAAACAATTCAATTCGTTCAAGTAACACCAGAGCAACTACAAAACGCAATTATTGAGGGCGTGAAAACTCAATTAGAAGAATTAAAAAAATTCTACCAACCCAAAGAACCTAAAAAATACCTCACAAGAGCAGAAGTAAGTAAAATGCTTTCTGTAGATATATCAACAGTTCATAATCTTACAAAGCGTAATGTATTAGAGAAATATCAAATAGGGGGAAGATGCCTTTATTTACTTTCTCAAGTAGAAAAATCCATTGTTAAAATAAATAACTAAAACAATGGCAACACAAACACCAACAATACATTCGTTCAATGAAGTAAAAAGATTTAAAGAGGTTATACATTATGAACTCATAAATGTAAATAATGGCAAATCTCAACTTTCTGAAAAACTTAATTTAAGTAAAGACAGAAATTGTGCAAAATCAAGCCCTACATATTGGATAACAGAAAGAACAAAAGACGGTAAAAAATGGCAATCTCAAAGCCTTACAGGTTTGTTTAAGTCGGTTAAACCTTTTTTCTATAAAGGAGATGCAGACAAAAGAAAACACTTATTAATATTTAAGTTTTCTTATAATGCAAATAATCTGATAGTTTACTACTATAAAGATTTCTACACACCTAAATTCAATCAAATTATTAATCAATTGTAACAAAAAAACGAGGATGTTCAAAGTCCTCGTTTTTATTTTGTTCAAAAATTTGGCACGTGGGCAACACAATACCAAAGCAAATATACTATTTATTATGTTAGATTATATAAAATTAGCATTACAAAAAATTGATGTAAATAAGTTAACAAACAACAGACAACTGGATTTTATAAGAGGTATTTCAGAAAGTACAGGAGAGATATCAACAAAAAAAATATCAAAATTTCATTATTGTAAAATAACAGTTTATGACAGTGGTATAGTAATATTTCAAGGTAGTATACATAAAATGTTTAATTCTATAAAAGGAATAAAAGCACCCAATTATAACAAAGAAAACTATACAGGATTTAACGGTAACGATTTTACACTTGATAATATTCTTGAGATTAAAAAGATACTATGTAATTTGTTTGATTGCCAACCTAAACAAATGATATTTCAAAATATAGAGTTTGGTATTAATTGCCAACTTGATATAAATATTGATTTGTTTATTAAAGGCTTGTTGTATCATAGAGCAACTTATTTTGAACTCAAGTTCGGCAGAAGTTATGGAGAGGTTGAGCACCAACGTTACAGAATAAAAATATACAATAAAGGCAAACAGTATGGAATGCTTGAAAAGGTTATCAGATTAGAATTAAGTGTTAATAAAATGGAGGAAATTGAAGAGATTTTACTCAACTCTTTTTCTGATATAAATACCACAACTCTTAATTTGCTAAACAAGGCGCTTTTAAAGAGATTAGACGAGGTTATGCACTATGATTACAGTATTATAAAGAAAGAATTATCTAAAAGCAATAATAGGCTTGTTAATCTATATTCAGATCCTAACTATTGGTTACATACATTAAAACCAAAAGAAAGACACAGACAAAAAGAAAGGTTAAAAAAAATTACGGTAAATCATTCTGATAATACATTTGATACTATTAAAAAAGAATTAGTAAAAAAGTGTAGCATACTTAACCGACTTTCTATAACTAAAGAGTGTAGTATAATTAACTATTCTAATATAGAGTTAAACATACTACAAAAGAGTACTAAAAAATGTATTGTAACAGGAATTGATTTAATAGGCAAAGATTTGGAAGGAAGATATGCCAGAACAACAACTTTTAGATACATAAAAAAAAATAAGGTAGATAAATATATAGAGGTGTGTAATTTACTTTTAAATAAATCAAATCCGTATCATACAAAATATGAAAATAATATAATCAATCATTTAGCAAAGCAAGTAAGAAACAGGGTAACAAATAAAGCGGTAATAAGAAATACTGGTTATAAGGCTAAAATATATTCAAATCAATTTCAATTAAATATAACTTAATTGAAAATTTCTCTATATTGATAAAGAAAACCTGTCAGATTTTGAGAGAGTGTTAAATCTATGAGGATATAAAATATTCTTCAAGCATTTTATAAAAATTAAAAAGTATAGCAGCAAAAAATGTTATTGCCGCTAATGTATTTTGATTGTCTTTATAATGTTTATTTGTGTCTTTTCTTAAGAAAGACAATAACAATAGGCCAATAATTACAACATCTATCCATAGCCAAACATCTTTTTCTATTTGTAATTTAACAAACGGATTTAACATTAGCCCAATAATAACCCAAAATATGGCAGATGAATTATTTTGTTTATCGTAATCTAATTTTGCGATGATTAAAAACCCTACAAAACAAACAACCCTCATAATTTCATAGTAATAATAAGGCATATTAAAAACAGAGAGATACACTAATGCAATTAAAACAGTTTTAATCCAATTCATAGATCCCAAATATAACTAAACTTATAGAAGCATTAATACTAAAGGAAATCTACTTATGATGGTAGTACTTTTATACCACGGTATAACTTGAGTAGAAAGAGGTCAGCCTAAAATAATAATACGGTTTTAGGCTGATAATTGAACAAATAGGTATGAATCCCGTTTTATTATTAAGGAGATTCTCAAAAATCTAAAATAAGGAAAAGCCGAACAAACCCCCATAGGGTTGGTGAAAACGGATTTCCTTTTAGAACTTAGAGCCTATTAAATACCATACACCCCCAAGAATCTGTATGTAGCCGTTTTTATAAATGCTATTTATGCATACAACCTTTTTATTAAATTAGTTGTATCTCTCTCCTTTATGCACGTAAAACAATAATTTTCTAATCGGAAGGCGTAGTAATTTTTTATTTTTTTTTGTACATTAAATTAGTAGAAGAGTTTTATAACTCTTTTCTTTTTCATAGCAATTTCCCACCTCGCAACGATGTGGGTTTTTCTTTTTAAATAATTTCAATTAAAATAATTAAAGTACATATAGACCTAATTTTATTACCTTTAAACAAAAATACTAATCGAGAGTGAAAGTTCCTCTTATTTGGAAATGAAAACCCGTAAACGAGAACTTTTTGCTGGATATAAGCGGTTGTATGCTATTACAGAAATTACTATGATAACACCAATTGACAATAATTTAGATGAAAGCAAAATTTGGCTTCATCGCTATATGCCACTTAATGATTTAAAATACTGGTTTAATGAAAAAAAATTCTTTTTAAACTTCACTAGAATGGAATTTTTCGATGATATTTTAGAAGGATGGGGAAATGAATTTCCAGAGTTAAAAATTGCTTGGAGGGACTTCTTGGATTATTCAAAAAGAGTTAAGGACGATACTGGAGAAGTTGAAGCAGGTAAGTATCTTATTTCAAAAATAGTTAATTTTCATGGGGATTTTGATAAAAAAAATGTGATTTATCAAATTGAAAAATATATCGAATTAATTGAATCTAATTTTGTTTCTTGTTGGTTTGTGAGTGATTCAGATTTAGATGAAAAAAGATATATGTGGGATATTTATGGAAAAGCAAGTCAAGAATCAGGAGCATTTAAACTTTCAATTAAATGGGAAGATTTAAAAAAAGCATTAACGAAATCTAATAAAAAATTTATCTATGGAAAGATAAACTATGACGATAAAATAATAAAAAATGCTTTGTTTAATAAGGACTACTCTTATATTCACGAAAATGAATTTAGAATTATTAGTAAAGAGTTCACTGATGACTACAATTCATTTCTTATCGAGAGTAACATTAAAAAAACTATTACATTAAAAGGATCTATTTCAAATAAATATGACGAATTTATTAATTCAGTAATAAATGACAAATATGATAAAATAAAACATTCAGATCTCCCAATGCAGTGGAAATTACGTGAGATAAAAGGTTTTCTTTAAGAACAAAACAGCACACAACACGGTATAACTAAAATTGATAAATAGTGTAAAATAGAATATTTCTAAATGTTAATTTTAATAAATTTATAAACACAGAAATTATCTTACTTATATTCTTATGCTCAGTTAGTATTATTTTTTTTTCTCAAGAAGAATCAAAAACTGTAATGGTTAAATCTATTGAAACTTACGGTGGTTTTATGTCAATGAAGAGAAATTTGCATATTGTTGATGAAAAAGGGGAATTAGAAACCATTGAATTAGAAAAACATAATACAAAAGGAATACCCAAAAACATGAAAGCAATAAAAAAAACGTTAGACAAGTATTTAAATTTAAAATACAAGTTAATAAGTTCTAATGCAGTTTCTTTTGTTTGGAATGGAGTTTTTACAATAGAACATACTTATATTTTTGAAAAGAAAGATGATTAAGGAGTTTTTAATATTGGCTTGTTTGGTTAAAATTCTTTGTATTAAAAATTATAAAATATTTTTTATTGGAAGTACAATTGGTTGTTATAATCATTTATTTAATCTAAAGTATAAGGAATATTATAATGATGGTTTAATGTCTTAAAAGAATAAAAAGAAGGGAAATAATAAAAAGAAAGGCGATATATTTGAACTTCTATCCAAAAAACCTAATATATGGCTAGTAAAAAAACCTTTTTAGATTTTATTAAGTCTGCAAAATCTATTTATGGGGACAAGTACGATTATTCTAAAGTAATTTATATAAACACTTTTTCAAAAGTAGAAATAATTTGCCCTATACACGGTTCTTTTTTTAAATCACCTTCAAAGTTCATTAACGCCAAGCAAGAATGTAGAGATTGTAATGGTTACACTAAGTGGACTTGGGAGAAATTTGTTAGTGAAGCAAATATTTTTCACAAAAATAAATATAAATACCCGAAACAAACCTTCATAAGTAAAAAGGATAAATATAAAATTACTTGTCCCGAGCATGGTGAATTTATGCAGTCGATAACTCATCATTTAAGTGGTGGGTGTAACAAATGCAGTATTGATTTAAGAAACAAGAAACAAAGAGATACTAAATCAGAGTTTATAGAAAAGGCAAAATTATTGTTTAGCGAAAAATACAACTACTCAGAAGTTAAATATTTTAATTCTCAAACTAAAATTATAATAATCTGCCCAACACACGGTAAATTTAGTATGAAACCCAATAATCATCTAAATGGTCAAAATTGTCCTAAATGTGGTAGAATAAATGCAATCCAAAACATTAGCACCGCTTACAATACTGCATTAAAAAGATTTAAGAGCGTTCACGGAGATAGGTATGAGTATTTAGAAAAAACATATACTGACTTTACAACAAAGATGGTAGTAATATGTGAAATTCACGGGGAGTTTAGCATTACTCCACACGCTCATTATTCAATGAACGCTGGTTGCAGAAAATGTGGTTTGTTAATATCTGCTAAAAAGAATGAACACGATGTTAGTGATGTAATCAATACCTTTATAAAAGTTCATTCTAATCGATATACTTACGATGCTAAATCATATAGCGGAGTAAGAAATAAAATTAGAATTAAATGTCAAAAACACGGTTGGTTCAGGCAATCAATTTCATTCCATAAGAGTGGAGGTGGGTGTTCAGATTGCTCATATGAGTTAATTGGAGATAGAACAAGAGTAACGCTGGATGATTTTTTAGTCGAGTCAGAAATAGTTCACGGTAAAATTTATGATTATTCAAAGATTAATTGGATTGACCAGTACACTGAAGTTTTAATTGGTTGTAAGAAAGAAAAACACGACTTTTTCACTCAAGTTCCTAGAGATCATAAAAGAGGTTCTGGATGTCCAAAATGCAATCAATCAAAAGGAGAAAGGTTGATTCTTAATTGGTTGATAGAAAATGAAATTGAATGTATACCACAACATAGTTTTTCAGACTTAAAACATAAATCCCTTTTGAGGTGCGATTTTTTTGTTCCTGATTATAATTTAGTAATTGAGTATAACGGCAGACAACATTATTTTCCAGTTGAATATTTTGGGGGAGAACAGAGTTTAATTGAAAACCAAGTTAGGGATAAAATAAAACAAGATTATTGTTTAGATAATGATATCGCATTTGAAATAATTAAATATGATGAGGATGTAGTTTTAGAATTACTTAAAATTTTTAGTTAAACTATCGGCATATCATCGCCATTCGATTCCGATAATTCAATGCTCATTATTTAATCACTAAAATTTTAGTTGTACTTTTTATTTGGAGTTAATGAAAGCACTTATAAAAACGATGCATTAAAGACTGAGCGTTGTTTAAATATCTAAATATTATTAATTATAACGAATTTGAGCGTTGGCTGGTGTGGCTATTTTACATAATGGCGTTATAACTACTTTTTCAGTATTATAACAGCCCATTATGTTAATATTGCTTTGGGTCGTTAGTTATTGCGGATTAATTGCCTAGGGCTTCATTTGGGGTTGTTTTGCGGGCTTTATTTGATTTGGCTACATAATTGTATTGATTCAGGCGATTTGACGTCTTATTTGAAGGTATTTTGGTAATTGCATTTTATTTTTGTTTAATTTTATTACAGGGTGGTATGTAACAAATGTTGATTTAGGTAGTTAATTTTCTAAAGGGGGGTAGTTAATATATTAAAGAGGGGTAGTTAATATCCTAAAGAGGGTATTTAGGAAATGCGTAGGATAACAGTACAGTATAATAATACATAATTAACAATACAGTATTATATTAAATAATACTACTAATATTTCTTATAACAAAAAACCACCTTAAATTTAATTCTAAAGTGGTTTGTGTTTTAAGGAAATGTAGGTTACCAATTATCATTACTAGATTTCTTCTTCATATAGACTTCAAATTCATTGACTAATGCATTCGCTTTAGTAAGAAACATTTCTTTAGTGAAACCGTACTCAACACCAAAAGCCGTCGAAGAATACATTCCAGAAGGTGCGTTAACTTCAATTCTTGCTATGCTATCTTTTACTCTAATTGTTATAATTGAATAAAAACTTGGTATAGATGCAGTATATGGACTTGTACTAACAACCCCCGCTTTCATTAGGTATTTACCCTTAACAATACCCGCCTCTTTATCTTTAAACTGAATAACGCTTTTAGCATCATTAAAACTTTGTACCATCCATTCATTAGCCTTAATGAAATTAGAATTCTTATCAGATTCCGTTTCTACATTTTTTATTGTGGGCTCGGGAGTTGGTATTTTTACTACTGTCAGAGTAGCACAAGACGTAAAAACTGTGATAACAAGAAATAATGCAGATACTTTAATACTTTTTTTCATTTTCATAATTATTTTTTTATCAAATTTAGTTTATTTTAGTAATTCTAAGTGTACAGAAAAGTTGATTTCTTTTATTTTAACTTATAACAAAGGGCGGTTTGTTGTGTTTACTTGTTAACCTTTATTAAATCAATTCATTAGGGTAATTACCATTTAAATATATCAGTTAACTAATAAAACAGATTATTTTAAATAGTACATTGGTATCTGTACGTGCGGGTGTGTAGATTTTAAAATATAATATCGCCGATATTTAGAAGATTTAACCAAAGAAAAAGAAGCAACAAAATGGATGCTCGGGCAACTTACAATACAATAATAATACAATAATACAAACTAAAAAATCCTAAAACATTGTATAACAATGAAATAGGATTTTATATTTGATTAATATGTACTCAAGGCGGGAATCGAACCCGCACTTCCGAAAAAACTGGATTTTGAATCCAGCGCGTCTACCAATTCCGCCACTTGAGCAAGTTTTAATA
>Ga0307488_10005287_pt1 | contig 10678 bp, 14 predicted proteins | sample SB02metaG_FD_202248 | JGI IMG/M metagenome (GOLD analysis project Ga0307488, IMG submission 202248) | Sea-ice brine microbial communities from Beaufort Sea near Barrow, Alaska, United States - SB 0.2 | ecosystem: Environmental > Aquatic > Marine > Coastal | place: USA: Alaska | collected...
ACTCTAGCTAGAGTATTCTTTACGAGCGTGTAATACGCAAGTTAGTAGCTTCTGTGCTGTCACGTAATGCGACAAAGCTAAGGTTTACTATTCTGCTTGTAGGACCATCTACGCCTACATCAGCACTGTTTATTTTGCACCGTGGGAAAAAGAACTCCATAGTGTTTGGTGTGCCAGCATTGTCACCTACAGTAACTTTAAGTGGTGTCTCTGTTTCATTGACGAATCTATTGATTAGGGAAGCATCCTCAAAGTAAGCTGAGATAGTGCCTTCTACTACAGCGTTACCTACTTCTAATGCTGGTGCGCTATCGTCGCCAACAACAAAGGTAGGAGCAAAACTGTTTGTTAGTGTGAAGTCCATAGCTGTAACTATAGCTGATGCTGATCCACCTATCTCTAAATTACCTGAGTAAGAGTCAAAGGGTGAAGCTCCAGAAGCGGCATCTTGTGTTTTCTCTGTAGCACTCATAGTCATGTTCTTACCGACTATACCAAATGTACCTGTTACCATAGCATTAGGTGCTAGTGATACAGCTAGTGTATTTATTGAACAACCTGCAAACAACCTAGCTTGGTCGATGTCAGCGGCATAGTCCTCGATAGAAAAGAACTTTGGTGTTGTACCTACTTTAAGTACGTTAGTAGACCAAGAACTTAACATAGCAGACTCTAGTAGTTCGTCGAAGTCTCCATCTCGTAGATCTCCTACAATGTCTCCAGCTACTTGACGGTTGCCGTGACGGTCTACTCTAGACATACGATCAGCTTGGATGTCAGTACCTTCAACACGATCTTTAGTCATGTTAAGTGAATGTGAAGTGAAAGGTAAGTTTTGGAAGTTACCAGCTGGTGTCGTACCGAAAGTAGTTTCAGTAATGTATGACAGACTGGAACGTGAACCCTGTGCAAAGGCCATATTATATTCTCCTAAGAATTATTTGTAAGCGTACCAACCTATATTGACAGGTACTAAGAACCAAGGACTATCAACCAAAGCTTGATCGGCTTCAGCGTAATCTATAGATACTGTTACGTTGTTTGTTGTAAAAGATGAGGTAGCTTCAAACGCAGTCATTACGTTCTCTGCTATAGTTTCAGCGGCAGATGGTCCATTACCTTCTGGTGCATAACAATTTATAGCAAAGATGCCATCATATCTCTGCTGAGGATTTAAGCCCCTTACGGCTGGCCTACGTGAAGTGGGCAGGTAATCTACCTTTATATAGCTAGTGCCAGTTGTAGGCACATAAGGAACGTTCTCGTAAGCTATTTGAGGTACGTTAGATATATTAGCTAATTGTACTTCTAGGATAGACCTAATCTCTTTATGTATATTAGCCATATATTTTCCTTAACTTATTAAAGATACGGTATCCGTATTTATATTCAACATCTCTAGCATACCTAGACCCATTCAACAGTGTTACTGTAGGTCCAGTATTACCTTTAACATCATCTAAGGAAGCTATTATTCTTGATACATCTCTGTTTAAGGTTGCAATAACTTGAGAACCTACAGCTTCTGCGTTTACATTTCTTGGTCTACCTTGAGAGGAAACAGATCTTATCCTACCTGTTGAACCAGACATAATAGAGAATGACTCTAAATAAGAACCAGTATCTACAGCACCTAGTTTACCACTATTCTTATTTGTAGATGTTAATGTATATCTGACCGTATCAAAAACTAATCCATATAATACATCTTCTGCGGTATCCATTATCGAGTTCTGTATTCTATCTAACTTCCTATACAAACTCTTGCTTACTAATAGCTCCATTACTCAGTTACCTCACAGACGTAACAAACTGCTACACCAGATGCGTAAATAGTATTAACTTTAACTATAGATACATCATCACCTCTACCAGATATAATATCTTTATCCGTAGGTATTGCAGGTAATCCAAGGGCAGGTATTACACAACTGCGAGTACCGCGAGTTATGTCGTTTAGTAGAACGCCCTCTTGTACATTATACATATAGGCAGTTATTTCATAGTCTTTAACTGTACTAGAGTATTCTCCAGTACTAGCATTGTAAGAACCAGAAGTAGTCTTCTTAAGTATCAAAGTACTACCATGACGTTGTACCAGTTTAAGTAAATTGTACGCTTGCATGTGACATCCCTATTCGTAATCAGTAATTTCTGCGTCTATCTTAAATTGATCCTTGTTAAACTCTGGTCTAACTCTGTTAGTATTTGCTCTTACACCCTCTACAGTGGAAACAGAGATGCCCCCAGCGAAAATGCCTAAGCTACCACCTAGTCTAGTTGCTTGATACTCTAGTGTATCTGCTAACTTAGTGTAGTGAACTTGTAGTTGTGAAGAGGCTTCTTTTAACGCTCCACTAATCTCTAGATCGACAGAACGAGAGTACTTAGCCGCTATAGCTCTACATAACCACCCACCAGCTCTATATACGTTGTTGTTAGCTTGAGCTAAGGCGAATGAAACTTCTTCATCTTGTACTTGTTTATCATTTAGATCTGTATCACCGATTAACAACCTAGTAGAGTTTAGTCTACCTAGTGCATCAGTTATATTTAGATTTCCTTCGTCGTAGCTCCAAGCCATTAGTCGTTCTCCAACTCTCCATAATTTCTACGCCAACTACGGAGTAAACCGCGTTGCTTCTCTAGTATCTTAGACTTCTTACACTTCTTACGAGTAAACTCTGCGTGGGAATTAGTCTTAGCTTTTACTTTAGCATTGATCGTATCTACCAGTACACCTAGTGATGCGACATCAAGTACTTCTAGTCCATCTCCAACCTTAGCTTTAATCTCTAGGTCAGAGTTGTGGTATAGGAAATTGTTATTGTATAGAGTTTGAACAACATCACTAGAGAGAGATAACTCTTTCCAAGGGTAATGTTCTGATCTCTTCCAATCTCTTCCTCCACCATTAAATTCTTGCTTTATAAATACGGGTCTATCAAACTGAAATGGTATCATATCGGGTTCTCCTTAATAAAAGAGGTGAGGACACTTAAGCCCTCACCAAATGATTTGTATAGTTTTATGCTATAGCTGTGTTAAAGAATACACCTAAGTCAGCACCAGTGACTTTCATGTCGTAAGACATTTTAACTTGGATGTGTTCTGCAACCTGTTGACGCTTAAGAGCATCGTCTGAGTATGACTCAACTGTGATACCTAAGTTGTTTACACCGTCTAAAGTGTTCCAAGCAAATGTACCGCCAGCCATAGGTGTCATCAATCCAGCTGAAGGAGCAACGTGTGCTAACATAGCTGTTTTACCACCGATGAAAGAGTTGCTTTCTGCAATACCTTCTGCTGAGTCGTTCTTAACTGCTTCCATTACATAGAAATTAGACACTTCGAATATCTCAGCTAGTTTAGCGTCTGTAATCAATGCAGGGTTAGCTACAGTTGATCCGCCGTTTAAACGTGCTAGGATGTCTGGGTGGTTAATTAAGATGTCACGAACTTCTTTACCTACAACCATTGTGTTTGGCTTGTATCCACCAGACTTAAGTTGCATTGCACGACGTGCTTTAGTAACGTCTATGATTGGTGTAGCGTTTGTGTAGTCTGACCAGTATGTGAACTCTGAGTCTAAGTTGTTGTCGCCGTTAGCTACGCCATCATACTCTGTTCCCCAAACGTTAGTTGAGAAGAAAGTTGAAGCGAATTGCTCTTCACGGTGGATCATCAAACGTGTCGCAAGTGTTTGCGCTCCAGCAGAACGAATTTCCAAAGCGGCATCTTCGTTAGCTAGTGTTTGTTGATCGAAGTCCATACCTAGACCAAAAACGTCTGCAAAGTATGAGCTTGTTGATAGTGACATACCGATACGGTTCACTTCTGTACGTGGAGCTAATTTCTTAACGTCCCCTGTACGATTCATGTTGTCACGGTCATAGATATAATACTTGTCTGACTGCTTCTGCACACCAACGATTGGGAATACTTTATCCGCAATGAAGTTTGTATCTGCTTGTGCGTAAGCGATAGTCAAGTTAGTAAGTGGTTGATCCAGATGTACACTGGATGGTGTTAATAATGGCATAATATAATTCCTCTAATTAAGCGTGTGCGTTAGCGGCTAAGATCAACTCTATTGCGATGATTTGACCGTCAACACCTGCTTCATATGCGCGACCAACGATGATGTCTCCAGAGGCCGCATTGACAGCTTTACCAGCGGCATCTACTGCCACGTCGTCTGCTATAGTTACAGTTCCACCACATTTTACCATGACTTTACCTGAGTGAGTTATTGTGCAAGCATTTCCAGATGCGGCTCCAACGGCAATTATACCGATAGTACCTTCACCGTCTCCAGCTTTAACAGCTTTAGCGGCGGCATCCATTTTTGCAAATAAGAATTGAGAAGTGCTAAGATCTTCTCCAGCGATTAGTGTGCGGTTGTCGCGTGATTGCGTTACAGCCATAATTATTCCCCTTTATAGGATTTAGTGATAAGAGCTTTACCTTCATCGGTCTTTGCGATAGCAGAGTATGCCACAGCGTATTCGCTCTTCTTCATTGTGTTAGTGTCCATGTAAGACTTTACAAGTGAGTCAAGTTTATCTGAAGCGGTAGTAAATTCACCGTCAACATCTGCCTTGCCTACTTCTTCCATAGATGATCCAAATGCTTTATCAGCGGCTTTTAGTACACCCATAACTTCTTCATTAGTCTCAAATGATTTGACTAATTCTTTAGCTGTAGCTACATCAAAGTTAGGAAGGTTTTCTTCTGCTTTAGTTGTTAGCTCTAAGTCAGCTTTAGCAAACTCAGCTTCTTCTAACGCCTTTAAGATAGGTGCTGGAATGTCAGCCTTGTTTATTTTGTCGCCTTCGTACTCAAGAAACTCTTCTGGAGCTTTCTTCTCGATAGCGTCTGATTTGATTATGTAGCCGTTCTCAATTAGAGATTTACGTAAACGCTCATTCTCTGCTTTAAGAGTTTCGACTTCAGCGTTAGCTTTGTCTACTTCAGCTTCTTTTGCTTTCTTCATGTCTGCATCGTAAGCCTTCATAGCTTCTTCTTCAGACATACCCTTGTCCATGTAAGGCTTTAATTTACCTGCCATATCATCGGACATTTTTACTGTTGTTTCTAATTCTTCGTTCATAGTTTCCCCGTCGAAGTTGTCGCGCTTAAATAATGATACCATTGCCTCAGCATTGGCAGGACGATCCACCAAAGACAATTCGTCCAATTCAAGCATGGTTAAAAGGTTAGCCATTATAGTCTTCCTTTGTTGCTCTGCCACCAATGCTAAAGGCGGCTAGTTCACCAGATTTTACCTTAGCCCAGACATCATCGTTATATACTTTAAACGCTACTATCCAACCTTCACGGTCACTCTGGATGCCAAGGGAATCACCTATTTCTTTAGTGATAGGCATAGAATGGATAACGGCCCCAATCTGTTCGCCCTTGTGCATTTCTTTACCGACACGTACATGCTCCATAAACTTATTTACGGCACTTACTAACGTATCAGGTTTAATTACATCGCCTTGTCTGTCAACTACTGGTTCACCCTTTTCGGTTACTACAGAAGCCCAGCCATAGACCATGCGTTGTTCTTCATCAGTCTTTAATATTTGACCTGTAATATCTTTAGTTATACTTCCCACTGTGCTACCACTCCACATTCTACAAGACCAATATCTTGCTGAGGTTTTATCTTTAGCCGTACTACATGAGTGTCGGCTTCTAAAGTTAGCTCTAGCTTTCGGATCATCTCGACGAATTTCCATGTTAGGGTCGCCGAAAGTTACTTTCTTAGTCTTACCGCCAGAGTTTACGTAAACACCAAACTTCTTACTAGAACCCTTTGGTAGTCTGAATGGTTTATTTAAAGGTTTATCTGCTTTGTTAATAACTTCTTCAGAAGGCAGGTTGTCTATATCAAACGCTTCTTCCATCAGTCTAGATCCTCCTTAACTATAACAGTGAAGTAACCATTGTTAGGGAAAGTCTCTACTGTGTTATCAGCATATGTAACTTCTACTTCACCGTAATAAGTCCCAGCAGTGTCAGTATCTGAGGCTACCCAAGGGTATTGTACGATACCACCTGTTGCATTTGTAATTGTCATAGGGGCATCTATCTTAAGTGCTGTTGCTCCAAAGGCTTTCATGTGAAATCTTATACCATTAGCACCTGTAACATTTATTGCGTTACCACTTGCGTCTTCTAGGGTTACTGCCAACTTAGGGCTAGTATCATTCGTTTTAATTCTAAAAGCCATTAGCCTATCTTAACCTTATTGTTTGAGTTAAACCTAACTGAGTTACTGTTTGCTATTTCTGTTCTGCTACCTATACGTTGATTACCTATGTTAACTACTCTAGCTAAAGCTGGATTGTAGTAAGGTTCACCTAAGACTGGTATTCCACTAATAACATTTTCTAGTAAGAAGTAATGGTCGCCTATTATTACTGTCTGACCTACATCTGGTATTCCTGTTATAATATTAGGAGACGAAAGACTTATAAAATACTGTAGTACAGCATCCTCTACATCTGGTACTCCAGATACTAACTCTCCAGTAGAAAATGTCTCTTCTTCTGACATTGATATTGCAGGTACACTTACAGAACCAGTATTCAAGTCTCCAATAGAAATTATGTGGTCTTGGTTTATTACTACAGGGTCAAGTACAGGAGGTGCAGTATTTAAGTCTGCTATCTGTATTACATGGTCTTGTAAGAAGCTTACACTTGGTGTTTGTGGGTTATCAGTAGTTATAGGTCTAGCAACAAACGTTTCTTCTTCTTGCATTGTTATTGCAGGTAGACTTAAGTTACCAGTATCTATATCTCCAGTATTAAGAGTTTGCCCTTGGTTTACTACAGCAACACTAACATCAGGATTACCTGTACTAATATCCCCAGTAGAAAATGTCTCTTCTTCTGACATTGATATTGCAGGTAGATCTGTGTTACCTGTGTCTAAGTTAGGAGTAGAAAGAACATTACCTTCTGTAATATCTGCGCTATCAGTATCTGGAGTGTCAGTAATTATATTTAGAGCAGAGAGTGTCTCTTCTTCTGACATAGCTAAGTTGTCAATGACTACTGCGCCAGTATCTAAGTCTCCTGTATTTAATGTCTGCCCTTGATTTATAGAAGTGGTATCTAGTACTGGACTACCAGTGGAAATTGATGTTGCTGTAAGGTCGTATCTAAGTAAGGCAGTAGCACTACCTAAGATTGGGTTTCCTGTACTAATACTAACAGCAGAGAATGTTTCATCTTCCTGTAGTAGTGCAGTATCAAGTATAGGGTTATTAGTATCTAGACTACCAGTGGAAAGTGACTTACCTGAGTTCTTACTAGGTTGTCCTAATACTGGTTGACCTGTAGTGATAAATAAAGCACCTAAAGTCTCATCTTCTTGGAATGTAGTATTAGCTACACTTACAGCACCAGTAGTAATGGCACTAGCTGTTAATTCGTATTCTTCACTTCCCATACCAGCAAAGGTAGAGGATGCAAAAGGGCTAGTACCAAACATTTATTGCTCCTAGTTCTCGTCACCCACGTAACGGGATGTCCACATAGTTAATGAATATTTAACCCCAGACTGTAGCTCATCGACATAATGACCATGAGTAACTTGACTAGGAAATAGTATACAACTTCCGACGGGTACATCTAGGTTCGTAAAGTCCTGACGTGGGAAATAGAGTGTAGCACCCTCATAGTTGTCGTTTAATTTAACGCTACCAGTTATGAGAGATGCGTCTGTATGTAACCCTAGAGACTTCTGAGTGTCCATAGCGTAACGCATAGTAAAGGCATCACGTAGACCCATATATTCTACAGGCTTCCAGTGTTTCTCGCAGATCTTAAATAGTCTATCTTTCCAGAGAGCTTCGTATTGTTTCCACAGACCTAACTTCTTAAGTCTTATCTCTTGTGCTGGAAACTTGTCTCCCTCTAGATTACCCCAACCACCTAGAGCATCAGACTTATCTATTAAGTCTTTACACTCACTTTCGGATAGTAGTTTTGTAACTAGTAAGTCTTGCGCTACTTCTTTGTAGCTTAAATCTCTACTTGTCCTAGTAGTAATAGGAGAGGATAGTTTCTCATACCCAAACTCTTTAGCTAGTTTATAGAAGAAGTCTTTCTCTGACTTACCTCCATTGCCATGATATATACAACCACAACAATTAGTTCTATCATTCCAGAGTTGACCGTTTACTTTACGTATACTTGTGTCGTGGTTCTGGAATATATAACCTTCATAGTCTAGAGCTACCGTATAAAAGAAGTCTTCATACATTGATAAGTATCTTGACTGACAGTATAACTGATCGTCACCATTATCATCTGTACTAGGTAAATCAAAGAAGTCGTGTAATGCTCCAGCATACCCTATATATAAACCACTGTTTAAATACCTATATGGAGTAAGCATATCAGGCCATCTATTCTTGTATGACTGATCGTTTGTTACAGGCCAACACTCTTGTTCTGCTCCGAATAGTATATCTACTTTAAAGTCCATGAACCTTTGTACTATAGTCTCATAACCTTCAGTAAAGAAAGTATCGTATCCATCTACAAATAGAACTATCTCATCTTTAGCTAAGTTCTTAACTAAGTTCTTAACTAGTTCTATCTTTCTTAAGCCATCGTATCCTTCCATCTCACTCTTCCAGCTATCACCTTTACCAAGGTTAACTAGATTAATTTGATGTTTGTCACATGACTGTGCTAAAGGCCACATCTTAGTTTCGTCTGTAGCTACAGTTATTATATTAACTTTACTTGGGTCTATCATCGTACTATCTTCTTCCTCTATGGTACTTGGTCGGGTTGACCTTGGGATTTGAGTAACGACCTCTTCTTTATAGAAGTAGTTGTGTTTATCTTTTAGCTTCATGGGAACCCACTCATCAACTGGGATGATGTTATCCTTAAAGTCTTGTATTAATAATCTTGCTGTATCAGGAGTAATTGCATAAGCATGGCAGTTATACCAATAACCCATGTCGTTCAGTCTATAACCTAACCAGACGCTATCGTGGGAATTAAGAAGTCTATTTACCTTATCAGTATCTATACTATCGTATACTGCATCCTCTTCTAGTATAATACCATTAGAGTTACTATCTGCAATCTTCTCCCAGACCCTTAAATGGCTCACTGAGCATCCAAACTCACCTTTTAGTATAGTTCTATTGTGGATAGGGTCTAACCAGCTTGTACGGGGCTTACAGAGGCTATCAGAGTATATTTGTTCCCATTCTTTGCCTCTTGCATCGTATGCTGAACCATGAAGTGAGATTTGATATACAATCATTAACTAGGTTTAGTAGGCCAAGTAACTGAACTTGGAAATGTATCTTGTTCTGACAAGTTAAGTAAGTCAGCTCTGTACTGTGTCCATTCGGCTTGTTTAGTCTCTGTTAAATCAGCCCAACGTAGAGGGTTAGTAATTATTGGGTCTACTTCATTAACTAACTTATTATCACGTTCTGCCCTTAAACTTGCGCCTAGTTTTGCATTTATCTCTTCTTGGGTAGGTGCTACATATGCCGCATAGTTTGAACCAATAAGATTAATTAATACGCTGTTGTCTACAGTCATATCTTCATCATCAGGCGTTAACCCATAAGGTATCCAACCAAACTCTGGATGCTTAATCTCTACATCAAATCCAGTGTTTTCTGCGTTAAGTGATCGTGCGTTACGCACTTCTGTTACTGTTACTGATGGCATAAACGCCTCCTATTGTTGTAATTGTTATCAAGATATTCTACAGAAAAGGTCGGCAACAGCGTATGTGCCGTTTTCTCTTTTACACTGACCACCCATAAGCCTCCAAGTTCCGCTAATCCCTGCCGATACAGTACTAGGCCAATGAAAATGATGTGCAGACATTTGACCGTTTCCTGCCGCCTTTAGATAAGCACTAGAGATAGTATCACCTTCATTTATCATGTTGATACTTTGTGCAGGGTCAACCGCTAACCAAGTGTAAGAACCAACTGCATTAAAAGTTGTTGATGGTGTACCAGCGGCTCCTGCAGAACCTGTTTGTCCCTTTTGACCCTTCTGACCAGTAGAACCAGTACCTCCAGTACCGCCAGTTGAGCCAGTTTGTCCCTTCTGGCCTTTCTGACCAGTAGATCCTGTTGTACCTGTAGCACCACCAGCTCCAGCTTCTCCCTTTTGACCCTTCTGACCAGTCGTTCCTGTATTGCCTGTACTACCAGTACTACCAGTATTACCTTGCGCTCCAACTTCTCCCTTTTGGCCTTTCTGACCTTGAGATCCAGTACCTCCAGTTGAGCCAGTATTACCTACCTCACCCTTCTGTCCCTTTTGTCCTTGCGAACCAGTACTACCAGTTGAGCCTGTAGAGCCTGTATTACCAGTTACTCCTACTTCACCCTTCTGTCCTTTAGCTCCAGTTGAGCCTGTACCACCAGATGCACCAACCTCGCCCTTTTGTCCCTTTTGTCCTTGAGATCCAGTAGAGCCTGTATTTCCAGCTACACCTTGAATACCTTGAGACCCAGTAGATCCAGTATTACCTACTTCGCCCTTTTGCCCTTTAGCTCCAGCGGCTCCATCAGAACCTGCGCTACCAGTATTACCAGTTACGCCAACCTCACCCTTTTGTCCTTTAGCTCCAGCAGATCCATCAGAACCATTAGCTCCAACTTCAC
>Ga0307488_10005289_pt1 | contig 10678 bp, 15 predicted proteins | sample SB02metaG_FD_202248 | JGI IMG/M metagenome (GOLD analysis project Ga0307488, IMG submission 202248) | Sea-ice brine microbial communities from Beaufort Sea near Barrow, Alaska, United States - SB 0.2 | ecosystem: Environmental > Aquatic > Marine > Coastal | place: USA: Alaska | collected...
TCGACTGCTCTCGCAGGCAAATAGTCTGTGTACACGGATCGCCTACCCGAACGGTTGATTTGGTTCGGACTGAATCCTTATCTCCTTGAAAATCGAGGATCTATTAACTCAGGAATCGCGACCAGGTCGGATTTCGGCCTGGCGGCGCGGTCGAATTTTCGATTTGGACTGTCCTGATTGGTCGAACGGACTTCGATACCACAACTTCGATACCAGACCCGACACTGAGTTTAATCAGAATATCGTATTTTCAAAGCGAGACTCCTAGAAACGGCGCGGGCATTTGACCGTATAAAGTGAGGTTGAATCCTATAGGCTGACCCTGCCTCGTACTAGAATGTCGGGGTTGGTCAGATTCCTCACAGAGGGTGAAAATACCCCCCTCAAACATTTGCAACCCGGCGAGTAATTATTACTACTACGAGCCCCTCGGGACCCTGCCTCCTACGCATATTTTTTTAGGTGCACGAATCGTTGTACGAACCCTCTATTTTAGAGGGTTGACCGGATCGCGAGTCTTGGAAATGGGGCTGTAAACGTGCAGCCGTTTGTGATAATATACTTTAGTCACCGCAGTGCGGTTGTCACCATCGGCATCTCGGGCGCAGGTGACGGTGCTGGCCTGGTCGACGTTCGTGGCGGGCTGGCGCACGTGGGATGCGCGTGCGTGCTGGAGAGCACGCTCTGCGCGCCGATCGCGCAGTCGAACACGCGCGCCTTGCCGCTCTCGCCAGCGTTCGAGCGGTGTTGCCCACCCAGCCGTCGAGCGGAAGATGCACGATGGCGACGCCCCCCTTGAAGACAGCATGCGGGACGGAGCTCCGGCAACGGCGGGCGCCCCATCCACGGGGGGCGTCTAGTCGTCATGTTGCATCGCCATGTCGCGTCGAGCGGCCAGAGCGCCGCGGCCGGCAGCAGCGCGGCGGTCAGAGCCCCCCCCCCCCGGCTCCACGAGAGGGCAAACGGTAGACAACCGAGAACCAGATCGCGCGTTTGCGCTTTACAGAGCCCTTTTCGGGATTGACGAGTTAAGTCAAGAAAAAGGGACAATCCGCGAACCGGTATTCGTGCACCCCAAAAAATATGCGAAGTCGCGGATCGCCGGATTTGAACGGATGTATGGGGGGCACAGATCAGTGTGCCTAGTCCGGTTGGCTGCGTGCGGGCCTGCGGGGACCCAACAATGCCGAGCCCTGTTTGTTGTCGTCCATTGCGCACCGGCGCCGCGTGCGACTTAGCTCCACCGCCCGGTCGCCGCGGGAGCACTTGCCGCGCCGGCCGGGGCAGCACCGTCGGGGCATCCCTACCAGGTGCTTCCGGAGGCGTTGTTCTTCGTGAAACGTAACGTGCTGAGCACTAAGCAGTCTGCGTCGGGGAAGGAGGCGAAGAGATCTGGTCTGGGCGCGGCGCGCGGCGGGGCGGAGGCGAGGACAGGGTCGGGGTGCGCGGCGGCGGCGGCAGCTGTGGCGGCGGCATGATGCCGGCGTCGTCCACGCCTTCACCCATGCCGGGGTGGGTGTACGACGGCGCCAGCGGGTACTACTACAACCCGTCCACCGGTAGGGCGTGCCAGATATCGCTCGCCACGTCATAGGACGCCGCTTACCCAATGAACGGGGGTTTTAACGCTTGTAGACGACGCGGCGGGCACTATTTGGCAGGCCCTGTCCAGCGGCGTGCACTTCGACCAGCAGCGAATGGTGTACCACGTGGGCGGGCGGTGGGTCAGCACCGCGGAGTTCACGGTCATGTTCAGCACGGCGGCGCCGGCCCCGCAGCACGTCGCGCACCCCGCGCTGAGCCGCGGCGGCCGCGGCGAGACCAACGTGGGCGTCGGCAACGTGATGTACGCCAGCACCGCGGCGGCGGGCATCGGGGCGGCGCCCTCGGGCCCGCCGCCCACGGGTGGCGGCGGCGCGGGGCTCTGGGCCAATTCAGCAGAACCCCCGCACTGGGGCGGCCCAGCGGCACCCGCGGGCGGGCCAGGGGCGGCACACTGGAGCAGCCCAACGCCATCGTTCCTGCCAGCCGCTGGTAGTGGAGGCAGTGGAGGCATCGGACAGAGCATGGCGGAGATTGGCGCGTCGGCCGACAACCTGCGGCGCCGCCAGCACCAGCACCAGCACAGTGCACAGCTACACCCGCACCAGCAGCACCCGTACCAGGACCCGCACCAGCAGCACCAGCAGCTGCATAGTGCACCGGCACACACGCCACCGCCGCCGCAGCACCACCAGCACCACCACCAGTCGCCGCCGCCGCCGCCACAGCAGCACCACCAGCGCGGTGAGCAGCAGAGCACTGTGATGTACGCAAAGTCGCTGCCTTCGTCCGGGCCGACCCCACTGGGCGAGGCCAGTGAGCGCGGCGACGTGCCAGCTGTAAACACCATGCTGCGCGGCGGCCACGACCCCGACGCGCCCGGTATGGCCTGATAGATATTGCCCAACGGGGGCGACAGGCGAAACCCTATTGCCTCGTTATACACGCGGAAGCGTCTCTCTCCCGACACACACTGCCAGCCGCCTCATCCAACGCATTTTGAGCCTCGTTTCTTAAGGTAAGTGGCACCACATGATGTGGCGAGCGGTGTGTGCCAGACCGTAGCCCCAGGGGAGCACGGCAACCGCCCCCTGCACTACGCCACGTACGAGGGCCACGCGCACGTTGTGGAACTGCTGCTAGCGGGGGGGCGGTGAGGCCCTTGGCACTTTCATTTGGTAAAATACGTCACATGAGATTGAGTGGTATCTGTTTGGTGACTCGACCAAGCTCACGGTCATACAGTACTAGCTGATGCCCATACGGACGACCAGACCGATGATGATATACTGATGACTCAATGACCATACTGGTGACCATACTGGTGAACATACTGTGTCGCGATAAGGAGAAGAGGAACTGAGGCCGCGCACTTTGGCTGCGCACTTTGGCTGCACACTGTACATAACTCAAGAATTAGACCAGACGCCGCGCACTTTGGCTGCGCGCTGTAAACAACTCAAGGATTGGACAAGACGCCGCGCACTTTTGAACACAGGCGTCGCACTGTGCACCATCGCGAGAGTCGGTGGCTGTTTGGCGCCCATGGGTGATGGATCGCCGCTGGGATTGTCCCGATGAGTCCGCAACACTCCTGCGACGATCACCTGCCTTCCTTTCCCCGCGTATATCGACGGAAACGCTCACCTGGGCGCGTTTCCGGAGCATCTGCCGTTTTCCGGACCAGGTGGGCGCGGCCGACGATCTGCGCGGGGAAAAGGACTGCGGGTGATCGTCGCAGGTGTGTTGCGGACTCATCGGGACAATCCTGGCGGCGATCCATCGAGCATGGGCGCCAAACGCCTTCCGACTCTCGCGATGGTGACACCCTTGCAGAAGCGCGCGCTCTGACCAGATTCTGCGCGTCGTCTGCTGGTGGTCTGTTCTTGAGTTATGTATACATGGGCCAAGCTGCGCGTCGTCTTGTTTAATTCTTGAGTTATTTATATTGCCAAACTGCGCGGCCAAACCGCGGATTTCCGCCTCAAACTGCGCGGCCTGAGTTCCTATTGTCCTTTCACGACACACACTGATGACCATACTGACGATGCTGATCTCCACACTGGCCATACTGATGATACTGACTAACATGCATGTGGGTGATACCGGGCCTTGGCGATGGGTGTGACCCCAACGCGCACAACAACGCGGGCGTGACGCCGATGCACCACGCGGCGCAGCGCGGCCACCTCGACTGCATCTCGAGCCTGATCGCCGCGGGGGGTGACGTCAACGCGGTGGGTGCCTTACTCCTGTCAACTATGTATGAATACCGCTAGTAGAAGGGGGAGATAGTTTCACGGATTTTGGGAATGATGTTCGCAACCCATACGTTGTTCTGGCATATATTCCATGGGAATATGTACCGTGGAAACGTGCGGCTCACATCTTCCGTTCATAGGACCTCGAACATAGCGATACTATACTGGGCGGACCCAAGTGGATATCGGGATCTGAGTAACCCCCTGCCGATTTCGGGCGATCGGACGAGTCGAGCCGGGTTCTTGGGGGTCTTTCTGCTCATACGACATACTCTATTTTGGGTTTGGGTTTATTTATGGTTTATGGTTTAGGGTTCATATCGGGGGGTCATGTTGCCAACACGATTGAGACCGACTCGCCCCCGCCCCGCCTCGAATCCACCCAAAAGTTTGCTCGGATCCCGATATCGACTTGGGTTGGCCCTACCTTGAACATCGAACTCGAGCAAGGTTTGTCGAGATTAGTATTAGGCAGAGGAATCGCCCGGGAATGCCTCCAGACGGAAGGTTCTTGCTTTTGTCGACAGCGTCACCACGCACAGAATTCGCCCTCCGTCGTTCACCCTGGTACTGCCTGCGTTGCGTGCCCTACTACACGGTGGACGTGGACAGCGCCACGCCGCTGCACCACGCGGCGGAGCGCCGCGCCATGGAGGCAGGCACCGCATCACTCACAGTCTCACACCCGCCATCGGCACGCCTGCTGTGTCATCCACCGCGTGTTCAACTCTCATACCCTCGTTTCATATCGAGTTGAACGATGTTTCGTGACGCGACTACCTCATGGGCTGTCATAGTGCTTGAGTTAGAGAGGTAGACGTGCTCCCCTGAATTGAATGTCATGCTGTGAGTGTTCTATCTGGCCCGGGATGGAGGCGCTGCTGCGAGCGGGGGCGGACCCCAACTCGCGGCGCCGCGACGGCCGCACCCCCTTGCACGAGGCCGCCGAGCGTGGCGACGGCTGGGCGGTGGAGGCTGGGCTGCCAACTTAATATGTCGGCCATGTCATCACCCGCCTTGCAAAATGTCGTTTGTTGAGTTGTAACGTCTCATGACGTGGCGAGCATCATTCACCCGACCCCGCTCATTGAGTTATGCTTGTGCTATCACGTGAGCCACCACATTGTTAACCATCGGTCTCGAGTTAGACGGCGTATGATAACGCAGCGAGCATCGTTGACGCGGCCGTGCAGATGAGGCGCTGGTGGGTTTGGGCGCGGAGCCCAACGCGCGGTGCGCGGTGCGCGGCCGCACGCCGCTGCACGGCACCTCTGACTGGCGCTGTGCGCGCGCCCTCGCCGCTGGGGGTGCCGTAGGGTCACACACTAATTGCTCGCCACGCCACCCACCATTATTTGAAACCCTCGTGTACTGCTCAGTGCCAGGTAAACAATGCTCATGCCACGTCACATAACGCCGTTTAATTTGAGAAACGAAGGTGTAACATGGGATCGACAACGCGGCGAGCACTGTTGAATATCGTCCTGTGACGTGGCGAGAAATGTTTGAGTCGGCAGTAGACATGGGAGCTGGAGGCGGTGGCAGAGGACGGGCTGACGGCGCTGCAGACGGCGGCGGTGGAGGGCAAGGCGGAGGTGGTGGGGCAGCTGCTGGAGGCGGGTGCCAAGGCAGGGCCTACCACTAGCTGCTCACCACATCGTGTGATGCCGTTTGACTCAAGAAGCAAGGCTTTGAATGAAGTGGCGGGCAATATCTGCCAGGCCCTAGGCCAAGTTGAAGGCGCGGACTGCAGGCACCTTGGGGGGTATGAAGCGGGGCAAGACGGCCCTGCAGCTGGCGCGGGAGCACGGGCACCTGGAGGTGGTGCGGCTGCTGGAGGGGGCCACGGGTGGCGCCGGCAACAGCCCCCAGAGTAACGGCGGCGGCGGCAGAATGAGTTACTGCAGCGGCGGCGGCCACACGGACAGTGGCGGCGGGGGTGATAGCAGCGGCGGCGGGGGTGGTGGAGGCAGCAGCGGCGGCGGCGGCGGCCCTGTGAGCAAACAGTCACAGATTCACTATGATCAAACAAGCAGAGTCGGCGGCGGCGGCGGCGGTGGCGGCGGCGGCGGGTCCGGATTGCTCGGTGTGAGCACCCGGACGCTTCTCATGTTTGCAGTTGTGGCGCTGCTGCTGGTGGTCGGCGGGCTGGTGGCGGTAGGGCCTGGCGGATTCTGGTTGACGTCATAGGATGCCCTGACGTCATAGGATGCCCTTTCACTCAAAATACGAGGGTTCAAGCAGCGTTAGCAATATCTGCCAACTCTCCGTCACTGAACCCTCCACGCGCCAGGCCGTAGGTGGCGGTCGGGGGGATGCAAAAAGAACTCAACGAGTGGCGCGACCTGCGCTCGCGAAAGGCGGCGAGGAAAGCAACGAAAGATGCGGCAGCGGCGGCGAAAAAGCATGAAGAGGAGAAGCAGTCGAAAGCGCGCGCCGAGGCGGCGGGCGCCGAGGTGGCGCGCGTGTTGGCGTGCCCGGACGTTGTTCTGAAGAGCGCCGCCGCTGAGGCGAAGGCTGATGGGGCGGCGAAGCCGAGAAAAGACCTCAGCGCTATACACCGCTGCGTCCTGGGATTGGGAGACGTCGGCGAGGGGGATGGCGGAAGCGGCGGCGATGGAGGAGGAGGCAGCAGCGGGGGCGGCGGGGGCTGTGAGGTATGCGCCGGGTTCCTGACACCCATCGCCGAGCAGCTTAAGATTGACCTGGCGGGCACGGCGGCGCGGGGCAGTGGCGAGGGCGAGCGCGCCGCCGCCGCCGACCGCGCTCTGGGCAGGGCCTGGCCACTCGTTCCAATTTCAGCGCAATCTGACTGTTTCCTCATCGTATGCCAGTGTACCCGTACACACTCACCGCATCCTCCTCCCTGACCTAAAGCCACCACGGCAGTTGGTGTGGGACCCTGGCACGGGGCGTGGCCTGCGGCGCTGCTGAGGAGCGAGGCAGCGGGCGCGAGACCAAGCTGTGCGACTCGCTGCTGGCGCTGCGCCGGGAGGTGTCCCGCCCCCTCGCCCTCGGCCTCGCGCCGGCCAAAGTCTGCCAGCGTGTCGCGCAGAAAGACCCAATCGTGTGTGAGCTCAAGCCGGCCAAGGTAGGGCCTGGTAAATATTGCTGCAAGGTTGTCATTTGACTCAAGCAATGAGGGGGGAAATGCGGTGGATGACGTGGCGAGCAATATCTAGCAGGCTCTGGGGCGCGTTGGGCACGTTGACGGACGACGGGGACGGGGATGCCGCAGCGGGCGACGCCTTTCGCCGCCTCAGCCTCATGGTGCACCCCGACAAACACAAGGGCAGCTACTCGGGCCCGGCCAATAGCGCGTTTCGGATGCTGAAGGCCGCGCGGGACCACTTCAATATGCTGGCCAAGCGCGAGAGCGACAAGCGCAAGAAGGAGGAGGAGCAGAGGGAGGGTAAGTGGCAGAGGAAAAGGGGGGGTCAGAGCCACCGCGAGCAGGGGGATGAAAAGCATCGCGATTAGGGGGGTGGAGAGTGGAGCGAGGGAGGTCCAGACGTGAGACGAGAGCGACGGAGTCATATTGTTTTCCCTTTACATCGAAGATATGAGGTTAGACTATAATTCGCGTGCGATAATCGCGCAGCTGTCCAGATTTCACCGCCGCCATCAGCCGGCCAATCACGCCGCCGCTTCCTTCGCTTCGAGCATCTATCAGCCAATCACGCGGCCACCTCCGTCGTCTTGAGCCAATTACGCACCCGTCAGATGCCACCTAAAGCCCGCCAGCCAATCACGCGGCCGCCTCCTTGGCCTTGAGCACCTCGTAGATGAGCATGCGCCACAGCTTGATGACGAAGCTCTCGGCTTCGGAGTCCAGTACCGGCGCCAGCTCCTCCACCATTGCTGCCGCCGACAGGTGCTCCGCCGTCCATTAGGGCCAACGCACAAATGGCCCGCCGCATCATAGGATGCCGTTCAGCTTTGAAACGTCGTGAGTGAAGTAGCGAGCACCGGTACACTATCTGGTGGATGACGTGGTGAGCATGAGTGAGTTGACCCCGCCGTTTTCTCCACCACGAACTCCACCAGGCTGGGCTCCTCCTCCCCCAGCAGCTCCGCCACCTTCTTGCTGACCCACCGCTGCACGCTGGCGCCCAGCGCCGCCTCGTCGTACACCGCCCAGTCCAGCGGGTACTCGAAGATCTCCTCCTTTGAAGTGGGGATGGACTCGATCAAGCTCTGGGTCTTGATCTCGCCCGCCCCCGCCGCACCGAGGCCAGCGGCGAAGGCGGCGGCGGCGGTGAAGGCGTCCACGGGCCCTGCCCCCGCCCCCGCCCGGGCGCCACCAGAGGGCGGACCGTCGTCCTCGGCCATCGACGACGCCGCCTGCCGGCCCGCCGCCAACTCCTGCTCCGTGTACTCTATTTTAATCAGCTCCCGCTTGGGCTTGTCGTCCTCCTCCTCCTCGTCGCAGAACATACTCGTTTTTATTTTCGGGCCCTTCCTGGCTTTCATCATCTTAGCTGGGGCCGGGGCCGGGGCCGGGGCCAGGGCCGTGGCCGGGGCCGGGGCCGGGGTGGGGGCGCTTGCAGCGGACATCATCGCGGAGAAGATCGGGTCATAAGGCTCGGCAGGCGGCGGCTCCGCAGCTGCCGCCTCCGCCGCAGCGGCCCTCGCCGTGTACGCCGCCTCTGCCGCCTCGGCGCCCCGGATCTTCTCGTCCTCCTCGTCGTCGCGCAGCTTCGCGTCCGCCTCCAGCTCCGCCTCCCGGAACCTCGGAGCAGGGGCTGCCAGATGTTGCTCGCCACATCATAGGATGCCGTTCAACTCGAGAAGCGAGGGTTCAGAACGCGTTGAATGCCGTGAATCCTGGCATATATTGCACGCCACGTTATAGGATGCCATGTAACTCACGATTTTGAGGGTTCAAGTGCGTCGAATGACGCGTCGGGCAAGATGTGGCAGGCCCTACCGCTTCCGCTTGGTCCGGAGCCGCTCATCCCGCACCCACTCCGGCGGGCCCATCGCCAGCAGCCGCTCCAATATGTCCGGCGTGGCCGCGCCCGTCTCAAGCTCCCTCTCCGCCTCGAGTTCCCTCGTCTCTGGTTCGAGGTCGTCCGCGAGAATCTGCTCCCGCTCCCGCTCGGCTTCCCTTGTCTTGTCTTTGAGGCGGCGGCGCTCGCGGTCGCGGTCCGCCTCCTCGCGCTCCCACGTCCGCTCGCGATCGCGGAAAGCCCGATCGTTCCGGGCGCGCTCCTCACGCTCCGCGCGCTCCACCGGCCAGGGCCACACAAATAACGCTCAAAGCGTCACAGGCAGTCGACTGAACTCATGTGTCAGGAGGACGCGGCGAGTGTGTTTCGGTACACCGGTACACCACAAGCAATCAGACAGAGAGCATGAGTTAGTTGTCCGGCCTCACCTCGCGGTCCTTGCGCTCGCGGGTTGCGCGGTCCCGGCGCTCGTCCTCGCGGCGCTTGGACGCCTCTTCAGCCTCGGCGGCGGTGGCGGAGGCGGCGGTGATGCCGGGGGGCGGGGCCACGGTCTGGGGTCTCACAGAGAATGCTCGCCACGTCATCCAACGCATCTTGGACCCTCGTTTCTTGACCTGCACTACACGCTATGATATGGCGAGCAATATCTGGGTGGGCGTACCACGGGTAGGAGGGAGTCTGCGCTGGAGGCGGAAACGAAGGTGGGCGCGCCTCCGCGCGCCGCCGCCGTCGCCGCCACCCCGCTGTCGCTGCCGCTGCCGCCGCCGTCCACGCCACTGCCTCCGAGCGAACCGCGAAGCGCCGCCGAGCCGCCTCGGAGCGACGACAGAAACGCATCCGCCTCGGTCCCCACCACCGGCGCTGCTGCCTTCGGAGGCGGCGGCGGCACTTCCCGCTCAACCATCCTCGCTTAGGGCCCGGCAGATGTTGCTCACCGCCTCATTGGATGCCATATAATTCAAGAGACGATGGTTCAAAGTGCGGTGGATGACGTGACACCCGAGCACTATCTGCCAGGCCCTACCACCGGAGCTTCGACCCCCGCCCCCGCCCCCGCCCCCCCCGCCCCCATCCCAGCCGTGAGCTTTGCACCCCCGCCCCCGCCGCCCGCCCCGAGCCCCGCGTTAATGATCACCCCCGACAGCTGCCCCATCCGCGCTGCATCCTCCTCGAAGTCCTCCTCCTCGCTCACCATCCGCTGCGCCTTGTCGTAGGGGCGCAATTTGAAATTGAAAGCGAAACTTGAAAGCAGCTACTCGTAATCACAAGTGAGTCCAAAACGCTGAAACCAGTGGCTTTCAACTCGGGTTTCAACTTGCAGCGCCCCGCCTTGTACCCCTCCACGTACGCCTTGGTGGCCTGGTTCACATTGAGCAGCAGCTCGTCGCCCAGCACCGTGAAGCCAGCCGGCAGAGTCTCACACCAGTGGACGCGGTACCTTCACTGGACCATCTTCGAGGTAACTTCGATCATTTGAGGTGGGTTCAGGGCATGGCTTCAGGCACGAAACAAAGTGAGTAAAGCAGACGAGGAAACTAGTGTAAGGATAATAGTGTGAGGAAACTAGTATGAGGGAACTAGTGTAAGGCCCTCGGTATGTTGACTTGAGCATCTTCAAGCTAACTTGAAGGGTTTCAGACACAAAACAACGTGCGTGAGAGACAAGGGAGCGGCGTGTAAGTGTGCGGCCCCGCCGTCCAGGATCCGCATGGCGCGCAGCACCCCCTCGGCATCCTCGAACTCGCAGAATCCGAAGCGCTTGGGCTGGTTGTTCTCCGGGTCCATCACGCGCTTCCAGCTCCTCACGCCGCCGCACACGTTCAACAGCTCCCTCACCAGGTTGTCTGTCTGCAGGGCCTGGCAGACAAAGCTCTCTGCGTTGTATGACGCCGCTTGCTCGCCACGCCATATGATGCCATCGCT
>Ga0307488_10005290_pt1 | contig 10677 bp, 9 predicted proteins | sample SB02metaG_FD_202248 | JGI IMG/M metagenome (GOLD analysis project Ga0307488, IMG submission 202248) | Sea-ice brine microbial communities from Beaufort Sea near Barrow, Alaska, United States - SB 0.2 | ecosystem: Environmental > Aquatic > Marine > Coastal | place: USA: Alaska | collected 2017-05-06
CAAGGAACGGTAGTATCTGTTACTGACGGTATTGTTAGGGTTCATGGATTATCAAATGTAATGTCAGGAGAGATGATTGAATTTCCTGGAAATACCTTTGGTCTAGCATTAAACCTAGAACGAGATTCAGTGGGTGCAGTTATTTTAGGTGATTATGAGCATATTTCTGAAGGTGATGTTTGTAAATGTACGGGTAAAATTCTGGAAGTTCCAGTAGGACCGGAACTCATAGGCAGGGTAGTAGATGCTTTAGGAAATCCAATTGATGGAAAAGGTCCAGTTAAAACAAAAGAAACGGATAAGCTTGAAAAAGTGGCACCAGGCGTTATTGCTAGAAAATCTGTGTCACAACCAGTGCAAACAGGGTTAAAAGCTATTGATTCAATGGTGCCAATTGGAAGAGGACAGCGTGAACTAATTATTGGCGATAGACAAACTGGTAAAACAGCTGTTGCAATTGATGCAATCATTAATCAAAAAGGCCAAAACATGAAATGTATTTATGTTGCTATTGGTCAAAAAGCATCAACAATTATGAATGTGGTCAGAAAACTTGAAGAAAATGGCGCTATGGAATACACCACTGTAGTATCTGCTTCCGCCTCCGACTCTGCAGCACTTCAATTCTTAGCACCTTATGCCGGATGTACAATGGGCGAGTATTTCCGCGACCGCGGAGAAGATGCTTTAATCGTTTATGATGATTTAACAAAACAAGCAATTGCCTACCGCCAGATTTCTCTCTTATTAAGAAGGCCTCCAGGCCGCGAAGCATATCCTGGGGATGTTTTTTATATTCATTCAAGGCTATTGGAGCGAGCTGCTCGAGTCAATGAGGAGTATGTAGAAAACTTTACTAAAGGAAAAGTAAAAGGAAAAACAGGGTCATTGACTGCACTTCCTATTATTGAGACAGCAGCTGGTGACGTATCGGCTTTTGTTCCTACAAATGTTATCTCTATTACTGATGGACAAATTTTCTTGGAAAGTGATTTATTTAATGCAGGTGTAAGACCGGCAATCAACGCTGGTATTTCTGTCTCTAGGGTTGGTGGAGCAGCACAAACTAAAGTAATCAAGAAGCTTGGCGGAGGCGTTCGTTTAGCCCTGGCACAATACAGAGAATTAGCAGCATTTGCTCAGTTTGCTTCTGACTTAGATGAGGCCACAAGAAAGCAATTAGAAAGAGGAAAAATGTTTACTGAATTAATGAAGCAAGCACAATATGCCCCATTAACAGTGTCGAACATGGCTATAACATTGTTTGCAGCTAACAATGGCTATTTAGATGATGTGCCAACCGACAAGGTATTATCTTTTGAAAATGCATTGCATGGTTTTGTTGCTTCAAAATATAAAGCAGTGGTTAATAGCATTGAAAAGTCATTAGCTCTATCAGATGATGATGAGAAAAAACTTACTAAAGCAATTGAAGACTTTAAAGCTTCAAATGCTTATTAAATAGGAATATCAAATGGCAGGCAGCAAGGAAATACGAACTAAGATCAAAAGTGTAGAAAACACTCGAAAGATCACAAAAGCGATGGAAATGGTAGCGGCATCTAAAATGCGTAAAGCACAAGAAAGAATGTCATCTGCTAGACCGTATGCCGAAAAAATTCGTCAAATTGCAGCTCATTTATCACACGCTCAATCAGAATACAGGCACCCTTTTTTGGTATCAAGGGACCAAGTAAAAAGTATTGGCCTCATAGTTGTTACATCAGATAAGGGTTTGTGCGGAGGACTAAACACAAACGTGCTAAGAGCTTCGATTACGCAAATGAAGACATGGGAAAAAGAAGGAAAAAAAATTCAAGTTAGTACTATAGGAAATAAAGGTCTTGGGTTTATGACAAGAATGGGTGCTAATTTAAAGTCAAATATTGCGGGTCTCGGAGACCAGCCAGAACTTGACAGTCTTTTGGGGTCGATAAAAGTTATGTTAGATGCTTATGTCGCAGGTGAAATTGATCAACTATTCATATGCTATACAAAATTTATCAACACGATGAAGCAAGAGCCCATTATGGATCAAGTTCTTCCATTAAAAGGCGAAAAGCTTGGTAGCCCAGATAGTTCTTGGGATTATTTATATGAACCTGATTCTAAGACAGTTATTGATGAGCTTTTATCACGCTATATTGAGTCATACATATACCATGCAGTCACAGAAAATATGGCATCGGAACAGTCAGCCAGAATGGTGGCAATGAAATCTGCATCTGATAACGCCAACACAGTGATTGATGACCTTAAACTGGTTTATAACAAAGCAAGACAAGCAGCTATTACTAAGGAAATATCGGAAATTGTTGGTGGCGCGGCAGCTGTATCGTAAATTTTTTTTAATTAATATACATAATGACGAGTAAGGATAAATAATGAGTGCTAAACAAATCGGAAAAGTAGTTCAATGTATCGGGGCTGTTGTGGATGTTGAGTTTCCAAGAGACCAATTACCAAAAGTATACGATGCGCTAATCATTGATGATAAGGATTCTACTGCAGAAGCAGGCCTGACTCTTGAAGTTCAGCAGCAATTAGGAGATGGTATTGTTAGAACGATTGCAATGGGTTCATCAGACGGACTATCAAGAGGTACTCAGTTTAGCTCTACAGGAGCGCCTATTCAGGTACCTGTAGGTGAAGGAACGCTTGGAAGAATTATGGATGTGTTAGGACGCCCGATTGATGAGGTTGGTGAGATTGATTCAAAAGAATTTCGTTCTATTCATCAGAAAGCCCCAGCATTTAATGATTTGTCCCCGTCCATTGAGCTGCTTGAGACAGGTATTAAAGTCATTGATCTTATGTGCCCTTTTGCAAAAGGCGGAAAAGTTGGTTTGTTTGGCGGAGCTGGTGTGGGGAAAACGGTTAATATGCTTGAGCTTATTAATAATATTGCTAAGCAGCATTCAGGGCTTTCGGTGTTTGCCGGAGTTGGTGAAAGAACGCGTGAAGGTAATGACTTTTATCACGAAATGGCAGAAGCCGGAGTTATTCAATTAAAAAATATGAAAGAGTCTAAGGTGGCAATGGTTTTTGGTCAGATGAACGAGCCTCCCGGAAACCGTCTAAGAGTTGCATTATCCGGCCTGACTATGGCCGAAAAATTCCGAGATGAAGGTCGTGATGTCCTATTTTTTGTTGATAACATTTATCGATATACATTAGCCGGAACTGAGGTTTCTGCATTATTGGGACGTATGCCTTCAGCAGTTGGATATCAACCAACGTTAGCTGATGAAATGGGAAGGTTACAGGAGCGAATTACTTCAACCAAAACTGGCTCAATTACCTCTATCCAAGCAGTTTATGTTCCTGCAGATGATTTAACAGATCCTTCTCCAGCTACAACATTCCAGCATTTGGATTCTACGGTAGTATTATCAAGAGATATTGCATCACTCGGTATTTATCCAGCAGTAGATCCTTTAGATTCCACATCTAGACAGTTGGACCCTCAGGTCGTTGGTGAAGAGCATTATTCTGTAGCTCGTGCAGTTCAGTCAACGCTGCAAAGATATAAAGAGCTGAGAGATATTATTGCTATTCTGGGAATGGATGAATTATCACCTGAAGATAAGTTGGCCGTTGGAAGAGCTCGAAGAATACAAAGATTTTTATCACAACCTTTTCATGTTGCTGAAGTGTTCACAGGTTCGCCAGGAAAGTATGTATCACTAAAAGATACCATCAAAGGATTTAAAGCAATTGTTGATGGTGAGTACGACGATCTTCCTGAGCAAGCATTTTATATGGTTGGAAGCATTGAAGAAGCGGTTGAAAAAGCTAAAACAATTTAATAAATTAAGGTAAATATGGCTAATACGGTTCAAATCGATGTAGTAAGTGCGGAAGAGTCAATATTCTCTGGCGAAGCAGAGTTTGTTGTTGCCCCTGCAAAGATGGGAGAGGTAGGTATTTATCCTAACCATGCACCTATGATCACTACATTAAAATCAGGCTCGTTAAAAATCAAGTTGGCTGATAAAAAAGAAGAACACCTGATTTATGTTTCAGGCGGGATTTTAGAAGTTCAGCCCGGCATTATTACTGTGTTATCTGACACTGCAATCAGGGCTAAAGATTTGGACGAAAATAAAGCTGCTGCAGCTAAAAAAGCCGCAGAAGAAGCAATGAAAAATAAAAAATCTGACATAGACTATGCTAAGGCACAAGCAGAACTTGCCGAAGCAATGGCACAGATACAAGCAATTGAAAAATTAAGAAAGATTAAGCATTAGTTTTTTTGCCTTTATAAAAAGCAGCTTTAAGCTGCTTTTTTTGTTTATACTAATTATTTAGCTGAGGATTACCATGTCATTGAATGTAGTTATTCTTGCTGCAGGTAAAGGCACTCGAATGCATTCGGAGCTGCCGAAAGTTATTCACTCGTTAGCTAATAAACCTCTTTTGCAGCATGTATTAGAAACCTCCCAACGATTAAATCCAGAAACAACAACTATAATTACTGGGTATAAAACCGATCTCGTAAAAAAATCAATTACTAACCATAATATTTCATGGTGCCTTCAAGAGAAGCAATTAGGCACTGGACATGCTGTGCTGCAATCAACATCGCACCTTTCTGCAGATAAAACGTTAATACTATACGGGGATGTTCCATTAATTGATGCATTAGATCTGCAGCAATTACTCAACAAAGTAGACGAAGGTCTGGCTATTCTAACTTGTAATAAAACTAAGCCTGAAGGTTATGGGAGAATTGTAAGACACAAGGAAGAAATTATAAAAATAGTAGAAGAGAAAGATTGCAACAAAGAAGAAAAAAAAATTACAGAAATTAATACAGGAATAATAGCCTGCAACACAAAAAATTTAATTGCCTGGCTTGGACAAATTACAAATAACAATTCTCAAAATGAATATTATCTTACGGATATAGTAGAATTTGCTGTTAAAGACGGATTGCCTGTTCATTCACAGTTAGCCCAAAAAGAGATATCGGTATTTGGAGTAAACTCAAAAGAAGATTTGGCAGAGATAGAGAGGGGGTTACAAATGAGTAAAGCAAAGTTATTAATGAGCCAAGGAGTAACCCTTCTTGACCCTAGCCGAATTGATATAAGGGGAGAGTTGAAATGCGGTACGGATGTAACAATTGATGTTGGTTGTATTTTTGAGGGGTCCGTGACGTTAGGCGCGAATGTTCATTTAAAACCCTATTGCGTTTTAAAAGATTGTGAAATTAAAGACGGAACAATTGTTGAAGCTTATTCACATATTGATTCAAGTATAGTTGGGTCATCAAGTCGTATTGGGCCATACGCAAGGTTAAGACCTGGAACATCACTGGCAAATAACGTACATATTGGTAATTTTGTTGAAATTAAAAACTCTTCCGTTAACCAAGGATCAAAAATTAATCATCTTAGTTACATTGGTGATAGTGAGATAGGCCAAAATGTTAATATTGGAGCAGGAACAATTACTTGCAACTATGATGGAGTAAAAAAACATAAAACTATAATTGAAGATAACGTATTTATAGGGTCGAGCTCGCAGTTAATTGCTCCAGTAATAGTCGGTAAAGGGGCAACCATAGGAGCAGGCTCTACTATAACCAAGAACGCTCCTGAAGATCAATTAACACTTTCAAGATCCCAACAAAAGACTATTTTTGGCTGGCATAAGCCAGAGAAGAAATAATATGTGTGGAATTGTAGGGGCAATATCATACAAGAATGTTAGCGACTTTTTAGTTAATGGGCTAGAGCGATTAGAGTACCGTGGCTACGATTCAGCTGGCATAGCTTTGCTTTCTGATAAAATTACTAGAGTTCGTTCGACAGGTAGAGTTTCAGCGATTAGAGATAAATTAAAAAATCAAAACCTTAGTGGTCTGCTGGGAATAGGACATACAAGATGGGCAACTCATGGCGGAGTCACGGAAAGTAATGCCCATCCCCATATATCTAGAAATAAAATCGCAGTAGTTCATAACGGCATCATTGAAAATCATGAAGCTCAAAGTGAACGATTAAAAAAATATGGTTATGAGTTTACTTCTGAAACAGATACAGAGGTGATAGCACACCTTATTCATTATTATTATGAAGATACAAAGGATTTGCTTAAGGCTACTTTTTTGGCAATAAAAGATCTAGATGGAGCATTTGCAATAGCAGTAATTGCCGTTGATAAAAAAGACCAATTAATTTGTGCAAGGAAAGGTTGCCCCTTATTAATTGGTGTTGGACAAAAAGAAAATTTCATTGCATCAGATGCTTCTGCAATTATTGCCTCAACAAAAAATATTATTTATTTAGAAGATGGCGATATAGCTAACCTAACAGTTGAAGGATTAGAAATATATGATAAATCGTTAAAGCCAACTAAACGAAAGCTACATAAAAGTTCATTAGATGAAGGAAGCATGGACCTTGGCCCTTATGATCATTTCATGCAGAAAGAAATTTATGAACAACCAAAAGCGCTCGGAGATACTATTGAGGCAGTTATTGATAATAATGCTTTTGATATAGAGCTTTTAGGAAAAAGTGCAAAGAAAACTCTAGCTGACGTAAACAGTATTCTAATATTAGCTGCAGGTACTAGCTACTATGCAGGTCTTACAGCAAAATATTGGATTGAAAGCATTGCAAAAATTCCTGCCAACGTTGAAATTGCTAGTGAATACCGTTATAGGTCTTCAGTACCCAATGTAAATCAGTTGGTAATTACTATATCTCAATCAGGGGAAACGTTAGATACAATTGAGTCATTAAAACATGCAAAAGTAATGGGGCATAAAAAAACGCTGACAATATGCAATGTTCAGGATAGTGCTATTGTCAGAGAGTCTCAATTAGTACTCTATACTAGGGCAGGAATGGAGATTGGGGTCGCTTCCACTAAAGCATTTACAACTCAACTTGCATCATTGTTTGTCCTAACAATAATACTAGGAAAGATTAATAATCGTATTACAAAAAAACAGGAAAAAGAGTATCTGTCAGAATTAAGATTATTATCTGGAAACATTCAACATGCATTAAACCTAGAGCCACAAATAAAAGAGTGGTCAAAACAGTTTGCAGAGAAAAATAATGCTTTATTTTTAGGAAGAGGCATTCACTATCCTATAGCATTAGAAGGAGCGCTAAAGTTAAAAGAAATATCATATATTCATGCTGAAGCCTACCCGGCAGGAGAATTAAAACATGGGCCGCTTGCATTGGTGGATAAAGACATGCCAGTTGTGGTGATTGCCCCGAACGACTCGTTATTAGAGAAAGTAAAATCTAATATGCAAGAAGTAAAAGCGCGAGGAGGAATATTATATGTATTTGCTGACGGAGACAGTCATTTTCATCAACAGGAAGATATAAAAGTAATACGGACCCCAAGACATACCGGTGTACTTTCACCAATAGTGCATGCTATCCCAGTGCAGCTACTTGCTTATCACGTTGCGTTAATTAAGAAAACTGACGTAGATAAACCAAGGAATTTAGCAAAGTCAGTCACAGTGGAGTAAATACATTGATTTAACAGGAACCTTTAATTTTATATTAAAAAAACTACATTTAGTTAAAAAATATAAAAATATACTATATATAGTATTTTTTGATATAAAAAGGTGTAAACTTTTCTTCAAGTTTAAAGAATGAATGTTTAAACTTATTTTATATTACAACAGGAGAAATGGTATGGATGTATTAGCTACGGTAAGAAAGTGGGCTGGTGGACTTTCGGAAACAGTTGTTAGTCTTTTAGCATTATCAATCGTTCTTGAAATATTAATGGGAGGTGCAGCCGTTCCATTCTTTGGCACACCTGACGTTATTGGAACAGTAACTGGATTAATCAATAATCTTGGTAGTCAAGGTATTGTAGGATTAGTCGCAGTTTGGGTTCTATACTCAATATGGAAAGCGCGTAAGTAATATAAAGTTTGTTTAAAATTTTATATATGGAAAGGGTCTCAAATGAGACCCTTTTTTAAAAAGGTGGTCATATGATTATATTAAAAGCAATCAAAAATTGGTCAAATGCGGCTACAGAAACATTGGCATCAATAATTTTTCTAACATTTTTATTGGAACTGTTATTAGGAAAGGCTTTAATAGGATTTATTAGTACTTCTAATGTATCGGACCAATTAATCTTTATCACCAATCAATTAACATCGTCAAATAGCTCAGCAGCAATCGTATTTCTATATATAATCTATAAAATATATTATCTATAAATGTAACTAAATTGTAACAATTTATTGCAACCTTTTTATTTTGTAAGTACAATTATATTGTGGTCAATATATAATTTAGTAAATTTGATCGTTTAGTTACTTGTTTGCACTTCCATTTTTTTAAAGAGTCCAAACAAATCTTTTTAGGTAAAATTAAAACTAGAATTTTTTCTTTTACAAATTAGTATTTTTAACAGGAGAGCTTTATGTTAGATCCAAATGATTTAGTCGGGGTAAGTTTTTGGCTTTTGTCGGCCGCAATGGTAGCAGCAACATTCTTTTTCTGGGTAGAAAGAGATAGAGCCGTAGGAAAATGGAAAACATCGCTTACAGTTGCAGCAATGGTTACAGGTATCGCAGCTATACACTATTTTTATATGAGAGGTGTTTGGGTAGATACAGGTGCATCTCCAACAGTATTTAGATATGTGGATTGGTTGCTAACAGTTCCATTACAGATTGTTGAATTCTACTTAATCCTAGCTGCGATTGCAGTTGTCGCAGTATCAGTATTCTGGCGACTACTAATTGCTTCAGTGGTTATGTTGGTAGCTGGTTACGTTGGTGAGATAAGCGGTGCTGGTGGCTCTTATCTTTGGTCTGGATTTATTGTAGGTATGATAGCTTGGCTATATATCATCTACGAAATATTCGCAGGCGAAGCTAGTAAAATTAGTGCAAGCAAGGGAACAGATGCAAGTAAAAAAGCATTTAATGCTTTGAGGTGGATTGTTACTATTGGTTGGGCTATATATCCAATTGGATATTACCTTGGATACACAGGAAGCGCAGATGCAGGTACTTTAAACCTGATTTACAACCTAGCTGACTTTGTTAATAAGATAGCATTTGGTGTAGTAATCTGGGCAGCAGCAACATCAGGCTCAAAAACTTAATAAAAGTTTTATGAACTTGTATAAGTAATTAAAAAACGCGTCATTTCATGGCGCGTTTTTTTTTAATGGTATTAACTCGGAGAAAAAATGATAGTCGGTGATTATAATTTGGTATATAACTTGCTGTCTTTTGCTATAGCAGCATTTGGTGCTAGTACGGTTTTCTTTTTTGCACAACGCTCCCAAGTTGCACCAGCATATAAAACTGCTCTTACATTATCCGGCTTAGTATGTCTTATTGCTACCTATCATTATTTAAGAATGTTTGAAAGTTTTAATAATGCATTTGTATTGTCATATGGAGACATTATAGAAACAGGAACTCAATTTAATATTGCTTATCGTTATATCGGATGGTTATTAACGGTGCCTTTATTACTGATTGAATTGGTTCTTGTAATGCGATTAAACAAAATAGAAACATACTCAAGAGGAGCGAAATTAGCTATTGCAGGAATATGTATGGTAATTTTGGGTTATCCGGGAGAGTCGTTAGTTAGTATTGATCAATTAGGAAATCGTTGGATATATTGGATGTTGGCTATGATTCCATTTTTATATATTATAAATAGCTTAGTTCTTACTTTAGGATCTTTAATCTCCAACCAACCAAAAAATGTCCAAGGTTTATTAGGAAAAGCACGATGGATGCTTATTTTTTCGTGGACTCTATATCCTTTTATATATTTATTTCCAATGATAAGTAAAGAGGCATCATACGTAAGCATTCAGGTTGGCTACACATTAGCTGATATTTTATCAATTGGAGTATTTGGTATTATGATTTATTTGATTGCTCAACGTAAATCCGATGCAGGCGCATAGTAACTCAACAGCATGCTATAAGAATAAGACTTCTTTCATAGGCAACTATTTATGAAAAAAAATAAAATAGAATATTCTGAATATCTTATGCCACCAGAAGCTGAAATATTTTTAGACATTGTTAAGAAAGAATTTTCAGAGTCCCTTAATGTTGAAGGAAAACATTTATCTAAATGGCTTAAACATCATGGGGAGTCGGAAGGCAAATGGATAAGAGCAAAGCTAGGCTTAGCAACAGGATCTTTATTAGGCCTATCATCAGATACTTACATAAAATGGGCTGTTGTCTGTGAGCTTATTCACAGTGCATCACTCTTACATGATGATATATGCGATAAAGACTCATTAAGGCGAGGACGCATAACAGTATGGAAGGAGTTTGGTATACCAGCAGCCATATGCACAGGGGATTATTTAATAGCAGAGTCATTTAGAAAAATTACAGAAATAAGCCAAGGCTGGCACCAGACAATTCTGCTTAAACTATTATCATGCTCTGTAAAAGATATAGTATTTGGGCAATCGGTTGATGTGAGCATAGATTCTATAAGCTTAACCTGGGAAAACTATAAAAAAATTGCCATAAAAAAAACTGGGCCGCTAATATTAATGCCTATGATGGGTATGTTTAAGTGTAAGGAATTTGACGGTGATGAAAGCACAGCATTAAATGAGATTTCTGAAGATTTTGGCCTAGCATATCAATGGGTAAATGATATTGAAAATATAATTGGT
>Ga0307488_10005291_pt1 | contig 10676 bp, 8 predicted proteins | sample SB02metaG_FD_202248 | JGI IMG/M metagenome (GOLD analysis project Ga0307488, IMG submission 202248) | Sea-ice brine microbial communities from Beaufort Sea near Barrow, Alaska, United States - SB 0.2 | ecosystem: Environmental > Aquatic > Marine > Coastal | place: USA: Alaska | collected 2017-05-06
CGATATAACAAACCGATTGCACCCTATTGGAAGTAAAAAACTCTTGATTAGTTTTCTCAATATAATCTGATGGTGGGGATTCGATTAACTTATCAGCGATTGTATATGATACCGGGAATTTAGCCGCTATTTTATCTAGCAACTTGACAGAGGCATCATCAGTGTTATTGATATAAATGTGAACAGCCGAAAAGCCCAAACTTAAATGATAAAATATCCATTCGGGAAGGTAGCAAGCCTCATTTTTCGCACAACCCACAAGAATTATTTTGGGTATGTCTTTGTTAAGCGACTCTTTAATATTCATTTATTCCTAAACTTTGCTGTATGTTACTACTGTTATAATCTATCGACAAAACCAGTTAAGAAACTACGATGTTATCTAACTATAATCATAGATACGTCTGTAAATTTAATCTGTTTTTTTAAATATAAAATTCTTACTAGGAAATTCTATATTCAAACATGGTTTTTCTATATATTCATATGTAATCTTGGAAATTAATGTTGTGATTGCCAAGATTATTAGACCATTAAACAAAGTGTCAATCTCAAAAAACTGAAATATCCCGATTATTACTGGGTGTATTAAATAAAAGCTAAAACTAATAGCTCCAAAAAACGCAAGTACTTTTGAGTCAAAGATTCCATAAAATGCATTTTTTGAGTTTATACAAAATAAGATAACAGTTCCCCATAAAAGTGAAAAGAATAGTAGGTTGTTTCCAAAGTAATATATTGGTTCATCGGGAAGTATAATTGAATATATCGAAGGAATGGATATTAAAAAACATGACAACAAAAATATATTAAGCAGATAAACAAAAAGTTGGTTTATTTTTGTTTTAATAAAATTAGTTACGAAAAATAGTTGCGTAAAGGCGGTCAGAATACCACCTAAAAACACCAATGAATAAGGAAATAAACTCGAGTCATTAGCAACCAAATTCTCTCCTTTGAATACCAGTAAACTTAAAATGCATAAAGCTAAGATAAAAACAAACGCTATTAACTTTTTATACTTTGCCAGCAGAGTTATTGTGAAAGCTATAAATGGCAAAATAATATAAAATTTAAACTCTACTGCGATACTCCATGTTACTCCTTTTCCATCTAACAATATTAGATGCTCTAAGAATTCATGAAAAGACAATGGAAAAGGAACAGCGTGCTTAGTAATATTGAAGTAATTACTAAAAACCCAAGTGGAAATGAGCCCGCAAAGTAAATACAGCATATAGAGAGGATAGATTCTTTGAAACCGTCTTTTACAGTAATGTCCTAGAGCACTTCGGTTTAAAATTCCGCGTTTCGAGTTTAAAAGCTGAAAGGATAATAAGAAAGAGCTTAAGATAAAGAATAAATATACACCTGACTTACCGATACCACTAAAGTCGAGCAGGGGCAATAGATGCATATCGTCATTACTTAAGTGAGCAAAGAACACAATCAGAACCGCAAAACCTCTTAGCCCGTTTAGCGATGAAAAATGAGCAGTTTTAAATAAAGACATAGTGCTTAAAGACATTGATAATTTACAGAATATTAACTTGTTTAAATACTTTTAACAATTAATTCACTACTATTCGCCAATAGCCTATGTATGTAAAATAAAAACAACATCTCGAAAGACTAGTTTAGAGGGGTTTGAAAACCGACTTGGTCATGTTGGTAAGAAATACCTTTTAGACTGATTTTTCAATTTGCAAAAAGGCGTGTTAAAAATTATATGGTTTTTGGCACTGGTACTAATTTGGAGTTTTTTTAGATTGAGTAAACTTAACAGCTGTTCTTGTGTTCAGCGAATGGCCTAAAAAAGTTTCTTTTTGAGTATGAAAAAATGAAAACTTTCGTGTAGTATCGATGCTCTTTATTGGGGATTTCAATTTGCCGCCAAATCAAGCAGGTTGCTATTACCAATAGTTGACGCTCTATCCAACATGAATAACTATCAAACGAGTCTATCATTTAGATTTGACTGTCTACACAACGAAAATCAAAGAATAAAATAGTAGCGTAAAATGAATAAAGATATCAGTAAAAATAGAGAAGCGGAATGTATAAATTCAAAAAACACACCAATTTTTATAGTGGGCAGTGCACGCTCAGGGACGACAATGATTGGTGAACTTCTCACAAAAGCTAATGTGGGGAAGAGTTTCGAGGGGCATTTCGTAGTTGATGCGTTTCAACATTTTGGAAGCGGTAAGCTCTCAAAAGTACAAATGCAAAAACTATTAAGAAAGATAAATAGCTACGAGTCGATTAAATGTTTCGATATTGGTCTAGTCGAAAAAAGTTACTTCGGTGTCGAGAAAGTCACAACAAAAAAGGTTGTAATTGACGTATTAGAAAAAATTGCATCCAACCACCCATCCAAACAATGGATCGAAAAAACACCACATTATATATATAACGTTAAACTATTACTAAAAACATTTCCTGAAGCTAAGATTTTATGGGTACTTAGGGATGGACGAGATGTGGCGCACTCTGTTTTTCAAAAAAACTGGGGAGCGAATAATGTTTATTATGCCGCAAAAGAATGGTTAGCCGCAAATTATCAAAATGCCGCATTAAATGATAAGCGAGTACTTTTAGTAAAATACGAAGATGTTTTATCTAGTCCTAAAGAAGGATTAAGCAAAATTTTTAAATTTTTGCACTTTAATTGTACAAACATTGAGACGCTTAGTAGCGCTATTGACCCTCAAAAAATGAATCGCTGGAAACAAACTCTTTCTCGTCGTCAGATTAATACCTACGAAGCAATTGCTTTTGAATGCTTAAAAAAATACGGATATGAAACAAACGCTTATTCTCAAAATAAAATTTCATGGGTATGGAAAATAATCTATAGCACTCATAATCATTTTAAACTAGGCTTGCATTTGGCAAATGAAAATACTGTTAAACCTATAAAGATTAAATTAGGGATCATAAAGCCATTTGATGAAAAAAATTAATTGCTACGTCTCAAAAAACAGGCAAAATCACTTTTTATCTTTCTTCTTAGCAATATTAACTGTATTTGTAATGAATATTAGCAATAAAATAAGTTTCTTTCTCAGAATCATTTTTTTGAATAGGATTCTGTTTAATGTTGAAAAATGAACGCTCTGTCCAGAATAAATAATTCTTTTAATCAAAAATACTATATATCCATTGAGATGTCGTTGATTTAAATCTCTTGAATTAAATAAATCTAACAAGAACTCTGTTATCCAAATCATGGCGAGGCTTTTGTTAGGTGAGTAAGTCGACATAATACTGCCAGTCCGTTGTCTATAATAGATTACTTTTTCATTATGGTACTCAATTGTCACCCCACTTCTTGTTAGTAAATCAAAAGTAAATGGTATGTCTTCGTGTAACAATCCGTCTACAAAGTTAAGACGCTGTTCATCCAAAACACTTTTTCTATAAATCTTATCCCATACGGTTACAAAATTGGTGATATCGTTTTCGAGCATCGCTGTGACATAAGAAATACCGCTAACAGGACCTAATCCATCAAATGGATTCTTATGGACATTCAAATCTAAAGTTATTTCTTCATCGTCAAAAAACCGCCAACCATCAAAAGCGATAATGTCAGTTTCACACGCTGCAATTTTGGATAATATTGCAGTAAACCCCACAGTTGAAATATAATCATCACTGTCAACAAAAGCAACCCATTCACCGCTAGCGTTAACTAAACCGGTATTCCTTGCGGCTGATAAACCACCGTTTTCTCTATGAATTAATTTAGAGTTAGAAGGATTCGAAAGATGGTACTTTTCAGCGATTGCAGCCGAACCATCAGTCGAACCGTCATTAATCAAAATAACTTCTATAGGAAATTGAATTACATTAAAGAGACTATCTAAGCATTCTGAAAGATAATCTTCCACATTATAAATAGGCACAATGAGACTGATTAATGGTATTGTCATAAACGTGTTTATATTTCCAAAATGACTAATTTGTATAGTTATGGTTTTTAGGATATTTAAATATATTGTCGCTAATTTATATATTTTTTAATTAATAACATGAATTTAACTTAATACTTTGCTGACTATTGGTTTTAAACTACGACTAATTAACTCCTGTAAGTAACGCCACTCATTGAAGCGTTTAAAACCAAGTACATAACATAAAAAAATGACCAATAAAAATACTACAAAGAAGGTTGCTGTAATACATACCAATTTAACGAACGTGCCTACATTGATACTAGTCCAATAACCAGATGCAAATTGCGCTAAAAATACACTTAAAAACAGTGGCATAACTGATATGAGAAATGAAAGTGCGCTTTTAAAACCGGTATACCTAATTAAGATAAAGTAAAAAAAACAGAAAGTAACAATATTCTCCATACCAGATAACGCAAAGGCAAATAATTTAATTTCACTCATCCCAATTTGTATTATCGTTCCATACACAACTGTAAATGATAAACACTGATAAAAAAATAATTGTTTAGTCTTTCCGTAAACTAAAAGAGCTCTGCTAGCATGGCCTAGCATTACAAATGCTGGTACTAGTAAGCCAAAAGCAGCCATTAAATAGCTATATTCAACCCAGTTATCGCCCAAAAGTAAGGCGGTAATTGAATTATGGTGTTTATACATTAGCGCAGATATTGGAAGTGCGATCATCATTAATAACAAGAAAGATGCTTTAAATTGTTTTGTAAAATAAGCGCCTGTGTTTTTGATGTTAGCAAGTTCCACTAAAAACGGTTCACTTATAGGCTGAATTATTTGGAGACTTGGTATGAACGCAATATATTTCATCGTATGATACGAACCTAAGGTTGCTGGTCCAAAACTTGAGCTGATTAAAAAAGTATCAAGTTGCGAGCGGCAATAACCAAAAATCGATTGAGGAATCATCCAACCTGAGAACTTCCATTGCTCAGCAGCATTACTTAACCGAAGTCGCAGTTTGTAGGGATAAATAATATGAGTGCCAATAATCATCAACAGGGCGTTAATTGCTTGGCCTATTACCAACGCCCAATAACTTTTTAGCAATAACGCAGCGGTAACCGCTGCGGTTACTGAAAAAAATTTTGTGATAATTGTTAATTTGACGAGTTTAGAGTAATTCTGTGTTCTTTTTAGAAAGATTACGCCAGGACTGTAAAAAGAATATAAAAAAAATACTAATGTAAGTGAAATAAGCACAGGCGTTAACCTAGGATCACCATATAGTTGAGCTATAAAAAAAGAGGCAATTAACATAATAAATGACATGCTTGATTTAATAATTAAATTGATAGTCCAAGCAGTGTCTACTTTTTCTTTGTCTAAATCATCAACTCTTAATAGATATTGGGCTGAACCAGTGTTCGATAGTATTTCAATGAAACCAACCATTAGAGAGGCTATGGCTACTATTCCAAAATCCTCTGGCATTAATACTCTCGCTAGTATTAATGTGCTTACTAAGCCTACGAGCTTTTGAGCAAAGGCGCTAGCGACTAATAATACGCTACTCGTTACACCTTTCCGTAAATTACTATTCACTTGATTGAACCTTTAAAAAACGACTGTGCTCAATTTCTCTAATCCATCTTGTGTTTATAAACCCTAAATAAGATTTATTATTCTCAAATCTATCGGAAAGTTCCTTATTCATATAAAACCTTATTTGATTATTTTAGCCCTAGTAATGCAAAAAACGTTTCCAATTTTTTAAATTGCTATTTCAATTCCACTATTCTTTGCTGTCCAAAACCTCGTTTACCGTTTTAGCCTTCCACTTTTAGTCACGTTGAGTACTTTTTTGACCTTGATTTACTATACCCGTCGCAAAACCCCACTAAAACTGTAGTTGTGCATTTAATGTTATCAAAGTATCAGACTAACTTTCTTTCTTGCGATTTTGTTCTGATACCAGTAATTTCTTGGTTAATTAATTTAGTTAAAATAATTGTCAGCCCCCAAATCCACCAAATTAAATCCATATAAGTGAGTGTATAAAATGACCCGCCCAGCATGAACACAACTTGCGCCGCGAGGGCTGCTTCACACAAATGATAATAAAAAGCATAATTGTCGAGATTCTCTTTATGCTGATTCAGCAAACGTCGTAAACTTAATATGCGAGTAATTGATACTAGAAATAGTAATATCCAAACCACAATACCAACGTAACCTGAATCGGAAAGTACATTGAAGTGACTACTGTGAACATCTCTACTTTTTCCATGTATTTTCGTTGCATAATAGTTATAGTAATAAGGGTAACATCTAAAACCAACTCCAATCGGATTATCACTTACAATTTGAACTGCTATGTTCCAAAAGTAAGGTCGCGATGCAGCCGAACTATCTAATTCTTCGGTTTCAACGAATACACTCGTAATACGCTCTTCGTAACCATCGGGCACCGGAATCGTTGCAATTAAGATTAAAGCAACAGGTATTGAATAAAAGAAAACTTTCAATTTCTTATTAGAAAGCAAGTATAAAACCAAGAAACCACAACCCATGGCCAGCGCTGAGCCCCGAGAAAACAGTGACACAACGTTGAAAACAGACCCTATGATCATTAATAACATAAAGGCTTTTATTAAATACGTCCGGTCTTTTAAATAGCTAGGTATCCAATCAACACTTTTAAATGAAGATGACTGCTTAAAAATAAAAATCATAAAGAACAGAAGTATTGCTGTCCCCATAGCGTAAGCATTGCTTCCGGTAAACATTCCTCCAAGATTCACAGCTCCCTCATTAACAACGCCCCCGGCGAGCATAGCAGTAATACCACCTTTACCGGTGTAAAATGCCAAGGATAACGCAACCACACAGACCAAACCAAATAGTTGGTTTTTTGTTTTTACGATGTCGATCGTCAAAAAAAGGGCAATGAATAATAGTCCTAAATACTCTATTGGTTCTATTACTTTGTATTCGCTACTGCAACCGTAAATAAAGCTCGCAATGGTGCCCAATAACCAAAACAACACCATCATTACTGATAGTTTGTCGTTTATTTTAGGGCGATACCCTCTTGCTATCGAAACCATAAAAAAAATTACAGTCGCTAACAATGGAAGCTTCAATGAGCCGATGTCCATGTAAACCCAGTCTTGGGGCCTGAAAATATTGAACCACCAATATGTCAAACATGCGGCATACGCACTTCTCATACTGAAATAATATAGTATCAGTATTAGAATTACGATGAATATATCTCTCATAGAGGGTTATGCCGTAATTGGAGCTAAACTTGCTAAAATAGCGAGTTCGCAATATGAAAAGTAAACACCCTGAAATTCTAATACTCTTTCGTTGTCAAGTTCATCTTTATTTAAAGTATTGAAGCTTTTTTTATTAAGCCTCTTATTTGCAATATAACTTTCTGGCTTTTCAATGAAATTGTTGAACCAAAATTTGCGTATTTCATTCAGCTGAACATTTTCATTGCTCAACATTGTGACAGCACTTGTCGATTTTGTCGTTAATGCTGTTAGTGCAGCCGAGGCGCCTAATAGTAATGCAAACTCTCTACGATTCACCTGAAAGGCCCCCCTGTTTAATATGTTCCGCTAAGCGAATACTTAAAGCAACAATTGTTAATGTTGGTGGCACGCTGCCACCGGTGGGAAACACTGATGAACCACCTAAATAAAAATTATTTGTGCCAAACACTCTTGAATTTTCATTAACTACACCATTAGAGGGGTCACTGCTCATCCGTGTCGTTCCTATATGATGTGCACTAAAACCAAGTTGATCACGCCACAACCTCAAAGAACGCTCTTTCAAGATTTTCAATCGACCAAAGCCTAATTTCGCGATTTCTCTGCCACAAATATCAAGCGATCTCCACAAACGCTGTTTATCAATATCTGTTATTCTGTATTCGATATTAATTTTTGATAATCCGAGCGCATCTTTTTTGTTGCTTAATATTATTCTATTGTCTTTATCAGGCGTTTGCTCCATCATCATTGGAATTTCATACCCTCCAGTCTCTGCTGCGTGGCCAAATAATCTTATATCAAAACTTTTTCGTCCAATACTTTCAACAACCATATCGATATCTGACAGAATATTCCAGGCGTGAGTTGAAGCATCTTCTGGTAACTCAAAGTTTGATAAAGCTTTACTAAATATATGCGACGATGAAATACCATCCGATAAAACATAATTTGATTGCGGAAGAAACGGCATGCGCAGATTGATAGTAGCATTATCTTCAACAGTTTGATCCGTCAAACTGCAAAAGCCACTGATGGTCTTTTGTTGTTCTTTAAAACCTAAATATAAGTCTAACTCAGATGTTTTTTTAGCAATTAAATGGGCGGCTCTTGGCGTAGGGTGTTCCATTAGATAGCGGCCAACCGCATTGGATTGGTTACCTAATTTATTATTATATTTTTCATTAAAATGTAAAAGCATTCTCGGATTTTCAATACCACCTAAGCACATTATGAAGGTGTTGGCTGCTATTAAAAATTGATTTCCTTTTAACGTTTTAAATGTAACACGATCAACTTTTTTTGTGTTCTCGTTAAATTCAATATCTACGATATTTGAAAAAGTGATAACTTCAACATGCTTGTTAAATACTAATTTATTGCCATATTGCTTGAAAAAGCGAGTTGGTGAAAATGGTACTTTTGCTATCCGAGTTTCAATGATAGAAGAGGAAGCAGTAATATCGGCCATACCTGAAGCGCTTAACCATCTTTCAAGCGAATAACCATCATTGCCAACCCCGCAATAAAGCTCGGCTCTTGAATAATATGGAACAACCTCGTCATATTGGATAGGCCATCCTGAATTTGTAATACCCTCTCGCTTTTTAAAATCCAGCGGACTCAAAGGGGAGGTGTTATTTTGCCAATGGTTACTGCTGCCGCCTAAAAAGCGTAAACGTGTATATGACGTATTCGGAAAAGGAAAGTCTACCTTGTTAGCATTGTATAAATCTTGACTTTGCTGATGGTACTCTTTTCCTCCTGATTCAACTAACGCTATTTTCATACCTGTTTCAGCTAACTCATTGGCTATGACAAGTCCCGATACGCCCCCACCCACAATACAGACATCATAACTGAGGGTTCCTCGCTTGTTTTCGCCATTACTTAACATATTAAACTGTAACCTTCCTTTATGTAATCATTTCTATTTTTATTTAGCTGTGATTTTATAGCTCAAAATTAATGGTGGATTATCATAAAGTCCTACTTTGCCAGCACCCGCCAGTGTCAAATATAGCACATTTGTAGATGAATCAAATGCCCCACCTCTCACTTTATGCACACCACCATTGTCATAAGGATGACTCCATTTCCCATAAGAAATGGGCTGGGCATTCCATGGATTTTCGGATTTTAGTATATCGTCAATATTGAAAATCCAAAAGAAATTATAATTATCGCTGCTATCGTAGCTACAATAGCCGCCACAAGTCTCCCCAGCGCCTTCATTTTGAGTGATTTTATAACCTATACCACTGTGGATGCCCCCCTGAGATCCCACTACCATAAAGTACCTAGTGTTTGGAATAAGAAAACCATAGAAACCTCTTGCCTTCGCACTCCAAATAGGTGAAACATCCATCGTTTCTCCGTTTGAATGAGGAGCTATTTCGGCAGTACCATAAGGAAAGACCATCTTTGCCTCGCTTGAAATAACTTTGTCAACAGTTACAACGGCTTCTAGCGCTTCTTTCGGATCGAATGTAAACATTGACGGGCCTTGCGAGTATCTCGAGGCTATCGCAGAGTTAGATGCCCAACCAACAATATAGTCAGAGTTTAGATCAGCCTTCAAATTATCAGGGACTTCACTCATATAACCTGCGGCGTTCGCCGAACCATCCAGCTGCAGCATTCCAACGTAGCTTGACGAACGTAAATCGTTAGCATTACTAAATACTTGCATATTATCCTTATTCGAACCAGACCCATCGTACCAAATTTCAGAATTAACAATTAAGTTTCCATCGACGTAAAGAATACCAGTAATGCGATCAGTTTGATTACCCGCTTCACGTTTTTCCAAAACAGGAAAGTAATCTTGCAGAACCATTGCCTGTAATATATCAGCAGGGTTAGTCTCTTTCGAAAGTTCAGAAGGTATCTCAAACTCCGCTATAGAAGCGTCTCTCTCGTGCCCAGCCATAAACAAGCTATTATTGTCTGAATTATATCCTAATATACCTGTTGCTGAATTAGAACCTCTACCCCATGCAGTAATTGGACGAAAAGCTCCTAAATAATCAATATCCATTGTCGCTTTTATACCCAAAGGAATATTCATATCAGTAGGCGTAGATTGAGAAATATCTCTTGCTATATCGCCTTCAAAAACAAACTGTTCAACCTTTACGCGACGCTCGATAATTGACTCGTTTCCGGCCTTATCGGTTGCCAGATAGGAAACCATATAAATACCAATAGCTTCCCCTACGCTTCCCTCAACCGTCACTTCTACCTGGCCATCAACATCGTCTGTTGCACTAGCGCCCTGCTCATCGTAAGGCTTACCAAATTCTAGATTCATGCTTACTGCACCATTCAGTGTAATAACAGGACCAACTAAATCTTCAACGACTACTGTTCTGTTTGTCGATGATTGGTTACCAGCCTTATCTACCGCAGAATAAATAATTGTATAAGATCCAATACCTTCTCCAATAGAGCCATCGATGGTTACTTCTAC
>Ga0307488_10005292_pt1 | contig 10674 bp, 7 predicted proteins | sample SB02metaG_FD_202248 | JGI IMG/M metagenome (GOLD analysis project Ga0307488, IMG submission 202248) | Sea-ice brine microbial communities from Beaufort Sea near Barrow, Alaska, United States - SB 0.2 | ecosystem: Environmental > Aquatic > Marine > Coastal | place: USA: Alaska | collected 2017-05-06
GATGATCAAATGAGACATGCCAAGTCAGGTCAATGGTGGGAGAATGAAGGACAACGAGCCTTAGCAAATAACTCTGTAGCCTTTAAGGGTAAGCCTGAGATGGGTACATTTATGAGAGAATGGACTGCATTATATGAATCTAAGTCAGGTGAACGTGGCATATTTAACAGACAGGCTGCAAAAGTCAAGGCATTAGAGAATGGTAGGCGAGATGCTAATCATTACTTTGGTTGCAATCCATGTAGTGAGATTATTCTTAGACCATATCAGTTCTGTAACCTTACTGAGGTTGTTGCTCGTGAGACAGACACTCTTGATACACTAAAAGAGAAAGTTAGAATAGCTACTATACTTGGTACATTCCAATCCACACTTACAAACTTCAAGTATTTACGTAAGATATGGAAGGATAATACAGAAGAAGAGAGACTATTAGGAGTTTCCCTAACAGGTATACTTGATTGTCCTGTATTAAATAACAATTACTATGAACTAGAAGATGTATTACAAGAGTTAAGACAGATAGCTGTGGATACTAACAAGAAAGTTGCTAAAGAATTAGGCATACCACAGTCAACTGCCATCACTTGTATCAAACCTAGTGGTACAGTTAGTCAATTAGTTGACAGTGCATCAGGTATTCATGCTAGGCATAGTGATTACTACATTAGAACTGTTCGTGGTGACAACAAAGACCCATTGACACAGTTTATGAAAGAGAGTGGCATACCTGCTGAACCTGATGTTATGAAGCCTGACAGTACAACTGTGTTTAGTTTCCCTATGAAAGCACCATCAGGTGCAATCACAAGGACAGCTATGACAGCCATAGAGCAGTTAAACTTTTGGTTAGTCTATCAAAGGCATTGGTGTGAACACAAACCATCTGTTACTATATCTGTTAAGGAACATGAGTGGATGGATGTTGGAGCATGGGTGTTCACTAACTTTGATGAGGTGTCAGGAATATCATTCTTACCATTTAGTGAGCATACATATCAGCAAGCACCCTATCAAGATATAGAAGGTGAGGAGTATGAGAAGCTATATAAAAAAATGCCATCATCTATTGATTGGTCTAAGTTACAAGACTTTGAAAAAGAAGATACTACTAGTGGTGGAAGGGAGTTAGCTTGCACAGCAGATGCATGTGAAATAGTTGACATCACTTCTAATTAATGGTAGAATCACCTGAAATGTTATGGTGGCAATGGTGGTTAATTTCTGCCATTACCATCAACACTTGCATTAATACTATAGTGTTCTTTAAAGGTAGAAAGTTACACATAAAAGAGATGCTACACATAAAGCCTAAGAGGGAGAAACTTAAATGAGAGACATGATAATACAAGCACTAAAGAGTAAGTTACTTGGAGATGTCAATGGTCACATAGCTAATATAGAAATTATGATCACTAATCCTGTAGGAGTAGGAGACCACCCTACTATTGTTGACACTATAGATAAAGAGCTATCAGCATTAGAACATGCTAATGGTAAACTAAATAACTTGGTTAGGTTTTTTGAGAGGAGAGAAGAAAATGCTACAGCAGAAGAGAAAAAGGAATCCAAATCTAAGTAAGTATGATGCACCTTTAAAGATACAGTTTACTAAAGGTATGACAGATTGTAAAAGGGGTAAGATAAATAATCCTTATCACCCCAATACGATGCAAGCGAGAGAGTGGCTTAGGGGTTTTAACACCTCATACTTTCAGATACTAGAGAGGGTTAAAAGTGGGGAACTTAGAAGAAGAAGCGAGAGAGTACATGCAGAATAAAGTAAAGAATGAAGAGCTATTAATAGTAGAAGTGATGACTGCTGAGTTGTATCAATACCAAGCAACTCAAACAGCTATCTTCCCAAAAGAAAAAGCCTTAGAGTATTTAGCTCTAGGTTTGACAAGTGAAGCAGGGGAAGTTGCAGGTAAGGTTAAGAAACTTATACGTGACGGAGAAGATGTAGAAGGTTTTGAGTTGAAAAAGATTGCTATAGCATCTGAGGTAGGTGATGTACTTTGGTACTGTGCTATGATGGCAAAGGAAGTGGGAGTTCCATTAAATACTATTATGAAAGAGAACTTAGAGAAACTGCATAGTAGGAAAGAACGTGGTAAACTGTCAGGGTCAGGCGATGATCGTTAGATTAATTGGGCAGTTAGTGTGAATTATCTGCCCTTTTATTTATTTGGCTAGGTTAAGTATAGGACCATACAAGTATTGCTCTATGTCAGCTTTAGTAGGACTAGTTTTTTTCATCAAGCCTGTTTCAGTTTTAGCTTTAAAGTCAGACACAAATGCATTTATTAAAACATCTTTTATATGATCCTTGTCAGAACCAATAAATTCCTTTTTAGGATTATCTCGTTTCCATTTATTCAAAGCAGTTTTTCTAGCATCAGAGTCTAGCCTACGAAACTTCCTAGATAAAATTAAATATAAAGTTTTATCCACATCCTTATCAAGTCTAGTAGCAAGAGACTTTGTAGTGCCTAAATTTCTTTTGTATGTTTTCATTTGAATCTTAGCCATACTTCTTAACGCAGTTCGTATCTCTGTTTTTGTAAGACCCTCTTCTTCTAGTTCCTTTTCTTTATTCCTTAGATATTTAACTATTACTCCTAGATGTTCTTGGAACACCTCATTTTCTATAGCTTTAATACTAGGAACTTTTGACTTTGAACTAATCTTATAATCACTAAAACCTAGTCTTTCAATAAACTCACCATCTTCTGTATTAGCTGTTGTAACTGTAAATCCTAAGAACTTCATAGCTGGAAATCTTCTCTTGTCAACACCTTCAGGTCTAAACGGAAATACTTTATTAGATAAGTTTTCTTCTGCATCAGGGTCTATAAAAAATCCCATTTGATTAGCTGGAGCCATAAATGCATCATAGAATGATTTATCTAATTTAAAATCAGGGTCTTTACGATACTCCTTTATCTCGTTAGTTCTTATGCCCATAGCAATTTCTAAATCTTTTGCTTGTTTAAATGGAACAAGCCAAGTAGCATATAAGTTACCAAAGAAAGCACCAACACCTTTAGCAGCTTTTTCTGATGTTACTAAATCACTAGCACCTAATGTATTCATAAAAGTTTGAAGAACAGTAGAGCCTATACCCTTTTGAGCATTAACACCTGCGAAAGTTTCTATGAACTCTTTTGCATCTGTCCAATCGTTAACAGCAGCAATACCATCTAGTATTTTACCTGCTGTTGTTGTAGCAGTTGAATCTTTAGCTCCCTGTTCAAACACAGAAGCACCTTTAGCTAAGTATAATCCGGGTCTTAATGGAGTAAATGGAGAGGTATCCACTACAGTATCTTCTGTAAACATTAACTTTTTATAGTCAGCAGGTTGATCCTCGTCAGTAACTATTTGATACAATCCATAAATGGATGCCCAACCTATCATATTTCTACTAATAAGTTCTCTATCTTTTTCTGAGAGAGGTCTGAATAAAGTATCTGACTCAATAGACTTTTGATTCTTACCCTTTTTGCCTACCTTCATAGTAGCAGATGTGTTCTTACCATATTTACCTAGATTTGTTATACGAGAACCAGAATCCATAGAAGATAAATCATCAACAGTATCCCCTATTACTTTAACAACTAACTGAGTCATCTTTCTTGAAATAGGAGCAGATGCACCTGCAGCATATTGACCTAACAATTCTAAGTTATTAAACATAAATCTAGGAAAAGGTGCTAGAATTGTACCAATCATAAAAGGTCCTATTCTAAGTCTAGTAATAAAACGATTAGCTTCTTGAAACAATCTAGTCTCAGGTTGTTTGGCATATGTAATGTCCACAGCCCTATCAGCTGCCCTAGCCATTATATCAATAAATGACCTAGCTCCGTCTGGTTTAGATGTATCATTTATAAGCTCAAGATATCTACCATTCTCTAGTTCATCTATTAAATCTAAATCCCAATCTCGTTTAAGAAGCCTTTGAACTTCAGCAGCCATAACAGACCTACGCATCAGAAACTCTTGCATACGATTTGGTGTATTAATAAACTGAATAAGGTCTTCATACCCATCAAGAACTTCATCTAGCCCTTTAGAAATTGGATTATTCTTAGGAACACCTTTACCCATAGACTGTTGTATCTCTTGAACTGTACCAAACATAATCTTTGTCTGTTCAGCAAACTTAGGGTCTTTTAATAATATGTCAACAAACTCTTCTAGTTCACTTTTCATGTTTACTTCTCTACCTCTAGGTAAAAAAGCATCAGTAACTATATCACTTAATCTTCCAGTTCCGGGTATTCCTTGACCACTACCCATTTTAAAGGTATCAAGAAGATTTGGAGAAGTAACAGCATCCTTGCCTGTAGGAGATGTAGTTATACGTGTTGTTCTAACTCCTGTGTAAACATTTTTAAGCATATCAAAACTGTGTTTATAACTAGTACTCATTAGAGGAGCAAAACTCTTTTGTTCTATACCCTTTTGAGCAGAATAAATAGCAGTATCTATTACATTACCAATAGACTCTAGTGGCATACGTATACCCATTGACCACACATTACGTGCAGCAGTTGCTATCTGTGATACTAAACCACCTCTTCTTATGTTCTCAGTTCTTTTAGCAAAGTCACCTACAATAGCATCCATCTCAGCTATTGCTTTTTCTTCTAATTGCTTTAATTCATTTTTAGGTCTTATTCTTTTCATCTGACTTAGTTTATTAAGTACTTTACCTGCCTTTGAACCACTGCCAACTACCATTAAAATATATTCTTCTATATTTAAACCATATTTATTTAACAAATTAATTAATTCTTCATTCTTAATCAAATCTTTTCTAACTGTAATTTCAAATAAATCATCTATAACAGTATTTTTTGAGTTTGATCCTCTACGACCACTCTTAAATAAGTCAGGGTTCTTTGCTTTAAGGTCAGCTACTACAGCTATTAAAGGGTTAAACTTTTTAGGATTTAATATAGGTGATACTAGTTCATCTGTACCTGTAGCAATGTCAATGCCATCATCAGTAACTGCTCTTTTACCATATCCTACATCTCCTATTATACCTAGTCTACCTAATATATTAGTTGTCTCACCTACTGCAACTCTTCTTGTAGTCTCTTCTCCTGCTACCCTTGCTAGTTCATAATCTAATACTTTTTTACCTGTCTTGTCATCTATTCTTGATATCTTTACACCAGCTTCTTTTTCAAAAGCATCAATCATTTCTTCAGCTATCTCGTTGCTTTCTCCAGCCCTCTTATCAGCTGCTTTAGATTTAGTTGCCTTTGCTTTATCTATCGCTTGTGTAATTAATGGTATGTTAAATTTACGACCTTTATCTAGTGCTATTTGTCTGCCTAGTTGTTCAGCTACTATATCAAAGTCACCTCTAACTTTCTTTTCAGCAGTAACTATTCTTTCTTTAGATATTAGACCTAAAGGATTTAGTTTACCTCTTGTTTCTTTTACGAGAGTACCATCTTTAAGCATAGCTTCAGTATCAGGTTTGCCAAAATCACCTAATAATCCTTTTTTGTTTATTCGCAGCAGTGGTAGTACTGATAATCCTTTTTTCAAAGCTCTCAAGGGTAATACACCTGCTGATAAACCACCTACTGCTGGAAGAGCTTCTCCTATTTCTATTGCAGTAACTATATCTCCTACAAATCTCCTTGAAGCAGTTTGCGAATCCATATTTAAAAATCTAGTAAAACCACCATCTGTTATCTCATCTATACCATTATGCATACCAATATAGTTATCTTGTAAATAAGCACCTGTATAATCTAACCCTCTTTTTAACCTAAGCATACCAGATAACATATCGTCACCTATGCCTACTTTATCAAGAGTACTTAGAATAGTACCCATGTAAACACCACTTCTTATATTGCCTTGTTCTTTCTTTGACTTCTTATAAAACTCATCATTAAAACCATCACCACGCATTAATTCAAATAGTTTAGTCCACTTTTCTTCATCTGTAACATCTTCTACTATAGCACCTTCTTCAGTAAGTACTTCATCTACACCACTCAACATAGTAGACATTTGTTTATCAACAGTTTCATTTCTTTTATAAAACTTATCTAAGTTACTCATGTCTACAGTTTTAGTTACTACAGTTTTATCTTTTATATAGTCTTGTTGTTCTTTATTAGAGAGGTATTTAAATTCAACAGGTTCTTCGTCACCTCCGGGAACTCTAATAGGTGCTACATTTATTATGCCTAATTCAAGTGCTTTATCTTGAGTTGCTAAGTTAAGACTACCTGACTCGTCAAACAACTTAGGGTACTGCAACATAGCCTGTTTTTTTAACTGCTCTTGTGTTTGAACAGTCTCATTAACATTTTCTGAAGCAGTGATTGTTTCAACACTAATGTCAGTATTGTCTTCATCGGAGTTAAAAGCTTTTAATAGTTCTTCATCACTAACATCAGTATTAGTATTAATAATAGGTATATTATCATTAGTAGATTCTTCTGTAACAAAAGAATTGTCATTATTAAAAGCTTTTAATAGTTCTTCTTCCGTATATTGCTGTTTTATTTCCATATTAAATCCAAGTAGAACCATTCCAAATTTTTATTTTATTAGTGTCTGGGTTTATAATCATGTCACCTTTTTTAATCTTTGCTTCTGCTATAATTTTTCCTGCAGCATCAAAGGTAGGTTTTGTTTGATTTTGTGCATCAGCAAACGATGAAACTGGTTTAAATATTTTACTTCTTTTTTTCTTATTAGAGTATGAATTTTGTTTATAGGTCTCAATTTCTTTTTGTAATATTATTTGTTGATTGTCTATGTCAGAATTTAAAAAAGCATCCCCTGCTGGTGCCCATGTCTTTTTTAAATTAGAAATAGCTATAGCTTTATTATTAAATATATCTACTTCATTTCCTTCTAAAACTATACTAATAACACCATTAATATCTGTTTTTTGATACTTTTTCATAGTAGCATCTATAGCAGACTTAACAATAGTGTCTCTATTAGGTTTACTAAAAAAACTAGTATTGCTACCTTTGTTTTTACCTGCAGCTTCTGTTATTATATCAGACCTTCTTGTTTTAATCTTTGCTTCTAAAGCTTTCTTTTTAGTAATATCTGTTTCATTTGAAAGCTCACCTTCTAAAATTATTAAATCAGCTATATAAGTAGTACCATATTTTCTTCTATTCTCTTTCTCATATTTCTTAGCAGTTACAAATTCTGAGTGATTTATTTTAGGTACTGGAACTTTTAGTAAACCAAACTTATCTTCAGAAATAGGTGCTGCTTTATTTACACGTTTATCAATTTGGTCACTATAATTATCAGAGCCAAATAATTTACCTAGTAGTCCACTAGCTTCAAAGCCTTGATTTCCACCTACTGTCTTAACACCACGAACATAGTTCTTTATATAATCACTCATTGATACATCGTTTGGTTTATCATTTGCAACAAGTTCTACAACAGTATTTATATCAAAGGCTTCACCCAAAGCTGCTTGACTTTTTTTAGTTGTTTGATAAAATTCAGTAGCACCAGCTATAGTACCACCACCTGCTTCATATAGTTGAGCGGCTTTAAATGGGTCTCCCCCTACAAGACTAGCAAGATTCTTCATTATATCACCTACTTCTCGTGTCTCCTTCTGCTCTCTTTCTATATCAGTTCTTCTTCTTGTAACACGATACTGTTCCATGCCATCCATTCTTTTTTGAGTACGGAGCATATCATTTTTTAATTGATCATCTACACTTTTAGCTAGACCTGTTGCAAATCCTGAAGCAAAACTCATTAAACTCTCCTTGTCATCAAGCCTTTAGGCTCTTCTTCCATTGTAGGTTCTTCCATCATAGGTTCTTTTTGCTCTTCGTCTTCTGATGTATCTTCACCTAACTCTTCTTCACTAAACAACATACCTTCTTTCTTATCAAGCTCTCTTTGTAACTTCATCTTTACACTTTCAATCAAAGTACCCCTTGTCTTATCTTTATTAGGATTCTCCATACCACTGTCATACTTGACATCTGCCATGTCACCTACAAGCATAATCATTTCCATTATCAATGGCATAACTAACATGCCTACATCTACAGTATGTTTTCCTTCCATAACTCCTGCTAATTGTATTGTGTTAGCTAAAGTTGTAACAGGTACATCCATCTCAAGTACATCTACAAGTTGATCAGTAAACTCGTTAGATGACATCTTATCTAAATAGTATTCTATTGCATCATCAACTGTTTTATATTGTGGTGCTTGTTGCCAAGGTCTGCCACCTAGTTCTGCTGTTAATGATTGCCCTGATATAGGTGCATCTAATAATGGTCTATTAAGCTCCGTCATTTGCTGGAGTCTCCTTTTCCTTTTTATCTTTCTTTGCTTGAATAATTGTTTGTTCAGCTTCTCTAGCCTGTATTACATCGGCTCTCTTTCGCTTTAGTATAGACATGTGTTGTGCAACACGTACAGAAGGTCTATCCACATCTAGTTTTTTTCTAGCTTTGTTAGATGGACTTAGTGCTTTACCAACACCTAGAGCTAACCTTGCTTTATCTCCTTGTCCACGAGATAGTAAACCACGAGTAGCTTTTACTTCTGTGTCATCAGTACCTCTTTCTACTTCCAAGTTCTGATATAAAGTTCTTGCTGGATTATTACCAAACGACATGTTCTGATCTCTCCTTCTGCTTAACAACTAAGTTCATTAATTTCATAGTCATCCATTTAAAGATAGGCTTGTTCTTAATAAACTTAGCGTAGTCTTCACCATGCTGTTCATATAAATTTCTAAACCAATTAGGTGCTTTGTACTTTAACCACATACGAAATACATACCAACGAGCATCTCCATTGCCATACACTTCTCTAGCTACCCAACAACCTGACATAATATATGCAGTACCTAATGTACCAATTAAACTACCAATAGCAGTACCTGCTGCAGTACTTTCACCACGTTTAGCAACCTCTGATTGTGTATCAGCATTTAGATTAGCAATAGACATATCTGCATATCTGTTTAATTCATTCTCAGCAGATGTCCATGCCCATTCCATAGTGTCACCATAGTATTGCCATAGATTGTTATAGGCTTGTGTTGAGGTAGCTAATAAGTTAGTAGCATTAACTTCATTAACACGATTGGTTGTAGCAGTATCACTAGTAGCAATCTGTCTTCTCCATGTAGCATTGTTTTGATCAATGACTAATCGGTTCTGTGCATTAAAGGTATCACGTTGATTGTTTAACTCAGCATTAAATCTTTCAAGAACATTTCTTTGTCCTGCATTATATTGAGACTGAGCATTAGCTTGAGTAGCATTATACTGTGCAGCCTGAGATGATAGGTTAGAGTAAAATTGATCAACTTGATTCTGACTAGATGCATTAAACTGAGCTGCAGCATTTGTAGCAGCTTGATCTGTAAACAAAGACTGTGTTCTCTGTTGTGCTTTAAACAACTCAGTCTGTTGTTGATTATTTAAATTAGCCATATCTTGCTGTAAGAAAGACTGTGCATTTTGTACAGCAGTCTGTTGTCTAGAGTTTAAGTTAGCACTATCCATCTGAGCAAGTGCTGCTGCTTCAGACATAGTTAAAGCTTGTGTGTTACTTAGATTCTGTAAATTCATTGTATTAGCAGTACGACTATTCTCTAATGCTATAGATTGTTCAGCAGTAAAGTTTTGATTAGCTACATCTGCTATACGTGCAGAGTTCTGTACTCTTGATTGGAAGGCTTGGTCAAACTCTTGTCCTATGAATGTAGCACGTTGCTGTGCTGAAAGCATTGCTCTAGCTTGTCTGTTAGATAAGTTCTGCCCTTCAAACTGTGCATTTACTTGAGCATCGGCTTGTGCAATAGGTAGTGCTGATTCTAATGCACCCTGTATCATGGCTTGTCCTGCCATTGAAGATGCACCTAAACCTCTTTGTGCCATCTGTGCCTGTACTGCACGTAATGTTCCAGCTGCCCATGCAGGAGGATTGCTTGCATCAAAGTTAGCAGTTAATGTAGCAAGTTGTCCTTGCACAGTAGCCTGTGAGCTAGGTGTAGCTGTAGCAGCTTGTATCTGTTCTGTATAGGTAGATGCAGTCTGTGCATTAGCAACACCTGAGACTAACTCACCTGTTTCTATTTGTCTCTGCACAGGGTTAGCTAATAGTGTAGCATTACCTTGAGCTGCACTTAAATCGGCTACGCTAGTTGCTGTTTGTTGTGCTGCAATTACTTGTGAACGTGGGTCAGTTAAGTTTAACTGAGCAGCAGAAGTTGCTTCTAATGCAGTGCTGACTTCATCTGTAGTAGTAACAGGAGTCATTGTATTTGCAGCTGTAGCTGTTGGCACTTCTGCTTGCGTAGTAGTTGCCATAGCAGTAGGTACTGCAACTGCACCAGATACTTGCCCTTGTGAAGTACTCATAAATTGATTAGCTTCTGGTGTAAGACCTTGACCTACAACTGCTCCACCTGACGGTAATGCAGGGTTAATCATTCTTTGTGCTGCTACATCTGTTATATCACTACCTACTGGAATAGATTGAACAGGAGTAGGTTGTTGTGCAATAGGTTGCATTACATTAAGCTGACCACCTGTATATGCAGGATTTACTTCTCCCATTCTAGTTTCACCCGGAGCTAGTGGAGGATTAGTTCCCGGTAAAAAATAATCAATAGGTTGT
>Ga0307488_10005293_pt1 | contig 10674 bp, 11 predicted proteins | sample SB02metaG_FD_202248 | JGI IMG/M metagenome (GOLD analysis project Ga0307488, IMG submission 202248) | Sea-ice brine microbial communities from Beaufort Sea near Barrow, Alaska, United States - SB 0.2 | ecosystem: Environmental > Aquatic > Marine > Coastal | place: USA: Alaska | collected...
ACTTGGCTGAGTGACTCTGATTTAGCTCGATCGGAAATCAAATTAGGACCGTTTCGATTTTTGCGAAACCCAAACGGCTGAGTAGAGGCAGGGCAGGGGGGGGGCTGTGCTAGTCCTTTCTGCTGACACCGCAACCTACGTTTTCGAGCTGTTGCCGAGCGGTTTCTAGAAGTTTGGCTGCTTCTCTTCCCTCGCCTTTTGAATCGAGAAGGGCGGCGTAATTTTTGGTGACGGCGTCATACAGACTCGGATCTTCAGTGATGGAATCGTTGATAATTTTTATGGCTTTTTTGTAAAGTTCTTCTGCTTCGGAAATTTGATTTCCTTGATGAAGAACGATGGCCAGATTTGAGGCTGACTGACCAATATCAAGTGACTTTCGTGGCAACAGGCGCGTCCGGATTTCGAGTGCTATTTCGTGATTCTCTTTTGCCGCGTTCAGTTCGTCAACAGTCCAATAAAGAGTTCCTAAATTATTGCAGACCAGAGCGGAGCTCCAATTCGTTGTCGCCGAGTTTACTGAAAACCTCCAGCGCTCGCAAATAATGTTCTTCAGCCTCCTCGATTTTTTTCTGATTCCGAAAGCTCAATCCCAAATTGTTCGATAAATTTGCAACGGACTCGAGCGGGACCGGATCAGCGCGTTCCATCATCTCAAGGGCATCGGTCAGGTACACGATGGATTCGATTTCACGGCCCTGTTAATCGAGGCACGCGCCCAGATTTTGTTTCAATTCCGCCAGATCGAGAGGATTGATTTTGAATTTCGTCTTCAGGGACAGCTCAAGTCCTTCGCGATAAACTTTTTCCGCTTCGCGGATGTCGGAATTGATCATCTTCACCCGCCCAGCCAGTGAAAGCGCGTCGAACAGTGCACTGGTCTCGCCGGGGTCGGAATCTGGATCCGACCATCTGCGGGTGTGAATCAAAATGTTGTCGGCCAGGATATCGATTCGTTCGAGATCAATGGGCGAGTCATCATTCCGCGGATCATCATCGCCTTCGATAAGGACATGAACATGACATCGTGAAATTTTGAGCAAATGAAACTGACCGCTGGTCATACACAGGGAAGAATGAATCGGCTGGACAGTAGCCGGATTGTTTACTGAAATGCAAGCCGTTACAATCGCGAATTTGATTTGTAATGGGCAATTGAGCTACGATCCAATAGGGTTTATTCGTTGATCGGACTCTGTTTGATCGATTTTAAGAGGCACTTTTAACCAACCCACAAAAATATGATGAACGATGCAGAAAATGAAAAGCCGGACGTAGATGAGAAGGCGACTGACGAATCGACTCCAGATTCAAGTGAATCCCGTGAGGCATTCAAAGGTCTCACCGATGCAGCGAAGGAGGCTTTCAAAGCTGGCGCTGAGGATGCGAGTGATGCGGTGAAGCGCCTCATTCCTGAAACCAAATCCGGCGCCCGCAATGGAATTCATGACCTGGCCTATGGTCTCGCCTACGCCTTGACGTTTGGAACGACCTTATTGAAGGAAGTTACTCCCGATATGGTGACGGAAGGTTTCTCCGAAGGATCGGAGGCTGGCAAAAAAGCAGCGTCTGATATCGTTGAAAAGCGAAAAGTCGCTAAGGAAGCCGCTGAGAAGGAGGAGGCGACCGATATGGGTGGAGCCGAGCCAAACGCCGCATAACGGTGGCTTGAAGCCCTTCTCTTCTCAAAACACAAAAAACCCGACACTCTTTCGAGGTCGGGTTTTTGTTTTTCTTACTGAAAAGAAAAAAGTGTGGTCGGTGCGTTAGGAAATGTCAGCTCCTTTGTGACCGAGGATTTTCACCGTGCGGTTGAGCTGATCGAATTCGATCGGCTTTTTGATAACCGTTACTGGACCGCTTGAGAGAATCTTCGTGAGAATCTCGCTGTCAGGGTAACCGGTGATAATTACGATTGGAAGATCAGGGTATTTTGCCTTCATCTTCGCGTAAAGTTCGTCACCTGGAATGTCAGGGAGTTTCAAGTCGAGGAAGACAAGATCGAAACGCTGACGGTCGATGTAGGAAAGGGCTTCTCCGCCGGTTCCAACGACGATGCGTCCGAAACCTGCTTTTTTGAGAAACTGCTTAAAGAGTGTTTGAAGAGCCGGGTCGTCATCCACAACCAATACAGTCGGCTGACCGCCCTGGTCGTTTTTGAGGATGTCTTTGTCGAGCAAACTCCGCTTAATTCTCCAGCGTCCGCCGATCTGAATCGCAGGGAGCTGGCCTCGTTGTACCAAGTAATAGACAGTTGGGAGTGGGATCCGCAGATATTCAGCGGTTTCCTTAACGGTCATCAACTCGGGTGCTTCTTCGTCCTTATCCATTTATTGGGGTGGTTATAAAATTGAGAGTTATCGGTATTGAAAGTGATTCGTTGCCACGGTTTTGACAAATGGGGGGGATTTGCTGTTGGTTGTGGTCCCGTCAGCGACTCAATTTCTATAAAAACAGTAAAAACAAAGCAGCTGATTCTTACTACAATCCAAAAACTATGACATGACAAGAGAAAACTTGAGAATTTTTTCAGTTTTGAAAATCTCTATTGAGACTGGCAATTCAAATTTTTTTAACTATTCCGAAAATTTAAGTCAGTTAAGTATTTTTTATGACTGGAGCGGTTTACAGGAGTAACGTGCGAATAGATCAAAATCTTAGCTTTCTATTCACTAAAATCGCTAGGCGTTTTGTAAAGCGTAGAATGGTTTGGGGCGATTGCGCAATCATGTTTGAGAAAACGGAGCGCTGAGTCCGAAAACGTTGCACAATGCCTGAAAGACAGAAATTCCACTGGTTCATTAAGTTTAGTGAATATTCTCATTGGTGACTGATTTTTGAGTGGTTTGGTCATCAAGACTTCGTGAGCGTCCGAAATCAGAGGTTGAATCGAAACCGGTTTCACGCGAATCTCGATAAAACCACCCCCAAAATGCCCCGATTTCCTATTCATTTGATCTTTTGTTGCGTTGAGCCGACGCCGCTAGGCTTCAACTGTGTGACACGGGTTTCCACGGAAAGTCGGCGCTTCGTTTCAGATCCAATGCACCGTCGCGCTTCGCAATTTTTCCGCTCAGCCACAGAATCCAGAACGGAACATTGATCAGGAAGATCCAGATCATGGCCGAGTTGTTTTTGAAATCGAGTCCCATCGTGATTTCGATTCCCCAATGCAACGCCAGCATAGCAAAGCCGCCGATTAGCGCGGCGGTGCGGTTATAGAGAGCGAGAAATTCGAACGGCTCGATCATTAGGCTGCCTCCCAGCGCAATGCGGGCGAGCCACGGATTCTCAATCAGCCACGTCGCGACGCGCAACCGATGATCATAACTCGCGTCGACTTCGAGATATTCGTAATATTTCTGGGCGTTGGTTTTCATCACCTCCACCGCGATATCCGGGCTTTGCCACGCCCACAACCCTTTGGAACGCAGCATTTTGATAACGCCGGCAATGACATATGCCGCCGCGATGGCTTGCAGGGAAAAATGGATCGCGATGTTCGACAGTGAATGCGTGAACGGTGCTTTCTTTCGCCTGAAAAATCCGACGAGATAAACAACCCACTGCGCGAACAACGCCAGCGAGATGATTTGTAATTGGTGAGTCTGCGATCCCTGCGAATTATAAAGGGTCATTACCAAAATATGAAAGACCGTCGCGATTCCCAAACTGATTGGGACGGCTAACCCAAGAACGTAAGCGATCAATGCGACCACTGTGAGCCAATATCCAGCCTGATAAATCGTTGGATCCGCCAGAAAGGTGAGGTCGATAAATTGAGGCAGTCCGGACGGCCGAGACTGTTCAGTCAGATCTGCCATGCGGCCGACATTGGGCAGAGTATAAATCACCATCGCAGCCAGACCTAGACGCATGAAAAACGTTTCGATGAAGCCTCGCTGCTCGACTTGGTAACCGCCACGCATCAGTTTCATTTCGCGATGCTCCTTTCTGAGATCACCCGTTTCGTTTCTTTCAGCGCCGTGCCTTCGCGTTTGATGTCGACTCGAACCAAGCGCCAGCACGTCCGGTTTATCACGCTTCCATGAGCCGCGCGCGTCTCCGTGTGGCAGCAAATATTCGATTAGGTTTTGCCCGCATTGCTCCTGATCCGCTTCACCCAGTTCAGATGCTTTAATCCGTTTTCCCGCTTCATCCGAACGTACCTCCGCCAAGGGGGGTGAGGAAACTGTGATACTTTTTCTTCATGTTCGACATCGCGATGCCGAAGTAGCGCTTGCCCTTGAGCGGTTCATCGTTGCCGTTGGCGAGATAGAAATAATGCGATTTCGGTTCGATGTTCGAATACATCGGGAAATGTGAAAACGGATGCAACTCCTTTACGATCAGCAGAAGAGCACGATCGCCCACATCGCGAAAAGCGAGTGACGAACCGTTTTTTTGCCAAAAGCCCGCCAGTTCATTTATTGGCCGATTGAGGCTGAATTTCCTCACAAAACAATGCAATAGATCGGCGATATTCCGCCGCGATATCCGCGTGGGGATTCGCAAATGGAGGCACAAACCACGGGTAGCCTCCAACGAGATCATGAATCACGCGGATCTGGCCATCGCATTTCGTGCCCGCTCCGATACCGATGGTTGGAATCGAAACTGACTCAGTGATTCGTGTCGCCACTGATGGAACGATGCTTTCCAAAACAATCGCGCCCGCACCCGCGCTTTCTAAATCCTGCGCGGCTTGAACCAAAATATCTGCTTCCGAATCTGATTTGCCCTTCTTCTTATAGCCGCCTTCTTCGACGACTCGCTGCGGCAGCATCCCAATATGCGCGACCACGGGGATTCCCGCTTTCGTCATCGCTTCGACTTTGTGAACCTGCCCGAGCCCGCCTTCTAGCTTCGCCGCGTCCGCTCCGGCATCAATCAGGCGTTGTCCATTTTTGACTGCGTCCTCCGCGGTCTCGTATGTTTTATAGGGCAAATCCGAAACCAACAGGGCGCGTTCAATTCCCCGACGGACCATTTGCGTGTGATAAATCATCTGATCCAGCGTCACGCCCGTGGTGTCCGGCAGTCCCGCAACGACCATGCCGAGCGAATCGCCAACGAGAACAAGATCAACGCCACTCTCATCGCAAAATTTAGCGGTAGGAAAATCATACGCCGTCAGCGCCGAGATGACGCGGCCGGAGTCGCGAACCACGTCGAGTGCTGCGAACGGAGAATCGGGTTTCAGTGAAGAATTGATATGAAGATAGAACTCGTTTGAGCGGAAAAGTCAAAACGGAGATTCCAAGAACAAAGAGATTATCAGTGCGGGCAGGGCAGGTTTGAAGTGTCGAGGTGAGCGAGGGCGAGGCATTTTTTGCGCGCCGCGATCCAACAATACCCTTTCGATGAACCAACCCTATGGGATCGAATGGTTACCGAGCTTCGAATGCACCGTTTATTGGCGGAGCAGTATTGCTCTTGATTACGTCATGGGGCCTTCACCGATGTTATGAGAATCGAAATGCGCCTTATGCAGTCGGCGGTTTCGGTCGATTGTAGAACCATTGGTTTTCTATCGCACAATTCCACTTCCATCCGCTTCGAAATCGTAGTTCAATCACAAAACCATGTCCGAATCAACCGAGCCCAAGCCAAACGCGTTTTTCATTGAAGTTTCGGGGGCGGGGATTCCAGAAGTCGATGGTCTTTTTGTGCCGTCGGAAGCGCCGCCAACGGAGTCTGAATCAGGAACGGTCTCGACGATTGGTTATTGGAATGGCCGGATGGCGTGGGATCGGGCGGATGGAAAATCGGAACGAAGCCCGGCGATTTCGTATTCGAATAGTTATCAATCGTGGCGGATTTGTCGATTGGATGGCCATCTCGCCTACGATGCGACAGTTGAAGACGAAATGCCGCCAACGGATTTTGAGTGGCACGTTTACAAAAAGGGCGTCGCACCGGCCCCTAAGGTGGTGCTGCATCATTTTGATCCAAGACTCCCGTGCCCTGAACCGAATGTCATGTTTGTTCTCGGCGGGCCAGGAGCGGGCAAGGGAACGATGTGCGAACTGGCTGAATCTCAACTCGGCTGGACGCATTTATCGACGGGAGATTTGCTCCGTGCCGAACGCGAGGCAGGAGGTCTAAATTCTGCGACGATCGAAGAATTTATCACGGCAGGGAAATTGGTCCCTAACGAAATCGTGGTGACATTGCTAAAAAACGCTATGGAGACAATCACGAGAACGACCGGAAAGATCAATTTTCTGCTCGATGGATTTCCGCGTTCGCCGTCGAATTTGGAGGCGTGGCAGGAGATTTTCGGAGCAGAAGCTGAGCTTCCTAAGATGTTGTATTTTGAATGCCCGTATCCAATTCTCGAAAAGCGAATCCTCGGCCGTGCTAAATGGACGGGCCGAAGCGATGACAATATCGAAAGCCTCAAGCTGAGGTTCGATACGTTCAAAGCCGAGACGCTGCCGATCGTCGAGCTTTTCAAAAGCAAAGGGAAATGCATGGAGGTCGACACCGGACAGGATCGGCAGGCGGTTTATGCCTTGGTCGAAAGCAATATGGCTGAGTTCACCGATGAAGAATCAGCTGCCAAACCGCTGACCGAGCGTGCCGAAATGCTTTTGGGGCTGCGTCCTTTTTTGAAAAAATAGATCCCCGCACTACTATTGACAGAAAAATTGACCTATATAAAAAAGCGCTATGAATAAAAAAGTAAATCCTGTTGGCTGATTTGAAATCTAAGTGTCCGATCTGGATGCTGCTGTGAAATTTTACGGAACAGTGCTGGATGTCACGCTTGAATCGTTGCCCAGTAGCGATCCAGCGATCGAGATGATGCTTTTTCCGATGCTAATGGCAGGCGGTGAAGGCGAGGATTGCGGAAGTATGGTTTCTGGTGCGTGCGGTGCGCTTGTAAAAATGGAGGGATGCAATCCCGGCCCCCGCGGAACGCTGGTCTATTTTTCCTGCGACGATTGCGCGGAAGATGAAGCCAGAGTTGCCGACGCCGGTGGCCAAGTGGTGAAACCTAAATTCGGAATCGGAGACTACGGATTCATTTCTTTAATCTCCGATCCCGAGGGAAATATGATTGGGCTTCACTCCCAAAGCTGATCAGCTAATTTGGCGGTGGTGTTTGTCCAGTGGGCACTTCGATTTCGATTTCTAGCGCATCGGTAAAACCAGCGCCCCGATCATCACGACGGCGAGTCCGCTCAGTGCCATGAGAATCATCATGACACTGACGGTTTTGAACGTTTCAACCGGAGTCATCCCGGACATCCGACCGATGATCCAGAATCCGCTATCGTTCGCCCACATGATGGGTTTTGAGCCGCAACCGATCGCCAGGGCGAGGTAGAGCGGATGAAAAGAAAGGTCCACTGCGCCAACAATCGGAGCGATGATTCCGCCCGCGGTTATCATAGCAACCGTCGCGGATCCCTGAGCTGTCCGCACCGCGGCAGTGATGAGAAAGGCAATCGGAATAAGAACGAGTGATTGTTTATCCGGGACGAGCGCCGCGACTGAATCAGCAATCCCTGTTTCGCGCAACACACCCCCGAAGGCGCTTCCGGCCGCAGTAATTAGAATAATGACGCCGCCACTGCTCAACGCAGATTGGACAGCGCCAGAGAGATTGCGGAAGGATTCGCGTTTCGCAATGGCCAGAAGAATCAGGGCGACAAACGCCGAAATGATCAGCGCCATGTTTTTATCGCCAATTACTGCGAGCCATGCGGGAACCGTGCCGAAGGCATCAACGGCGGTGTGGCCTGCGATCAAGATCACTGGAAGTAAGATCGGCAGCAACGAAAGCAGCAATGGCGGAAGTGTCTTCGGATCGCGGTTGGCCATCGCTTCGAGTTCTTCTTCGGAAAGCTCTGCAGAGGGTCGCAACGGAATTTCCCAGCGTTTGTTTGCCCACGCTGCGTAGAAATAACCGACGGTCACTGTAACGAGGCCGACGCATAACCCGCCAAGAATCATCTCGCCGATAGTGACGTCGCCACCGAAAAATCCGACAACGGTGAGGGGACCGGGAGTTGGTGGAACGAGCGAATGCGCCATTGTTGCCCCGGAAACAATCGTCAGAATGTAGAGCAGATAGTTCTTGCCCTCCTTCATCCGCATGGCTTTTCCCAGCGGCATTAGCAGGTAGAAAACGGTATCGAAGAACACAGGAATCCCGAGGGTAAAAGCCGACGCGGAAAACGCGACGGGAGTTCCTTTTTTTCCAAACAATGACCGAAGCGAAAGGACGACGCGTTCCGCCGCGCCTGAATCGAGCAGGCATTTTCCGATGATTGCTGCCATAGCGATAATGATGGCGACTTTCCCGCAACCGCCTCCAAACGCGGTGACAACTCGTGAGATGAAGCTGGATTTTGATTTGGACTGAGCTTCGAGATGTTTTTGAGCCAGCTTGGGTCCCAGCGAGTTGAGATCGTCCGACTTTGCGAGTTCGACACGTTCTGCTGGTGTGAATTGTGATTGGTAAATCGTTTCCGGTGTCGCCAACCACGACACAACCAAGGCGGCAAGAATCAGAGCGATGAATGCATGGAGACGCAGGCCGACGATTCCGCCGACGACCACGGCCATGCCGATAAAAAGAATGATAAACGGGCTCATGAAAATACTACCGTCTGGAGTAGCTGAAATTGCGATTTCAAGCAATCACGGAATCGAGGTGAGGCTTTTTCGAACCAACCCTATGCGTTCGACAAACAGACCCTGTTCATTCGAAACTCCATTTCGATCCGATAGGGTTGGTTCGAAAAACGCTGGCGAAACGTTGCGTTTGTTGGCACCTTGACGGCATGAGCGATGTCATCGGAAATTACCAATCGTTGAAGGGATTGCCGCCGCTGGCGGGCTTGACTAGTTTTGAAGACGCGGCGGGGCCTGGAATGAGTGTCGAAGCCTGTGTTGATCGGCTGAAGCGAATTCATTACTCGCTGCATCGATCGTGGTCGATTTGTCTGGCTCGCCTGACCTCGGAGCCGATTTATGAATTGAAAATGGGCTTCTCGCATCATGCCCATCTCGCGGCCGAGCACGTCACCTTGTTTCGGGAGCGGGTTTCGGAGATGCGCCACCCGCCGCTTGGTTTAGATAAGGTTCCGGATGTGAATCTCGAGGCGTTTTTTGATGAAATACTCATGTCGGACTCGGCATTTGAATTGGTCACGGGGCTTTATCGGGGGGCATTTCCGGCGATTCTGGAATCGGCCAAGCGTTACCTCGAAGACACGAATTTACTGACTGATGCACCAACGGTTCGGATCCTGAAGATTATGATTCCCGAGCTGGAGTCGATGATCGAATGGGGGAACGCGGCGGTTTCAGCACTTGAAAAAGACGCAACTGACGAAGAGCGGGGCACTTTGGAAACGTGGATGGATGAGCTTTCTGGGTGGCTGGCGGCATCGGGACAGCTAGATGGGACGGATCCGGTCTCGGGCGAAATCACGTCGACGCCCCGGTTTTCGGGGAAGGACTGGGAATGCGACAACATTCCGCAACGCGATGAGCGGTTTCCGGATCCCTATAACATGGGGGTTCATGCTGAGGAGTTTCTCTACGATAAAAAGTTCGATGAACGCGACAAGGTGTTGATGATGTTTTACAAACGCATCCGCGAAATCGATGTGCCGGAGATGATGGCGCCGATCATGGTGGAGCTGATGAATGCTACGGGCGACGAAGAAAAAGGGGGGCGGCCGTGGGCTTTTTACCGTGATTTGACCCGTCAGCTGTGGGATGAAGCGCGCCACGCGATGATGGGTGAGGTCGGATTCGCCAAGCTGGGGCTGGATTGGCCGAAGCTGGTGATGGTGAATTTTACCTGGTCAAAAGGATTGAACGAACAGCTTACGCCAACAGAACGGCATGCCGTGTTGTGGTTTATCGAGCAGGGATTGATGAACAAAACCGGCAAGCGATTTGAGTGGGAAGTGGGCAAGGCGTCCGGCGACCCGTATTCCGAGCTGATTCAGGATTTCGATTGGGCCGATGAAGTGTTGCACGCCCGGATCGGTCGGGACTGGTATGTGAAAGATTTCAAAAACGTGAAAGAAGCCGCCGCCTACGGGAGTGCCTGCTGGGATAACGTGATGACCGATTGGGAGCAGTGGAAAAGAGATGGGCTGACCGAGCATCGGAACTGGTGGCCGGATCTCTACAGAGCAGCGTGTAAAATGCGCGGCGTAGAGCCTGATCCTGAGACGCTTGCGTATGATGAGACCTACGCATCAACCCGTGCAGACTTAAATCGGATTTCAACTTCGGGCTAGAAACTGGCATAAAGTTCGAATTTTTTTGATCCTGAAACGTCCTGCCAGTGGAATAAATTCTTTTAACGAAACTTAATTAATTTAATACTATGAAAATTCTTCTTACATTGATGGCCGTTGCTTCATTGAGCCTTACCAGTTGAGTCACCACACCAAAATGCGGTAGTTGCGCGACAAGCTCGAAATGCCCATCCTTTACACCATGTGACGGTTGCGATGGCGGCGGTTGCACCAAGTGCGACGTGAAGTAATTCACACCACTCCAAATAAATTTGGATCCTTTTCACATCTGCGGACGATTTTGCTGAAAAAACAGGTGACGAGTTCTTGAAAAGCGGCTCAAAAATTCGGTGTGAAAATAAAAAACTTCCAAGCCGTTTATCCGTTCAAGAGCTACGTC
>Ga0307488_10005294_pt1 | contig 10673 bp, 5 predicted proteins | sample SB02metaG_FD_202248 | JGI IMG/M metagenome (GOLD analysis project Ga0307488, IMG submission 202248) | Sea-ice brine microbial communities from Beaufort Sea near Barrow, Alaska, United States - SB 0.2 | ecosystem: Environmental > Aquatic > Marine > Coastal | place: USA: Alaska | collected 2017-05-06
TTCCATCCTTGAAGGCAAAGGCATGCTTCACTGTGGCCGAATGAACCGCATCGACGTGAGCCTGGATTAAAAGATGACCGTCTCGAAGCCAGGTTTGTTTGTTGCCCTGCGCGTGCAGGTCACTGTTCGTGGCCCACCCGTTCCCGGGTTCGTTCTTGAGCTTCTGTGATTCAATTCGGTCGAACTGATCTTCGAAAACCAGGGTGCCGAACTTTGGGTGCGTGATCGATGCCTCCTCGGGCGTGGTGGTTTCCGTCCACTCGAGCGGAATTCCTGCTTCGGCGATACTCGACTGCAGGTTTGCCACATCAATTTTCTGAATATCAACGTCTTCCTTGATGGCCTGCGCGGCGGCCATGCCTGAGACTTCTCCGAGATGCATCCAGGTCGGTTCAAGACGAATCGCTGCAAAGGCCACATTGCTGGCCGAGACGCAAACCGGAACCAGCAGGTTCCCGCATTCTTTCGCATGCGGCGTAATGGAACGGTAGGGGATATCGAATCTCTGGCCTGCCTGCCACATGCGCCCCTCGTTGATAAAGTGATCGTTGTCCACGGCGTATCGAGTCACGTGGTGGGAATCGATATAGTGAGATCCGATGTGGATCACGTCGTCCTTCTTTCGATTCTCGGTGGTGTCTGCCTGCGTCAGGATGTAGGGACCTTGCATCCGCCTCGCGGCGCGGATGTAGAGATACCAAGGCCAGTGGTCGTTGTCCTGCCATTCATCTTTGCAAAAACCATACGTGGTCATTTCGTCTCGCATCTCCTGTGGAACGCGCTCGTCAGACTTCAGGAACCAGAGCATGCCGTGTGTGTAGTCACGGTATTGTTTATGGATTTTTTCTCTCTCTTCAAAGGAGGCTTCAGCCCAAGCCGTCTGAGCCCCTGGGATACTCATGGAGACAAAAGAGAACTGGCGGTTGTTACATTCCCGCTTCTGGGAACCGGGAATCTTGTAGAGGCCAATGATCTTTCCGATGTCTTTGAGATACCCCGCCTCGATGCTGCGGGCCAGAAGCTCGTGCTGTTTGGGATCGTATTTCGCGGGTCTTTCGATGGGCACCATGTTCCCCGTGTCAGTGGTCAGGTTCAGTCGAACGTTGTAGCAGATCGGGTGTTCACTGGCAGAGAACTCATCGGGCTGTTTTCCGGACATGACTCCAAACAGGAGTTTGCCCTCTTCATCGTAAGGCGACACCTTGACTTTCTCGTCCATATAGCGCACGCCGGCCTTTGACTCGTCGTAGGTATCCACGGCTTCGCGCCCGACGGTGTAGGAAACTCCAACGGCGGCCATCAAGTCGCCTTCATAAGTCGCATCGATAAAGACTTTTGCCTCGTAGACCCTTCTTCCGTGAACCTGCAGTTTCGTGATCCGGTTACCAGACTTCTCGACCTTTTCGAGAAGTTGCTCGTATCGGATCGGCACGCCTGCTTCCTTCAACATCTCCAGAAAAACCTCCTCGGCGATGCGCGACTGCCAGACCCGGGCACGATCAGGTGTGCTCTCGGTTCCTGTTCCACTCCGCCTCGCAGCCTCAATGGTGAAGCGATCGCTCAAACCGCCAAACGTAGAACGGTCCATGTGCTCGCCTTCGTCACGGTTCAGACCGCTTGTGCTCAATCCGCCAACATGCAGGGTCTGTTCCAGAAGTATGACCGACGCTCCTTCTTTGGTAGCTGCTATCGCAGCCGTGATGCCGCCGGGGGTCCCGCCGTAAACGACGACATCCGCCCGCGTGACTTCCCGGACTTCTGGCGTTTCTGCTCGAAGTATTGAACTGAACGCCGATACGAGCAGGCAGGCGGTTACGGTGCTGATTTTATTTTTCATCAAAAGTATCGAAGTTCAGGGATTTGTATGGCGAATCGCCAAGGTCGGTGCCGGTAAAAAGGGATGTCGGCGGCTGGCGAATCCATGGACCAAACCTCCGCTCTCCGTTTCTCTGGTTTCGCGAACGACCTTGAGGGTGATTTCAGATCCGGAGTGTTCCCGAAGAAGGTCAACCAACGCGTCCGAACGGACCTGGAATCGGCCCTTCTGCACGCCCTGTGGGACAGTGAACGAACCGAGGTGAATGATATCGGGTTCTCCGGGGAACTGGCTATGGAGAATGGACTCATCCCATTCCGGCACGGCGCCGACAAAACCGTAAACACTGAATTCTGCGTCCGGCACGTGAGAAGCCAATCCCCAACCGGTGGGCGCAAAATGGAGCAACAGCTCGGCTTCCTCGATACGGTCAAGGTCGATCTTCGTGAGATCAAAACCGAGGTAGGAGGTCCGCCCCGTTTTCTGGCTCGTTACCGAGTTCTTCAGATAGAGCAAGATCTGGGACTCATGTGAGGGTACATGGCCGGTGTAGGCATCTTTCACCGTTGGGAGAAAAGTCCAGTCGGGACCGTAGTTGAACGGGGTGACGGGAAGGGTGCGGGGTTCTTGATCGGCTCCTTCTGTCGCGAGGCCAAGCGATTCGCCGACTACCGTATTTTTCTGTCCTGTCTTCAACTCCACGACTTGATCGGAGTCCGCGTATTCCACCTGGACAAGTCCCTCCATGACCTGGGTGTGGGTCTCTCCGGTGTCTTCGTAGACGCTGACGGCGAAACGCGTTCCGTAATCAACCACATCCGCAGACGGCGTCTTGATGCGGAAGCCGAGAGCCGATTCGGGTATATCGGAAACGGCGGTACCGTTGGCCAGTTCGCAATTCATCTGATCTTTCAGAATCAATGTGGCGGGGGCTTCGAGAATGACTTCCGCACCCGAGTCGAACCGAAGCGTCGCCAGGCCTTCAACGAGACGCAGCGTGCCTTCGCCGAGGCGGCTGCCATCGGCGGTCGGTAGTTCGCCACTTTGCCACAGGGCGGAGCGGGATTGCTCCAGGGTAACGAAGGTTGCATCATTCGAACGCTGAAACCAGAGCGGCAGCGTCAGCAAAGCAACCAGTCCCGCAGCGAGTGTGAGGACCTTTCGAGAGGGCTGACGACGGGGAAGAGGGACAAGCACCTCACTTACATTGGGCATGACCTCAGCCTCAATCGCGCGCCGGGACATCGAGCGCCGCAAGTGCGCGTGCATCAGTGCCCGATCTGCCAACCAGTCGATTGCTTCGGCATCGCCTTCCATTCTTGCCAGAACCTGGACGCGTTCGTCGTCGGACAGATCGCCATCCAAAAGCCGGTCCAATTCCTGCTGTCGATCATCGCTCAGCATGGCTCCCCCTTTCGCATTTCTTTTTGAATGCAGTCCGCCAGCAGATTGCGAATTCGATGCAACAGGACGCGAACCGACCCGGCACTCGACTTCAGGGAGGCCGCCATTTCTTCCGCCGAAGCACCATCCTCGTAGCGCAGCTCCAGCAGTCGGCGGGATTTGTCGGGCAGCTTTTCGATGCACTGCTCCAGGGCAGCAGCCCTATCTGATTGGTAGGGCTGGCGGGTGACGAGCGAGTGGGCGATCTGATCCAGCAGCGGTTCGGAGAAAACCAGTTTCTCCCTGCCAGCAACCCGGTAGTGATCGATCACTCTCGACTTCGCCAGCCAAATCACCCACGCCTCGAATGAACGCTCGGCATCATATTCGTGAAAACGGCGCGCCACGGTCAGCGCCACCTTTTGCACCACATCTTCCGCATCGGAAAAAGAACTGATCGACGCAAAGACAAATGCCCGCACCGCCGGCTCCGCTTCAAGCCAGAGGCGGGTCAAACGCTCGCGGGTTTCCGCTTCGGATCGATCATTCATCATTGGTATGCCGATGAAGGCCGAGAAACGTTAACAGAAATCGAAAAAATTCTCACGGTTCTTCGTCGGAGATGCGGAATCTTGTTGGCAAATCACGGGGCTTACCTTTCTATTTTAGATATAGATCGAGAAACGAAACAACCCAGTCCGTTCGCAATCCAATAGGGTCAGTTCGTTGAGCATACCCTGTTCGCTCGTGAAACACTCTGACATCCTGATTCTATTTCACGAACCGAACGGACAAATTCGGTTGATTAGCACCACCGGGACATTGGGCAGAAATAGAATCAGTTTGCATCCGAAATAACGACCCGAGAACCTACGCCAAGTAACGCTTCGCATCCTCAATGACGTCGTCGAGGCACCCTGATTCGAATGGCGAGCGCAGGCCCGCAGATTTGAGCAGTCCGGTATAGTCCATGCTGCCGCCCCGGGTGCAGAGTTCTGCATACGTTTCCAAAGCCCCTTTGGCATCCGTGCGCGATTTCGACCAGAATTGCAGGGCACCAGTCAGAGCCAGACAATAGTCGATGTAGTAAAACGGGCACTGAAAGGTGTGCGCCTTTTGTTGCCACAGGCGGCCACTGCTCTCGGCCGGAAGGTCGGCGTAGTCCCACCACGGAAGATAGGTCCGCTCGACCTCCTGCCACATTTCGTTTCGTTCTTCCGGCGTGGCTTCTGGCTTCGCGTAAACCAGATGTTGGTAGTGATCGATCGCGACTCCGTAGGGCAAAAATTGAAGAAACGCACTGAGATGAACGCGGCGTAGATCTTCGGCAGCTCCGGGTCCGTAGAATTTTTCCATGTGCGGCCAGGTGAGAAACTCGAGGGCCATCGAGTGAATCTCGCAGGCCTCGGTGGTCGGCCAGACGATGTCGCTCATCGGCTGATTGCGGCTGCTGTAACTCTGAAACGCGTGTCCAACCTCGTGCGTGAAAACGTCGACGTCGCCGCGGGTGCCGTTGAAGTTGGCAAAGATAAATGGGAACTCGAACTGGTGGAGGAAATCGCAGAACCCACCGCCCGCCTTCCCCTTTCGGGATTTCAAATCCATCGCGCCGCGTGCTTTCATCTCCCTGAAGAAGCTGCCTAGTCCCTCGCCCATCTCGTCGAACATTTCGGTGGCGCGATCGACCATCCAGTCGTGGTCGCCTTGCGGCTTCGGGTTGCCGCCTACCGTGAAACCGTTGCGATCCCAGAACATCAGTTTTTCCACCCCGAGCGTCTCCCGTTGCTTCCTGGCGACATCGAGCATGAGCGGCACAACTTTGTCACGCACTTCGTCGCGAAAAGCGGCGACCTCATCCGGCCCGTAGCCAATGCGCGTCATCCGCTGGTAACCGAGTTCAGTAAAATTGTTGTATCCGAGTTTCAACGCCATTGAATTGCGCAGCGCGACCTGCTCGTCATAGATTCGGTCGAGTTCCGGTGCATTGTCGATGAACCATTTTGAATTGGCGCGACAGGCGCCCTCGCGCAAGTCGCGGTTCGCATCATCACTGAATTTATGGAGCTCGGAGATCGTAAACGTTTCCCCCTGAAATTCGATTTCGGCGGCTGCCGTCAGCGCCGTGTATTCGGATTGCAGTTTTGCCTCAGCGGCCATGTCGTCCTTGATGACGGGGGCGAAGCTCTTGGTATTGCACTCCCATTTAGCGAACAGAGTCGGTGTCAGCGACTTCTCCAACTCGCTCCGAAATGGCGAGTCGAGCAATGCCTGTTTGAATTTGGTTTCGAGGTCTGCGTATTTCGGTGCGATTGCGTCGAGTTCGTCTTTCGCGGATTTGTAGGATTCGTTCTGCGTGTCCTGTTGAAAATGAATGTAGGTGATCGATCCCCATTCTTTAAACTGGCAGAGGAGCGCGTCCCAATCAGCGACGATCGCCAGACAGTCGGCGGCGGATTCGGCAGCCGCGAGACGGGCGTGGAACTCGCCATACTGAGCGGCGGTAGCGGCCAAGTCGGGCTGGGGGATGGAGTAATCGGGAAAGGTGGATGCCATGATTGAAGTATTCTGTCGGGCATTCAAATTAGTTCAAGGATTTGTGTGAAGAACGGGAGATGGCGGCCTCTAGCGGGAGAGAAAAAGCAGTTCTCTTTCAGCAATCAACATTGCTCTCCCCTCCAAAATCTGTTCTCATCCAACCATGCGATGCCTCACCATCCTACTTATCTTCTTCTCTGCGTTCTCCGTGGTTAATTCCGAAGCCGCCAACCGCCCCAACATCGTCTTTATCCTCTCTGATGATCTCGGCTGGGGCGACCTTGGCTGTTACGGCCAGGAACAAATCCTCACCCCTAACATCGATCGTATCGCCAGCGAAGGTATGCGCTTCACCAACGCCTACGCCGGCAACTCCGTCTGCGCCCCTTCGCGGTCCTGTCTCATGCAGGGGCTCCACCCCGGCCACGCCCGCATCCGCGGCAACGCCTACAAGGGTTACCGCGAAGGCCTCTTCAAGAACGACGTCACTGTCGCCGAAGTTCTCCACCAAGCCGGATACACCACTGGCCTCTTCGGCAAGTGGGGCCTCGGCCTCTCCGGCCAACCCGACGCCGTCCCCACAAATCAGGGCTTCGACGAATTCTTCGGCTACCTCAACCAGCGCAAGGCGCACTCCTACTACCCCGCCTACCTCTGGGAGAAAAAATCCAAGATCGAATTCCCCAAACACGTCGGCCACGACCACAAGCAACAAAGCCTCTACGACAAAGCCGGTCGGGTCCGCCCCCACGGCATTGAAAATCCCAACGACGCCCAGTATTCCTTCGACCTCATCCATGCCAAATCACTGGACTTCATTCGACGGCATGCCAAAAGAGATCGGGCGCAGCCCTTTTTCCTCTACCTCGCCCCCACCATTCCCCACGGCCCTCTCATCGTCCCGGAACTCGGCCCTTACAAAGACAAAGACTGGACTATCGGAGCCAAGGAATGGGCTGGGATGGTGACCCGCCTCGACGCCGCAGTCGGCGACGTTCTTACCCTTCTCAAAGACCTCGATCTCGACGACAACACCCTCATCCTCTTCGCCGCCGACAACGGCCACTGCAACGACGGCTACGACCGCGACAAATCCGTCACCACCATCAGCGATCACTTCAACAGCTATGGCCCCACCCGCGGCCTCAAAGGCGAAAGCTACGACGGCGCGTTCCGCGTCCCCGCCATCGCCCGCTGGCCCGGCAAGATTTCACCCGGCCAGATCAGCGACCACCCCTGGGCTTTCTGGGACTTCCTCCCCACCGCTGCCGAAGTCGCTGGTATCGCGGCTGCGGACCTCCCGCCCAACGACGGCCTCTCCATTCTCCCCACCCTCCTCGGCAAACCCGCCGATCAGCAACAACACGATTACCTTTACTGGGAATACGCCGGAAGCCAGGCCATCCGCACTGGTAATTACTTTGCCCACCGCACCAAAGGCGGCCTAGTCGAACTCTACGACCTCGAAAAAGATCCCCAGCAACAGAATGACTTGGCCGCCGCCAACGATAAACTCGCAGCCAAGGTCCTCAACTGGATGAACGCCTCTCACACGCCGTCAACCGTCTGGCCCACTCCCGGCGAATCCACCTCCGACTATCTGGACCGCCTCAAAAAACTCGGCATCCCACCTCACACAGTTAACATCGACGGCTGATTTCGTCTCAAAGCCTGAGAAAGCCACTCTATTCAACTCAGATTTCGATCGATGATGCTCCTTCTCGATTGTCCTAATCGCCAGTTTCTACATTGCGGTGTCGCTTTAGCCAGGCGTCACGGGCGACCCCCAGTTTTTTACATTCCGGCTGAGTTTTACACCGTCCGGCAGCGGCTTGGGGTAGTCACCGTCTCCAAGCCAGATGAGCGTTACGTTGCGATAAGTTCCCGGCGGAAAACTCATTGCACCCCCTCAAACCCGGCCGGACCGACACTCTGAAGTTCCCCCGAAACAGTAGACACGTTGCCCTTGGTCTGAGAACATCAAAAATCAGATCATCATGTCAAATACAGGAAAAACCTACACAGAAGAGTTCCGCAGAGATGCTGTTGAGTTGTTTCAGAGCAGCGGGCGTACTGCTACGCAAGTAGCGCGTGAACTGGGAGTCAACGTCAACAGCTTGCGTATGTGGCGTAATCGCATACTTGGCCAGAGTGGAGGTGAGAGCTTTGGAGCCGTAGGCGACAAAGTTCGAGCCGGAGCGTCGGCCAAGGAGCTCTTGGCTGAAATCAAAAAACTCGAGCGGGAAAACGAGTATCTGCGTCGTCAGCGTGAAATCTTAAAAAAGCAGCCAGCATCCTCGGCGAGGACCCGCAGTTGGGCATGCGTTGATCGATCAAATGCGGGACGATTATTCAGTCACCGAACTCTGCGATGCCTTCGATCTCTCACGCAGCGGCTACTGCAAAAGCCGTCGCCGTGAGATGAGCGAACGTGATCACGAGAACGGTGAGCTCATCGAAGAAATGAAAGCAATCCACAGCGAAAGTTACTGTCGGGCCTACGGGAGTCCTCGGATGACAACCGAGCTTCACAATCGTGGACTCTCCTGCTCGGAGAACCGGGTGGCGCGGCTCATGTCCCAGTCGGGAATCCAGGCTCGTTTCAAGACCGCTTTTCGACCGAAGACAACCCAACAGGATCCGGATCGCATGCCAGCACCGAATCGACCTGGGCCAGGAAAGTCGGCGACGCGCCCGGGTGAAGTGCTCATCAGCGATATCACCTATGTTGCGACGGCTCAGGGCTGGCTCTATCTGGCCGTGACCCTGGATCTGTTCAGCCGTCAGGTATCGGGATGGCATCTCGCCGAAAACATGGAAACCTCGCTGGTGATTGAGGCCGCACAGAAAGCGACCTCAATGCCGGGAGTGGGGCCTGATACGATTTACCACTCGGATCGAGGTTGCCAATATACGAGCCATGCGATGCAGAAATGGCTGCGGGATCGGGGAATGCATTGCTCCATGAGTGCTGCCGGATATTGCTACGACAACGCAACCTGTGAATCCTTCTTCGCGACCCTGAAGCGGGAGGCGTTCCCCGAAAACTGCGTCTTCGATACCAAAGCAGAAGCACGCCGAACCATCTTTGAATATATCGAGACGTTCTACAATCAACGTCGAATCCACACCTCACTCGGAAATCGACCGCCAAACGAAATCCTGACAAACTACTTTCAAGAGAAAATAATCACCCTAAACTAATACCAAACGGACCAAGAAATCCGTGTCCACTTTATCGGGGGAGTTCCAGCCCCGATAAAAATCCTTGAATAAGCAAATTCCTATCAGTAATGAAATCGCTGCTCTCGTTCATACTCCTCGCTCCGTTTGCTGTTGGCACAGTTTTTTCAGAGGATTGGCCGATGTACCGTGCTGACGCCACGCGGAGTGCTTCCATCGTAGAATCGATCCCGAACCGGTTGACCCTGCGATGGACTCATCGCTCAAAGCACATCCCGAGACCCGCCTGGCCCACTTCCAAACGGATCGATTTTGATCTGGTTTTTCATCCGATCATTGTGGGGGACCTCGTTTTATTCGGCAGCTCGGTTGATGACCAGCTTTACGCAATCGACGCGACCAGCGGAGAAACGAAGTGGAGTTTTTTTACCGGCGCCCCGATTCGCTTTGCTCCCTGCGCCTGGAAAGACCGGGTGTTTGTGGCGAGCGATGATGGCTGGATTTATGCAATTTCTTTAAACGACGGGGCCTTGCTTTGGAAATTTCGGGGCGGCCCTGATGACAGCAAAGTGCTGGGAAACGAGCGAATGATTTCAAAATGGCCTGCGCGAGGAGGTCCGGTTGTGCTGGAAGATACGGTGTATTTTTCAGCCGGAGTGTGGCCGAGCGATGGGGTTTATTTGCACTCACTCGATGCAGCCTCCGGCAAGCCGGTCTGGTCGAATGGCGAAACGGGTCGGATTTTTATGGATCAACCTCATGGCGGTGCCCAGGCGGAGAGTGGGGTTTCCGCTCAGGGCTATCTCGTCGCCACGGGCAATCAATTGCTGGTGCCAACCGGCCGCGCCGTTCCTGCAATTTTTGATCGCGGCACGGGTCAGTTGCAACACTATCATTTGTCTAAAAATCAGCAGCGGGGCGGATCTCGTGTCATGGCGGCAGATCAATTCCTGCTCAATGCGGGCTGCCTCTTTGATTTGGAATCGGGCGAGTTGAATTCTCAGATTGGGCTGGGACCGGTGGTTGCTGTTCCCAACGGGCTCGTGCAGGCAACAAGCCGCTCATTGAAGGCTTCGAAATGGCTGGATGCGAAAGTGATCGATCGCAAGGGTGTGGAGCAACAAGTGCGGCAGCTGAAAGAGAATCGACTCGTCACAGTGGAGCAGGAAATTCTGGATTTCATTGTCGCAGGAGGGGATGCGATTTGCGGAGAAGAGGGCCGCGTCAGCGTGATCGATTACGCTGGTCAACGAACCGTTTGGTGGTCGCATGAAGTTGAAGGCAAGGCACTCGGGCTCGCCGCAGGGAACGGGCGTCTTGTTGTGAGCACGGATCGCGGGATCGTTTATTGCTTTGATGGTGAGCCGGAATCGCTCACCGAAAATGCGGCCGCGCCTGAAGCGTCACTTCCCAAGCCGGGAAAAGATGCCCTCGCAGCAGCCGATGAAATTCTCGCCAAATCGAATCTGAAGGAAGGCTTTTGTGTGGACCTTGGCGCCGGAACCGGCGAGCTGGCGCAGGCCCTCGCAGAGAAATCCGGTCTCCACATTTATGCCGTGGAAAGTGATCCTGAAAAAGTCGCGCTGGCCCGCAAAAATTTGAGCGATGCCGGACTTTACGGAAGCCGCGTGACTCTGATTGAAGCGGATCCTGCTAAGGCAGGCTTCCCAAAATATTTCGCGAATCTTGTGGTGTCATCGCAATCTCTGGCGGGTGAGATTTCCAAACCCATTGTCGAAGAGATGCAACGAATCCA
>Ga0307488_10005295_pt1 | contig 10670 bp, 7 predicted proteins | sample SB02metaG_FD_202248 | JGI IMG/M metagenome (GOLD analysis project Ga0307488, IMG submission 202248) | Sea-ice brine microbial communities from Beaufort Sea near Barrow, Alaska, United States - SB 0.2 | ecosystem: Environmental > Aquatic > Marine > Coastal | place: USA: Alaska | collected 2017-05-06
TATGGACTCAAAGCAACCATTGGTGAGTCTGCAGGTACACAGACTTTCGACTCAGTGATGAAATCTGATGTTGTTCTGGTTATTGGCGCAAACCCTACTGACGCTCACCCAGTGTTTGCCTCGCAGTTGCGTAAACGCTTACGCCAAGGCGCAGAGTTAATTGTCGTTGATCCCAGAACCATTGATTTACTTAATACCGCTCACATAAATGCTCATCATCATCTGCCGCTAAAACCTGGTACCAACGTTGCTATGATTAATGCCATAGCGCACGTCGTTATCAGCGAAGGCTTAGAGGACAAAAATTTTATTGAGCAGCGTACTGATGAATATAACGCATGGCGTGAATTTATTCTCGATGAGATCAACTCACCCGAAACGATGGAAAGTATTACCACGGTTAATGCCGAAGAAGTTCGCATTGCCGCTCGTGCTTTTGCCAAGGCAAAAAATGGCGCTATTTATTATGGCTTAGGCGTTACCGAACATAGCCAAGGTTCAACCATGGTCATGGGTATAGCAAACTTAGCATTAGCCACCGGTAACATAGGCCGTGAAGGAGTAGGTATTAATCCATTACGTGGACAAAATAATGTTCAAGGCTCTTGTGATATGGGGTCATTCCCACAAGAACTCCCAGGTTATCAGCATGTCAGTGATGATGTGTTGCGCGCTAAATTTGAAAAAAGTTGGGGCGTAACCTTAGATAACGAACCAGGCTTTCGTATTCCAAACATGTTTGATGCCGCCATTGAAGGCACGTTCAAAGCCATGTATGTGCAAGGAGAAGACATTTTACAGTCAGATCCTAATACCCAACATGTACAGGCCGCATTGTCATCATTAGAGTGTTTGATTGTTCAAGACATTTTTCTAAATGAAACCGCGTTATATGCACACGTATTTTTACCCGGCTCTTCATTTCTAGAAAAAGATGGTACCTTTACCAATGCAGAAAGACGCATAAATCGGGTGCGTAAAGTGATGAAGCCATTAGCTGAATTCGCAGACTGGGAAGTCACCCAAAAGCTGTCTAATGCTTTAGGTTACCCGATGAATTATCAACATCCTTCTGAGATAATGGATGAGATAGCCTCATTAGTACCTACGTTCAGTATGGTCAGTTATAAAAAATTAGACGAACAGGGTAGTATACAGTGGCCTTGTAACGAAGAGTTTCCTGATGGTTCGCCCATCATGCACGTGGAAAGCTTTCCCATTGGTAAAGGTCGTTTTGCGATTACGCCCTATCTTGCTAGTGAAGAACGCGCTAACAAACGCTTCCCGTTGTTATTAACCACTGGGCGAATACTCAGTCATTATAATGTTGGGGCACAAACACGACGCACCGAGAACCATACTTGGCACCAAGAAGATTTACTTGAAATACATCCTAACGATGCCGAAGAAAGAGGTATTAAGGATGGTGACTGGTTAGGCATTAGCAGCCGTGCGGGTGATACTGCACTAAAAGCAAAAGTTAGTGAACGTATGCAAAGTGGCGTGGTATTCACTACCTTCCATCACCCAATCAGTGGCGCCAACGTTATTACCACCAACAATTCGGATTGGGCAACTAATTGTCCTGAATATAAAGTCACCGCTGTACAGGTGGAAAAAGTCACCTCGCCATCAGCTTGGCAGACGCGTTATAAAAAATTCAGTGCACAACAAAAAGAGCACTTTAAACGTTCACCTAAAAAACAAAAAACCACTATAGGAAGTTAAGTTTGACGCTGGAAGATGAAGCAAAATTGCAACCAAGCCATCTAACACTCCCTGTTCACTATTGGCAGCAAGGTAGTGAGCAAAGAAAACTGGACTGTATCGCAGAAGAAGTGCCTATTGCCATGGTTTATAATGGCATTTCTCACGCGGTTATGATGGCCTCACCCGCCAATTTACATGAGTTTTCCTTAGGCTTTAGTTTGTCTGAAGGCATTATTAATAACGCGGCTGAAATGTATGATATTGAGCTGGTAACCAGTGAAAAAGGCATAGAAGTTCGTCTTGAGATTAGCTCTGAACGTATGATGTCTTTAAAATCACACCGACGTAACCTTACTGGCCGCACAGGCTGTGGTTTATGTGGTAGTGAATCACTGGAGACTGCCATTCGGCCAATTAAGAGTGTAACACCACAAGCGCTACCCTCTTCACCAGTAATACAACATGCACTGTCACAGTTAAGTGAGCAGCAAAAATTACAAGCATTAACCGGTGCTGTTCATGGCGCAGCATGGTGTGACGATACTGGCGAGATACTCCTCTTGTCTGAAGATGTCGGTCGACACAATGCTTTAGACAAGTTAATTGGCAGCTTAGCGCTGCGTAAAATCAACACCCAAAGTGGCTTTGTTGTCATTTCAAGCAGAGCAAGTTATGAGATGGTACAAAAAGCCACCAGTGTTAATATCGCCACATTAGTAGCGGTTTCGGCGCCAACTGGCTTAGCAATAAGCTTGGCAAATCAAGCTAAGCTCAATTTAATTGGCTTTGCTCGCCCTGGTAGACATACTTTTTATACCAAATTCGATCAATAAATAGGAAAATAGTGATGAGTAGTTCTCAAATTGACAATCTAATTAGTATGCTCAACCAAATTGCTAATAATAATAATTACAAAAAAACTGACGAAGAAACGGCGATGATCGTTGCTAATCACGTAAAAAGATTTTGGGCACGTTCAATGAAAGCAAACGTAAAAAAGTATGCCGATAGTAATGGTTCACAATTATCCACTACCATAAAACTAGCATTAGCCCAGATATAAAATTTGGCTCATCATGCTTATCAAGATCTCAATATATATTGTTAGTTAGCTGATGATAGGATTATCGTCATGGGTAATATTGCGAATATTATGTAGAGATATCATGGCAAGTAAGTGGCCTGCTCGAGCATATATTGACCGTTTTCAATCAAGGCCAAGGGCTTAAGCTTCTGGCCTTTTTTGTAAACTTGATAGGTGTGTAGGTTGATTTGATTCAGGCAACGAAGCTTTTATAGCGCTGTTTAATCACAAATTTTTTGATGGAAGGACAATACGATATGAGGCAACAAAAGCAAAAAAAACACTAAATAAACCCACAGTAATAAAGGTAAAAGGGTAGCCCATAAACTCGGTAATCACACCAAATAACAACCCCCCCAGAGCACCGCCGCCCATGTTTATAGAACCCCATAAACTCATAACTCTACCTCTAAAGGCACTTGGTACCGATACCTGAATGAGTGCCTGTGTCCCAACACCACATACCGTCGCACAAAAGCTTAATCCTCCCACCATCAGTAAACCTAACTCAAAGCGATTACTGTAGCTAAACATGAGTAGTAATAAGCCTGAGCTAATGACACCTAGACGCGTAACGAGTAACAAGCGTGCGGAGCTTAAAGACGATAATAGTAAACCCGCAATAATAGCGCCAACGCCTGCCGCTGAGTTTAGCCAAGCTAGCCCCTCCACTCCACGGTTATAAAGTACATCTACCGCAGCGGGTAAAATCTCTAATAAGCCACGCCCTAAAATAGCAGAGACGGCAATTAATATTAATAAGCGTAAGATCAAATCTGAATTCAGCGCATAATTAACCCCAGCTTTTATATCCATAAAAAAGGTAAACTTTTTTTCCGCAACAGATTTTTTTCTGTCATCAAGTTTTAAAAGTAATAATACAACGATCAAAGGTATATAAAAGGCGGAAACAACAGCAAATGCCATGGTATTACCCTCATGTTTAATCAGTAATCCAGCAATAACAGGGCCAATAAAACGCGAGGTGTTATATAAAACGGCATTAATAGCCACTGCTTTGGGCATGTTATAAACGCTGACTAACTCAGGGACTAAAGACAGTCGTATCGATTGATAGGCACTATTAGCGACACCAATAGCCAAGGCAAAGAATAACAACGCTAACTCATTGACTAACTGTTGCCAAACTAACAGCGATAATAATAATGATAACAACGCCAGTATAATACTGGTCGCAACGGCTGCTGTACGACGATTAATGCGGTCTACCATCACTCCAAACAATGGACCTACTAATATAGACGGGAAAAACATTAAAAAGGCCAACATACCTAACCAACTTTCTGAGTGGGTTTGATCCCACATCATCCAGCCCATTGTCATACGCTGGATCCAAATACCTTGAGTAGAAAATATACTGCCACACAAGTAAGTTAAATAATTGCGTTCACTAAAAATAGAGCCCTGCACTGTTTATTTATATCCTGATAAAATTTAAGATTATACAGTAAATAGCATTGGGCAATACCAACTTAATCTAAGCCCAAAGATAAAACATACACTAAACCCTACTGAAACCGAGCAAAATAGCTATAACAATAAATAAACTTATAGAGCTATAAGAAATATTTATAACAGCTAATTTGTTAAATTTCGTTTGAAATTAGAAGATATCTCTAAAATGAATGTGAAGTGAGAATTAGAAGGTAAAGCTTTGAATAAAAACAATAGCTACGCACAAATAATTAACTTAAAACCTTGATATAGTTTAATTTTAAAGTAAATAACTATTTATAAAATAAACATTCACCGACAAAAAATTAAACATTTAGAAACAGACTAAAGCATCAGTTTCTGTTTTGATCATCGAAACTGCCCACAGTGTCAACAAAATACCAAAACGCGATGGCTTGCAAGGCAAGAAGCAAAACGTTTGTCCGTTGACTATTTTATGGAGACGTTTACCTTACCCTTTGAGTTAAGGGTGTTAGCCAGAAGACAACCCAAAGCCCTGTATCAACTGATTTTTTCAGTCACTTCCTCTATATTGAAAGACTTTGTCACCCGCCAAGGCCTAGGCAGTATAGGATTTACCTCCGTGCTTCATACACACAGCCGAAGGCGTTAACTCCACCCCCCATTTGCATATTATTGTGCCTAATGGTGGTTCTGATGAAAAACGAAAACAGTTCTCCAAAGGAAAGAAAGGCTATTGGTTTAACGCATTTGCACTCGCTAAAGTCTGGAGAGCGCACGTGCTAGACGCAATAAGCAAACACCCTGACTTGTCATTGCTTAATATCAATAAACTACCCGAAAAGTGGGTGGTCGATTGCAAAAAAACAGGTAATGGCTTGCATTAACATACTTGTCTCGGTATTTATATCGCGGTGTACTGGCGGATAACGACATTATTCATTACGACCAACACAACGTCACCTTTCGCTATAAAGACAGCACCACAAAAAAGATAACACTGCGTACGCTGCCGATACTTCAGTGCTTAATGCTGATACTGCAACATTTATTGCCCAAAGGTTTACAGCGGGTGCGAGATTATGGGCTTTTATCTTCTGGGGCGAAAAAACTACGCTTAATTATTCAACTGCTTTTATTGCCGGTACATGATTGGCTAAAACCCAACAAAGAAACCACACAAACTCGGGCAAGTAGAATATGTCCTTGCTGCCAACATAAAATGTATTGTACTGGCGTCATACGAACGCCCTAGCCGAAAGGCAGGTCGAATAAAAACAAAGGCTTAAGGAAACAATTAAGAGGAGAGGAGAAAACAAAGAAAAACAAGTTGTAATAAGGTGGAATAACTCGGCGAAAAAAGCTTACTTTTGTTACGCCTTAACTTCGTGCGACTTGCGATCAGGCAATTGACAGCATTCCCTTCAAAGCACAATTCGCTATTTACTATATAAAGCAAACTCCGGGCTTGTCCAACACCCGAATAAGGTGTCAGCTGCGCGACACCTGTCCTTATTTGTTAGCTGTACTTTACAAAAACTATTTATAAGATAATGACTTAAGGTAATTTGATAAACGATTCTTAACTTGGGGAGTTAAACCCAAACTAATTAAGAATGATGAAAATATAGAAATGAACATGATACTTTTGATTATTTTAGCGCCAGTAAGTAACGCAACAACAATTAATAAAGCAACATAACCTATGCCAATTAATCCTAAAAAAAGGCAAATCCCTTTAATATCATTATTCATAATAATTCCTTAACCTAATATAAAAACAACTCAATTATAACTCAAAAACTTAAATATGCACCCATTATAACGAGTACCACCCCCTGTTAAGGGGCAAATTGTAGTTGGCTAAAATGTGAAGCGAAGCGAAACCAGCCAACTTATGTGGACTCCCCTGCCAACAACAAAAATAATAACACAAAGAAATAAATGCGTGCTTATGTACGAGATCTAAAATAAGAAGCTATCTCTGGCTCTTTGATATTTACGCGAACTAATTATCTGATCATTTTTACTGGTTAAAATAACCCACTACTGCGTTATTTATTTAATAATTAGAACAACTAGTTATTAAATAAATGCCTTATATTTGGCCATTTTTCCTGCGTATAAAGTAGACCACCTAATTAATGAAATTGGTATTAGTTTTGCATTTTTGTTTGAACGCTTTTAAACTACATTTTTCTAGTCAATTCTTTTTAAGCGGCTAATAACTCAGCTTTATATTCTGTACCTTGAGTCAGCATTGTATAAGCCATTCTTACCGTTTTATTCGCAAGTGCCACCGCAGCACATTTTTTACCTCGTCGCTCGACAAGCCCTTTAAGCCAAACATCTTTTTTCGTTTTAGCTTCTTGTATGACCACTTGATGCACCGCGGCCATCGCACCACAAACTAACTGACTTCTTAGTGTGCTGTTTTTACAGTGCTTTCCTATGGAGCCAAATTTCACACCCCCTCCCGAAGACGGTTGAATAGCCGTTAAACCAATACACGCTAAAGCATCTTTCCCTTTACTAAACACGCCTAACTCTGCACAACCCAAAGCAAGGTAGAGGTTAATTGCATTCATGGTGCCAACACCTTCAAGCTTCAATAGTTTTTTACAATCAGCATGAACCATGACCGATTTCTCTAAACAATCATCATAACGGTGAATCGCTTCAATCAAGAAATTTAAGTACTCTTTCGCTGTAAAAACATAAGATCTACATTCAGTTGACAGGTCATTTGTCGCATCTTCTAATACGCCTTCTATCGCGCAAATAATACCGCCTTTACGATTAGAAATACAAATATTGCGCTCTAAGAGTAAAGACACAAGTTGCTTTTGACTGGCTCCTTGGTGTTTACGGCTAACTCCCTTAACCGTTTAATGGCTTGTAATTGCTGCTGCTCGATCGTTTTTCCGCTAATAAACGTAACATCGGGTATGATGCCGCCTAGACAATAGCCAAAGCATCATTTTTATCCGTTTTGTGGTTTTGTCTAACCCCAGAAACTAATTTAGCCGAAATTAAACGCGCATCATGACCTGCATTAGTTGCTTTTTGTTTCCAGTAATTCGATGTACCGCAGGCTTCAAATATTATCGTTACAGGCTTGGCATTAACTAACCAACAAAGAAATTCATTCGGTGTCATTTCAATATTTTACTGCACCTTTTTGTTTCGATAAATACAAAATTGAATAACTTCTTTTGCTAAATCAACACCAACTCTATTAGGATACATAAAGGTGTTTTTCAAGGTAGTTGGCACTGTTTACCCAAATTTTATTAAGCTACATCTTTGTGTTCACTATTTATACTTTCTTGCTCCGGATTCAATGATACTGGTCCTGCCGGTTGGCAATCCCTGACATCACGAGACCAGCGTAGCGGATTTTCCTCTTTTTTTTTCCAGTACCAACTCCCTATTTGCTAAAATTGCTTTATCTTCACCATAATGACGTTGCGCTGGAGTGACGAAGTTTATCTTACTGTGCCTATGCTTGTTGTTATACCACTCAACGAACATTTGTACCCAGTCTCTGGCAACTTCAAGACTGCCAAAGCCCGATGATGGCAGTACGCCAAGCTCTTCCATTTTAGCCTTCATTGTTTGTGCTTTCATCGGCGCACCATTGTTGGAATGCAACACCACCGGTGTATTAAGGCATTGCTCGCGTAACATGCATCGTTGCAATAAGTTTCCCGTTCACTCGCCACAATCCTGCTCATAGACTTCATAACCTACAACCTTGCGGCTAAAATATCTTCAAACAAATACAGGTAATAAAATCGACCTTTTATGGTCGAGGCCAAATAGGTGATATCCCATAACCACACCTCGTTCGTTTTGCGTGCCGTGAAACTTGTTGGTTTACCTACCTTCTTAGGTGCATGGCTGCGACCACGGTGATGTAACTGGTTCGCCCCTTTTAACACTCGGTAATAGCTCGATTTCGAGGCATGATAGATGCCTTCATCCAATAAACTCGGGTCGATTTGAGCGGGTGGCAAATTAGCATACTCTGGCTCATTACAGATATCTATAATAGTCTGGCGCTCTGTTTCGCTTAACTTATTCGGCGGCTTTGGACGTATAGCATCGGGCCGTTTGTCTACTGTGGACTAACCACCGCACAACCAACGCCGATAAATTCTCAGGCTGATATCAGTCTCATTGCATGCCGCATTGAGACTACATCCATCTGTCATTGCCTCTTAAATGAGGTTCACCAGTGTACGCCTTTCATCGGGAGGCGTTAATCGTCCTCTGGTTTTTCCCCGTAAAAAGCCTTGAGCTTTTTTCGCAGCACCAATAAGGCCGCTGTTTCTGCCAAGGCTTTTTCTTTAAATCTCAGGTCTTTTTTCAGTGACTTAATTTCAACTTTATCTTCTTTTTTCTGTTGCTTCAGCTCTTTGGCTTGCTGTTCATTACTTTGAAACCTTGAGACATTGCTGTTTCAACGACAAACGCAAACTAAGTTTCATGTGACCATTGATCTGGTGTTGACTTCTTACCTGGCAATGGCTGATCTTGTTTTCTTTCTGTTGAATAACTAGATATTTATTGTTCGATTACCGCTCCCCGAGCTAAAGCTTATGATATTTTAAGGGTGACAACTACTCTGACACGGGGGATGCCGTGGTATAACAAAAGGGTTTACTTATGTCTCTACAAACCTCTCTACAGAGGGCGGCCAAACCCTTTAAAATCAATAACTAAGTCGCTACTTGCTGTTACATTATGCCGCCTATATATAATTTATCTATTTGTTATTATTTAATTAGTTAAATGGGAAAACAAGTGATATCCCACTTTATACCCCTACCAACTCGCGACCTAGGTTATCCAACTGAATTTTAAAAATTCACTAGTCTATTTAGTATCTATAACGTTTTGTCAATTTTCAAAGCAGTCCTAGTTCCGAAGTATATTATGCCAAATACATAATCAGCTTTACCACCATTACAGTCATTCACCAACAAACTGAGTTGTCTGAACTTTGCCCGTAAATTATCGGAATTATGGGAATTATGGGAATTATGGGAATTATGGGAATTATTTAAAGCCTTAATTGCTTTGGCATTTAATGGAATGGGCAATTTAACAAGCGTTGATAAACACTGATGAGCTAGAAAAAATTGAACAAACGATGATTGATTTTTTTACGCAAGTCATGCAAATGGATAGTTTCACCTTACGCCAAGAGGAGATAGAGTGAGTTGGGGTTCACTTTTATTGAATAAAAGCGCCCTCCCGAAACTTGAGTTATTAATACGTGACTTTTACGAAAAGGTTGAAATGAATTAAAATTAAATTTATCGTTCAATGTTTATAAACAGTTATTTCGTCGCAAATTACTGAAAATATCTAATAAACATAATAATCGCATTAAAATGACAACGAAAAAAAATAATAAGGACAACACATGACGTTTAAATTATCTCTTATCACCTTAGCCACATTTGCTTTATCTGGCTGTATCAACAACACATCAAAATTATCTTTAGAAGAACAAGCAAAAATTATTCATGAAAAGGCCATCGTGCTCGATACCCACAATGATTTTAGCAACGCTAATTTTGTTGAAGATAAAAACTATACCATGCGTTTAAAAAGCCAAGTTAATCTTCCTAAAATGAAAGAAGGTGGTTTAGATGTTTCATGGTTGATTGTTTATACCGGTCAAGGTGAGCTTAACGAAGTAGGTTTTACTAATGCACATAAAAAGGCAATGGATAAATTTAACTCCATTCATTTTTTAACTAAAGAAATCGCCCCCGATCAAATTGAATTAGCTCTCTCTTCTGATGATGTTCGCCGTATTTTAAAAAGTGGTAAAAAAGTCGCGATGATAGGGGTTGAAAATGGTTACCCTATCGGTACTGATATCTCTAATGTAAAAAAATTCTACGACCTTGGCGCTCGATATATGTCATTAGCACACAATGGTCATAGCCAATTGAGTGATTCAAATACTGGTGATAAAGATAAGAAGTGGCTTCATAACGGTTTGAGTGATTTAGGTAAAAAAGTGCTTATTGAGATGAATAAGTGGGGCATTATGGTTGATATTTCTCATCCATCAAAAGCCGCTAATATGCAGACGATAGCATTATCACAAGCTCCAGTTATCGCCTCTCATTCTGCCAGTCGAGCAATGTATGATCACAGTAGAAATCTTGATGATGAAGAATTACTTGCCCTGAAGAAAAATGGAGGAGTTGTACAAACTGTTGCATTCCGTTCTTATATTGATGGAGAAAAGTCTAAAAACTTTGCCAAAGTTAAATTTGATATTTACCAAAAATTTGCTTTGGCGCAAGGGGCAAAGATTTTAACTAAAAAAGAGAGAAAAGCATTATCTGCAGATAAGTTAGATGAATATTGGGATTTATATGATTCAATTAGCGCACAAGCACAACCGGAGATT
>Ga0307488_10005299_pt1 | contig 10663 bp, 15 predicted proteins | sample SB02metaG_FD_202248 | JGI IMG/M metagenome (GOLD analysis project Ga0307488, IMG submission 202248) | Sea-ice brine microbial communities from Beaufort Sea near Barrow, Alaska, United States - SB 0.2 | ecosystem: Environmental > Aquatic > Marine > Coastal | place: USA: Alaska | collected...
GGAATAATAGAAACAAATGCAATCAGAAAAACCTATCTACAAGAAGCCATTTGAGACCATAGGCAACTATGAAGAAAGCACATGGATGGGTAACGATACAGCATTCATGGAAACAGAATACACAGGAGTGTTCCGTGACAAATATCCTTGCACTCCAGGACACACACTTTTCATACCAAAGAAAGATACACCAGAATATGTCGGACAGTCATACGGATTAGCCTACGAATACGGAAATAAAAAAGTAAAGGAAGGGAAAATGATGGGATTCAATGTTGGCATGAACATAGGTGTGTGTGCAGGACAGACAATCTTGTGGCCGCACATACATTTCATACCCAGGCATGAGGGAGATGCCGAGCACGTTGGAGGCATGAGATACGCCCATCCAAGTGCAGATCATAACCATTATTACTAAAATGAAAACAAAGAAGAAATTAAAGAGAGACAGGAACGAAATATTTGTATCGCCGGATGGTGGTGAGACAGTTTACGTACAGAAAAAAGACGGCACACGTGGAAGGCTGGTGTCACAGACACAGTACTCAAAGGACATGGACACACTCCAAAACGAGGACGAGATGGTGAATGAATATGCTATCAAGATGAGGAGGAAATATCCTGCACTTGGTAAAGCATGGAAACACTACAAGACAGTGTGGCATCTGATCATGGGCAATAAATAGGATATACAACTACTCCAGGAGTGCTTTTACCATGCGTGTACGTCGCTCTAATGCAGTCTAAAGGGGTGTTTAAAGGATATTATGACTAAGTTTGTGAGTGTTATAGGCAATGGCGAGAGCAGGAGGGGATTTGACATAACTCCCTTGAAAAGCGTCACTACCATGGTGGGTTGCAACGCACTGTTCCGAGATCATAACTTAGAATATGTTGTTGCATGTGATCGTCACATGTGCCAGGAGGCCGCAAACACAGTTGGTAAAAACACAGCCATATACACTAGGGACAGATGGTACCAACAGTTCGCATTTTGGCCCAACGTCAGGTGTGTGCCTGATTTACCATACCAAGGAGACAAGAGAATGGACGAACCTTTCCATTGGGGCACAGGACAGTTCGCCGCACTGGTAGGAATGAGCTTCAAACCAAAAGCCATATTCCTCGTAGGCATGGATCTCTACGGCTTTGGTCCGGAGAGAGTGCCAGAAAATGTCAACAACATCTACAAGGGCAGTACAGGATACACATACATCAAGAGACCGGTTGATCCCAGTTATTGGATATACCAATTCAACAAGCTGTTCGAACATTCAGACTGCAGGTGGATCGTGGTAAACGAAGAAGGATGGAAAATGCCAGAAGAGTGGAAGGCCAACAAGAACGTTTTCCAAGACACATATGAAGGTCTGGCCAAGTGGGTCAACAAGCAGTTGACAAAATAATAATCACGCATATAATTGTAGTATGATCAAGACAATGGTGGACCATCTGATGGTACAACAGCAACTGAAGGCTCCACACAAGAAATGGAAACACATGGTGGGGGTGATGTGTCTAAATCTCACTTACAGGAAACACGTTAAGATAATATTACCAAAACTTTTTGCAAGGTATCCTAACCCCGAAGCATACCTACGGGGCAGACTCACAACACAACAACGTATGCTGAAACCCTTGGGCATGTGGGAAGTTAGATCAAAAAGAATACGTAAAATGACCGAACAGTATCTGGAATGGGATGGCAAGGAAGCCAGTGATCTTCACGGCATAGGCAAGTACGGATCAGACAGCTATCAAATATTCTTCTTCAACCACATACCACCTAATGTGCAGGACAAGGAATTGAAAAAATACATTGACAAACTGATAGGATAGTTTATAATAGTGATATGTTTGAAAAATACAAAGATGGAGATCTTATCACTCTAAAGTTAATGCATGGTGAGGAAGTTATCGGCACTCTGCAATCACAAAACGAAACCACACTTGAGATTAAAAAGGCACTGACACTGATGCAAGGTCCACAAGGACTTGCGTTTGGTACATTCTTCTCTACTGCTGACCAAGATAAAGATATTTCACTGGCAAAAGACAAGATACAGTGTATTTCAGTTGTCAACGACAAGATATCTGCAGAATACAAGAAAGTTTTTACTACTGTGGTAGTTCCTGACAAACCAAAAATTATTGTATAATGTCGCACTTTGGGAAACACAGCAACAGCATAGAGACGCTTATTGATGTGACCGAAGCCATGCTACATGTCATGGAAGACAAGGGGATTGATCCGGAAACAGTATCACAGAGACCCGAATTTACTGTGCTGATACATTTTCTAAAGAGCATCATAGACGGCGAGTTAAATATACCAAACGAGCTTACCGACACACTAAGAAAGAAATCGGAAGAATTAGGATTTGATCTTGAGGATGTAAAAAAACATATAAAAGGTTTAAACTAATGAGAGGACTTAAAGACTTTCATCCCTCTATAAACACTCTGCAAGTCATCAATTAAAGGAGAAACGATGACTTACTACTCAACTAAAACATACGGACACAACATAGGACTATCAGCGGTGTTCAGACAGCCCAACGCCGATCACTCGCACTGCCATCTATTGCACGGATACAGCCTCGCATTCAAATTCACGTTTGGGTGTTCGTCATTAGATGATAAAAACTGGGCAGTAGACTTTGGAGGACTAAAACCTCTGAAAGCCTGGCTCGAAGATCACTTTGATCATAAACTTGCACTAGATAAAAACGATCCACACATGGAGAAATTCAAAGAGCTAGAAAATTTAGATCTAGCCGAGATTAGAATATTCGACGGTGTAGGTGCAGAGATGTTTGCCAAACATGCATTTGATTTTGCTGACCAATTGATTAGAGAGAAGACAGAAAGTAGATGTTTTGTGGAAAGTGTAGAGTGTTTGGAACACGGAGCAAATAGTGCCATCTACTCAAAAAAATAAATTTCTGTTTGAACTAGTAAGGGTAGGACTCAACGACAGGGCCTACTACATACAGACCTACGACACGCCACTGAGTCTTAGATGGTTAGAAGCACTGAAGGACAATCTCATACAAAAGAGAATATTAGAAAAAAACTTCTGCTTTTTGGGTTTTGCAGATTCAAAAAGAGATTTAAACTTTCTGTGTCGAGAACTTAACAAAAGTATAGAACAAATAAATTCATTTGATTTTGAACCTACATATGAAAGAATAGATCCTTTTGTTGCAGACGACTTTCAGTACAGCTCTAGCCTTCCTATAGGGAAAGCAGTCAACGGAGACGAAAAATCAACACCAGGTAAGAGACTTAAACACGAGGCATGTAATCTACTGCACAGGTACTTCGAAGAATTGCAAGGCACTGCATGGCAAGTGTCAAACTTTTATAAGCAGGCCGACGCAGAAACAAAATATGCCATCAGACAACTTAACAATATTTGTCATGAGATAGAGAGCTGGGTGAATGCAGATAGGAAAAAGGCGTTTGAACCGGAATGGATGCGTCCATCACAGATCACTACCTTCCTTAATGCACCAAGACACGATCTTCATGCAGAGGACTTTGAACTTTTCAAACAAAACAGATATGATAGAGAGATGGGCGGGGTATACTTACACTGGTCGCAAGTGGGCAAGACACTGTACGAAGTATTCAGAGACGAACATGCACCCAAGATGACAGACGCACTGTGTTCGGAGATCAATCATCAGAAATACTACTCCGGAGAGTTTGACATAGAATGGGGACAAACAATAACAGAGCAGACACATGACTTCAAGAAACAGGAAATGGACGAGTACCGTGCATGGCTAAAAGACAACAGCTACGATTGGGAAGATCCTAAGCTGTCACTGGGCTACATCAAGATCGGACAGGTGGACCTGCAGAGGACGTTCGGTTCCAGTGCAACATTCAAAGAAATATACGACACCATGTCAAAAAATTTAAATATAACTAACATCAAGTCAATGTCAAGTAGAACCATAGAGTGTGCATATCCATACACATTAGACAGCAACGACTGGAAACAAATACAGATGGAAGGATTAAAAAACGGGTATGAATCACGTAGTCTGCGTAAAATGGGGTAACAAATATCCTTCAGCATATGCAAATGTGCTGTACAATATGGTAAAAAGACACACAACTGTGCCTTTTGAATTTCACTGTATCACTGATAATACCAACGGATTAGACACCCACATCAAAACAATAAGTTTTCCAAACCAACCATGGATCAAGACATGGTGGAGCAAGTTATGGATGTTCAGTCCAGACATGCCACTGAAAGGTAACATACTTTTCTTTGATCTTGATGTTGTGATCCACAACAACATTGATCCACTGTTCACACACAACCCAGACAAGTTCATGATTATAAGAGACTTCAACAGATGCAGAGTCAAGGACTGGTCACAGTCCAACTCCAGCTGTATGCGTTGGGAGGCGGGAACAATGAATCACCTATACACAGATTTCGTGAGTAACTACGAAAAGATTATGAAACAGAATTGGGGTGACCAGGACTGGATAATGAAGGCAGGCAAGGAGCAGATAACACACTGGCCCGATGACTGGATCCGTTCATACAAATGGGAGTTGATTGGATTCAAGGACACAAAATTAAGGGACAAATCAGGCAAATGGTTCTTCCGGAAACCCCCAACAGTAATAAGTGAGAACAGGGTGGCAGTATTCCATGGACAACCAAACCCAATGGAATGTGCGGATCAGTTTGTTGTTGACAATTGGAAATGAGAATAGGTATTACAGGAACAACCGCCGGAATTGGTAAAGCTATACTTCAACTACCTCACGAGTTCATAGGATTCAACAGGGTAGACGGGAACATTCATGATGTTGAAGAAGTATATAAGAAATTAAAAGACTGCGATGTGTTTATCAACAATGCATGGGAAGATGATTGTCAAACAAAACTGCTTAAATTTTTCTTCGAAAAGTGGAAAGATCAATCAAAAAAAATTATATCTATAGGAAGTTCGGTTGCATCATACAATCCATCAGGATCTGGATACAATGATTATGTTGACCTCAAAAGATTACTAAGGACAGCACACTGTGATATTGTAAATTTAAAAATAACCAAATGTAAATCGTATCTTGTTAATCCTGGAGTTACAGACACAAAATTGACTGCCAATCAAAACAGGAACAAAATGACTGTGCAAAATGTTGTTGATATGATCAAGTTTGTGTTAGAGAATAAATTATACGTTCCGGAGATATATTTTTATGTTGAATAGATATGGCTGGCAGTTGTATCACTGGCACATCGAACCCAGTTCTAAATGCAGTCTGCGATGTCCTAGGTGCCCAAGGCAAGAACATCCTGATATCAGTTGGATGCAGAAAGAGATATCACTAACAGAATTTAAAAGAGTATTCACTAGTGATATGTTATCTCAAACACAACGTTTCACAATGTGTGGTGACGTGGGTGATCCAATTTATGCCAAAGACTATATTGCAATAATAGATTACATAAAATCATACAATCCAACAATACAAATATTCACCATAACCAACGGAAGTTATAAAACAGAGAAATGGTGGAAAGAGTTTGCCGCTGTTTCGAACAAACATGACACGATAAACTTCAGCGTCGACGGATACGATCAAAAGTCTAATGACATGTATAGGGTTAATAGCCATTGGGACAGTATCATGGCAGGTATGAAAATATGTGCAGATGAGAGTGAAATGTTTGTGAACTGGGCAACTATTATTTTTAAATTTAATGAAGACCATTTAGACTATATTAATGAATTAGCAACTCAACAAGGGTGTGATGATTTACAATTAACTTACAGTACCAAATTTGGCTCCAAATATGGAGAAGCATACGGCGGCAATACTGATCCTTTAGAACCTAGTAGCAAGTATATCAGCAAAACACACAGGTATGAAAGACATATAACAAATCTATCCGGCAGGAAGCCTGTTAGATTAGAATATTTAAAAACAAATTATAAAAAATTCCAAGAAATAAAGAAACGGTTCACAGGAGATATTGTTCCCATGTGTTTGATAGGTAATCGAGGACTGTACATGAATGCAGAAGGTACAATATTCCCTTGCAGTTGGACTAGTTTCCCTTACAAAAGTTTAGAACATAAAGGTAAAATAATCAATTGGGAAGATAGTTTCTTTGTAAAAAACAAACACCTGGTCAATGCGAAAGGCAACAGGTCAATAGAAGAAATTCTCAACGACAATGTATGGAAAACACTTTTTGAAAGTTTTACCAAGAATCCTTTCGTAGAATGTTCACAGAAATGTGGCAAAGAAGTCGTAGACAAAAGATACGGAGTAGGGTATTATACAAACTAATGAATAAGGAATACGGTAAAGTAGCAATTAAAAAAATAAGTCCTGTGTTGGCGGAAATACCCAATGACTGTGGATACATGAAACAGTTCGAGTTCAACGTTGACATGAACAGCAATGGTGTCATGGCCGATTGCATCGAATGGTGCCAACTGAATTGTGAGGGCAAATGGGGTTGGTGGTTCGAGCCCGCGGTGGTTACATTGAACGAGTATCATACAAACCACTGGGAGGACCAGAACGCATACATGAGCTTTGAAAGGAAACGAGATGCTACAAGATTCTGGATGGCAGTTGGAATTCAGAACAGTGGCAACAAACAGGGATAATTATTACTATGAAACCATTTGAAATAACAGAACAAGCAAAGAACCAAATAGAAAAATTGCTCGAGAAGAATCCGGACAAGTACGCAGTGAGCTTGGCAGTGTTAGGTGGCGGTTGTGCAGGATTCAAGTACGACTGGGGTTTTGCAGACACAAAAGAAAGTGTAGCAGATGGCGATCATACAGAAGACTGGCACACGGGCAAATTTGTCGTGGATGAGACTTCCATGATGTACGTGATAGGGACAAAGATCGACTTCGTTGAAGAAACATTTGGTTCACAATTTGAAATATCCAATCCCAACTCAACAGCATCTTGTGGCTGTGGAGAATCATTCGGGGTTTGATGGACACCGCATTTGTAATAGGCAACGGTGAGAGCAGACCAATTTTTCCAATAAATGATCTAAAAGGCAAAGGTGTCATTTACGGGTGCAACGCCATATACAGGGATCATCCTAAACTGTGTGACCACATAGTTGCTGTCAATCAACCAATGTATGAGGAACTGGTCCAATGGCACAACAACGGCAAAGAATCTCCAAGGATACACGGACCCAAAGATATCAGCGAATGGAACTACATATGCGATGGAGACAAGGAGACGGACACACCGAAGAACTTAAAACTCTACAGGATATGGAGAGGTGGTGACATAAAGAAAAGCAACGAGATCCGAACAATAGACTTTGCATTGAACAGGGGATCAGGCATGAGTGCTGTGCTAATGGCGGCCGAGTCAGGAATACCAAACATTGTTATTTTGGCTTTCGACATACTAGGTTCCAGGCAGTGGGAAAGAGACACACCAAGCAGAGCACAGAACAACATGTACAAGAACACGTTAAATTATCCATCACGTATGAGTATGAAAGCATATTTGAAATATGAATGGATGTTCCAACTGAGACAGATCATTAGAAAACATCCTAAGACTAACTTTCACTTTATCAACAGAAGTGAGTACATAGACGGCAACCAGTATCTGACAGGGTACTTCGATCAAACAAATATAAAGTGTGGCATTTATGCCGATCTACGTAGATGGATAGAAGGCCGACGTGATGATATAAATTGGATCAGACTATAAGGTCTTTATTGTTGAACTAGCATCCAGCTGATATATCTTCCTCATTCTTACACCAACTTTCTGTGCGTACTTTTTGCTATCACAGTGAGAACACACATGTTTGTAATCGTTTGATGCCCGTTCTGGGTCCACTTGAGCCTTGGGCCTTAAAAAGGTCACCCCACAAGAGTCACACTTGAATACGTATATGGTGTTTTTCCTGTGGAAGGTGTGATAAACCCCCAATTTACTCTGTCGCTCGTACAACCTCATTGTCTTGAGCGTTTCTATGAACATATTAGTATTTAATAAATATGTACAACACATTATGACAAAACTTAACATAGACACAGGAGCACTGGGAAATCCGGCTACAGGCGATACTTTACGTACCGCGATGACGAAAGTCAACACGAACTTTGATGAAGTATATTCGTTGATCGGCGATGGATCTACAGGATTGATAACGACTTCGGTTACCAATGGAGACTTGAAACTCCAGGCCAACGGTGCTGGTGCCATAGAGATAGACAATTTAACAATAACAAATTCTACAATCTCAAGTATCACAACCAACGCTGATGTAACAATCACTGCCAATGGTACTGGTGATATTGTACTGGGTGCAGTCACAGTAGCTGATAACAAAATTACTACAAATCAATCCAACGATAACCTTATAATTGATGCTTCTGGTACAGGAGCAGTTGAAATAATACCTGCTGTGATCTTAATGGCAAACTTGCCCACTAGTGACCCTAGCAACGCGGGTCAGTTGTTCCGTGATGGTACAGATCTCAAAGTAAGTGTAGGTTAATAGCCACAACACACATTAACGTTTTCCACTAAATATTGCTAATATGACCCAAGAAGTAATAGATGTAGGTATAAATCCGGATAGCGGTGACGGTGATTCGCTTTATGAATCTGGTAACAAGATCAACAACAATTTCGAAGATTTCTTTGATCTGGTACCTGTTGCGGCGGATATCAAATTTTTTGGCAATAACATCACATCAAGATTATCAAACGCAGACATCGACGTACACCCAAGCGGAACAGGTTCGATACTGTTCCCGAGCATCAGGTTCAATAACAACAACATAGAAGCGGTCAACAGCAACGACGGTATTAGGATATCTGCCAATGGCTCAGGACGAGTGATCATAGCAGGACTGGGCTTCGGTGGAACAACCATAAGTTCAGATGATTCGACAAGTGTAAACATTAACGAGAATGTGATCGTGGACGGAGATGCCAGTGTTACTGGTACATTCGCATTCAGTGGTGCACAGACATTCCTAACAGGATCAACTTTTGGAACACTCACACTAGCCAATGGATCAATAACAGACTCAACGGGTGCAATAAGTTTCGGAAACGAGAACCTAACAACGACAGGTACAATGGTATTTGGTACTGGTTCTGTGATAGGGAATCTTACACTGGGAGACGGATCCATAACTGACTCATCAGGTGCTATCAGTTTTGGAAACGAGAATCTGACCACAACAGGTACTCTCAGTGGAGGAACAGGTTCAACATTGGGTAACCTGACATTTGCCAATGGCTCAATCACAGACTCGTCAGGAGCGATCAGTTTTGGCAATGAGAATTTAACGACAACAGGAACGATGACCGTTGGCACTCTAACAACGGCGAACGGATCAATAACAGATTCCAGCGGAGCAATAAGTTTTGGAAACGAGAATCTAACAACGACTGGAACATTAACGGCCGCAACTGGATCGACACTGGGTAACCTAACATTCGCAAATGGATCAATAACAGATTCATCAGGTGCCATAAGTTTTGGCAATGAGAATCTGACAACAACAGGAACATCTTTTGCTATCAACAGCACACTGACCGTGGCCAATGGATCAATCACAGATTCATCAGGTGCCATAAGTTTTGGCAATGAGAACTTAACAACCACAGGAACCATTGCAAGAGCAACAAGTTCAACAATAGGTAACCTTACACTGGCAGATGGATCAATAACAGATTCGTCAGGTGCCATAAGTTTTGGAAACGAGAACTTGACCACATCAGGTACATCTTTTGCGATCAACAGCACACTGACAGTAGCCAATGGATCAATAACTGATTCATCGGGTGCAATAAGTTTTGACAACGAGAACGTTACAACAACAGGTACAATAGCTAGGGCAACAGGGTCAACAATAGGTAACCTGACACTGGCAAATGGATCAATAACAGATTCATCGGGAGCGATCAGTTTTGGCAACGAAAACTTGACTACTACTTCAACATCCATGGCCATCAACAGCACATTGACTGTGGCCAATGGAACTATAACTGATTCAACAGGGGCATTCACTTTCGTCAATGAGAACTTGACGACTACGGGTAACCTTGAAGTGGGCGGGACATCAACATTTGATTCATTGTCGGTGGGGGGAGCAACGTCACTTGCCGCTCCAGTGACCGTGGACAATTTGACGTTCAATGACAACATAATTTCGACCAGTTCAAATGCAGACCTTAATCTTACACCGGGCGGAACAGGTGTGGTCAACGTGGCAAACCTGACCATAGACTCGTCAATGAACTTCACAGACAACGTGATCAAGGTTACGACTTCAAACGCAGACATGGTACTGTCAGGGAATGGTACAGGATCGGTGGTGATCAACGGTATAAATCTTGATGATGGTACCATAGACAATGTCGTGATAGGAGCCAATGACCCATCAACAGGTCTGTTCGATCCGTTGAATTTCACAACACTGGTCATACCCACTAAACTGACGTTCTCGGGCAACACACTTTCTACCAGCAGGACCAATGACAACCTAGAGTTCGAGGCCAGCGGTTCAGGTAAGGTTATAGTCGATGGCATATCCATGCCGATCACAGACGGACAGACAGGAGAATTCCTACAGACCAATGGGAGTGGGGTAATAGGATTTGG
>Ga0307488_10005300_pt1 | contig 10662 bp, 21 predicted proteins | sample SB02metaG_FD_202248 | JGI IMG/M metagenome (GOLD analysis project Ga0307488, IMG submission 202248) | Sea-ice brine microbial communities from Beaufort Sea near Barrow, Alaska, United States - SB 0.2 | ecosystem: Environmental > Aquatic > Marine > Coastal | place: USA: Alaska | collected...
ATGCAACCTGCTTTATACAGAAATGCTAGAACTAATGAAACTCCTGATACATCAGATGGTGCAGTTAAAGTTCAATATAACTTAATGAGAAGTTATTTTGTTTTTAATCTAGACCAAACTACTGGATTAGAAGAATATCAACAAGTTCAAGCAGAAGGTTCTGAAACTTTACTTGATGTAGAACAGTATGTTAAAAATACTGGTGCTACTATTAAGTACTCATCAGAAACTTTATTTCTAAAAAATAGTTGTTATTATGTACCAAGCCAAGATTATATCGGAATGGTATCTAAAGAACAATTTAATAGTAATGATAGTTCGTCTGCTACTCAAAACTTTTATGCTACTTTACTTCATGAACTAACACATTGGACTGGTCATAAGTCAAGATGTAATAGAGATGAGAAGTATAAAGCTAAATATTTTGAAAACTTTGATTCAAAAGAAAAATATGCTTTTGAAGAATTAGTTGCTGAAATAGGTTCTGCTATTCAATGTTGTATATTGGGTATAACAATGGAGCCTACTCCTCACGCAATTCAATACTTAAATATCTGGAAAGATAGAATTAAGGCAAAACCAGAAACTATCTTTAAAGCTAGTGCTTTGGCACAAGCTGGTGTAAATTATATTCAAGATTTACAACCAGAAGAACTAAAACAAGTTAGTTAATCTCTCTCTCCCCATCATCATTAACTTGGTGGTGGGGTTTTTTTTTTACAATTTTTCCATTATGCTTTATCCCTTATCATACGAGTACGCATAAATCAATAAAATTTTTGTTTATAGTATCCAAAATGAATAGAAAGATCGTCTAACACCTCTCTTAATCTTTGTCCCATATATCTTTGGTCAATATGTAAAATATTTCTTGTTTGTTTTAATGAATAATCTTGTCCACAAATATAAGAAGCAATCTCAAAACCTTTATTTCCTAACACTTTATGAATAGAAACAAGTTCTTGAATATTATGCAAAGCACCATAAGAAACTTTATCTTTGGCACCACCTGTTATAAAAAGACTTAAATCTCTACCTTTCATTCCTCCGATAGCACTACTCTCAAAAATTTGTCTAAATTTTATTCCTGCTTTATGTTGATAATCAACTATAAGATGTCTATGGAACATATAATCAAGCCCACACTCTCTAATATTAACCATGACAAGAGTTGTATATTTCTTACCTTGCGAGGTTAATTCGTGTCTTTGTTGTGGAACTATTTCTGATTTTTTGTCTTGATCTTTCATAAAAAATTGTTTAATAAATTGTTATGCAAATACAATTAATAGAAACTAATAAACTTTTACCATATATTAATAATCCTAGAAAAAATTTAAACATAGATAAAGTTGCTTCTAGCATAAAAGAGTTTGGATTTCAACAACCGATAGTAGTTGATAAAGATTTTGTAATTATAGTAGGTCATACAAGATTTGAAGCTGCAAAAAAACTTGGAATAGATAAAGTTCCAGTTCAAATAGCTGATTTGACTAAAAATCAAACTAAAGCATATAGAATAGCTGATAACAGATTAAATCAAGATGCAAATTGGGATACTAAATTATTGAATTTAGAATTTAATGATTTGTTATCTGAAAATGTAAATTTAGATACATTAGGTTTTTCTAATGATGAATTAGATAATTTATTATTAAAAACTGATGAAGAATCAGATATTGATTTAAATGAAGATATAGAATCTCAAGAAGAAAGAATAAATGATATTAAAATGGTTCAATTATTTTTTAATCCAGAAAATGACACTTTATTTAAAGAAGCAATAGAAAAAATTTCTACAAGAGATAAAATAGATAATATTTCTGATGCTGTATTGAAAGCAGTATTAAATGAAGCTTCTCAAACTTAATCCTATACTAGACGAAGAACAGATTTCTAATTTAAAAGGAACTTTTTTTAGTAAAGATTTAATTAAACATCACATAACAGAAGATACAAAAATCGTTAATGAAAATGGCGATATACTTGCTGTCTATAAAAAAAATGCTGTACCTAAAGAAGTTGTTAACAGTTGTCGTAATTCTTTTAGAAAATCAATATCGGTAAGTAATAATAGAGGTCAAGCTGCAGGACCTATTCCAGATAATTTTAAAATTGGAGATAAGATTGATGGTCTTACTATCGGTAAGATAATGGGGAATAGATTTTTACCTTTACTAAAAAGCGGAAAACTTTCTAAATCTGCTAAAGCAAGAGCAGTAAAAAGTTCTATAATTGGGTTTAGTGATAGATACCCAAGAATACCTTATTGTCGTACTAGTATGTGGACTCAAAGGAACTGGAAAGAATATAATAATTGTTTGCCTTACATAAAATATGTTGATGCTTTTTTTAAACAACACGCACCAGCTAGATATAAAATTCAAAAAAAAATGGCAGAAAAAAGTTCACAAGATTTTATAATTAAAGACACAGCTTTTAGTACAGTAACAGTTAATAAAAATTTTAGGACTGCTGGTCATTATGATAATGGAGATTTAAAAGAGGGCTTTGGAAATTTAGGTGTAATATCTAGAGGAGATTATGAGGGTTCTATTACAGTGATACCGAAGTATGGAATAGGATTAGATTTAAAAAATGGAGATTTAGCTATTTTTGATGTTCACGAACTACATGGAAACACAGAAACTACTACAAAAACATTTTATGAAAGGATTAGTGTTGTTTGTTATTATAGAGAAAAAATGATATATTGTGGTAATGCTGATTATGAATTAAATAGAGCAAAGACTAATACTAAAAAAGTTGCTAATGAAGAAGAACTAAAAAGAGCAAAATTAATAAAAGATGAAATTTTAAATGAATCAAAAAGCACTACTGTGTAATAAGTATGAGTTCAAAATAAATGTTCCTTTAAAAGACGAGAGTGATAAAAAAAGAAACGATCAATCATATTTACATTTTATAACATCAAGACAAGATTTAGTTTCAGCAAAGTGTATAGCTACTGAATGGTTATTAGAAGATGTTAATATAAATAAAGAATATTCTATTAGAGAATATTTTGCTGGTGTGGGTATTCAAGCAACACTACTACAAAATATGTTAAATGTTAAAAAACATAAAGTATCAGATATTGATTTAGAATGTTTTAATCAATTAAAAGAAGATAAAAGATGGGAATCTTTTAAAGAAGATGGTCATAAAGCTATATTAGATAATGAATATTTTAATATTAAAATGTTAGATTTTCCTCATAGTAGTATCATACATTTAAAAAGAGGTAAGTGGTCAAATTTTTTAGGTGCTTTTATATCTAAACCTGAAATAGTATGTTGGACTGATACTTCAATGACTTATTCTATAAAAATTCATGGTTCTAATTATGCTAAAGAGTTAAATGTAAGTAGTTTAAACTCTTATTCAGATTACTTTAAAGCTATGTCTGATTGGTTATATGGTCAAGTAGGCTATTCAATAGTCAAAGTTTCTTACAGAGCAAAGAATGCTGCATATATTAAAGCTATAAAAGGAAAACATAATTTAACAGAAAAATCATTTCCTTTAGATAAATCTAATTCAGGTTTTAAAATTTTATGATTGGAAGATATTGTGAGTTAAATAATTTAGAAGAAATAAAAGATTTAAAATTAGGTATGGATTTTAGAAAGCCAGAATATAGGAGAGAGGTTTTTTTAAGGTTTTATGAGTTTCATTTAAAATATAAAAGCCACCCTGGTGGTATTTACTTTGCCTTTCCTTATTTAAGTAAAAAATTTAATTTAGATATAGAACAAAATTTATGGATTGCTTATATTAATGGTTGTACTCAAAACATTGTTTCAACTTGGTTAATATTTGAACAGTTTCCTACTATAAAAAATTTAGATATAGATAAGCTAGATAGATGGTGGAATAAAGAATATATAAAATATAAAGTTGGTAGTGGTTGGGATTTAGACAGAAGATATTTTAAGATAGGTAAGACAGGATTTCCTAATTGTGTTAAATCGTATAAAGAATCTATTGATAAATATGGAAGTCAGTTAGAGTTTTATAATTCTTTAACTACCTCTAATGATAAGTATAAAAATTATGAAAGGTGTTGGGAATATATTAGAAAACACTTTTTATCTTTTGGAAGATTATCTGCTTTTAGTTACTTAGAGTATTTAAGAATACAAGGTATAAATGTAGATTGTAATAATTTATATTTTGAAGATATTAGTGGCTCTCGTTCCCATAGAAATGGTGTATGTAAAATTTTAGGTAGAGATGATTTAGATTGGTGGAAAACTAAAATACATTATGATAAAGAAACTATTGAATGGATTAAATTAGAAGCTGAAAAAATATTTAATGAAGCTAAAGCCAGAATTAAACATGAAGATGTGAGTTATTTTACATTTGAAAGCACACTCTGTAATTATAAATCTTGGCACAGACCTAAAAGAAGATACCCAAATGTTTATATGGATATGATGTATAATAGAATTAAATATGCAGAATCTCAACATGGTAATAAATTTGATATATTTTGGCAGATGAGAAAAGATTGTTTGCCTAAAGAATTGAGATATGAAGATAATCCTAAAGATGTTGGAGTAAGTGAAATGAAACAAGATCATTATAGAAATACAGGACAAGTTGTAATGATGGATAAAGAATGGGATTGTTTTAAAAACAATTACAATGATTATGTTGCATAAGTGCGTAGCGATAGGTGGGCAACCAGCTACTGGGAAAACTACTCTTGTTAAAGATATACTAAAAAAATTTACTTATCAAAATTTTAAGTATGGATTATTAAGAGGTCATTTTATTAAAGAAAAAAATTTAGTCATTATGGGTATCTATAATGAAGAAGTCTTTTGTGGAACTGATAAATTAAGTATGGCAGTCAATAAAGACTTTTTAAAATATATTAAATTAAATAAAAGGAACATTTTATTCGAGGGAGATAGATTGTTTAGTTTAAATAATATTGAATATATAAAACAAATCTATGACACTAAAATCATTCTATTAGAAAATGATGAAAATACATTACATAATAGACATAAAGAAAGAAATGACTCTCAATCAGATAAATTTTTAAAAGGCAGAAAGACTAAAATAAAAAACATATCTAATCATTTTAAAGATATAGAAGTTTATTCACTTCAAAACCTTGATGAATCTAAAAATTTAAGCGATAAAATTATTAAACTTTTTCAATAGCAGTTCCATTCCATTTATGTTTTTGGTATTTATTACCCTTATCATCTTTTAATTCAATATATTCTCCAGATACAGCATATTTATTTAATTTTATACCCTCAAATTCATAAGTTGGTTCAGGTATTACTTTAGGTTTGTTTGTTTCCTCATCTTCAAACCTTTTTTGGTTAAGCCACGTTGAAACATGGGCTAGGAACTCCTTATCCTTCACCGTAGAGGCATATCGGTTAAATCTGTCAGATATGTCCTTTGGATCAGATTTAGAGCAGTAGAGGTCATATTTCTTATTTGCTAAATGTTTAGAGCCTTTTTTGTAAGTCAATAAACTCCAAAACTTATCAAACATAGGTTGCATATTACTTTTAGGTATAGGACTAGGTATAGGTATAGGTGCTACGATTTTGCTACTAGCATTATCGCTTTTTGCTAGACCACCCTTTCTTCCTGCTTCTGACCTTGATTTGTATTTAGCTGTTAAATATTCGTGTTCTGCTGTTAATCTTTTATGAGTCCAAGTATTTTTATTTCTATTTTCTTTATTTTCTGATTTTAAAATAAAAAATTCTTCTAAAACTTCATAAACTTCTATATGGCAATCATCTGTTCTACATTGACATATTCTATATGCTGATTCTGTTTTAAAAGGTTTAGCATTTTTAGTCCAACAGAAAGATAATAATCTTATATATATTCCTACTGCCTCGTTTGTTAAGTGAACAGTTTCTGCTGCAAAGGTATCAGTAAATAATTGTAGTGCGTGAAACTTATTTGTTTCTTTATCCATTTTTGCTCCATTTCTAGTTATAGTTGTTATGCTTCGTAATGTTTTGTTATTATATTATTTAATTCAATAAATAAATGATTAATTTCTCCTTTCAAAATATAATGTGGTGTTTTCAAGGCATTTGACACATTTTGCCATAATTTTTGACTTTTACTTAATGATCCCTTTTGAGTCTTTAGTTCTATATAAACCATTTTTCCTCCCTTGAACTCTAGGATCAAATCAGGACAACCAGATTTCATTCCCATTTGTGCCAATAACATTTTATATTTCATTGACCTCATTCCTTGATTTGGAATATGAAAAAATCTTAATTTAGAAAGTTTTTTACTTTTTAAATAATTAATTAATTTAATTTGTATCTGATACTCTTTCATTTCTTAAAGATTTAATTGTTTTTTTTAATAATTTTATATAATTAGGATTAGTTGCGTATCTAGTTAATGTTTTTACCAAAGCTAAAACATCTAAATCATCATTTTTAAGCATTTGAAATCTTAACTCTCTAAAGTGAGTAAAAGCTGATCCTGTATTTAAAACAATTATATAATCCTTGACAGATTCGCATTTATTTTGATATATTTTGGCACCAAATTTAGAGTTTTTATTTCCTAATGGTTTAAGATGTGGTTTATCTAAATTAAAAGTCATTACTCCAAAAAGATTATTACCCTCTTTTGCAAACCTGCTTGTTCCATAAGCACTTTCCAAAACAGCTTGTGCTATAATTATTTCACGTGGAACATTTTGCCATATAGTTGTATTTCTTTCGTGCCAATTTATGCAATCATTAAGTGATTCAATAAACTCTTTAGAATTATTATAAATAAAATCTGGTTCTCTTGCTTCTATTTTATTACTCACAACATTTGCTCCAGTCTGAAATAAGACAAAAATAATAATATATATCCATAAATTATATTTCAAAAAACTTTCTAAATTTATCATCTTTAAAATGTTCATAAACTTTTTCTCTAATTTTCTTATCTGTTGACTCTAAAGCAAAACACATTGCTCTTGCAATAGGATTTATTTTATATAATAACCAAAACATTTTTTCATTCATAGTATGTTGTTCCCTGTGATGTTCTATACATAAGGGAACTGTGAAAATATCACAAGGTTTCATGCCTGTTCCTGCTCCAGAATATCTTATATGTGCTGATTGAACATCATCTCTCCTGCAAATTAAACAAGGTTGTGAAGCAACAAACATTAAATGTTTTCTACTTCGTATTGGGTTTATGCTCTGATACATCTATGTCAAACTCCTTTAGTAAAGTTTCTGATCTTAACTTATATATTGATTCAGGTTTTCCTCCCTCATTATTTTTATTTTTTTCTGTATCAACTATTATACCCTGTAATTTTAGTTCAGTAGTTCTAGGTCTGATTGTTAATAAGTTAACATTTAAAATGTTAGCTAATTCAGAACCAATCAATCCTTTAGGGTGTTTATATAACTCAATTAATATTTGTTTATGCAATCTGCTTAATCTTTTATCAGTATCTTTTGCACTTGTTATTGAGTTTCTGTGTCCTCTATGCCCTGCTTTATATGGATACTTATCTTTAAAAGTAAATTCATTTTGCATTATAATCCTCCAAAATTAGTTCGTCAAACTTCATAAGTTTATTATAACATTTCTTATGCAATGAAATAGGTATAATTCCTAATCTACCATCAAAGCGACTTTCTTTTTTAATAAGATTCAATTTTTTAGAACCAATAAAGCCAAACTCCTCTATTTTTTTAGTGAAATCTTTATTTTCAAAAGATTTTAAGCAAACAGAACAATTTTTTAGTTTTATTTTTTTAGACATTATCTTAACCCCCAATTATTTTTTGCTATATCTGGCAATTTAACATTAGCTTTTTCAGTTTTATCTATAAGTTCTTGAGTTTCTGATTTAACAACATTAACTCTTTGAATAATTAAAACCTTTTGATTATTATATACTTCAATATTTTTAGGTATAAATTTAATATTCATATAACTACCTAAAAGCCATGCTTTAGATTTTAAAGCACCATTTCTAAAATAATCATATTCTTTAAAACCATAAAGAGTATCATTAGCTTTAAAAATATTTAGATAAACAATAGGCTCAATTTGATCTCTATCTATTTCACTTATTTGATGTCTTGATATATATTTAACTCTTTCAATAACTGACTTTGACATTATTTTACCTCCTTATGAACATATAAATAATCTTTCCAATTTAATCCTGAATCTTTAAGTTCTTTTTTTATTCTTCTGCCACATTCTGGACCAATTTCAAATGACTCCATAAATCCACCATGATCTTTAGCAATTTCTTCTTGATTAAGATCAACTATTATTGAATGACTTAAAATACAAACAACACTAAAAGAAGTATTTTTATTTTTTATACCTTTAGCACATTGAACACATTGACCATAAAATTTATTCATTGAATAATGATTATCATTCATTTCATACATTTTAGAACTTACATTTGTTAATTCTCCTATATCCAAAGTATTAAATTCAACTCCTTTATTGTTTTTTACTTTTTCTATTTTTAACATTTTATATCTCCTTGTTTAGTTATGGTTTTATTATAACTATTTTTAAGTAAATTAAAACTAAATAATAATAAATAATAATAAATAATATTAGTAAAAAGCCAGTAAAATAAGGGTTTTTTGTAAAAAGCAAGTAAAATAAGGGTTTTTAGGTATAATTATTCTATATATAAAGTGTAATAAGAAATAATAAAAAATATTAATTATTCCTTTTATTTTTTTTAAAAATGAGGTATAAATATTCATAACAAAAAAAACAGGAGAAAAAAAATGATAAGAATAAATATAAAAAAAGATGACAAAGTTAAAGTTAAATCTTTTATAGAAAAAAAGGATTTAGAAAATTATCTTTTTAAAAAAACTTTAGAATCAAAAAAACTTGTATCAGAAAATCCTACTGATAAAATTTGGAATCTAAATGTTGGTACTTCAATTAATTTTTTAGGTTATACTATTTCAATGGCAGGCAAAAGTCGTGCTGGAAATCATTTAGTAATATAGAAAGGAAAATTATGGCTAAAGCTAAAGATATAAATATCTATAAAATATTTTCTCAAACTTATAATAAGTCAATGTTTGGCTTTATGGATTTTGGGGAATTAAAATTAATACCTAAAGTAAAAACTATTAGACAGACTACTCCTAAAGTTTCAATGGGTAGTCATGTTGATAAGTTTCTTAAAGAAAGACAATTAACATTGGTGGTAAATAATGGATCTTAAAAAAAGCACTAAACTTGAATTATTAATTATGAAAATAGCTTATCTTGATGTTCAAGTAGAGATGGCGAAAAAAATGGAAAAAATAAATGAAGAAATAAAAATAAAAGAAGAAGAGGAGAAAAAAAATGAGCAGTAGTACACCAGAAAAAGCACCTAAAGTAGATCAGCATATTGGTTATGGTAAATTTAAAAAGACTAAAACTTATATCGTTAGAGTTGATTATGAGGTTACTGCTAAAAATATAGATAGTGCTGATAAAATCATAGAAGAAACTTCTGGTATAGATCAAATTACTTTTAAAGAGGGATTTGGTGCTAGTCATTTAGAATGTCTTGAAGTTGATTGTTATCATACTGATGAAGAAAATGCACAAGATGATGATAAGATTAAAAAAATAGCAGAGTGTATTCCAGAAAAATATACAGATGATACTGATACTAACCCTATTGAAGAAAAAGAAGATTATAGTTGTGGCGAATGGGTTACTGATGATTATGAATATAAAAAAAATGAAGATGGAACAGATATAGAAAAAATAGTTAAAAAATATATATGAAATATAAAAAATTCTATGCAAATAGAATAGTGGGGGAGGTCTTTAGCTCCTTAAACCTTGAGAATACTTCCTCACTAAAATATTTACTTGCAATTAAAAGTGATATAATGTATAAAAAATTTTCAGGAGTGATCAATCCTCCTATTTTTGATAGGTGGAATTGGTTAGTAGTAATACCCCAGCAGTTCAACAGATACGCAAATCCTTGCAATCTCCTGACTGTGTTAGTTCCACCTATCTCTATTATTAAAAATTATTTACTTTTAATTAAAAATAATATAAAAAAATCACTAATAATAAAAAAGGAGAAACATGAACACTAAAGTTAAAGAAAAAATGAAGATGTTGCAAATTCCTGTAACAGAAAAACAATTTGATACCCTCAAAGAAAAAGCAGACAAAGAAAAAAGAAGTTTGCCTAACTCTATATTGATAATACTAGAGCCACACATGAAAGTTAAATAATGGAGTATTTGGTAGTAACATTAATTATATTATTAGTTATTAATCTTTTTAATAAACAAAAAAGAAATACAGATATAGATGAAAGGTTATTAAGAGTTCGTGCAGATATGGAAACTTGGTTTGCTTCTATGACTGCTTATATGAAAGATATAGAAAACCATCAAAAGTTAATATTACAAGTTAAAGAATCAATAAATATGCTTAATGCACATTTTATTATGAGTAATTCAGAGTTGGATAAACACTTTCCTGCTCTCGATAAACAACCAATAAAAAAGCCTAAATTTACGATAGTACAATTAAAAAAGAAAGTTGATAAACTAACTAAAAAGGAAAAGGATAAAGATGACAAATCTATATAATAAATCTGAAAGAACAGAAGAACAAGCCTTGTTTGAA
>Ga0307488_10005301_pt1 | contig 10661 bp, 6 predicted proteins | sample SB02metaG_FD_202248 | JGI IMG/M metagenome (GOLD analysis project Ga0307488, IMG submission 202248) | Sea-ice brine microbial communities from Beaufort Sea near Barrow, Alaska, United States - SB 0.2 | ecosystem: Environmental > Aquatic > Marine > Coastal | place: USA: Alaska | collected 2017-05-06
TTCCACACCACCAACTCGCCGTCCAGGACGCACTTCTTTTTCGTGTCGCGTAGACGCGCCTTGAACAGCACGTCCAAAATGTCATACCCGCGCGGCCCAAAATCGTTGTTGTTCCTGGTGAAGTAGTGGAAAACATCACCACCACCGCCCGGTCCAGCAGGAAGTCGGTGCACCTGAATCCGTTCCCCGTCAAACTTGGTTTCGATGATGAAATCGCTGTGCCTCATGTCCCGGAACGCGCCGTCACACCCCTTCGCGCGGCTCGCCATCATCGCCTTTACCAGCGACCCGGGTTCCAAGTCCTGTCGCTTTAAACGTTCGCTTTTCGTGTGCAGGGTTTCACAAACCCGTCGTAAATCGCAACACACGTTGTACAAATCCACCGCGTCGGAGTGGTAGTTCCGTAAAATCGGGTTTTCCCCGAAACCCAGTTTCAGGTCCTTCAGGATGATCCCAACAAGCCACCGCACTTGCCGCGCGTCGCTGGCGTCGACGACGGAGCGCAAGATTTTAACTTTCTCGTCCGAGTTTTTCGATTTCGAAAGCAAATCGAGGGCTTTGTTTATGTCACCCACCGTGGCTCTTAGGACACCGGAATGCGGCCGGTGGTTCGCCACGACTTCGTACACGGTTTGCATGAAATCGCCGCTCCCGGCGCTGCGCCACTTTTCGAGTTTAATAAAATCGGGCGATATGTCTTTTTTCAGCCCGAGCGCTAAGCCAAGACACCGCGCTAACGCGGCTTCTTTCAACATATACGCCGACCTTTCCTTGTCGATGTTCGGCAGTAACAGCCGGTACACGTCGTACGACCCTAACCGCGCGCCGTTCACCACCGCGGAGGTTTTGTGTGCGAAGAACGAGTTCAACAGCTTGTGTTTCAACGCACTGCCGCTGGACCCGCTTTGCGCCACGCCGCGAATCGCTTCGAAAAGCTCGCACACGTCCGAGAACAGTAACGCGGAGAAGGCGTTGGGAGGCACGAGGGACGTAGCCGGCGCATCATGCGCGCCGGACGAAGAGGCCATCGCGATACACCACGACGCGACACCGACGCCGAGTGACCCGCGCAAGCGCTTGTGTCGAGATTTGCTGAGATTGTTGGCACCCAAAAAGAAAAAGGTACCCCAAAAAATTTCCGAAAACGCAATTCTAGGAAGCCTCGCGCACAACACGCACACAAACCCGTCCACCCGTCCAACGCGATGTCCGGTAAGAAAGCTCGCGCGCGAAAGACAAAGAGCGAGCGCCGCAATGCTAACGCGGCCAACGCGGCTAACGCGGGCGAGGCCATCCCCGGCCTTCCCGACCACCTCGTGGTCACACACGTTCTCAGATCTGAGCATTTCGACGATCCCGCCGATCTCGCACGGCTCCCAGCGGTGAGCCACGCGATGCGCGACGCGGTGACAGGAACGGGACTGCAGTTTGCGGAGCTTGATGAAATGCGTGCCATGGAGCTCGGATGTTTAAGCGCGGCGCAGCGCCTGCAACGGGGAGGGCGCCTGTCGCGTCAAGAACTCCTTTGTGTGGCAGCGGCGAGGGGTGGAAATCTCGAGGAGTTGAAGCTGTTGCGCAGGAACGGCGTACCTTGGGACGAATGCACATGCGGGGCGGCGGCAAGGGGCGGGCACCTTGCGGTGCTGCAGTGGGCGTGGGCAAAGAGTTGCCCGTGGAATGAGTTGGCGTGTGCGGAGGCGGCAAGGGGCGGGCACCTCGAGGTGTTGCAGTGGTTACGAGCGAACGGCTGCCCGTGGGACGCAGCCACGTGTACAGTGGCGGCAGGTGGCGGGCACCTCGATGTGCTACTGTGGGCGCGCGCGAACGGCTGCCCGCGTGGCGAAAAGGAGCTGCATGTTGCCGCTGAAATGGGCCACGAGGCGATGGTGCGGGCGCTGATCGAGGCGGGCGCGGTCGTCAACAAGGCGATGGATACCGGCGTGACGCCGCTGTACATCGCCGCTCAAAATGGCCACGAGGCGGTGGTGCGGGCGCTGATCGAGGCGGGCGCGGGCGTCAACAAGGCCAACGTTGACGGCAGGACGCCCCTGCACATCGCTGCTCGGAAGGGCCACGAGACAGTATTGCGCGCGCTGATTGACTTGGGTGCGGACGTCAACAAGGCAATGGATGACGGCGCGACGCCGCTGTACATCGCCGCTCAAATGGGCCACGCGGCGGTGGTGCGGGCGCTGGTCGAAGCGGGCGCGGACGTCAACAAGGCAATGGATGAAGGCGCGACGCCGCTGTTTATCGCCGCTCAAATGGACCACGAGGCGGTTGTGCGGGCGCTGGTCGAAGCAGGCGCGGACGTCAACAAGGCGATGGATGAAGGCGCAACGCCGCTGTACATCGCCGCTCAAATGGGCCATGAGGCGGTGGTGCGGGCGCTGGTCGAAGCGGGCGCGGACGTCAACAAGGCAGCGGATGAAGGCGCGACGCCGCTGTTCATCGCCGCTCAAAAGACCCACGAGGCGGTATTGCGCGCGCTGATTGACTTGGGTGCGGACGTCAACAAAGCAATGGATGACGGCGCGACGGCGCTGTACATCGCCGCTCAAATGGGCCACGCGGCGGTGGTGCGGGCGCTGGTCGAAGCGGGCGCGGACATCAACAATGCGATGGATAACGGCGCGACGCCGCTGTTCATGGCCGTTCAAAAGGGCCACGAGGCGGTGGTGCGGGCGCTAATCGAGGCAGGCGCGGACGTCAACAAGGCAGCGGATGACGGCAGGACGCCGCTGTTCATGGCCGCTCGGAAGGGCCACGAGGCGGTGGTGCGGGAGCTAATCGAGTTGGGCGCGGATATCAACAAGGCAGCGGATAACGGCGTGACGCCACTTGTTGTCGCCGCTACAAAGGGCCACGAGAAGATTGTTCAGATTCTCAGGGATGCCGACGCGGTGTTATGACGGAAACGCTGGCGTGTATTGCTCCCAAACCGGGCGGAGGTGAACCGCTCACGCGTACGCGAGTGATGAACGAGAAGAGACGAGCGCGCGATTGTAATAAAACACATGTGACTGGGCCACGAATGCGATGACGAACTGTTTTCATACAGTATTTTTTCATGCACAAAATATCCGGCCTCGCATGTCGTGTCACCGGCGTGCCCCTGCTGTTTATCCAAGACCAAAACGTCACACGTGAACTATAAATAAGGAACTGCTCTTAGTAGCGTTTCCCCGGCGTGCCGCGCCCGCCTCTTCCGCCGCGTCCGGGGGTACCCCTTCCGCCGCCACGCCCGGGGGAGAACCCGCGGCCTCCAGATCCGGGTGTACCGCGTCCACCTCGTCCGCCGCCACCGCCGGGTGTGCCACGTCCGCCTCCGCCGCGACCGCCACCGCCGGGTGTGCCGCGGCCGCCTCCGCGGCCGCCACCAGGGCTCTTCCCAGGTGTGCCTCTTTGATCCATGAACTTGGCTTGCTTGCTCGCGCTGCCACCACCTGCGCCTCCTCCGAGTTTCCTCTTGCCGCTCTTGTCGTCGTCCTCGTCGCCGTCGCCGAGCAGGTTGGCGTCATCCTCGCTTTCGCTGTCGCTCGCAGACTCGCTGTCGTCGTCCTTCGCGTCGTCGTCCTCGGACTCGGACTCGTCGTCGTCGTCGTCCTCGGAATCGGACGAAGCTTCACCCACATCAGCGCCGCCCTTGAACGGCGTGGTTTTCTTCCCAGGCACTTCTTTCGGGGACTTGGACATGAACGGCTTTTCCGGAACCGCGGGAGGTTCGTCGGATTCGGATTCGGATTCGTCGTCGTCGTCGTCGTCGTCGTCGTCCTCCTCGGACTCAGACTCAGACGCGGGTTCGGGCGCTTTCTTAGCAGCAGGCGTCTTGGCCTTAGCGAGAGTCTTGCCTTTGGGTTTCTCCTCTTCCTCTTCCTCGGATTCGGAGTCCTCTTCGTCGTCATCTTCGTCGTCGTCGTCGTCGTCCGGCGCGGCGGCGGCCGCTGCGGATGCGAGCTTTTTGGTTTTCAGCTTGGGATCCTCCTCGCCGTCGGATTCGGACTCGGACGACGCGTCGTCTGAATCGTCATCGTCATCATCTGAATCGTCACCTGCCTCGTCGCCGAGGTACTGGAAGTCCTCGTCGTCGTCGTCGTCGGAGTCCAGGTCGAAATCGTTGAAGTCGTCTTCGATGCGGCCGGTGAGGCACACGGCGGCGCTGCCGTTGTGCCGCACGGAAACGGTTTCCCCGGACGAAAACGTGAGCCCCGTGCCTAACGAGAACTGGTCGCAGGTCCCGACGCAAAGGCTGCCGATGGCGAGCTCGGGCGACTCCCCAGACTGAATGAAAACAGTCACTCGCTCGCCGGATTTGGGCTTCAAACCCAGCGCGGCCTGGCACAAAACGATGCTGTCGCCCTCGTCCGCGGCGAACTTCTTGGTCTGTTGGCGGCGGAGCGGCGTGAATTGTTTGGGGAGGATGGTCAGATCGGGAGCCGGGGTACGGGGGGGGGGGGGCGACGCGCTCGCGTGTGCCGTGCGCTCACGTCCGTGGTGCCGTACCTCGCCCTTGGGAATCTCGATGCCGAAGAACTGCGGCATGGTGGCGGTGCAGGAGGGATGCGCGCGAGACAATGTGGGGCAGCCGCCGACAATGTCGCGCTTTTCGGGCTCGAACCGGCCTTGGAATTTTTGCAGCAAGGCAATCCCCAAATTGCCACGCACTCGTCCCCGCGCCGCGCGCACCAGCCGTACCGCGATGGTCATGGCGGCGAGCGCGCCGCGCACACACGTCGGCGTTACCAGCCCGGGTCGTGTATCCCTGACCCGACGCGGTGTCCGAGCAACTTCGGTGTTAGGGTCGTGTCACGGTTCTTCCGGGGCGTCGCGTGGTGCAATCCAGGTTTCTTTGAGAACGAACAACGAGCACCACGAACGAACCAAACACGTGGTCCGGTCCAGCGACGATACCGGAGGTAACTACAGCACGTTCAAAGCCAACGAGGTGTCGCACGACCACGGACGAAACGAAGCCGTGATCCAGCCGTCGCCGGTTGACCCTGGGTGTCCGTTCGACTGGTGGAAAGACGCGGTGGTGTACCAGATCTTCCCCGACCGGTTCGCCCTCGATCCAAACGGCCCGGCGCTCGCTGGCGCGAAGCTAGACGCCTGGGGCTCGGCTCCGCAAATACGAAGCTTCCAAGGCGGTAGCTTGCGGGGCATCACGGCTAACCTGGACTACATCCAGAGCTTAGGCGTCAACACCCTTTACTTAACCCCCGTGTTCCTCTCCACGGCGAACCACCGGTACCACCCTAGCGATTTCATGAAAGTGGATCCGCTGTTGGGCGGCGAAGACGCGATGCGCGAGTTAGTGGACGCGTGCCACGCTCGCGGCATGCGCTTCATCCTGGACGGCGTGTTTAACCACACCGGTAGGGGGCACTGGGCGTTCACTTCGTTACTTGACGCGCAGGAACAAAGCCCATACGTAGACTGGTTCCTGCCTAAAGAGTTCCCGGTCCGGGCGTACGACGTGGCACGGCACGACGTGAACTACGAGTGCTGGTGGGACCTGCCCGACCTGCCGAAGCTTAACTTCAGAAATGAAGGCGTGCGCGAGCACGTGCTGGAGGTGGCTGCGTATTGGGTCAAGGAGTTCGGAATCGACGGCTGGCGGCTTGACTACCCGATCGAGATCTACCCGAAGTTCTGGCGGGAGTTCCGGGATGTGGTGCGCAAGGAAAACAAAGCCGCCGTAACAATCGGCGAGCTGTTCGGAGTAAGGCCGGACGACGTCGGCGAGGACGGCCATTTCGACTCGCTCATGAACTACGCCTTTGGAACCTGCGCGGTTGGGTTCGTGGGGGGCGGGGTGGCGTTGCGGCAGGACGACGCGATTGGGTGCGTATTTCCCAACTCCAAATCCCGCCTCCCTATTTTATCTCTCAGCTGGTGACTGTTTGTCCATACATCGCCCAACACGGGACTGACACTTTCTTTTTTACAATCAGGGGGGATTACCAAATAACGCCGGTGGACGCGGATGGGTTCCGGAAAAACTACGGTAAGGGCCTTTCCCACTTATACCACACACCGCCTCTGCGATTGCCCACACGAGACTGACACTTTCGGCTTTTATCGTATCAGGCGACGTGTGTTTCGCGTACCAGTCGAAACACAAACCCGGTCCGTCCTCCAACCCCGGCGGCAGGAACAACCTCGGCGCCGGCTCAGCGCACCCAGCCATGCTCATGAACCTGTTCGACTCGCACGACACCGCGAGGGCGCTTTGGATGCTCCGAGGCGACGCGTCTGCGCTGAAGCTTTTGACGTTGATGCAGCAGTGCGTCCCAGGGCCGCCGATGATGTACCAAGGCACGGAGGTTGGCCAGACGGGGGCGTTGGGTTTGGAAGGCAGTGGCCGGGACCCGCACAACCGCCAGGCTTTTCCGTGGCACTCCCGTGACTCGTGGAACCAGGACATCTTAAACCACACAAAGAAAATGGGCGTCCTGCGAAACGGAAGTCTCGCGCTGCGCCGGGGCGGGCTGCGGTGGAGGGACGTTTTCGAACGACAGAGCGAGAAAGGCGACACCGAGCGTTTGGTGAACGACCCGAAACTCATCGTGTGGGAACGTTTCTTCGACCGCCCCGGTGACGGCCCGAACGCGCTGTGCGTGTTTCACGCGGACACCACCGATGGCACGGAAACGCTTTTCGTCGAAACCGGGTTCGGGCCGGAGGTTGCGGTCAAAACCTTGTTCGCGTCCAATGACGAAACCATCATCGTCGGAAAAACCACGGATTCGCGAGGCCGGGTCGCGGTGAAAATGGGCGCGCAATCCGGACTGGTCGTGGGACCGGCGTAGTGAAAGGACGGCCGTAAAAGGGAAACCCGATAAAAGGAGACTCCGAACTAGTAGTAACACATGTACGTCGTTCGTTTCGGGGTGTGTGTTATTTATGTATTAAATGAATCAAAGTTTTCGCGTTTTCGCTCTTTGTGTTGGGTAATGAATAACGCAAGAACCTCGGGACCTTTCCGTACCCGCGCTCTGTTACAGTTTGAGAATTTTACCTAGCACCAGGCCGAGGAAAAGCCCCGCGCCAATCAGTGCGCCCTTTTCCTTTTTATCGTCCAAATCCTTGGTATCTTTTTCAGTTTCGGGCAGCGCCAGCACCTTCGCTTTCGGCGGCGTCGCTACGGGCGTCCGTCGGTAATCGTACGACGTCCTTTTACTTTTCTTATCCACGATGGAGTACCGCACGACCCAGGGCTCGCCTAAGAAGTCCAGCAACATGGATTGCGTGCGTCGAAACAGGTCGTGCGCGGCGTCTATTTCGTTCTTGAAGATGCTCACTGATTCCACGGAAATTCCAAGTGGCACGCCGCACCCCCTGGTTTCCTCCAGGATCTTTTTGCACATAGCGCACAGCAGGTCCACGGATTTGCCAACCTTGTTTTCGGCGTCTAAAATTTCCCTCTCCACCGCATCGGGCACGGTAACCCCCAACCACTTGATGAACCTCATGGTTTTTTCCCTGCCGCACGGCGCGAAGGTTAACACCACCCTCTTCGGGGCGATTTTCTTGCGCCGGCAAAGCTCGCCGTATTCCTTCAGAAGCTTGATCATGGGTTCCGGGTCGTAGATGGCTTGCGAGATGAACCATTTCATGCCGAGTTCGCCTTTTTTAACAAGCGTTTCGTGTTCGTTGCCTTTCTTTACGTGCCTCTCCGCGATCGTCACCCCTCCGTGCGCGCACGTAGGTTTCTGATTAAGCTTCGCCGCAACCGCGGGGATGGTGGGACCAGCGTACTGGTTCGCCGAGGACGCGCCGCCCACCAAGTTGTACGCGGTCACGCCGTACACATCCACGGCTTTGTCCAGCCACGTGTCGAACCCCCCCGGATCGGACTCTGCGACGCACTTGTACACCACGGATTCCTTCCCTGATACCTGTTTTAAAATCTGCGCGAAGTGCGAAGGGTCGTCCAGTTTCCGGAACAGGAACGGCCGCGGCTCGGGGGTCCGGCCCTTTTCTTCCTGGATGTCGTACACGATGAACCCATCCGTGGCGAGCGTGGCGCTCCTTTCCACGAACTTTCGCGCGGTTTCTTTCAACTCCGCCTGCGTCGCGCCTTCCAGGGGGGGGGTAAGACCTGCGAGGAGTGGTGAGGGGGGGGGGGAATTGAGAGAGTCAGTGTTGTCCGTTACTCACGCAGTTCCGTCAGCAGTCCGGTTAGTCCGAAAGCACCACCGTGGGTGCCATCGCGGCCGCGTTCCGAGGATTGCACCGCCATCAGAGATTCGCGATCGATCGGGCCGTGCCTTGACTGCGACGCGGCGGTTGGGGCATGGAACAAACAAAAAGCACGCACCGAACAGAAACACGGGCCGCGAGTAATCGCAAAGCGCTTCCACGAGACCGACGTCCATGGTTACGGTTGCCGTGTGAGTGGGTTTTGGAAGGGGTGGCGCGGCGTGGAATGCGACCGATTGCATGTTGCGCATGAAAAGGGGCACCCCAGCCGCAACTCTTTTCCTTGGACGCGCAGAAAAGTGAAAAGACAACAGGAGCTGGGTTCAGCGCCGTCAGCGCGAGGCGGTTTTGTCAGACACGTGGCTTGGAATCAAGTGCCCGCCAACGAGCGCTCTGCGCAGAATCTGTTCAAGGGCAATATACCCCCTTGATATACGCCCTTGATATACGATATGCCCTTGATCTGTTTTGGCGGCGATGGCAGTCGCAATATTGCCCTTTAACGTCTGCGAAACGACCAAAAAGAAGTTTTTTCCTTCCAAAAGTGGGAAAGATTCTTCGAAATCGAAGTGTCGTCACGGATTGAACGTCTCCAAGCGAGGTAAGTTCAACCACCGGGACACACGGGGGCGGCGCCCACGGCGGTTCCACGGCCCACCGGGATGCGGCGGCGGGGCCGGCAGGTTGGCGACGACCCTCCTTTTTTCGCGGCCGACGGCAGCGTGTTCGACGACGCCCCGGAGACGACGGCGAACACGCCGTGGAGTACCCACGTCGGGCCGTACCCGGTTTCTTGTTACGTGCTTGACAATCCTGACGCGGATGGGGACGAGTCCGTGCGTGACCTGGCGAGGGTGGAGTGCGAACACGAGTGGAGGCGTTTCGACGGGAACCTTCAGGCCCCGACGATCGCGCAGTTCCTGAAGTTCGGCCTGGCGAGCGCCGGGGTTCGCTTGGCGGCGCCGATGGTAAAGCGGTACGTCACCGTGGAGGAAAACGAGGTGTTGACGTTGACGTTCACGTCGCTTTCGCTGGTGTGCCAGCTCGTGCACGTCACCGAGAACGTGTGTTTGATGGGAATGTGCGCGTTTTGTTCGCTACGCGGTTTCATTGAAAACCCACGAACAGGGCACACCACCCCGCCGAGCACGATGTGGTGGCAACTTCTTTTCGTGGCGCTTTACTTGGGCGCAATAGCGCGGCACGCCAACGACTGCGTGCTGACGCACGGCGGCGGCGTTTTGGCGGAGCAGTTCATCGCTTTTGTTGTTGTTAATTTAATCGTCGCGGGATGGCGGCCGCCGCTCGGGGAGGTGGTGCATTCGCGAATCGCGGGCTGGGCGCTGTACTCCACCGCGATGCACTGCTTCAAAACCGTGTCCTGGTACTCGCACGCCATTCGCTTCGGGTGCGGCGTCGTGTTCCCCACGTTGCTCGCCGCGGCGCTGGAAATACGGAGCAGGAAGATGTTCGCAAGCGAAATCGAAATGAACATCGGGGCGGGTGTGTGGGGGGCGCGCCGGGTTGGACGGGGGGGGGGGAGGCGCGACAATGACGGCAGCGGGTCGGGGAGGGAGTCGGGGAGCGGGTACGAGTTCCGGTGATAAGGGGTGTCCCGAATGTTTTGAGGTTTAGAGGAAGCAACGGCCCAGGCCCGTTGCTTGAGTGTGTTAGTGTTTGTTAGGTACCGAAAGAAGGTACACAAGTTTGCGAGCCTCGATCTACGTCAAGACGTGAGTTGCTAAGTTACTAAACGCGGCGGGTCCCGCGTCATCCTGCTTTTTTTCTTTTCTTTTTCTTCCCCGTGCCGGACGCCGTCTCGCAAAGCACCGGCGCCGGTTGTTCCACCCGAAACACAAGCCCCCACTTCCCGTGCCGCGTGTCAAACTTCCACCCGAGGTGCCACGCCAATACTTGCGTACACCCGTCCCCCAGGGGTTCCAGTTTGTCAGTCCCGACCTCGCCGAGCGCCGCTTTCAAAAAATCATCCTCCAGGTGCCCGACTTTTGAATCCGAAACAAACGTCGCGTTGGCCGCCACCGAAACCCGCAACGCGAACCCGGCCATGTCCACGTTGTAGACTCGGTTGTTGCAGAACTTACTGAAAAACCCGGTCACCCTACCATCAACGACCACGGGAGACTCCACGTTAACAGGGTTCATTGCGGACGGGAACCCGACGGGCCAGACGCCGATTCTATTTATTTTTGAAATCTCGTCGAAAAGAAACGGGTCGTACTCGTTGTCGTCGTCCGCGAAGAACAAAACAGGGTCCAAGTTTTGGTCGGGCGCGATACCCGACAGCGACATCGGAAACCCCCCCGCCTCCACCGCGGCGCGTAACCGAAGCTCGTCACGCACAAACCGTAGCCCCGCGTTTCGCGCCGCGACGCCGCGATGGGGCGGCGGTTTTTTTTTGGATCGCGTGCTTTTTTTTTTTTCAGGCGCCTCGACGG
>Ga0307488_10005304_pt1 | contig 10657 bp, 12 predicted proteins | sample SB02metaG_FD_202248 | JGI IMG/M metagenome (GOLD analysis project Ga0307488, IMG submission 202248) | Sea-ice brine microbial communities from Beaufort Sea near Barrow, Alaska, United States - SB 0.2 | ecosystem: Environmental > Aquatic > Marine > Coastal | place: USA: Alaska | collected...
GCATTATATAATTTATTGACTGCCCCCGCTATTGTCTGACACCGTGTCAAACCAACACCCCAACTGACATTCGTGCCGTCTTGTTTAAGTCCAGTTAAATCAACCTCAAAGACTCCGTTATTTAATGCGAGAGGAGTTGTGGTTCCAATAGCTTGATTTAAAGAACGAGCTGAACCAGTCTTTCCGGTTGCTGTCAATGTGTGAGAGGCTGAATTAAATGATAACCCACCATTTGTTCCACTCGTTCCGAATTTATTTACCCAGTTTGAGGGTCTATTATTAAGACCCGTGGCATTCGCTCTTTGCTGGAAAGTCATATCCCAACCCTCAAAATCATTGCCTCCAGCGTCTCTTTTAGGTACAGCCGCCGCAAGACCAAAAGTCTCGGGATTTGGAACACCTCTGTTCAGAGCGGGAGATATGAAATCTCTCGCACAAGTGTCAACGGTTGCTTCTCGGGGTCCGTCAATATTTAGGTCAACATAATGAGCCGTGGAAGTTCTTTGTTCTTTATTTGCGGCGGTTGGTTCGATACCAAAATATTCATACCAAACAGTATTTGGACTTACACTTATTGACCCCTCTTTATTAATTTTTAAACTTTGGACGGCAACTTCAGAATCGGCGGGAATTCTTAAAGGTTGCTCAAGGTGATTGTGGAATGAGAACGGTGCTTGGAACTCGGAAGATCTGACACCTGAACCTGGGATTTCATTGGAGCAAATTATCAATGACATTTATTTATAATTTATAAAATATATTTTTTTTATATGATATAATTATAAATAAACAATGAGCGACAAATCTTCCAATCCAATGTTATCCGACGAACAAGCAAGAGAGGCACAAGAATGGGCAAAGCAGATTCACGAATCTCAAGTTGCAAAGGGTCTCCGTCCGGCTGACGGTGAACCTGACGAAAAAGAAGATATTGTGGAAGCTGTTAAAGAAGTTGTTAAAGAAGTAATTGAAAAAGTTGAGGAATAAATATTTATATATTTAATAAATATAAATGCCTAAAAAAAAGAAAAGTAAACCGAAACCTTTACCGGTAAATATGGAAGAAGAAATTCTTAATAATAAAGAAAATCGTAAAAAAATCAAAGTTAAAATATTCGAGAAGCCAACTGCTCCTCCTAAAAAATCAGGATATTAATTATTCGTCCTCAAACTTCATTTGCATTTCCTCCACCTTATTTTCGTCAATTTGTAAATTGATCCAACATGCCTCACGCTTCCCTGTGCTTTCCATTTTTCTTTTACCTTTAATTGATCCCTTTGGAGTTAAATAATTTTTATATTTTTGAGCAGATAAGTTAATATGTGCTTTCCTCAATAACACATTCATTTGAGCAATGGACACATAATCCTTTGCGTCTTCTACCCAATTCTTATCTCCGGGAAATCTGAATAGTGATAAGAATTTATCTTCTTCTTTTTCTTCTTCTTGGAACTCATTCATTTCTTCTTTCATACATTCCGGAACTTCAGTCCTGTCTCCATAATGAGAAAATAGAATCTCAATAAAGGCGTCCATTACTTTTGGTGATTTTGCCCAATATTTAATTTCGTCGTCTTTAGGATAGAAATTACAGACATTCTCCATTATCTTTTCTCCATTTTCATTTAATACATAGTCAAACTCGTCATTATCTTTCATAATAATTTTTGGTCTAAGAAGTGGTTTTCCAAGGCGTTCGTCTCCTTTATTAAGGAACTTTGACGGATACCTGAAACAATAAGAAGTTTCCTTTGTGTCAGCAGGCTCAATTGGAGGAAGGTCATTGCAGAACATACAGACTCGTGCCTGAATCTTAAAATTAATTTCGTCTTTATGATTGACTCGTGCCTCAATCTTATCTCCACCTGAACTCAACTTTTTAAGGACATTACCGTTGATTTTATATTTACCTTGAGAATCCCTTGTAATTTCATTCGTCAATAGTAATCTCTTAAACTCAAAGGGTACCAGCCAAGACAGAGCCTTTGCTGAATCTGTTCCATTATTTTTATAAAGGAAGTTTTCTGAATTAGTTGACCGACAATATTCGCCAAAACATGATTCCAAAAGTCCAACAAGGACACCTTTTCCGCAATCACGCTCACCAATACCAACACCCCAATTCTTATCCTCAACATGACCGGCAACGCCTCGGGCAATGTAATTTAACCAACAATCCATGAGTTCTTTATCATTATTAAATATTGGATTTAGAATTTTATCATATACTTGTTTGACATATTCCGGATCTGCTTTATTAAATTCCCGATTAATCTTGATTGTTGTGTGAGTATCTAAATCATAATTGACAAGTTTTTTTTGTTTAAAATCATAATATCCATTTTTAAAACATAATTTTTGGAGATTGCTTGTCCATAATTTATCAATAAAATCTTCGTCTTCTGTTGGTTCCACATACTGAATCATTTGATTGCACGACTTCGCCATTGTGGAATATGGTACAATGTCTTCACCTTTTCCGAAGAAAATATTCATATTTCCAATTGCTTTAATTAATCCTCTTTTGATTACTTTATCATTTGTCGTCCATACATTATTAATTCTCATAAAAATTCTTTCTTGTGAAATAACATAATCGTTCTTAAGTTTATCTGTAATATAATCACCACCTTCTTTATCAGAACTCACAACAATGATATTGTCTAATTCCTCAATAATTGGAAACTCTTTAATTTTAAGTTGGATTTTGATTCCGGTATCTTTAAGAATTACTGCTTCTGATTGTTTAATGATATCTGTATAATCAAAGGGAAGATCTTCATCAATGTCGGGTTTCTTTTGTAAATGAAGACCGTCATGAATTAAAGCTCCAACCGTAAATCCTTTCCTAGATAAAAACCTATACAGAGAAAGAATACACTTTGACTCAATTGTCTGAAGGAAATAAGAAAGGGCAGTTCCGTCAAGGTTATAATAATCGGCACCCTTGTTTTTGATTGCCTCTAATCTATACTTTAATAATTCATTTGTATTTAATAATTTTTTTGAGTTTTCTTTCATTTCAGTTTCTAAATCAGAAATAATAGTTCCCTTAATCATTGACTCAGGGTATTTGTTCTCATTACACCAAGTTTTAATTGTTCCATTGTAAAGGATTACAAGGACAAGAGATTTGCATTGATCCCTATTAATTCCATGACTTTGCATTTTATTAAAGAATTTATCACGGGTTTTGTTAAAGGTTGATAGGATAGTTGTATCATATTCAGATTCACGGAAAACCTGTTCCGCAAAAACAAGGTGAGCATTGACCATATCTAAATCAACATAATCTCTAGCACACAGAGCCGATTTTGCTTGTCTCCACATTCCGACTTGTGTCCGACATGCTTCACCCTTTTTTAATCCTTTGACTTTAATATTTAATCTTCCAATATCATTTTCAGTATATTCTACCTCAACCATTCCACCCTTTCCATGTTTTAAATATTTCTTTAAAGAACCCTTTGTTTCTTCGTCTAGAATGTCAAGGTGAAGGAGTTTTTGGGCATTTGAGATATTGTATTTCTCTTTAAGAGTAAATGGTTCCATATTATTTAATTCAGATATTTTATTGTAAATCTTATTTTGAGTCATTATTATATAATATATAATAGAAAATAAACTTTAAATATAAACGAATAGAAATTAATTAATTGTTAAGATAACAAATCAAATTAAATTTTTAATGACGTTAAGAGACCATTAAATTTTAATAATTAAAAAAAGTTAAAAAAGTATTTATTTAATTATCTAGAATTTTAAACTATCGGATAGTTTCTTTCCTTTAAAATGCTGATTTTATGCGGATATTTTTCCTCGAATATATCCAATTTATTGTTCTTTTTATAATAATAAAATTGAGATTTTGCATTCAGGAACTCTTTATCATTATCATATTTATCCTTTTTTATCTGTTTATTTTTGTCATAATGATTCTTGGCTCTTTGTCTGTTTTTTAATTTAAAATCTTCTGTATCTTTTATCAAAAGATATCGTTCTTTTTCTCTAGTTCTTTTCTTTTCATATTGAATCAATATCTTTTTAATTCTTTCGGAATCCGTGATTTCACTCATTTCTTTTATATACTTTAACATATATTTTAATTTTTAAATATAAACTTAATTAATTTTATATATACTTATAATAAATGCCTTTAACGAAAGACGGAAAACCGATTCTCTACAAACCTTTTGTGAGTAAAACAAAGAACAAAAAATATTCAGTATATGTCAAAGGAGAAAATGGGAAAGTTAAAAAGATAAATTTTGGAGATAAAAGGTATCAACACTTTAAAGATAAAATTGGGAAATATAAATCTCTTGATCATAATGATAAAAAACGTCGGGATAGTTATAGAGCAAGAGCAAGTAAAATTAAAAATAAAAAAGGTGAGTTAACTTATCTTGATAAGAACACTGCAAATTATTGGGCGTACCGAACCTTATGGTGAAGGCACTAATATTTCCGGTTCCGGTTCGGGTTCTAGTGCTACCGGTTTCTTTTCCAAGTCCACTTTCCCTTTCTCAAGGTCTTTATCTTTATCTTTTTTATCTTGTTTATCTTTTAGTTTTTGAGCTTGGTCTTTTAATCCTTTCATTTCTTCTTCCGAAGGTGGTCGTCTTTCACACTGAAACAAATAACAGCAATTGACTTTACAATGACATTTGCTCTGCCAAACTACAAGGAGCAGAGAACCTATTGCCCCGGCAACCATTACGACGAAACCGCCTAATTGGTCAACTGAATAATTTTGCAATTGTCCCTCTGATTCACTCATGATTAATATTTATATTTTAAGAAAGATAATTTTATAAAATTTATATTTACTAAATTATAAATGGATATTGACACAGATAAAGATCACCCCAAACCTATTGAGCAAGTTGTCTCAATTGTTAAAGAAATATCAAAAGACTTATCTGATATTAAAGCAGATATCCTATTTATCAAATCAAAAATTAAAGAGAAACAGGAAGTAGAAAAGTTGTCCGGAGGTTGGTGGTTATTTTAATTTAGATTTTTTATCTTATTCTTTTCCCAAAATTATGTAAATTATTTTAAAATTACATAAATATTTTTATTATATTTTTATAAAGTATAAATGGATTTATTGCCGAAAGTAGAAACTGAATTTATTGAGGAAGCTCCCGAACCCCTTAAAGAAGAATTAGAATCAGACGACGATAATGTTGAGGTTGTTATAGAGGAAGTTCCCGAACCACAGCTTCCCGAGGTCGAAAAGAAATCCTCTATTCCCGAGGAAGATATATTTGTTGAGAAGAAAACAAAGAAAGAGTTAACTGTGGAACCTGTTAAACCTGTTAAAAAGAAAAGAGTTATGACAGAGGCTCAACTGGAACGCTTGAGGATTGGTCGTGAGAAAGGTCTTGCAAAAAGAAGAGCCGCCGCCGCTGAAAAGAAAGAACTAAAAGAACTCAAAACCAAAAAGAAGAAGAAGGAGATTCAGCAATTAAGAGACGAGGTTGAGGACAAACCACACCAAGCACCGGCACCGGCACCGGCACCAGCACCTATTCCCTTTAAGAATGGGAAAACATTATCTTTTGAGGAAATTCCGCCCGATATGTTGGTTAAATTACAAGAAGCTGCTATTGAGAATTATGACTCGAAACGGAGGGCAAGAAAACAAAAGAAGAAAGAAGAAGAAAGCAAACACTCGGAACAAACCCATTTCCGCAATATGGTTCAGAATGCTGTCCAACCACCAAAGCCCGCAAGATATGGAGAACCCGGATTCTTTAATCATTTATGGTGAGTCCCCGAAAAGTCCCGAAGTCCCCGAAGTCCCCAAACTTAATCAAAATAATTGTAATTTTGCTTTCGTCATTTTGTTGATTTCACTTTTCTTATTTTTCATATTTTGTTTCATATTTTTTGAGGACTTTGAGGACTTTGAGGACGCTCTTTATTTAATGGTCTATATGTTTTTAATGATTTCTTATGTTTTATGACGGTAAGACATAGGTTTTCTTTATATTTGGATTGCGTCCTCAAAAATGAAATAGGGTCCTCAAAAATGAAATAGGGTCCTCAAAAATGAAATAGGGTCCTCAAATATTATTTTTTGAGGACTCTAAAATTTAAATTAATATAATCTATAAAATAAATGACATATAAACAGGATTTTAATCGGAAACATAAAATAAAACCCTTGTCAAAATCTCATTCATTAAAGGAGATCTCAGAGATATCGGGATATGAATTAAAAGGACTAAAGACAATATTTAAGAAGGGTCAGGGAGCTTTCTTCTCTAATCCGCAGTCGGTAAGACCGCAGATAAAAGCATTAGGCAAAGGAGGAGCAGACACATGGGCATATGCTAGAGTCTATGCTGCAATCAATCCGAAATCAAAAGCCTATAAAATTGATAAAGTTCATTTGGTTAAAAAGAAAAAATAGCAAAAGGCAACCAAAAACTATTCTAGATATTTAAAGATATAATGCTACATAAAATTAAGTAATAGATATAATGCCCTACTCAAATAAAGAAGGACAACAAAAATATAATGAAGAAAATAGAGAAAAGATAAATGAGAGACAAAGAGAATATAATAAAAAAAATAAGGAGAAAATGAAAGAAAAAAGAAAACTTACCTATGAAAAAAAGAAGGAAAATGATCCAACATATTTAAATAAAAAGAATGAAAAAGAAAGGGGTAGATATGCAGTATGGAAAGATAATTTAACTGATGAAGGGAAATTAAAATTACAAAGAAATAGATTAAAAGCAAATTGGAATAAAATGGGATTTAAACATGATAAAGATTTCATTAATGAGTTATGTATTAAATATCAAAATACTACTAATTGTGAATTATGTAATAAAGTATTTGTTAATGATAAATGTACCGACCATCATCATAGTAGCGGTTCATTTAGAAATATATGTTGTAAAAAGTGTAATAATAATAGAGCTAAAATAGATTACAACCATTTGAAAGTAATGATGGAATTACACCGATATTTCTTGAGATAAAAAATTCATTTAGTTAAAAAGAAAAAAAAATAATATTATATACTATAAATATAATGAGTAAGAAACTAAAAATTCTTAAAGTCGTTGACCCACCAAATCAGAAGATAAAACCATTACACCCGAACCTGCCTCAACCGAGTTCTCTAGTACTCATGGTTATGCCGACAAAAAGCGGAAAAAGCACCATAATTTCTAACATGTTTTTAAACAAGGAATTTTATGGTCAAGATTATTTCGATTATGTTAAAATTATTAGTAATACAATTAATAACGACCAAACCTCAAGATTCTTAAAACAGGCATTTGATTGCGAGGATCATTACAATGATAAAATGATTCATGATTTAGTTGAGTCTCAGTCTAAATATGAAAGGGACGAAATGCCCTCAGTTGCTTTGGTTCTAGACGATTGCCTTGGAGATAAGACTACTGCCTTAAACAACATTAGTTCCCGATATCGACACAGCAACATTCAGTTGCTAATTATTTCTACTCAACTGTTTCGTAAAACGAGCCCAACGATTAGGGCGAATGCAAACTGGGTATTAATTGGAAAATTAACTAATGAATCGGAGTTGGAGAAAATTTCAGAAGAATATTCGGGAATGTTCTCAGGCGATAAAAATTTCAGAGAAATGTATAAGAAAGCAGTTAAAAATAAATATGATTTCATGACATTAAAGTTAACTGAGAATCCTGCTGAGATTTGGATTAATTTTAATGAGAAAATATATCCTTCTGAAAATGTGAAAGTAGAAGAATAAAATAAATATATTCATTAATTATTTAATAGATTATTTTATTATATTTTAAATAATATAAACATGGAATTTGTATCGTCAGACAGATCACAGGACGCCGAGTTTGTTCGGGGTCTTCAGAATTACAATTCACAAGTATTCGAGAGCAATAAAGAAATAGCCGCACAAATAGACAAGTCCAAAGAGGATCTCCAAGATACTCTTGACGCGAATACCGAGGTCGCTGGTTTGGCACAATTAAAGGTTCAGGCAGCAGGAGCCGGTGGCGGAGCTGGGGCCCTAGCAAAAGCAACCTCAATCCCAAAGGCACTCACTGAAATCAAAGAGACAAGAGCGGCGGCAACTGCGGCGGCAAAGAACCTCGCACAAAGAGGAGGATATTCAGAGGTCGCAATATCAGCAGAAGAAGCAGCTAAACTCCCGAGCGGTGCCGGCGGATTTGGTTCTACCGTTCTTGGAGAAGACGGTCAGAAAATACCCGGTGCTTTTCGTGGCGTCACTAAATTCAGACCGACTGCGGGACTTTTTAAAAACGCAGATTTAGATTTAGGAGTGGACTCCTATAAAACTATATCGGAGGCATATGACGGAGGAGCAAAGGGTAAAAAAGCAGCAATTGCTTTTAAGCAGGCACAGAGGTTGGGTGTGGAACCAACAGAAAAAATCCTAAAAAAAGGATCTGTAGGAGCAGGAGCGAAAGTTGTGGGAGCAAGGGTGGGGGGCGAAGCAGCAGAAAAGGGGGCAGAGAGAGGAGCAGAGAAAGTGGCGGCAAAAGCTGGAGAGGAAGCCGCAGAAAAAGGACTCGCAAAGGGACTCGGAAAGGCAGCAGTTGGATTGGCGAGAGGTGCTGGTATAGCTGGTGCCGCATTATCAGCCGGAACAGCAATCGAAGGTCTTTGGGAAGGTAAAAAGTTTAAATGGAATGAACAAGGAGCAGAGATCGGGGGGGCTTTATTAGACGTAATCGGAACTGGACTTGAGTTCACTGGGGCGGGAGCGGCCTTTGGACTTGGACTTCAAGTCGCTGGTACCGCATTATCAACCGTTGGAAATGTAAATGAAGGATTAGACATTGATCCCTCAAAAAAGGAACAAGACACTCAAGCCAAAGGTGAACAAGCTAAAATCCAATCAGACTTGGAATCAGCACAGAGAGGAGCAGCTCAGGGATTGACTTCGGCCGCACAGGGAGGAGCGGCAATTGGAAGACAAATCCAATAATTTTTAAATTAAAATCTTTTTTTTCATAATTCTTTTTTAATTATTTTAATATATTAAGATATTATAAAATGAGTAAATCTTTTTGGCGAGCTGAATCAACAATTCCAATTGTGCAAACTTCCAGTGCTATCACTGCTTTAAATGGTCTTTCGTTTACGGGAGGTCAAGAGGTTCGAATTAAAGTCCCTCCAACAACCAAGTTCTTCCAGCCGAGAGAATGTTATATTCAGGCAGATATTAAATTACAGGGAGACATGGTAAATGGTAAAGCAACCAAGCTCCAACTTGATCCCGAATTAGGTGGTCAGATTCTAATCAGAGATATCCGCATATATTCTGACGCCTCAACTGGTTCCGTATTACTTGAGGAAATTCAGGGATATAATTCAATGGTTTCCGTAATGAGAGATTTTGACACCAATGACTCGGAGAAGGCAAAGAGGGCATTAACGGAAGGAGCCACCATATGGTATCCCAACACCCGAGGAACTCAGGGGTCCACACAATCCGATTGTGCTGATATTCTAACGAATCCATATTTTAAAGAAGACCCATTGACTACCGGTAATAAACGCACAGCTTTCACCAATGATTCCTTTAACACTGCAAAATTGTGTCTTCCATTAGAAACGGGAATATTTAGGTCGGACCGTGTATTCCCCAATCTTCTCACTGGTCTTGAGATAGTTATTACTCTTGAACAGGCTGGTCGCTGTATCACCCAGCTTGACAGTGTAATGAGGGACAGACGCCTTGCTCTCAATCCGGTTTTCCTATCTCGCAATGGTTCCACTGCCGGAGCAGGAGCAGATATTGCGAACACAAATATCATTGATAAAATCTTCCTTGCGAAAGATAACTCTCAAGGAAATACCGTAGGAGCTGGGGTTCCGGAGAATTGTCCCTTTTGTGTTGGAGAGCGAGTTGCGATTGTAAAGAAAGACAACTCTTCTGTTCTGACCACAGATAAGGACCTTATCATTAGTCAGATTAACACTAACGCCTCGGGGACTGAAATCGTATTCGACCCAGCGGACGCAGTATCAACTGACGCCACAACTTTCACAGCAAATTCGGGAGATTATGTTGTCTCAATGTCTGCGACAGATAGAGTCGGGGTTGTGGTCCCAGCATATAAGCCAACCTATACTTTGAGCAATGTGGAACTCGTTGTTCAGGAAGTTGACATGGGAAGCGGATTTGAGAGTGATATGTTGGGAGCAATGAAAGAAAAGGGGGTCATTGTACAGGACATTTTAAGTTGTCAAAATTACAGATATTCGCAGCAGGCTGGTGAAGTTGCCGCAAATATCCGCCTTCCAATGAATAATGCCCGGGCTAAATCAATCATTAGTCAACCGACTGACGCCACCGTTTATTCGGATTCCGCAAGAGTTTCTTGCACGGGAACTTATAACATAGCGACTGATTTAACTGAAGACAGAACCCTCAATGAGCAGTGTGCCGGACTCCGAGGCATATCTGACGAAATCACTAATTTCCAGTTCCTTTATGACGGACGCCTCCAACCGTCCCGCCCTGTCCGTTGCTCAAAAACCAGTTCCAAGATTTCTATTGACGCCCAGCCTCTAATCGAAACCACGAAGGCACTTGTTCAGGCGGAGATTTCTGCGAGGTCTCTTTCGTGTTTTAATAGCAATTGGCTCGTATCT
>Ga0307488_10005306_pt1 | contig 10656 bp, 11 predicted proteins | sample SB02metaG_FD_202248 | JGI IMG/M metagenome (GOLD analysis project Ga0307488, IMG submission 202248) | Sea-ice brine microbial communities from Beaufort Sea near Barrow, Alaska, United States - SB 0.2 | ecosystem: Environmental > Aquatic > Marine > Coastal | place: USA: Alaska | collected...
GCCCTCCCAAGCCCCCCGCGCCGCACAACCAGGCGCGGACCATGGGCCCGGCGCCGGCGCCGCCGCCGCGGGAGGTGCAGTACGACACTGTGGTAGGGAGGTGCAGGTTGAAACGTGATGAAAGCCATGTTGAAAGCGTCTGGTTTCGCCGCGTGACGCGACAATGTGATGTAACGCTTTCAAAATTTGCTTTCAATTTCAACTTGCGCCACTACACTGTGGACTACTGGTCCGCGCCACCCTCCGACCTCATGCGCTCCGAGCACTACCACACGGGCCTGGACTCGGTAGGGCGGTGCAGGTCGACCCTTTCAAACCCACTTTGAAATCGCCTGGATATGTGCTCCTGAAACTAGCACATGAGAAACTGCTTTGAAACTTTGCTTTCAAATTCAGCTTGCGCCGCTACACTTCGGTGCTGGACCTGGATGACTTGGACGCCGCCGCCGCCGGCGCGGTCATCAAAGCCAGCGAGGACGCCAACGGGTCGTACCAGCCCCCGCCGCGCAGGCAGAGCGGGCCGGCGTTCAGCTTTGGTGTCAAGACAAAACTGACGGGCGCCATGGTAGGGCGGTGCAGGCTGGCAGTATCAAAACCTGTGTTGAAAGCGCGTATGATTTCAGCGCTTGAAGCTATAACATGATGAACCGCTTTCAAACTTTGCTTTTGATTTCAACTTGCGCCACTACACCATGGCGGTGCGGCACGGCGGAGACTCCCCCGGGCCCGCAGCGTACTATGACGCCGACGCCGCCGCCGCTGCTGCCGCCAAGGTGGGATGCTGCAAGTCTATAGCCGTGTCGAACTTGAAAGCACCCGGTTCTGCGCTTGAAGCAAAATCGTGATAAAACTGCGTTTAATTTTTGCTTTCAGTTTCCAGTTGCGCCCCTACACCAAGGGGTACGAGTGGCGCAAGCCGTTACCCAATGGCGGCGGGGGCGGGGGTGGCGGGGGCGGGGGCGGGGGCGGGGGCGGGTACAACGGCAGCGGCACGGAGCGGTCTGACGAGCCCGGGCCCGGGTGGAGTGGTGCAGGTTGTCAGTATCAAAACCCGAGTTAAAAGCGCGCCTGGTTTCAACGCTTGAAACTAAAATGTGATGAACAGCTTTCAAACGTTGATGTCAATTGCAACGTGCGCCACTACACCCGGGGAGTACTACGAGAGCGGCGCGTGGGGCCGCATGGGCAAGGACGGGCCGTCGTTCACCTTCGGGAAAGATGGCGGAGCCGCCGCCGCCGCCGCCGGTCGGGGCCCCAGGTCGCGCGGTCGGGGGGACGACGCGCCGGGGCCGGGGGCGTACTGGGCGGATGATGCTGAGGACGGCGCCGGGGACGGCGCGGGCGGGCGCACCACTCGCGGGTTTTCATTCGGAGGGGGGCGCGTGGGCAAGGCGTGGGACACCGCAGGGCCCGGAGGCAGGGGCTTTCACTCGTTCACTTTTCAGCTCAACGTAAGCGCTTTCTGTGGGATAGGGAACGCGTCTAGGGGTTGTTTAGGGGGTGTTGGGGGGTATTGGGGGGTGTCCTGCGTGTGTTCTTGTTTCAGTATTGGCTTACGTTGAGCTGAAAAGTGGGCGAGTGTAAGCCCCTGCCCGGAGGCGACGCGCCGGGACCTGGAACGTACTACGACGATATCAGCAAGGCAAGACGGAGCAGGTTGACCCTATCAAACCCACGTTGAAAGCGCCTGGAACTAAGGGCTTGAAACCGAAATATGTTAAATTGCTTTCAAGTTTTGCAGTCAATTTCAACTTGCGCCGCTACATTGAGGGTGCGAGCACGGGGGCGGCGTTCTCCTTCGGCACGGGTCCGCGCTCGGCGCTCGGCGGGCGGAAGGCGGGCGACGCGCTCCCGGGACCGGGCGACTATAGCGCCGACACATCCGACGTGGTAGGTCGGTGCAGGCTGACCTTTTCAAACCCACGTTGAAAGCGCCTGGAACTAATCTCTTTGACACGAAATTTTGATGAACCGCCTTCATCTTTCGCTTTCAAATTGAACTTGCGCCGCTACAACGTGAAGGGGAGCAACACCGGCGGCGGCGGCGGCGGCGGGGGCGGGTTCACGTTTGGGTTCCGCCGCCCCGAAAAGGCGGCGGCGGCCGACAGCGCCGAAGCCAATGACGGCGGCGACTATCAGGGCGACTACCTTGGGGAGGACCTGGGCATGGCCAGCGGCGGCCCGGCGTTCACGCTGGGCGCACGGCTGCGCCACGGCGGCGCGGCGGTGGCCGACGCGGATGACCTCCCAGGTAAGGCGGTGCAGGTTGACCCTATCAACTCCACGTTGCAAGCGCCTGGATCTAAGCGCTCGAAACTAGAACATGAGACACTGCTTTCAAACGTCGCTTTCAATTTCAACTTGCGCCGCTTCACCCAGGGCCGGGCGAGTACGACGTACACGTGGGGCGGCGCGATGGCCCGACGTTTACCTTCACGGGTCGTGGCGGCGGCGCGGCGGGCCCGGCGGCAGCAGCGGTAGGGGGGCTTATGATAACAAGCACTCGACCGATGTGTGTTCCGGACAACCGAGTCCGCGCGTCGTCTGTAAGTATGGGCATTCTAAGTCACTAAGTCATGCTCGATCTCAATTCGAATGCTTGTTGTCAATGACCCTCTGCGACGGCGGCGGAGCCTGGACCCGGGCAGTACGATACCCACGCTGGGTCATCCACGGGAACGGCGTTCACGATGGGCGGTCGGTGGACCGACCCGCCGGCCGACCGCATCGCCGCCGCCGCCACACCGGGACCGGGCGAGTACGGCGCGCCCATGCCTTTCGGGGGCGAGATGGGTGGTCGGCCGGACGGCGTCGGTGGTCCTGAGCGGGTTGGGCCGGACAAACATTGCCCCTCACATCATCGTACGCATCCGAACCCTCGTTTCATGAGTTTAATGGCGTCCTACGACATGACGTGGCGGGCAATACACCCTAAACCCTAAACCCTAACATTCTAAACCCTAAATACTAGACCCGCCAAGTTGAGTCCCCCACCCACTCGTGCACACGCTTACGACCCATACTTCGAGTTGCGCGCCGAGTTATGCCGCTGGTGGCGTACAGCATTTCAGCCAGATGTTGTTTGTCACATCATCAAACGCATTCGAACCCTCGTTGCATGAGTTTACCGGCATCCTATGACATGACGTGGCGGGCAATACACCTTTTAACTCTAAACCCTAAAATTATAAACCCTAAACCCTGAACCCTGAAACCTTGAGTCCGTCTGGCTCTACGAGCAGGGTTACTCCATCCGGGGCCGCGAGGCGTGGTCCAGGGTATGGCCACACAGGTTGACACTTTCAAAATCCGGGTTGAAAGCGCGCCTGGTTTTAGCGCTTGAAACTGAAATGTGATGAAGTGCTTTCAAATTTTGCTTTCAAATTCAACTTGCGCCGCTAAACCAAGGACCCACCCGGCGGCGGCGGCGGTGCGGACACGCCCGGCCCCGCGGATTACGTGGCTCGCCTCCAAGCCACGGCGCCGGCGTACACCATGGCAAGGCGGTACAGGTTGACCCTATCAAACCCAAGATTGAAAGCGCCTAGAACTAAGCGCTTGACACTAAAATATGACGAGCAGCTTCAAAACTTTGCTTACAATTTCAACTTGCGCCGGTACACGATGGCCGGCCGCTGGCCGTCAGCTGCCGCGCCGGACGCCGACGGGTTGGATGCACCCGGGTAGGGGCTTACACTCGTCCAGATTTCGGTTCAACGTAAGCGCATTTTGTGGGATATGTTGGGTGCATGCCTTCCCCCCAGTTAATGAGACAGGGCGAGGACACGGGGGACAGGGGGAGGTGTGACCAAAACGGCTTAGGTTGAGCTGAAAAGTGGACGAGTGTAAGTCCCTGCACCCGGGCCGGGCGAGTACCAGCCGTCGGATAGCGCCGGAGGCGGCGGAGGCGGCGGACCCTCGTTCACGTTCGGGCACCGGACGGCGGGCGGCGGCGGCGGCGCGGCGGGCAATCCAGCAGACAGCGCCGCGGCGCCGGGCCCGGGCGCGTACGACATCGGAATATCCGACGCGGCGGCGGCGGAGGGGCGGGGGTATTCGATGGTAGGGTCTTCACTCGTCCCCGCACTGCTTGCGCCTGGTGATACCAGCTACGCAGTTCTGGTGGGGGGGGGTATGGGGATGGCGCGTGGCGCGGTATGGTCACGATCGTTGAGTTAATAGACCCTCGCCCATACATTTTTTTGCCTCCCATGTACGGGAGGCTGATCTACACTGTAATCTATGTGAGCGACCGTCTATTAACTCAGGCAAATCCAAATCCCCATTTGCTCCCCTGACCAGAACTGCGTAGAGTGATGCAGTAGGTTGAGCTGAACAGGGATGGAGTAGGCAGGCCCTGAACCCCGGGGGTCCGGACGGCGGACATGTCGGTGGGCCGACTGGGCCCGGGCCCGGGGCCTGGGCAGTACCACCCCGAGTTCGACCCACTCGCCGGTCGGGCGGACGGCGACGGCCGTCGCTTCACCATCGCCGGTTGGGCCTGAACTCTTAACGTTTCACCCTAAACGGTAAACCCTAAACCCTACACCCTAAACCCTATACCCTATACCCTAAACCCTACTCTCTGAACCCTAAACCCGTGGCTTCAACATCGTTGGTCGGGCCTGCCAGGTTTCACTCGCCATGTCATGGGATGACACGCAACTCGTGACACGAGGCTTAAACATGGGTGTCTCCATGGACGCTTCAATTGGGCTCCCTCTGGAGGTCTAAATTGGGGGTTTACTGTAGGGTTTTAATCGTTAGACTTGAAATGTAAGACGGACAAATACAAACATGCGTGTCAATGAGGAGGCGGGCATTATCTGGCAGGCCCTACTCGCCGGTCGGACAGGCGCGGCGGGCACCGGCGCGGCCAACATGTTCCCTGGGTAGGGCCTGGCGGACATGGCCCGCCACGTCATCGGATGCCATTCAATAGGCCGATTTCCGTATATCGCTCCCCTCGCCGAGCGCTGACGCTTTGTCCGCAACTCTTTATGGGCATTCAACCTGGCGCCCGGTTTTCCGCGCGGAGCGCTGACGCTATGCAAGGAACGCTGTATGGGCATTTCACCCAGGGGATATACTGAAATCGGCGTATTCAAGACATAGGGCTCAAAAGGCGTGTCGGAATGTTGGTGACGTGGTGAGCAATCTCTGCCGGGCCGTAACCTTGGGAAGGACTCGCCGGGGCCCGCCGCGTACGGGGACTACGCCTTCGCCGGCGCCCGCAGCGGCACCGCGTTTACTTTCGGGGTGAAGACGGAGGTCTGCGCCCCCGAGAGCACGCCTGGCCCCGCGGCGTACGGTGAGACGGCGATGTACGGCGGCGACGGCGGCGTCGTCCAGGGCAGAGGCTTACACTCGTTCACGTTAGAGCTCAACTTGAGCAACCCCAGGACACATTCATGAGTTAAGTTGGGCTCTATGGTGGTCGGAAGAGCTCGAGTTGAGCTGAAATGGAAACGTGTGTAAGCCCCTGGTCCCGGGCGCTCCAGCGTTCACCTTCGGCGTCCGGGGCGCGTTTGGAGTCCCCGCGGCGCCCCAGGCCGGTCCCGGGTAGGGCATGCCATTTTCGCTCGCCACGTCACGGGATGCCATCTTCCTTTAAGAAATGAGTGTTTTAACGTTTAAACGCGTCGGATGACGTGGCGAGCGAGATATGGCAGGCCCTGGTACCGGGGCGGGCGGGGGCGGCGACGGGCACCTGCAGGCGCTGGGCCCATCCAAGGAGCCCTCCTTCTCCTTCGGCCTCCGGCAGGTCCTGTCATACATCGCCCGCCACGTCTCCGACAACCATTTTGAATCCTCGTTTCTTCCATGAAATGGCATCCTGTGATATGACAAAGTGCGTGAACCCACATAGACAGTTATCAACAAGTTGTACTAAGTCGTTCAAATGCAGCGTTCTGAGTGGTTGAGCTAAGTGTCTAAGCGGTTTCACGCACTTTGTCATATGGCGAGCAACATATATCAGGCCCTAGGCTTTGTACGTCGTCAACACGTATTTTGAGCCTTCGATTCTTAATAACATCCTATGACGTGGCGAGCAACATCTGGCAGGCCCTAGGCTCCGGCCGGCGCACAACTCCCCGTTTGGAGATACGGCGGCGGGCGGTCGGACACCCGGTCCGGCCGACTACCTCCACTGCGAGGTGGGACCTGACAGATATTGCTTGCCACGTCAAAGGATGCCGTGTAAATCAAGAAACAAGGATTGAAAATGCGTGTCGATGACGTGTCGAGCAATATCTGATATTGCTTGCCACGTCAAAGGATGCCGTGTGACTCAAGAAACAAGGATACAAAAATGCGTGTCGAGAACGTGTCGAGCAATATCTGCTCGGCCCTACGGTGGGGGCGAGCAGGCCAGCACGAGCGGTGCGGGGTTCACCATGGTAGGTGGTGCATGTTGACCCTCTGAAACCCATGTTGAAACCGCCTGGAACTGAGCGCTTGAAAGTAAAGTGTGATACACTGCGTTCAATTCTTGCTTTCGAATCGCACTTGCGCCGCTACACCATGGGGTTTCGGCCGCTGGAGCGCGTGACGGAGACGCCCACCCCGGGGCCCGGGGCGTACCATACCAGCACCGCGGCGGCGGAGGAGGAGGCCGGCACGGGCAGTGGTAACGTGGTAGGGCAGTGCAGGTTGAACCGATGAAATTCAATTTGAAAGCGCCTGGAAGTAAGCGCTTGAAACTACAAAAGTGATAAACCGCCTTCAAATGTTGCTTTCAAGTTCAACTTGCGCCGCTACAACGTGGAGCCCGGCTTTGGATTCTCCACAGCGCCACGGCAAATTGGGGCGGATCCGCTCGGCGCCGGCAAAGATTCACCCGGGCCCGCGGCGTACCTGGCAGGGGCTTACACTGGTCCACATCTTTGCTCAACTTGAGCCCTTTTTGTCTCGGAAACCAGCAAAGTACCCCAACACATGGCACAAAAAGTGCTCACGTTGAGCGGAAAAGGGGACGAGTGTAAGCTCCTGGTACCTGGCGCAGGTGGCGCTCAAGGGGGGGGGTCCGCCCGGCCCCCGGGGGTTCACCATGGTAGGGTTGTGCAGGTCGACCCTATGAAACCCAAGTTGAAACCCCCTGGAACTAAGCGCTTAAAAGTAAAGTGTGATGGACCTGCTTTCAACTTCTGCTCTCAAACTCAACGTGCGCCGCTGCACCATGGGAACGGGGCAACGCTCCGACGTGGCGGGGGGCATCGACCCCACGATACCCGGTGAGGCGGTGCAGGTTGAACCGATGAATCCCAAGTTGAAAGAGCCTGGAACTGAACGCTTTAAACTACAATACGACAATCTGGTTTCAAGATTTGCTTTCAAATCCAACTTGCGCCGCTACAACCCGGGGTGGGGGCGTATAACGTGGACGCGGCGGGTCACGCGCTGGACGCGGGAGGGTGCAAGGTCCCGCGGGGATTCACACTGGCGGCGCGCCCCGAGGCAGGAGCTTACGTTCGTCCGCTTCTTAGCTCAACCTGAGCCGTTCCTGCCAGAAAACTACCCCCTGACACCCCCTGACACCCCCTGACAACCCCCAGACAACCCTTAGACGCACCCCCCTATCCGACGAAAAGCGCTTAAGTTGAGCTGAAAAGTGGACGGGTGTAAGCCCCTGCCCCGAGGGCCGCCACGCGGTGGACGACAAGCCAATCATGTACGGGCAGGGCATGGGGCCCGCGGCTGGTATCGGCGAGGATCTCAGGGCGCTCCAACGCAACGGGCCCACCATGGTAAGGTCTGACAGATATCGCTCGCCACATCGTAAGCTACCATACAACTCAACAAACGAGGATGCAAAATGCGTGGAGATGAAGTTTAAAGCGATACTTCGCAGCGTTCCAGGGTACCTCAAATGGCGGTCGCCAATACTTGAGAGATAGACGGTCGAATCGCCATATTGTACCATTGTATGGCAAATCTGACCGTCTATCAACTCGATTCTTCCGATTCGAAGAGCGTTGACCGCCATTTGAGGTACCCTGGAAAAATGCGCAGTATCTACTAGCCCCTAGATCACGGCGGGGCGCGAGGCGTGGCGGGAGAGCGGGGAGGTGCACCTGATGCCCGGCCCGTCGGACTACGTCGCCGCCGCCGCACGTGCCCTGCCCCGCGCGCCCGCGTACTCGTTGGGAGCGCGCGGGGAAAGCACGGCCGCCGCAGAGGCACCCGGGTAGGGGCTTACACTCGTCCACTTTTCGGCTCAACGTAAGCGCTTTCTGCAGGGTAAGGGTCGCATGTAGGGGTTGTTTAGGGGATCCTTAGGAGGTGTCGGGAAATATTAGGGGGTGTTTAGGATGTATTCTGTGTCAGAAACGGCTCAGGTTGAGCCGAAAAGTGGAGGAGTGTAAGCCCCTGCACCCGGGCCGGGCGACTACGACATCGACGTGTCCATGTTGGTGATCGGTGCCGCGGTAGGGCGGTGCAGATTGACCCTATCAAACCCATGTTGAAAGCGCCTGGAACGAAGCGCTTGAAACTGACATTATAAACCGCTTTCAAGTTGTGCTTTCGATTTCAACTTGCGCCGCTACACCGTGGCTAGCCGCATGACCATCGGAGTCAGGCACCCGGCCAAAGACACTGCCGACTCCCCGGCGCCGGGCGAGTACTATCCCGACAGCCAAGCTGGCGGGGGCGGCGACGCGGGCGGCGGTGGGGGAGCCGGTGGGAAGGAGAACCGAGGCAGGAGCTTACACTCAACTTGAGCAACTCCAGGGCATCTTCATGAGTTAAGTCGGGTTGCACGGTGGACCGAAGAGCTCAAGTTGAGCTGAAATGGGAACGAGTGTGAGCCCCTGAACCAAGGTCCCGATATCGCGAGGATGACTGGCCGCGTCGGGGGCGGGGGCGTGTGCGATGGCGTTGCCCCGGGGCCTGGAGAGTATACCATGGACGAAGGCGAGCACTACCCCGCCGCCATCGCCGGCGTCGGAGGCGTACCGGGCAGGGCTGTACAGTCCTGCCCTTTGGAGCTAACCTGCCGAAGTTTTGTCCTTGAAGCATCGTCTGATCCCACTCAGAGACGTTTGAAGCTGAAGATATTAATGATGGTAGCAAATCTCAACTCCATTCGAAGTCTTCTGATTAGAGCTCTAGAGCTAAACACAATATGATAAAAGAAAACACACAAACTGCAGGTAGAATGTAGCGAGGCCCTACCGCCGGGCCCGCACTTTGGCAAGCCTCCTTCGGGCGGACACCACACGACGGCGACCGACCTGCACGCGCCGGGTCCCGGTGACTACGAGCCCGATGCCGCGCCGCCGCGCCCCAGGTCGGGCAAGGGCCTTCCGGGGCCCACTATCGCCAGAGCGGGTCAGACAGGAGACGTGAAGGGGGATGCGGGGCCGGGGCTGGGGCCGGGGCCGGGAGAGTACGACATGGTGCACCACCCCAAGGTAGGGCGGTGCAGGTTGACCCGATAAAACCCAAGTTGATAGCGCCTGGAACTATGTGCTTGAACCTGAGATATGACAAGCTGCTTTCAACCCTTGCTTTCACATTCGGCTTCCGCCGCTACCTCGAGAGCATGGCGGGGGCGGCGAGGCAGGCGCTGCGAACACCCGGCTCAATGAAGCCGCCGCTGGTGCCGCCGCCGCGGCGCGAGGGCGCATACCGCCCATCCGTGTTCATGCCCGCGCCCGGGCAGTACGACCCGCCGGGCGACCCCCACGTGGCCCCCGGGCGGGGCGTGACCATGAAGACCCGGTAGGATGCTGCAGGCTGACCCTATCAGACCCAAGTTGAAAGCGCCAGGATATGAGCGCTTGAAACTAAAACGTGATGATCTGCTTTCAAAGTTTGCTTTCAAATTCAACTTACGCCGCTACAAGCCGGGAGGCGTGGGAGCACGAGGGCGGGGCGGCCGGCGGGGCCGACGTCCCCGGGCCGGGTGGGGCCGATCACCGATGCTCGCCACGTAACACCCTGGTTGAGTGACTGACAGGTGACCCCATGACGCAGTGTGCACAAGTCGCAGGTTTGGTCAATGCCCACCACGTCAAGCGCCTTGGGGCTCGATTCACCATGGGCGTTAATTATTATTTCCATTTTGACCTTCATCGAGCCCAAGAAACGTTGTGACGTGGTGAGCGTGGTTTATGACAAAAAGTGCTTCAAACCATTTGTCAGTGATAAGTCGTGAAGCCTGACCAATGAGAAGTGTCGATTTGGACGACTCAACACTCACAGTCGCTAAGTTGCTAAGTGGTTTGCAGCACTTTGTCAAACCTGACCCTAGCGGCTGGGGACTACGAGCCGGAGGGGGGCATGACGCGGGTGTTGGCACACACCTCCCGGGGGCTGCGCGTGGGTGTGCCCGGGGGGCTGCGGGCAGGGGCTTACACTCGTCCACTTTTCGGCTCCCGCAAGCGCTTTCTGTGGGGTAGGGGATGCATTATAGGGGTTGCTTATGGGGTATTTAGGAGGTGTTTGGGGGTATTTGGGGGTATTCAGGGTGTATCCTGTGTCAGAAACGGCTCAGGTTGAGCTGAAAAGTGGACGAGTGTAAGCCCCTGGCTGCGGGGCCGGGACCCGCGAACGCACGACCCGGGGCCGGACTATCCGGACTCCTTCAGGGGCTAAGGCACCAGAGTGCGCGAGTGTGTGAATCAGTATGTGTGTGTATTCAAAAGTAGA
>Ga0307488_10005307_pt1 | contig 10654 bp, 20 predicted proteins | sample SB02metaG_FD_202248 | JGI IMG/M metagenome (GOLD analysis project Ga0307488, IMG submission 202248) | Sea-ice brine microbial communities from Beaufort Sea near Barrow, Alaska, United States - SB 0.2 | ecosystem: Environmental > Aquatic > Marine > Coastal | place: USA: Alaska | collected...
TAGGGGGCAGCGGGAGCGGGGGCGGCTGTGGCGGCGGCGGAGGCGGTGGCGGTGGTGGCGGGAGGTGGGGCGGCAGCATCGGCAGTAGCGTCCGTCACGTGCTTAGCTGCCGCTGCCGCCGCGATGGTGCGGTAGTATTTAAACTCCTCATCGGCATCGTTGTCGTTGACGTTGCCGCCGCCGCCTTCGCTGTGGCCACCGCCGCGGCCATCTCGCCAACGCGCCAACTCGCCACCGCCGCAGCCGCCTCCGCCGCCGCCGCTGCCACCGCTGCCGCTATCGCCGCTATTTTTTCCACCGCCGCCACCACTGCTGTCGCCGCCGCCGCCAGCGAGTCTCCGCTGGTGCGGCTCGAGCGCAGCCACGGCGGCGGCGGCATGGGCGGCGGGCGACGCAGCAGCGCCCATCTCTGATGCCTCCTGCCGCCGCCGCCTCCGCCACGCCTCCAGTATGTCCTCCGCCTCAGCCGCAGCAACCCCCCCACCACCAGCAGCAGCAGCAGCAGCAGCAGGAAGCATGTGAGCGTGACCCCCTGCAACCACGCCACCAGCACCCGCGCCGTTCCCGCGGCCCCAGCCCCCTCGGTCGAGCCCTGAGCCCCCCTGCCCGAGTCCCGGTGCCGAGGGCGAGTAAGACGACGGCAGCATACCACCACCACCACCACCATAGTGTACCGGTACACCACCACCGCCCCCACCGCCGCCACCACCATCGTAGCCCCGGGGCGCGAAGTAGTACGGTGCACTCGAGGACAGCGGCTGCTGCTGCTGCCCGGGATAATCGTAGGTCGGGTTATCGTAGGTCGGGTAGCCCGCACCGTCGCTGCCACCCCCCCCGCCACCCTCGCCGCCGCCGCCACCGCCCCCGCCCCATTGAATCCTCGTCCCACCACCCCGCGTGCCGCCCGCCCCCCCGGGGCTACCAGGTGAGCTCTCCGAAGCGAGGTACACCGACCCGTGGTAGGACGCAGACCGGTTGTACTGGTTGTCCTCGACCGACCGGTTATGGTCCTGGACCGACCGCCATCCGTCCGAGAAGCCAGACGTTGACGACCCGCCCATCCCACTCCTACCCCCAATGCTCCTGCCATCCCCGCCGCCACTCACCCACCTGCCACCACCGCCGCTGGTGGGCACAGGCGACGCCGCCAGGACCGTGCTGCCGCCGCTCTGTCGATGTGAATGTCCTCCTCCAAAGTCGCCGACGACATATTCATTGTGTGATTCCCCGTCTCCGGCCATTGACGGCGGCATCGGGTCGCCCTCACGCCACCAGAAGGCCGGGGTATTACCGCCGCTGCGGGGAGCGTCGCGGAACTGTTTGATCAGTGACCCAATAGCCGTCGAGCCACCCCCCCCGCCGCCGCCGCCGCCGCCGCCGCCGCCCCCGCCGCCGCCGCGACCGCCGCGGGAGCCGGTGCTCGTGCGCACCGCGGTCGCCACGCTGGTGCGGTGGCTGCCTCCCGCACTTTGCTGCTGGTCGTGCTGCTGATGCTGTACTGGTGTACTACGCTGCTGCTGCTGCTGCGGCTGGTTATGTCGTATCGGTGGACTAAACAACTGTTGGTGCTGGTGTTCGTACTGGCTTGGCCGGTGCTGCCTCCACTGCTCGTGTGACGCCCCCGAGTCAAAGGAGTCTTCCGGGAGCTAGGGCCTGGCTGATGGTGCTCGCCACGTCATAGGGTGCCTTTAGGGTGCCTTTTGAGTGAAGAGAGGAGGCCTCAGATTGCGTCGGATGTTTGTGGCGAGCAGTGTCCGCCAGGCCATACCGGGAACGGCTCGAAGCGGTACGCCGCGTCCAGGTCGTCCGCGGAAGCTTCGCCGCCGCTGCCGCCGCCGCGAACCCCACTGCGCGCCGCCCCGCTGCTCCCTCCCCAACCCCCTCCCCTGCCTCTCGCGCCATTTTCGACCTCACTTCCGTCCACATTCAATTCCGCCTCCATCTCCAGCGCAAGCTCCGTCAGCGCCTCATTGAAGCTGTCGCGGGTGGCGCCCGGCGCGGCATCGTCGCGCCGCTGCGGCTGCTGATGCGGGTGGTACACCGGTTCACCAGGCTGCTGGTGCTGGTGGCGCGGGGGGGAGCCCACGATGTGCATCCCTCGACCCTGCAGCACGAGGTCCTCTACGCCCCCCTCTACCGCAGCTGCAGCGCCGCCACCGACGCCGCTACCGCCGTCTCGTCTGCCACTGCTTGAGTCATATTGCCCGTACCTGTCACCCGTCGCGGCCACCGCTCGCGCGCCGCTGCCGCCCCCAGCCCCGGCCCCGTCGCGGGCGGCAACGGCACCACCACCACCACCTCCATTGCTGGTCGCCCGCGCATCCCGCTGCCGCTGCGGCGACGTGCGGCGCGCGGGAGCCGGCGCGGAGTCCGGGCGCCGCGTGGCGACCAGCGGGGCGCGCCAACGCAAGCCGGGCTTCCGACTCTCATGCCCGGCTTCCGACGCCAGCGGCATTGTCGCCGGCGCCGCGCGGCGCGGTCGAGTGTCCCCACCCTCAAAGCTCGAACCGAACAACGACCGCGACCAACCATTTTTTCAAACTGGCACAATCTCCCGCGGCCTAGCTAGGGTACCTTTTAGAGTTTGCATGACTTGCGAAGCATAGTGTACCGGTACACAAACACGATGGCCGGACACGCCTGCGGACACGGGATCTGGCCAGCCAATCACAGGAGGGATCTTTTTATCAAACATTCTCTACACGTCATCCAGTGCACGGCGCCGCACGCGCAACCAACGCGGCCACTCGTCCCAACGCTACCCCGGTGAAGGTAAAGGCACGACGCGATGTCCACCGTAACAACCGCCGCCGCCACCGGCCCGGTGACCACCCGCCAGCCCAGGCGCACTGGTACCCCAAAGACGATGTTCAACAACAGTTCAACTCGTCACCAATTGTGCCGACTTGCCCACAGCCGGCGCCGCGGGGGGCGCTCGACGGCCGTCACGTGGCGCGCTACGGCGGACCAGAGCTCGAAGAGCGCGAGCTCGAAGCGTGCGCCGAAGAACCCCAGCGACTGGGGGAACGACTACGACAAAATCCGCGAGGAGCTCATGGTGAGAGTCTTCCAGAGCTTTGCTCGCCACGTGGCCTAAGACCGCACGTTGAATCCTCGCTTCTTGAGGTACACGTTTCTCGTCTCTCATCTCAGCGTCTCTCGTCCAGTCTCTCGTCTCTCGTACCTCGTCTCGGCTTCTCGTCTCAGCATCTCTCGTCTTTCGTCTCTCGTCCCAGGTCTCTCTCGTCTCAGCGCTGTGGTGTTTGAGTGGTGGGAACATTGCGTCGCCTCAACAACCTCATCCTCGGTTCAAGACGTGATGTCGTGAGGTCCCTGGGTGCGTGCGACCCTACCTCACGACCCGCGAAGGGTTCACCAACTTCCCGGGGTTCAGCCGCACCCTCAACTGGCTGTCAGAGAACACCTTCGGGGAGGAGAAGGGCACGCGTGTGCGCGGCGGTTTGGACCTACTGGTCAGGCCTGGCGGATGTTGCTCGCTATGTCATACGGTACAGTGTAACTCAAGAGACGAGGGTTCAAAATGCCTGCCCGATAGTGCTCGCCACGTCATAGGGTGCCGTTTAACTCAAGAGACGAGGGCCAGGCAGACTTTGCTCGCCACGTCACAGGGTACCGTTTAACTTGAAAGACGAGGGTTCAAAGTGCGGTGGAGGACGTGGCGAGCATCATCCGCCAGGCTCTACCTGCTGGCTGGTGCGTACCGCAGCTTCCTGGACGCGATGCCGTACCGCCGCGCGGACGGGCGCTCCGCCCGCGCACTCCCGCGCGGCCGCACGTCAACTGCGTACGCGGAGTGGGAGGTCAGGGCTGACTAGGGATTGACGGAAAGTGCTCGCCACGTCATAGGATGTCATTTAAATGAAGAAACGAGGGTTCAAACTGCGGTTGATGACGTGGCGTCCACTACCAATTATTCCCTAGGCCTGGCAGGTGTTGCTCGCCTCGTCATTCGATCCCATTCACTTCAAGAAACAATGGTGTCGATCACGTGGCGAGCAATATGTGCCAGACCCGAGTCGGAGGCTTTCAAGGCAGGAGCAGGGGGTAAAGGCGCGGCGGATGACGAGAGTGCCGTGGTGGGGGGGCGGGCTGCGCTGCTGCTGGGCGAGGAGGCGGTCATGTCATACTGGATGGACGCAGCCGCTGAGGCAGCGTCAGCGGTCCCGCGGAAGGCAGCCGGAGCGGTGGGGATGACGCAGGAGCGGCGGTTGATGATGAGTGAGGTAGGGCGGTGCAGGTTGACCGCAGGTTGATCCCAGGCTGATCGTGCTTGCTGTCAGTGCGTGAACCTGGAAGCGATGAATCGCTTTCAAAGTTTGCTTTCCATCTTAACTTGCGCCGCTATAGCGAGGGGCAGTGCCGGGCGCTAACAGCAGACACCATGGGGCTGGTGCTAGCCCTGCGGCGGGCGGCGGCGGCGGCGGGGGGCGCGGCCGGGGCGGCTGTGGCGGCGGCGGCAGCGAGGAGGAGGAGCGACGCGGAGTCAGACGCCATAGCTGATGTGGACGCCTCCGCGGAGGAGGCCGGGGACTGGCGTGAGGAGCTGCTGTCGGGATGGGGCGGCGGCGGCAACAACATTGCCGCGTTCGGTGGTGGGGGCCCTGACTGTTTGTTATAGAGCTAGTTTGTTTGTTGATTTACTCTCTTGTTCGACCTTACCTACTTCTTCTTTTGTACCCGTACCCGTACCCCGTACCCGTACACAACCATGGGGCCTCTTTTGTTGTACCCGTACTCACTCGCCGCATCTTCCTGCATGGCTAAAGTTTAGCTGGGAAGGGATCGACGGTCAGGCCCTCCGCGGCGGTTACGGTGCCATCACGCCGGGCGAAGCAGCGGAGGCACCGGACGCCGTCACCTGGCCGCCCCCCGAGGTGGCCCATCGCGTGCGCATTATCGCCGGGTTGCTGGTCTGCTCCCCGACGGAGGCTGTGGCAGTCATTCACCGATTCCCGGCCATCCTAGAGACCCCGCAGTCCGTCATCGCCTCGCGCCTCGCTGCCCTCAAGGTGAGGCGGTGCAGGTTGTATAATTGAAAGCAGTTGCCTCGAAATTCAAATCCAAGCACTGTCACCAGGGTCCCAACACTGGTTTCACATGTCTCAAAGCTGCACCGCCCTATCCAGATGGGCCGAGTCATTCACTACATTCGAAATTATCGTTTCTTGTGTAAATTGCATCCTATGACGTGGTGAATATTAATGCACCGCATGACGTGGCGAGCATCATTGCATCATATACGCGGCGAGCAGTATTGAATTCTATGATGTGGCCAGCGGTATGAAGTCGGCCCGCCCGGACGGAGCTGCTGCCGAGCGCCGACGTTGCTCAGATCATGCGCGCTGAGCCGCGCTTGCTGTTCGCCGGCGACGGCGACGAAATCATGAGCCGGGCGACGGAGTCCGTCGCAGCCATTAATCGGCAGCTGCCAGGAGTTAACGCGGCAGGGGTGTTATTGCGAACAAGCACTCCACCGACGTTGAATATCCTCCTCCCCCTCCTCCTCCTCCCCATCCTAATTCTCCTCCTCCTCCCCTCCTTCTCCTCCGCCTCCCCCTCCTCCTCCTCCGTATAATCCAATCGTCAGTTTTAGCATTGACTCTGAAAGTAGGTCATGCTCTGAACTCGGTTCGAGTGCTTGTTCTCAATGACCCTACTGCGCGGATAAGTTGATCGAGATCGAGCCTCGGATGATGTTCGAAGATATCTCCGTGGGGTTGGCGGAGTTGCGGGACCTGTGGCCGGAGGAGGCGTTTCGGCAGTCGGATATTGATAATCCGTTCTTCGCCGAGGAGCTGGCACTGGCCATCAAGGCACTCATGGGCAAGGGAAAGGAAAAACCCTGGAAGCCCATGTGAGGTTTTATTATTCAAAGCATGTTCAGCCTACGGTTACATGTGAACGCCTTGGGGATCGGCGAGCGCTGGAGCTATGAATGGAGATTGAGCCCAGCTCAAATTAAATCGAATGAAATAAGTAGAGATACATTTGAGCTTAAATGACAATACAATCAGCCCCCCCTGCACGAACCACAGGAAGCTCTGCTCCTCCTTCTCTGCTAGATCGCTCTGCGCGGGGAAACGCGAAACCCTGGTGCATACTGCCACACGCGGAAGCCTTTCCCCCTCACGGGGGCCGGGGCGAACGCCTGGTGCCTCCTCATACATGCGGACGCGTCACCAACAGCTTGTCATTTAGGTTTAGACGCGCAACACGCTGCACTGTCTATACGCCCCTACCTGGCACACCGGGACACTACCCAACACCGATGGGCGCATCCACGTATTGCGCACGCATCACGTGTGCGGCACGCTACCGCATGCCGAATACCCACCCACCATATTTCGCCCTCATCCACCCACCCACCAGACGGGGCACAGCAAAAAAGGATTGTCCCAGAATCCTCCGACAGACTCGGCGCAACTTGCCCTTGCCAGTAGGATCAGATAAATAATTCTCGCCACGTCATCAACTGTCATTTCACTGAATAAATGTGGGTTTGTCATCTGACATCTGTGGATGACGTGGCGAGCATGATTGAATGATATATGCATACCAGCTGCGGCAGCGGCGGCGGCGGTGGCGGAGGCGGGGGTGGCCGCAGCGGATGGAAGAACACCCGGTACATCGGGAGTACTTGCGCCGGGTTGAATATGACATATTCCACGAGGCAGGGTCCAGTAAATATCATCGATGGTTTCCGTGCTGGGTCAGGAGCTGGAAATGCCGCACTTGTGGTCATCAGGACGCCACGGATGAGTACAAGCATTATGATGGCACCTCAGATCTTACCAATCCACAGTCAGCCGAACGGCCTGAGTGGCTGTCGCTGTCTGGACGTGGATGACACCCGTGTACGACACCCGTCATCTCATGACACTTGCCCCCGAATAGGGTTCACGACACGAGAGCATCGCAACTACGTCACGCATAAGCACATGCGGCCATACCTCGGCGGCACAATTTGGCGAAGTGATGATGGAAAGTACTCACCCTACCGACCAGCACTTTGACGATGAGAAATCCGCCGCCGCCGGGAGCATTCTGATGTGCGTAACCGAGACTCACGTCACAATACGGGGAGAAATAGAACCATCCGGCGTCAGTTGTGCTTCCAACCTGGGGGTAGGGTACACACGCACACATCCTGCAACCGTTGCTCTGTCCATGTGGCAAGAGGCCTTCTCCCCCGTGTGAACCCTAAGGGTCCACACTCACGGTCCACACGTATCCCATACGCTTCCTCCAAGCACAACCCCGCCCGACGTCAGCCCGGGCTAGGTGCTCATGAGAGGTGCTTGCTTGATAGAGATAGACGCTTCCGCGTGTATAAGGAGGCACCAGGCTTTCGCCCTGGGCCCCGTCAGAGAGGCAGCCACTTGCGCGTGCATAAGGAGGCGCCAGGCTTTCGCCCGGGCTGGACCCGTGAGAGATAGTTGCCAGCGCGTATATACGGAGGCGCCAGGTTTACGCCCTACTATCCCTTGTTGTGAGAGGGAGACGCTTCCTCGTGTATTATCGGCAGTACTAGTACAGCCTGTATCTAGATAGGAGCTACGCTCCCGTCTGCTTGCTCACTCTTAGAGAGCGACGCCTAGGTACAGGAGGCACAAGGCTTTAGTCCTGCCCCCCGTGTGAGAGACGCGTGCGCGTGTATAAGGAGGCACCAGGCTTTCGCCCTGCCCCCTCTGGTGCTCGCCTTCTCTGAAACGTCCGTACACGCACTTGAGCATGCACTAGGTGTGGGGACACGCCCCTACGCGACCCTCAGCCCCCACCTTGTCGAGGCGGAAGTTCTCTCGCAGTATTGCCCGTGAGTTTTCGAAGGAGGTGCCGTGGAACAGGAGTTTCTCGTTGACGCCTGAGCTGCCGAGGCGCCGCGTCATCTCTTCCTTCTTCTCGGCGTACGCCTCCTCCAGCGCTGGATTCACGGCGTACTCCACACACTGGATCTTCATAAGACTACAGCATCTGATCTGCGCCTCCGCGCAGCAGAAGTGCCACCTCTCCGCCGCTTTGTTCCCGGGGAAAAGGCGGGAGAAAAGGCCGCACGAGGGCCATAGGCGGAAGACGGCCACCTTTCCTTTCCTCCGCGCCCTCGCCTCACCTGCAACCATGCTCGTTAATGCCCGCACCCCATCCTCGGGGGTGGGGGGTTGTGGAGCGTGTCATGATGGAAGAGCTCGAACGGCGAGCTTCCTTGGCCGAACCCGGCGCGCGTGGAGTCACCTCGGAGTGCAGCCTTCGTCGCAGGGAGAACCCTCGATCCTCCGATCTCAGATTTCAAACCTTCGCCATATATTGTAGTCGGACAGTCCGGTAGCGCAACAGAGAACCCAGAAAAAGTATGGCGTGAGCAAAACCCCACCCCACACCCAACGCGCCCTCCCCCACCTCCCCTCCCTACCGCTAGCGCACACATACCTAGCGGCGCACGCGTTATTCGTCGGACGCACATTGGAGCAATGGCATCGCCGACCCCGGCACGCGGCGGCGGACCCGAACCCACGCTCGCCGCGCTCTGGCTCTTTGACGAGGTTGACGGGGGCGGCGGCAACGCCCCCGCCCGAGGCCTCCCCCCAGATGAAGCTTCCGGCGGTGGGCGCGCGCGTGCGGTGCGAGGGCCTGACGGGCGCGACGGAGTTGAATGGTTGCCTGGGGTGCGTGGCGAGCCACGAGGGGGATCGAGCGAGGGTGCAAATAGACGGGCCTTGCAGCCGCATGGTGGGCATGCGGCTGCAGAACCTGATCGTGGTTCTCGGACTGTCCGACGTGCTCCAGGTGCCCGGCCTCTTCGCGGCGGAGGTGCTGCGGCGGCTAGGGCCCACCGCGCTCGCCCTGCTGCGTCGGGTGGATCACGCCTTCCGGGCAGCGGTGGAATCCTCCTCCGACCTCCCTCGCGCGGGCGTCAGCGAGGAGGTGCCGCTCGAGGTCAGTCAGTTTGTCGGGTCCGTCGCGCTGCTGGCTTGGGCGAAGGAGCATGGATGCCCGTGGATAGAAAGCACGCTCGCTCTCGCCGCTGAGGGAGGGATCCTGGCGGTGGTGCAGTGAGCGCGGGAGAACGACTGCCCTTGGGATGCCACAACCTGTGCCTACGCCGCTGGGGGCGGGCAGCTGGCGGTGCTGAAGTGGGCGCGGGAACACCTCTGCCCGTGGGATGAGAAGACGTGTCATTACGCCGCTTCCGGCGGGCGGCTGGAGGCGCTGAAGTGGGCGCGGGAGCACGGCTGCCCGTGGTCCGGGAGTGTGCCGCTGTCGCTCGGTCTGGGCAGCTTGCAGTGCTGAAGTGGGCGCTGGAGCAACACTGCGCGTGGGATGAGATGACCTGTGTCGCCGCTGCTACAGGCGGGCAGCTTGAGGCGCTGAAGTTGGCGCGGGAGCACCACTGCCCGTGGGATGAAGACACGTGCACGCAGCCGCTCGGCACGGGCAGCTGGAGGTGCTGAAGTGGGCGCGGGAGCACGACTGCCCGTGGAACCACAGGACGTGCGAAGCGGCGGCTGAGGGCGGGCACACAGAGCTGTTGCAGTGGGCGCGGGTGCACGGCTGCCCTGGGTAGCCCTCGACATGGCTGTGGAGGCACGCTGCGGGAGCGCGCAAGAGGGCGGGGGCGGGTGCGGGTGCGGGAGCGGGGACGGGGACGGTGGCGGGTGCGGGTGCTGGGTTGGGTGCAGAGCGGGGGCATAAGTGTCAAGGGGCCCGAGCAATAGAGTGAGGGCAGATTGCGTGTGGGAGAAATCAAATGATGAAATGAGATGTCGTCATGTCTTTCGTTTTCGTTATTGATTTCAAGGTTAGGGGGCGGTCGCGGTGACGCCACTTTGCTTTTGACCACGATTCATATTGCTATAATGTGCTCAACGTCATTTGCGCTCCATGCATGGCGCTGGAAACGGCGTATAGGGCTCATTAGTGTTTACCATGTGAGCACCGGGGCTCGCGAACGTTGTTAAATGCATGGAATGTACACAACTAATTCACATGCGTCGAGCTCACCGCCGCCGCTCCACTCCGCCCGCCTCCCCCCAGCGGGCTGCCACAGCCAGCGAAGTAGGCTTCAGCTTCACCCAGAGGTTTCAGGTTCATTTCGATCGGACGTGTGTTGACGTGTGACAAGGCAGTTCTGGTGGGGGGGGGGATGGGGATGGCGCGTGGCGCGGCCTGGTCACGATCGTTGAGTTAACAGACCCTGGCCCATTAATTGTTCAGCCTCCCGTGTATAGGAGGCTGATCTGCACTGCAATGTAGATGCGCGACCGTCTATGAACTCAAGCAAATCCAAATCCCGTTAATAGGAGTGCTGACTCGTACAATAGTATGCAGTTATGGAGACCGTCCTAATAGTGCATCTCAGCTTTAGTCTGGGATTCTTGAGTGACATCAGAAAATACCGTGTCTACTCAACGTGATACATCACAGGTCTATGACTTAAGAAATCCATCGCCCCATATTGCAATTTCACAGAACAGAATTTTCATTATTACAGAACATAATTCATCTTTATTACAGAACATGATTCATTTTTACAGAACATATTGCATAATTCATCAGGCAGTTATAGCTGTAGCTGGTTTAAGATACACTGTGTAATTGACAACTGTACATGTGGCCTTTGACGGCATTCACTACCTCT
>Ga0307488_10005308_pt1 | contig 10653 bp, 14 predicted proteins | sample SB02metaG_FD_202248 | JGI IMG/M metagenome (GOLD analysis project Ga0307488, IMG submission 202248) | Sea-ice brine microbial communities from Beaufort Sea near Barrow, Alaska, United States - SB 0.2 | ecosystem: Environmental > Aquatic > Marine > Coastal | place: USA: Alaska | collected...
GAATACATCGACACAGCTTACCAAACGGTATGAAGTTTCAAGTTAATAAACCCAAATGGTTTACACAGACATTTCAAAATACATACAGTGATATGTTACCATGGAATAGCAATCCCTCAGAAGCATTCGACAACTGCCATCAACAAACTTGCAGTATGCTTCTAGAAGACAAACTTTATAAGTGTAGTAATACTGCACTAATACCTGGCGTATGGAAAAAGCACAATCAACCAAATGCAGATGCATGGAAACCTTACATAGACACAGGGTTATCTGTTGATGCACCTCTAAAAGAATTACAAGCATTTAGCAACAACTTTGGTAAACCACATGCAGTTTGCCAACAGTGTCCAACAAAAAACAATTCAGCATCTTGGATCAATCACACTAACACGGTAACATTTAAATAATGACAGTATATCAACATTGGGATCCATTAGAGGTCTGCGTAGTAGGTCAAGCATATCCACCTGAGTTTTACTCGTGGATTAAAGACGGTAACACTCGTAAAAAGTTTGAACAAGTTGCAGCAGAAACAGAACAAGACTTTCAACAACTAATACAGTTACTAGAAAGTTTTGACGTAGAAGTACTTCGTCCACATATACCAAAACAGTTTGACGATTGTATGGTTGATGGAGTATGGGTTCCGCCTCCTGTTACTCCAAGAGATTACTTTATACAAATACACAATAAACTTTGGGTACCTGTAACTCCTAACGCAAACCATGCACACCATGCGTTTAAAAAACAGTCTGCTAAAACATGGGAACAGTTTCAAGCACACGACCAAGCAAAGCATATTAGGAAACTAAAGTTCTACAGTGAAGTATTTGAACGCTCAAATGTTAGACCCACTGATTGCAGTTACATCTCTGGTTGCTTTGTAAGTAGACTGGGAAAAGATTTGTTCTTTGCAACTCAGACAGTGTTTGATGATTGGACTGTGATACAACGTCAAGTTGATGCATTGTTTCCAGATACTACCAATCATATTGTTGATGCACAAGGACACGGAGATGCAGTGTATTGTCCAGTAGCACCAGGGTTGATAATAAGCATCTCTGACGAAGATTATAAAGAAAGTTTTCCAAATTGGGAAGTAGTGCATTTACCAGAAAGTCATTATGCCGCACACAAGATGTTTCAAGCAAGTATGAAACTCAATGCTGGTAAATGGTATATACCAGGGTTTGAACAAAATCCTCTTATAACAGAAACTGTAGATTCTTATATGGATGATTGGGTTGGAGAAGTAAGTGAAACAGTTTTTGGTGTAAACATATTGATAATCAACCCAACTAATGTTGTACTCGCCGAGTATAATAAACAAGCAGTAGACGCATTAAGACGTTATGGAATCACTGCACACATATCGCCATTTAGACACAAATATTTTTGGGATGCCGGAATACACTGTGTAACAAATGATTTAAAAAGACGAGGTACATTACAAAAGGTAAGTATCTAGTTGGGGCATCATCTGGGAGTACGCAAGTGTTGCACATTTGTAAGGCGAGTTCAATTCTCGTATGCTCCACCAATGTGGTATTGATATGTATGCAAGAATTAAATTAAAAGAAACCAATTACACTGGAACTATTCCCTATATCACTGCAAAGTTACAACGGAACTTTGATGCTGATCAAATGCAAAAGATCTATAGAGACTACTGTGTTTACAAACGTTTTCCAAGTGTTATGCCATTGTTTATAGACGAGTATCTATATCCTCAAAGTGATGTGATGTGTTACTATGATGAAGATATTATGGTGGGATTTACACTTATGTTTAGATACAACAGTCGTAACGTTGCGGCTGCACAGTTTGCCTGGAACTATCATAAACCGTGGATGCAATTGGGTATACAAAGTTTAGAATACATCTGTGCTTGGTACAAGAGTCAAGATTTTGAATACCTTTACCTAGGCGGTGACGAACCTTATAAAAGACAACTACAAGGATACGAAATATGTCCACCAATGCATTAATACTAGGATGCTCACATGCAGCCGGAGCACAAATGCACACTGGTCCTGAGTGTACAACCAAGCACCCTGTAGAACAAGTTGTATGGGAAGCCAACAACAGTTATCCTGTGTTGTTAGCCAAAGCACTAGGATATACACCACTCAATCATGCTATCAGTGGTGGCTCAAATGATGCTATGTTTAGGATATGCACAGAACAAATTGAACATGCAGATATTATAATTGCCTGTTGGACCGGATGGGATAGAACTGAACTGTGGCATCCAGAACATAACTCATGGTTTAACTTAAACTATTCAAATGATTCAATCATGATGAGAAAACCATGGGGTGGGTTGTTAGAAGGTCAGAATATTTCATCAAACGTAGATAACCATAAAGCATACTATGGATACGGCAAACAGTGGCTGGTATACGAAGGTGGCAACGAAAAGTCACGACTAAACAAAATTAAAAACATACTAGCAGTAAACGCATTGGGCAAGCAACATGGTATAGAAGTACTTAACTTTACTAGTTTTCAAGGCATATATGATTTTTCTTGGCCTGGGGATGTGTATCGACCTTTAGATAGTATTGAAGAAGAGTTTTGTACATGGAGTTTTGCACAAGGATTTACTACAGAATCCACAGGACATTTCTTTCAGCCTGCACATCAGGCCTATGCTGAGTACATTAAAAGTAGATTAGATTATATCAACAACTATTAGGTTGACATACCGACATTTCTATAGTATAGTAGTAACATAATAAGAAAAAGGTTACAAATAGTTAACGTTGTATTAAACCAGGATCCGAACAGTTGCGTACTAAGGTCCGGCCTTTGCATTAAAGGGAGATATACATGGAACCAAATCCACACTACATCAATATGTTAATTAACGTTGGCATATTTGCATTATTAGTTTATGTTGCAATAAACGTATAAACAATTACGGACTGTTAGCTCAGCTGGATAGAGCACATGACTACGAATCATGAGGTCGGGGGTTCGACTCCCTCACAGTCCACCAAAAGGACATGCACTTGGTTTGTGCTAGTATAGGATGGCTTCCTATATGATGAACGGAACTAACCCTCCGAATAAATCCGCTCGATGGTAGTATGCCCGGCACGAAACATGTCGTCAGGCAAGAGTTTTCCTTGCCGTTTAACACAAGGATAAATACCAGCATGGAAACAATCAATATATCATTTGATCTATCTAGCAGTGATTATGACTGTAATTTAGGTTTTGAAATTTTTTATAATAATAAACAGATGTTAAACATAGACCATGTTGCATCAGATACTCCTGTGGCATTTACTTTAGATGCCGAAGAAGGTGATCAAGAATTAAAGTTTATTATGAAAAATAAAACAATGGATCATACCACAGTAGACGAAAATGGGCAAATAGTTAAAGATGCTTGTTTAAACATTTCTAATTTTTATATTGAAAACGTAGAACTCGGGCATACATTCTTAGAACAATGCAAATACCATCATGACTTTAATGGAAGTCAAGAACCAATTGTAGACAAGTTTTATGGTGATATGGGTTGTAACGGAACAATAGTATTTTTATTTCAGTCTCCTGTGTACCACTGGCTTATTATGAATATGTAAACATAAGTGGTTGACTACGTATTAAAAACATGCTATAAATAGTATACAATGTAGAAGCACAACAAACGTTGTACAGGACCTGGGGGCAGTACCCAGCGCCTCCACCATAAACACATTGGAGTTAATATGAGTAGTTGTTGTACTCGATGTACCAACTGTACTGTTTAATCATTCCAATTGTATTCAAAGTACATGCTAACTATTTCTGTAAAGAAATACACAACTATCAGCACAAATGGTAACACAATTAAAAACAACACAAGCAACAATCTACGCACTGGCTTTGAACGTTTCTCCCACCAATGTATCACTAACTTCATACCTGATTTAATTTTGTTTACTACATAATCACCAATTACATAACGAATAAGTCTTACACATATAAGCACTGGTGAAGCAATAACATCGATAAGCAACAGCACAAGATCCACTGCAACATCAACTGAATGATCTACAGTCCATTTTTCTCGCCATTGTTTGAATTTCTTAAACATATGGTATTTATAGGTTGCATTTTTTCTAAAAACGTGCTATAAATATAGTACAATGTAGAAGCATTTGAAGAGGCGGGCAAGACCCGGGTTCGATTCCCGGCACCTCCACCATAAACACTTAGGAGAAGAATATGTGCCCAGCATGTTATGTTAACGGACTATTATTTTTAATTTTTGGCACTAGCGGTGTTGCAATGGCAAATAATCCTTGGATAATTGCTATCAGTATATTACTTACTATTGCTGGATTTTGGTGGATGTGGAAAGCATATAAACGCAACAAAGGAACAGGTGGTTGGAAAAAGAATTTAAAAACCTCATTGTTGTTTTTATTTGTGTTTGCAGCAGGATACGGAACTGCGGCATATCAAACACATCAATATTTTGAATCAAATAATGCTGAACACAAACATAATTAAGTGTTTATGATGGGGGTGAGTTGGGATAGATTGACGCAAGAGATAATGTGGAGTTGTCCGGATGTAAGCTCGGTTAACGCGAACAACAATGATAATCGCAAATGATAATCATCAGCCAGAAATGGCACTAGCGGCTTAATTTAAGCACGTGGGGGTTTTGGTAACATTGTACCTAGCAACAGAAACAAAGTTACATATTTTCAATTGCATACCATCCTTTATTTTTACCTTTTTTAATAGGCTTTCCTGTTTTACAGGGTGGTTGGTTCATAATCGTTAAGCAGTTCTTTTAGATAATCACCATACTCAGCGGAATTGATTCTTTTTACCGTGTCTAACTTTTTAGAAAACTGTTTTAACACTAGATGCTGTTCTTCATTGTATGGATTTTCTTGTAAATTTTTAATAATAGATTCAATATTCATTACAGCATTTTGTTTTTGATGTAGCACAATATTAGCTGTTTCAATTTTTGGTATTACAGATTGTAATCTGGTTATTATATCTTCTCTCATATGTAACGGTATTACAGATTCTTTAAATTTTTCCTCAGAAGCACTACCAAAACTTACCACTTCAGGCCAGTCTTCTAACAAGAATTCTATAACATCACTTATATAATAAAAATTATATGCACTACTAGTAATATTCACTCTGTTCTTAACATTTTTAAATGTTTTCAATTGGTTAAAATTCTTTTCTACAATTTCCCATTCAGTGCCAAATCTAATATATTCTGCAGGCTTCCCTACAGCATCTAGACTACTAACAATGGTTAATGTTCCTGGATATGCAGATATAATATCTTCTCGTATTATACTGGTATTAGTAAACAGAGTTAAATTTGCTGATAAGTTCTTTATAGCCCAATCTAAAAAAGCAAGACAACTTTTATCATAGAAAGGTTCTCCTCCTAATATAACTACATCTTTTATCCTGTCTTTTATACTATCTAAGAATTTATAATCAACAATATTAGCAGTGTTGTTTATGGAAATGCCTAGGTTAGTACGGGTACTCCTGTTTGGAGTAATTACATCAAATCCTGCTTGTTGATAAAATGATGTTACTCGACTACTTGCTGCAGGCCAGCAGGTCTGACATGCAAAATTACAAACATTTCCAGGGCGTATTTCCAGAGTAATGTCAGTGACATTATAGTTTTTATAGGCTCTATTGCCATTTTCTCTGGCACTAGTCTTGCCTTGTTGTTCTTTGACTTTGCAAGTATTACATTCGGTCGGCCATGTTCCATTTTCTAATTGCGTCGACAGAGATTTTACATAATCGCTGTCATGATATGTTGAAAGGTCAGCGGCATAGGCACTAACAGAATTTTTTTTATCATATTTGAAAGAACAGCAGGGTTTTGTTATTGTATCATATGATATGGCCAAACCGTGTTGTAAAAATTTACATTCCATTTTTTATACCCATTAAATTTTCAAAACGAACAAGATTTTTACTAGTTGATAAAAATCTTAGATCATCAGGGTTGTTTCTTATTATTAAATCTTTATTAAACTGTCCATTTAGCATCTGTTCTATTATATTTTGTTTTGGTAAATTTAATATTATACCTGGAATAGAAATATTTTTAAAAGGAGTAAAACATATTGTTTCGTCGATGTGCCAATGCTGATGATCATTTATTAGATTATTCAGTATATGATCTATTGTATTCTTTTTAGAAGAAGTATCAAAAGTTTTTTTATTTTTAAAATAATGACTATTTTTTTCTAATAACAAATAATGTCTGTGATAACAATCTGTATTTTTTTCTAACAGTGCTAATGCATCAATTTGATGATGTTCGGCTAAAACTGATAGCATAGAAGGTCCTCTAAGGAAATACTCGTCTCCACATCCTCCAGTTAGTAATACTGCTGGAACATCCCCCCAACTGTGTATTTGATTATATCCCCAATAATTTTTAATTTTTGTATCCCAATTCTTAACATAAAAATGAGTGAATTTTTTATATTCATAATCAACCAGCTCAAAGTTTTTTGTAAATTTTTTAATGTAGCTGTACATTGTGAGTGTGTCTATGCCTCCACTTAAAAAAACCTTTAAGGGTTTGTTATTTTTTGATAAAAACGTTTCAAACGAATCACACAGTATTTTGTCTACTTGATTTAATGCAGAATCATAATCAATGTTTTCGTAAGAACTAGTGTACGGAGAAAAATGATTTTCAGTTACTGTTAATACAGGATCAATGGTTAGATATTTGTCACTCCAAACAGGTGTAAGATCTTGTTCTAAATTGGTTATCTTTTTATTTTGCACATACTGTAATGGAGAACCTCTGTTATTGTCGTTGGTAATTGTTATTGTCTCCTTAGTGATAATACTAAAAAAATTTCCAGGAAATTTAGGAGTAGGATCATTGACAATGCTTTCGTAGAATTCTTCATCTTTTAAATTATCTAGAATGTACCCTTTGAAGAATATAATATAATTTTTATATTCAATTCGTTGCCATCCTAAATCACAATTAAAAATTATTCCGTTTTTTAATTCGTAATTATTTGGGTAATTTTGATTTTTAATTTTGGATATTTCAAAAAACATAATGGTATACCTTAAAATACTCTTCTAGTTTATTGTATCCGCTAATCATTTGACTATGTGCAAACTGACCGGACAGACTTTGGCATTGACATTCCTCTAGTGGACTAGGTTTACCCATTCTGATATACGTTGCCTGTGTTCCCTAATATATATCCTAATATACACCTAGGCCGTAATATTCAGTAGAATCCTTGCAAACAGTTTTTCCAACGTATTTTACTCCTGTAGTTTTATATATAAGTATGTTTTACGCATAATATTATTTACCTTATACAGATTAGTGTATATATATTATATATACGTGAGGTTAGTAACAGAACTGTTGCACTTATTAGTTTCTTGTGTTGCAATACACAGAAAGGGGTGGTTACCTAATAAACCCGCGAAAAAGAACTGTTACTTTTTCATTTGTTGTGTCTCAGGATAGGTATACTGAGAGTCGGGGTGTAACGTTCTGTGTTGCACACGGTAGTGGGCGAGGCTAGGTGGCAGCTACCATTTTATAGATTTAGGTTGACAGTATACTATACTGTGTTATACTGTAAGTACAGTTAGAAACAACAAGGAGAATAGAATGAAAATATTAAACACAACGATATTAGCAGTTGCACTGATAGCAGTTGCAATACCGGCAGTAGCTGATTCAGTTAATGGTTATATACAAGATCATTATAAAAGTGTAATCAAACAACAACCACACAATCAACAGGTATGTAGAGATGTTTACATACAAAACAGGCGTGGTCCTGATGATATGATCACTGGTGCTATACTAGGTGGTATTATTGGTAACAACGTAACAAAAAACCTGCCAGACGGTGGAACTGCTGGAGCAATCATTGGTGGACTATTTGGTCACATGAATCAAGGTAATGCAGGTGGTTCGACACAAACAAGATGTTCAACACAAACATCTTATACTGAAACTCAGCAAAATGTTTATTCACACAGTACAATAACATTCACTGACAGCAACGGTGTAAGACGCACATTAAGTTTTTCTAAATAATATGCAATTAATGGTTGACAGACACTATATGTTGTGTTACTATTAATTATAAAGTTAGAAAATGAAAGGACTTTAAATATGGAAAAAGCAAAATATATTGTATCAAGACTGGGATTAATAGCACTAGGCACATCGGCTCTTGCAGCCACAGTGTATGCAATTGGTATGTTAGGAAAGAGTATAGGACTAGATCCAATACATATTGTGTATGGTATACTAAGCATATTCTTGTTTGGTATGTTGGTGTTTTGGTTAGGTGAAGGTTATGAAATCAAAAAAAGATATGAATCACTGGACAAATAATGAATGTTTTTGTAATATTTGCGCCAGGATTAGGTGGTAATCACTTAGCCAATTTGATAGCAACAGACCCGAGATATTATTCTCGGGCTACTGTTGATCAATATCAAACCACTAAAAAATATGCACATCACAGTCTTAATGCCAACCTAACAAATATTAACATTACCAGTTACGACAATAATGTACTATGTGGACATTTTGGAGAATTGTATTGGTTGGACAGAAGTTTATTTGAACACAAGCAAGTTGTAATAATTGAGATACCTAAAGATAAAAACAGTTTTGCATATAAAAGATTTCAAACATACAATCATAACTTACCTAACTATATTGTTGAAGAACAAAGAAGTTTGTACACTCCAGAAATAATAGAAAGTGTTACTGGTATAAGTGATCATTATACCATACCTGCTGAGAGAGTTGTTAATGAGATTTCTCCAGTGGACTTGCTAATTGATATGAACTATGACATAGATAAAAAGACCTGTGAACAAATGCACAAAGAATGGATTAAGACCAATTTAAGTCTTGTTTAATGATGATGTTGTTTTCAAATTGCCAATTGTGTTGTGTAAAATCTGGTGTGGCAAAATCGCTTTTACGAAAGTCTTTATGTGTTTCTAAATTAGTTAACACACAACCTTCTACTGTTGCTAGTTTACGTGGTGAAATATGATTGTGCTTAATCAAATCACAAGTTTGTCCCCAACCAATATTGTCTCTTTTAACTCCAAAGTTCCATCCAATGCCAAAGTAATACAAGCATTCAATATGTTTAAATTCGTGATTAAGCAAATATTCAAGTTGCCAACCTTCCCAAATTATTAACTGTTGACGAGGACTGTAGTTGTACCATTTTATCACATCAGCAATATTAGCAAAACTTTCGCCTTTGTCCATATGCCATAAACGACGTATCCAGTCTACTCCTTGTTCTTCAAGGAAAATCCGATTACTGGTTCGATACCAATCATTCATTTCAACTTCAACATGGTTACCGCTTAACCACACAGTTTCAATATCTGGGTTGTTCATTATAGTAGAGTTAATATTGTTAAAACATTTTTGGATTAGTGGATTATGAGAATGTTCTTCCCAACAACCAATGATAATTGCAGCACTTTTCATAATAATATTTATAGTATAGAAATTAACCAATCAAATTACTTGACAACCATTCCATTTAGTAGTATACTAAGTGGAGCATATACAGTAAAAGGTGTGTATCAACAGTGTGCTAGTCACGCCTCTTAGCTGTCGAAGAAATACTTATTTGGGTATCCTGAGCCACTTCACCGGAAACGGCGTGTAGTTTGACCACTAATGAGAATGCATTCAGGAGGAACGGTCGGGGAGAAACAGACTCTCCCCCTAAGGATAACAAGTGCCTTGGTCCATGAGAGTTCCTTAAACATGTGACAGTACTGGATATTGTATATGCACTTACTAAAGGAGATAGAGATGCGAGATATAAAACTAAAAAGAATTGGCGATAGTGTTCATGTAGAATTCTACGAAAATGGACAGATGCTAGGCATAATTGACTATAGTGATAAGAGCATGCACTATGTTGATGACGCTGTGAATAACTTTCGCAGTGGACTAATGAGTGAAGAATTAATTAAATCTTATTCAATAAAGGAAAATACAAATGGCTAAAATCTCAAATAGACTAGGAATAGAAAACATTGGCGGAAGTCAATTTGAATTGATTATGGCAGCAGCACACAGAGCTAGAAGTTATGATGCAATAAATGTACCATTGGTTGCCACTGGTCCTAAAAGAGGAATGACTGCTCTTAGAGAAATTGAAGCAGGTGTTATGCCAGTTGCAGAAAACAGAGAAGGCATGGTTAACAGATACACAACAGTAAGACCTAAGGTCAAGGTTGTCTCAGAAGATAATTAAACATAAACGGAGGACGACATGAAGACACTATTAACGTTGGCATTTATGTTTTTAAGCACTGCAGCCTTTGCAGAAAGCAAGATAACAATATGCACAGGACAGTTTGCATTGTGTGCAGCCAGTGCATGTAAACCAACTGGTGGTACTATCACAAACCAATCAGGAGAAACATTTCCTGAGGTGCAGTGTACATGTCCTATACTGTATGGAGATAATATTGCAGATCTAAATGCAGGTAACATGACCAGCTGTGAGCCAACTGATTCACAAAGTGTTTGGAGTACATTTTGGCCTAGAGCAGACTATCCACGTCAGCAAAATGACTTCTCTCACAATGCTGATG
>Ga0307488_10005310_pt1 | contig 10653 bp, 17 predicted proteins | sample SB02metaG_FD_202248 | JGI IMG/M metagenome (GOLD analysis project Ga0307488, IMG submission 202248) | Sea-ice brine microbial communities from Beaufort Sea near Barrow, Alaska, United States - SB 0.2 | ecosystem: Environmental > Aquatic > Marine > Coastal | place: USA: Alaska | collected...
CTGCACACCGGCTGGTTCGGGGCGTCCAGCCTGGTGATCAACGACGTGGTCGGCACGGAGCCCGGCGACGTCTTCGTCTCATCCGACACGTGCGAGGCCGTGGTTCTGGACGCGGCGGGGTGCGACACGCTGGCCGGCAGGGGCTTACACTCGTTCACGTCAGAGCTCAACTTGAGCAACACCAGGGCACATTCATGAGTTACTTTGGGTTATACGGTGGACAGAAGAGCTCAAGTTGAGCTGAAATGGGAACGAGTGTAAGCCCCTGCTGGCCGGCATGATCGAGCGCAAAGACATTGCGGGCCGGGACTTACACTCGTCCACTTTTTCAGCTCAACGTAAGCGCTTTCTGTGGGACAAGAGGGTGCATTTAGGGATTGTTTTCGGGGTGTTTGGGGAGTGTTCAGGGATATTAGGGGGTGTTTCGGGTGTATTTCGTGTCAGAAGCGGCTCAGGTTGAGCTGAAAAGGGGATGAGTGTAAGCCCCTGATCGCGGGGGCGCTGCGGAACGTGACGCTGCTGGACCCGCTCTCGCAGGCCGAGGTGGACGCGTTGGTGGCAGGGACTTACACTCGCTCACTTCAGAGCTCAACTTGAGGACCTTTGGGACACATCGCTCACGTTGTAGCTCAAGTTGTGCACCATCGGGACACATTCACGGGTTGTTTGGGTCATCCGAGGGACAAAGCAAGCTTAAGTGCAGCGGTAAGGGGCAAAGTAAGCTCAAGTTGAGCGGAAATGGGAACGAATGTAAGCCCCTGGATGGTGGCCGCGATCGTGCCGCGGCGGCTTAAGGAGGGTGAGGTGCTGATCCGCCAAGGCGAGCCCACGGGGACCACCTCCGACACCTTCTTCATTATCCACCAGGCAGGGGGGTCATGCGGTCATCCTGACTGTTTGCTCATAGCGTACCAGTGTACCTTTTCGCCACCGGGGCTTGGTGTCATCATGCCTGTTTGCTCACAATCACGGGCGATCACGGGGAGTGTGTTACCTCAGGACTTTGCGCCACACTCGACCGGCATCGGATCTCCTCCACCTCATCCGCGCGTCTGCATGATGCATGAGCATTCACCCTGAAGTTCAGTCATGCGGGCACGTCCCATGTTGGTTGGAGTGGTTGTTTTGGCGGACCCTGGTGTGAGGGGGAGGTGCTGGTGGCGAAGGACCTGGGCGACGGCGGGCCGCAGCGCGAGATCATCCGTCTGCATAAAGGCGAGTTCTTCGGCGAGCGCGCGCTGCTGTCCACGGTAGGGGCTTACACTCGTCCACTTTCCAGCTCAACTTGAGCCATTTCTGACAAAAAAACACCTCAAACACCCCCTGATAGCCCCCGACACCTTCTGAATACCTCCTGAATACCCCCTAAACAACCCCTAAATGCGCCCATGTTCCACAGAAAGCGCTTAAGTTGAGCCAAATAATGGACGAGTGTAAGTCCCTGGTCGACGGAGAACGAGCCGCGCAACGCGCACTGCATCGCCACCACGGACGGGTACGCTTTCACCATCGACCGCGCCGCCTTCGAGAAGCATCTGGTAGGGCAGTGCAGGTTGACCCTATCAAACCCAAGCTGAAAGCGCCAGGAACTAAGCGCCTGAAACTGACATTTGATGAGTTGCTTTCAAATTTGCTAAATTTGCTTTCAAATTCAACCTGCGCCGCTACAACCTGGGGCCACTCCGGGAGATTATCCGCCGCCACGACGCGTTCGTGGCGGAAGTGGAGCGGTCCAAGGACATCAAGCTGGAGGAGCTCAAGATGCTGAGCACCGTGGGCATGGGCACCTTCGGGCGCGTGCGGCTGTGCGAGCACCGCGCCACGGGCAGGGGCTTACACTCGTTCACGTTAGAGCTCAACTTGAGCAACTACAGGACATGTTCGTGAGCAAAGTCGGGTTATACGGTGGACTGAAGAGCTAAGTTGAGCTGAATTGGGATCGAGTGTCAGCCCCTGGCCACGGGTAACACCTACGCGCTCAAGAGCTTGAGCAAGGCCAAAATCGTGCGGTACAAGCAGGAGCAGCACGTGCGCAACGAGTGTCTGCTGATGCGCAAGATCTCGCACCCCTTCTGTGCGCGCCTCATCAAGACCTTCAAGGATGACCTGTGCGTATATCTGCTGCTGGAGGCAGGGGCTTAGACTCGTCGCATTTTCGGCTCAACTTAAGCGCCTTCTGTGGGATAGGGGGTGCATGTAGGGGTTGTTTAGGGCGTGTGTTTGGGGTGTTGGGGGCATCAGGGGGTGTGTGGGTGTATTTTGTGTCAGCAACGGCTCAGGTTGAGCCGAAAAGTGGACGAGTGTCAGCCCCTGGGTGGAGGCGACGCATGGCGGCGAGCTCTTCAAGTACCTGGACCTGGAACCCTCGGGCAGGGGATTTCACTCGTTCCCATTTCCGCTCAACTTGAGCTTACTTTGCCCCTTTGCGCTCAACTTAAGCTCACTTCATCCCCCTGAAAACCCAGATTAACCCGTGGATGTGTCTCGAAGGTGCTCAAGTTGAGCTCCAACGTGAGTGATGTGTCCCAAGGGTCCTCAAGTTGAGCTTTGAAGTGAACGAGTGTAAGCCCCTGCCCTCGGGCAGTTTCCCGGATGCGTGGTGCGCGTTCTACGCGGGGTGCGTGCTGCTGGCGCTGGACCACCTGCACAGCCAGGCAGGGGCTTACACTCGTTCACGTCAGAGCTCAACTTAAGCCACTCCAGAACACGTTCATGAGCTGAGTCGGGTTATACGGTGGACAGAAGAGCTCAAGTTGAGCTGAATTGGGAACGAGTGAAAGCCCCTGAAGCCAGGACATCGTGTACCGCGACCTCAAGCCCGAGAACCTGCTTCTTGACCGCGAGGGTTACCTCAAGGTGAGGCGGTGCAGCTTGACCCTATCAAACCCAAGTTGAAACCGGCTGGAGCCAAGCGCTTGTGACTATAATATGACGAACAGCCTTCAAATTTTGCTTTCAAATTCAACTTGAGACGTTACCTGAAGGTGGTGGACTACGGGTTTGCCAAGCACGTGACCAAGCGGACGTACACAGTATGCGGCAGGGGGTTACACTCGTCCACTCATCAGCTCAACCTGAGCCGTTTATGACGCAAACACACACCCTATACACCTCCTGACACCCCCTGACATCCCCTGAATTCCCTCAAACAACCTCTAAAAAAGCCCAGAGACGCACCCCCTATGTCTCAAAAAGCGCCAACGTTGAGCTTAAACGTGGACGAGTGCACGCCCCTGGTGTGCGGAACCCCCGACTACATCGCGCCGGAGATCATCATGCGCAAGGGGCACGGCAGGGCGGTGGACCTGTGGGCGCTGGGCGTGCTGGTGTACGAGATGCTCACAGGGGTGCCGCCCTTCAGCAAGGAGAACAGCACCGACCAACAGATTTACCAGAATATTTTGGAGCTCCGGTATGCGGCGCCGCAGGGGTCCTCGCCGGCGGCGCGCGACCTGGTGAGGCGGTGCATGTTGACCCTATCAAACCCAAGTTGAAACCGCCTGGATGTAAGCTCTTGAAACTAAAGTGTGATGTACTGCTTTCAAACTTTGCTTTCAAATTCAACTTGCGCCGCTACAACCTGATCGCCAAACTGCTGAAGCACGACGTGAACCAGCGGCTGGGGTGCGGGCGCGCGGGTTCCCGGGACGTGAAGCAGCACCGCTGGTTCTCCAAGATGGACTGGAACATGCTGGAGCGCAAAGCCGTCAAGGCAAGGACTAGTGCCTGGTCTGTTCGTAGTACGGGATCTTAACTTGTAGTACCGGCCAAATCACCAGACTCCACCCTTCTTGTACAAGTACGGCTTACAGACCGGGCACTAGGGCCCGCCTGCTCGTTCCCTCGCACCTTATGCTCTTACTTTACCAGTGTACACGCACACACTCGCCGCATTCCCTTCCCTGGACTGGCCACTCGTTCCCTTTTGAGCTCAACTTGACTCATTGCTCACAGTGTACCGGGCTTGGCTACCCTGCGCCGGCTGCGGGCATGGACCCTAAACCCCAAACCCAGCCCCCTAAACCCTAGACCCTAAATCCTAAACCTTGACAGTCTGCTCATTGTGGATGGGTATACCCTGCTATGCGGCGCCCATCGTGCCGCGGGTGCGCGACGGGCGGGACACCTCCAACTACGACAAATACGACGAGCGCGACGCGCCCGAGACGCCGCCGGAGGGCTCCTGCGACTGGGACAATGTCTTCTGAGAGTTGCGGGATTAGTTTGAGAGAGAGGGAGACAGAAACAGAGACAGAGACAGAGACAGAGACAGAGAGACAGAGAGAGAGAGAGAGGGACGCTTTTGCATGCACAACGCGGCACCAGGCTTTTGCCGTGGCCCCCGTTATGCGACAAAACTAACGATTAACTCCCCTAATATCATATACCCTGCTACATTTGCTACATTGTTGATACCGGGCCAGCTCTTGGTGATGACGGGCCAGCTCAGTTTGTTCTGCTCAACCAACGGAAAGCAACACTAGATTTAGTTCCGCAGTGATGCTGTCAAGCGCCGCTTTCACGCACACAATCTGAAATTTGACTATTGTGCACACGTTGATTTTGGACGTTGTTGATGATTTAGTTGTTGATTTAATAATGACAGTTTAAAGCCATGATCCCGAACTCGTTTGACCTGTACCGAGACGCACACATGTTGTCGAGACATGTATGGGTATTACACGCAGAGCTAAGGTTGAGGCGCAAACGTGAGCGGGATGGGTGCTTTGCTTCACCGCAACCAAGAACCAACGACGTAGTATCATCGTTCACGTCGTTCCCAACGCCGCCGTCGAACGCTAAGTCTCGTGCGTTTTCGACTCGGTTGGATGCCGCTGCCTCGCGCGGGTGGAGACCGGCCCAAGCCTTGGCGGGGTGTCACGCGACGAAATTAAAAGCACTTGCCTCGTATTGTAGTTGCCACCGCTGAAACCAGACGCTGTACACAAGTGTTGAGCTGGTTGCAACTTGACCGGCCCAGGTCGGGCGGACGCGACGGTGCGGTGTCTGAAGTGCGCGCGGCGGAAGCAGGAGGCGTACATACGAGTACTAGTTTCTGTACTAACGGTCATCGAGCCTGAGGCGCTTAAATGGTCTGATGAGCAATAAGCAATCCTCTCCAACTCTAAAAGCGGGCCGACCCTATCTAGGTCTCGTTGTGAGACATATCAATATAAAGTTTTCGACCTTTGATTGGGGAAACGTCCGTGGCATGGTGCACGGCACCCATTTGGCATGTTTTTTATGCAGAAACCGACACGTAAGTGGACGGGTTCTTTGTTTATCCATTTATCTGGGTATTTACCGATACCAACGCCGAGCCTGGAGCCGACCGGCGAGCGCCGAGCCGAGTTTAGGGTTGCTCAGCGATGTCCGACAATGTGGGTGTTGGTCAGTCATGTCAAATGGTGCGCATATCGATCGCCGCCCGGACACCCATGCTCGATTGCCCACCTCAGCACCTCCAGTTCCCCGTTTTCAGCGGCCGCCATACACGTCGTCGCATCCCACGGACAAGAGTGCTCACGTGCCCACCGCAAAACGTCCAGGTATCCGTTTGCAGCGGCGTTTGCACACGTTAGCACTTCCCAAGTGCAGTTCTGCTCCCGCGCCCATTGCAACACCGCAAGATGCCCGTACAGAGCGGCCGTCGAACATGTCCACTCGTTGCGCGGGCAGCCATGCTCCCATGCCCACTTCAACACCTCCAGGTGCCCGCACGCAGCGGCGCCTGAGCAGACATCTTCGGTCCAAGGGCATTCGTGCTCCCGCGCCCATCGCAACACCTCCAGATGCCCACACGAAGCAGCGATCATGCAGACATCTTCATTCCATGGGCAACCGTGCTCCCGCGCCCACTGCAACACCTCCAGGTGCCCACCCTGAGCGGCTGAATACGTGGTATCATCATTCCACGGACAGTCGTGCTCCCGCGCCCACTCCAAGACTGCAAGGTGCCCGCCCTTAGCGGCGCCAGTACACGTTATCGAGGTCCATTGGCAGCCATGCTCATGCGCCCATCTCAGCACCTCCAGGTGACCGTTCGCAGCGGCCAATGAACACGTCACCGAATCCCACGGGCAACCGTGCTCCCGCGCCCACCTCACCACCTCGAGGTGCCCGCCCTCAGCGGCAGATGCACACACCTGCACGTGCCACGGACACCCGTGCTCCCGCGCCCATCGCAGCACCTCCAGGTGCCCGCCCCCGGCGAGAGCTCGGCTCGTGGCCGCAAATTGCCACCTACAGCCGTTCGCCACGGCCCAGACGAACGTCGAGAGGGACTGGCAGAACGGCGCGATGCCGACCCGCAGCTCCTCCGCGCTGCCGCCGACGCGCGGTAAACCCGAGCTCTTCACCGCGGTGCGGACTGCGCTCCCCGTGCGGCCGAGCAGCGCGCGATCGACGGGGTCCAGGCGCTCGAGCACCTCCTTCTGGAAGAGGTCGGGGAAGTCCTCGAGCAGCGCGAGAAACGGCGGGCGCGGGGGCTCACTGCCCTCACTCGCGCCGGCGCCCTCGGCCGGCGGCGGCGCCGGCGGCGCCGGCACACCGCCCTGTGACGCGGCGAGGAGCCCGGCTTGGAACCCGGCGTCGTACCCCGCGCCGTACCCGGGCGACGGATGCTCGGGCGGCCGACCGCTGGTTCGACCTCCCTTCCCATCCCCACCCCAAACCCCACCCAACGAGACCGCGGCAGCGCTTCCACCCGCCGCCTGCCCCTCCCCGCCCCACGCCGCCACGCTCGCCTCCGCAGCCGCGCTACCGCCCTCGCTGCCACCGCGTCGTCGCTTGCTGGCATCCATGGCTGCCGCGCCGCGTTAACGTGGGCTGGGAGAGTGACCGCCGGGGCGCGCGGGCGGCGTGCTTTTTAGGGTAAAGGGTTTAGGGTTTAGGGTTTGGGTTTAGGGTTTCGTCAGCCGCCGAGCCGACAGAGCGCGCGAGAGGAGACGTGAGAGCCTACTTCTGCATCACATCAAGACCGCCGCCACATTCCCCCCGCCGTCGCTCATAGAGGAGGGAGCTTCTAGAGATGGCGGGGACAACACCGGAGATGGCTGCCCAGGGCTCCCCGCCCCTCTCCATGGGCCTCATCGAGCGAGGCCCCGAGGGCTGCACGATGCAGAGCCACAGTGTCGAGGCGGCGCTCGGACCTCATCCCCTGAACAAGGTGCCAGCTTCGCAGACGCTCTTCAGCGCCGACGGCAGGGGCTTACACTCGTTCCCATTTCCGCTCAATTTGAGCTTACTTTGCCCCGTTCTGCTCACCTTGAGCCTACTTTGTCCCCCAGATAAGCCAAGTAACCCGTGGATGTGGCCAGAACGTGCTCCAGTTGAGCTCTCACGTGAGCGATGTGTTCGCGAAGGTCCTCAAGTTGAGCTCTGAAGTGAGCGAGCGTAGGCCCCTGGCTGACGGCCGTTTCCTTGCGGGCGTGCAAAGCGCTGGGGTTACCGTCTACGACACCGCCGCCAACAAAGTAATGCACAAGATCCCCACACCGGGGGCAGTCGCGCTGCATTTCTCACCTGGCTGCAGGGGCTTTCACTCGTCCACTTCTCAGCTCAACTTGAGCCGTGTCTGACTCAAGCAAACACCCTACACACCCTACACACCCCCTAAGACCCCCTTAACACGGGCTACACAACCCCTATGCGCACCCCCTATCCGATGCAAAGCGCTCAAGTTGAGCTGAAAAGTGGACGAGTGTAAGCCCCTGCCTGGCGGCAAGTACCTCAGCATCTACCAAAAGGCGAACGCGTCAGGCGCCGGCGAGGGCGAGAAGAACCTGACGGTGTGGGACGTGGGCAGGGACTTACACTCACTCACGACAGAGCTCAACTTGAGGACCTTTGGGACACATCGCTCACGTCAGAGCTCAACTTGAGCACCTTCGGGACACATCCACGGGTTAATTTGGGTTTCATGGTGGACAAAGCAAGCTTAAGTTGAGCGGAAAGGGGCAAAGTATGCTCAAGTTGAGCGGAAATGGGAACCAGTGTAAGCCCCTGGACGTGGGCAGCGGCGCCCAGGTATACGCGTGCTTCCAGAAGTCGTTCCAAAAGGCGGAGTGGCCGTACCTCCAGTTCAGCGCGGACGACTCGATCGCCTGCCGTGTTGTCACCAACGAGGTGCATTTCATCCGCTCCGCCAACTTCTCCGCCCAGCACCTGCGGCAGGGGCTTACACTCGCTCACTTCAAAGCTCAACTTGAGGACCTTCGGGACACATCGCTCACGTTATAGCTCAACTTGAGCGCCTTGAGACACATCCACGGGTTAGTTTGGGTTGTTTCGGGGACAGAGTAAGCCTAAGTTGTGCGTAAAGGGGCAAAGTAAGCTCAAGTTTTGCGGAAAACTGGACGAGTGTAAGCCCCTGAGCTGCGGCTCCGCGTCCCGCAGGTGGCCGCCGCAAAACTCTCCCCTGGTAGGGCGGTGCAGGTTGACCCTATGAAATCCAATTTGAAACCGCCTGGAACTAAGCGCTTGAAACTGAATTGTGATATACTGCTTTCAACTTCTGCTTTCAAATTCAACTTGCGCCACTACACCCTGGCGCGTCACCCTCGCTCGCCGCCTTCGTCCCCGAGGTCAAGGGCCAGCCCGGTAGTATCCGAGTCTATGCCCCGCCGCCTCCTGACGCCCAAGGTAGGGCGGTGCAGGTTGAAAGTTCTTTTTCTTTTTCTTTTTTTGACGTTCATCGAGCCCCCAGGCACTTTACATGGTGACGCGTGCAGGTTGAAAGTATCAAAACTCGTGTTGAAAGCGCCTGAGGTTTCAGCGCTTGAAACTGTACTGTAGTGAGCTGCTTTCAAGTTTTGCTTTCAATTTCCTTGCGCCGATAGACCAAGGCGCGGTCGAGCTCCAACCTACTGCGCGCAGGACATTCTTTCGGGTCCAGGTATGGCGGTGCAGGTTGACCCTACCAGACCCAGGTTGAAAGCGCCTGGAATTAAGCGCTTGAAACCAACCAAAACATGATGAGTTGCTTTGAAGTTTGCTTCAAATTTGCTTTCAATTTCAACTTGCCGCCGCTACATCCAGGAGGTTGAGTTTATGTGGTAGGGCCTGCCAGATTATGCCTGCCATGTCGTCCCTCCGCCTTGTAGACCCTCGTTTCTTGAGTTAAATATAATATCATGACGTTGCGAGCATGATTCGTCAGGCCCTATCATGTGGGCCAACGATGGGTCAGCCGTCCTGATCCTCGGCAGGGTTGAACCCGGGTTGAACCCATTTGAACCCCGTTTTGACAGGCAATGCTTCAATGCTTGAAACTGATGTTCGCTGAATTGCTTTCAAGTCTTGCTTTCAGTTTCAACTCGCGCCTCCTGATCCTCGGCTCGTCAGACGTGGACGCCACCAACCAAAACTACTTCGGCGAGACGTCGCTGCACTACCTGGTAGGGCGGTGCTGGTTGACCCTATCAAACCCAAGCTGAAACCGCCTGGAACCAAGCGCTTGAAACTAAAGTGTGACATACTGCTTTCAAATTCTGGTTTCAAATTCAAGTTGCGCCGCTACAACCTGCACGCCGCCGGCAAACTCGACTGCAAGGTAGGGCGCGGGAGCTGCGGAGCAGCACTCTCCCCTCACGTCCTCGACACGAGTTTTGCACCTTCGTTTCCTAAACTGAATAGCATCCTACGGCTGAGGCAAGAACTATCTGCCCTCGTTTTTTTTAAGCCTCCCTTTCCGCGTCTGGTTGGCACTCTCCCCTCACTGCATCACACCTATACTTGTCGCCCCTAAACTAGCCTACTAAGCACTAGCCCCTAAACTAGCTTAAACTAGCTTAGTTTAAGCCCCCCTATTTTACTCGCCCACTGTAATTCCCAATACTAACCACTAACCCACTAACCACTAGTCCCTAAATTAGCTTAAACTAGCTTAGTTTAACCCCCCCCATTGCCAGCACTAGCCTAGTTCGACAAGTATAATCACACCCAACAATGCGTTCGGCCTGTGTAAACTATTCCACCAACCCGCGATTTGCGACGAAGCGTGTCACATGTGGTCACGCGTGCCGAGCAAAGGCTCTAACGGCGGGTGCCACCGTAAGCCTCCAACCCTTAAACCCTATACCCTAAAATCTAAAGTATAAACCCTAAAGGCTCTACCGGCGGGTGCCGCTCGACAAGGAGGGCGCGGTGCACGACGCGGCTTGGTAGGGCGGTGCAGGTTCACCCTATCAAACCCACGTTGAAACCGCCTTGAACTAAGCACTTGAAACTGAAATTTGATAAAGTGCTTTCAACTTTTGCTTTCAAATTCAACTTCCGCCGCTACAGCTTGGTCACCCAACAGCGAGGAGTTCGTCGTGGCAAGGCGGTGCAGGTTGAGCCGATGACAGGTTTAGGGTTAGGGTTTAGGGTTTAGGGTTTATACCGAGGACACCCACGTTGAAAGCGCCTGGAACTAAGCGCTTGAAACTATGATATTATGAAGTACCTTCAAACTATGCTTTCGAATTCCACTTGCGCCGCTACATGGTGGTATATGGCTCCATGCCAGCCAAGGCGACCATCTTTGACGGAGTCAAGTGCGAGCCCAAGTATCAGCTGGCAGGGGCTTTCACTCGTCCACTTTTCAGCTCAACCTGAGCCGTTTCTGACATAAAATACACCCTGTACAACCCTCAATACCCCCTAATGCCT
>Ga0307488_10005311_pt1 | contig 10650 bp, 12 predicted proteins | sample SB02metaG_FD_202248 | JGI IMG/M metagenome (GOLD analysis project Ga0307488, IMG submission 202248) | Sea-ice brine microbial communities from Beaufort Sea near Barrow, Alaska, United States - SB 0.2 | ecosystem: Environmental > Aquatic > Marine > Coastal | place: USA: Alaska | collected...
TGGAGCTCTAATGGGAGAGCTGAATTCGTATATTGGAATAAAGCAGATGAACAATTTAGATTCCTTAATAAAAAATCAAAGAGCGAATGCTGTGATTTGGGATCAAAAAATTAATAAAGAAACTAACATAAAATCATTAATTCCTATAAATAATTCAATGCCAAACAGATGGGTTTACGGAGTTTTAGCAAAAAACAAAAACGAAACTATAAAAAAAATTAGAGAAAAAGGTTTTTATGCTACAAGTGTTCACATTAACAATAATATCTATTCAATTTTTGATAATAAAACAAATTTGAGTGGAGTAAACGAGTTTATGAATCATTTCGTAGCTCTACCTTGTGGATGGTGGTTTAATTTAAATAAAGAATAACATGAAAATAATTTTTTTAGCATATAGAGATTGGTCTCTTAGTATATACGAATCAATACAAAGACACCCAAATGTTCAGTTTAGTGTTTTGTGTAAAACTCAGGTTGAATTAGAAAAATTAAATCTAAATGATTTTGATTTAATAATTTCATGTGGCTGGAGCGAGGAACTTGGGGAAGAAATTTTAAGTAAAATAAAAGCAATCGGAGTCCATTGTGCTGAGTTAGACAGATATTCGTATGGTTCTCCTATACAACTACAAATCATTGATGGAATAAACAGAACTAAGCATAGAATTTTTAGCTTCACACACGATGCCGATTCACCAAGAGCACATACACATAATTGCTTATTTTCTCATGAGGTAGATTTAGATTTATCTGGAAACATGGTCGATATCCTTGAGCAAATGACAGTTACCAGTAAAGTTTTATTTAGAAGATATCTAGACGACTATCCCAATATTGAATGGAAAACATGGCCAGCTGAAGAAATTGTTAGAAAGAAAAGAGAGCCCAACGATAGTTATATTAAAAAGGAAGATATCTCAGGGATGAACACTCAGGAACTTTATAATTTCTTTAGATGTTTAGAATCTCCATATCCTAACGGTGCAATTGAAGACGAATATGGAATATTATTTATTGAGAGAGTAAGATTTTTAAAGAAAAGTTAAATGAGAGTTATATTTTGTGGTTATAGAAGCTGGGCTTTAAATATTATTGATGAAATAAAAAAGCATAAAAAAATAAACTCATGTGAAGTCATTTCATCTAAGGAAGAATATGATTTTAAATTTAATAAATTAGTAATCAGCGCAGATCTTATAGTTTTTTTAGGGTGGAGTTGGATTATTCCAAAGGAAATAACGAATAAATATTTATGTGTGGGAGTACATCCCTCAGATTTACCAGATTATAGAGGAGGATCGCCTATTCAGCATCAAATTATAAATGGAATCATTCAAACCAAAATATCATTAATGACAATAAGTGAGAAATTAGACGGAGGTGATATATGGCTAAAGCAAGATTTAGATCTTGGAGGTGATACTATTGAGATTATATTTAAGAATCTTGAAGAAAGTTCGATAGCTCTTTTTAATATTTTTTTTGATTTATACCCTAATATTAATCCAATTAAGCAGGGTTTAACAAAAGGCAGTTATTTCAAGCGAAGAAGACTTGATGAAAGTAGAATTAAAATCGAAGATTTTAAAAATAAACCTCTTAAAGAAATATATAATATAATTAGATGCCTTACGGATCCCTATCCAAATGCTTATTTCGAGGATTCAGATGGGAACAGATTATATTTTAAAGAAGTAAAATACATGCCAAAATTAAAACTCTAATTTTATAATAAAAAAATATATCCTAGAAAACCTAATAAGTAAGTGTTGGAGTATGTTTTCAAGTTTTGTTTTTATATACTATATATAAAGTATTTAGGTTTTGAGAGCTACTGTATCATAAGTTTTAGTTGGTTCAGTGGCCTTTTTTGATGGTAATTTGATAGCTACTTTATCAAGAGAATTTGTAACAAGTGATAAAAAAATTAAAATTTGATTAAAACAATATCTAAATTAATTATTTTCTTTATTATATTTTTTGGTTTTTTTTTCAGATCCTCTGAAGATTTTACCTTGTTTTCACCTGGAAAAGCTACAATACTTCTCTCAATAATATTGGTTCTATTTATAAATATAAATTTCTGGAGGAGCCCTTCTGGATTAACCATAATTTTCATATGCTTTATTTTAGTAATTTTTTTAACCGCTTTATTATCTTATAGTTCTAATTTAATTTCATTTTATTTTTATGAATTATTAGCATTATTGTTTATTTATATTTCAGGAAAGATCACATCATATAAGAAGATTAATTTCATGAATTTAATATTAATAGCATCTATATTAGTTGGAATTATTGGTGTTATAGATTTGATAGAAAATCCAGTAAATTCTTTTCGTAGGCTTGCTTTATCAGGTGGTTATAATTATTCTGCAAGCAACTTTGCCATAGCAGCAACTATTGCTCTTTACAAGTATTTACAAAAAAGGAATAGATTATTTATGATTTTAACAATAATACTATTTATTTTTACTATAATTCAGGGTTCAAGACAAGCCATCTTAGGGTTATTAATAGCAGCAATTATTCTTCTATACAATGAGAATAAAAAATTAATGATCAAAATAGTATTAGGTTTTGGTATTTTGGGTATTATTGCATTCATTTACTTAAGTCAATTTGAAAACCTTACTTTGTTAAAGAGATTCTCTTCAGATCATATCTCATCAAGTGCTGATAGTAGATTTGTATTATGGTATCAAGCTATTTTTGAAAACCAAAGTATACTCTCCTTTTTAATTGGTACTCCAGAAAATAACAGTTTATTAGAATCAAAATTTATTAATAATGATTTATTTAACCCTCACAATCTATTTGTTGCGACTTATCGGTATCATGGGTTTTTTGCAACTATATTACTATTTTTATTAGTTATACAAGTTTTTATTAATAAAAAAATTGATTTAATTTATAGGCTACTTTTTTTTATAACTCTATGGTACCTTACTTTTAGTGGGGAACTTACAAGGAGTTTTCATTTTATATTCATTTTAGGATTTTGTCATGGTAACATATACAACAACATACAACCTCTCGGAGGTCAGCGGACCAAGTGTTAATGAAAATAGTTTCATTAAATATCTAAAAAAATATCGTGAAGATATTTTATGTGATTCTTTTTATTTTAATAAAGAAAATAAAAAGAATAGTAAGCTTAGAAAAATATTTTTACAGAATGTATTTCTCTATAAAAAAATCAGTAATCCTAAACAAAAAACATCATTGATTTTAAGGCTTGATTTATTTCCCTTTGCTTTATTCTTTTTAAACAAAAATAACTTTAATGGTGTTTTTTTAAAAACAGCCGGAGATGGAAGGTATAGAGTACTTGGGCAGAAAAAATTTGGACGTTTTTTTGTTAATATTCAAACGTTTATTCTCAAGTCAAATATGCACAAGTTTTCAGGTATTGATTGTGTAACAAAATGTCAAGTAGAAAGGTTTAATAATGTCTTTAATGTGGTTCCTTTCGTAGTCCAAAATAGTGTTGATATTTCAGAGTTTCAACCTCCAAAGTTCTCAGAAATCTCTAAAAAAATTATTATTGGTTACGGTGGAACAAATGCAGAAACTAGAGGCGGTGTAGAAGTAATTAAATGTGTTAATATCCTATCAAATAACGGAATTGATGCAGGTGGTGTTATAACTGGTGATTTTAAAAATTATGAGGTCTTAAGAAAAATGGCAAAAGATTTGTTTTTAGAAGATAAAATTAAATTTACGGGCAGTGTGCAGCCTGAAGAAATGAAAAACATAATATCTTCTTTTTCTATTGGAGTTTCTTTTTTATCAAAAGAACAAAGGTGTGCGAGTGAACAAAAAGTAAGACAATACTTTTCGTGTGGCGTCCCGGCATTATTAAGCTCTTCAGATGACAATGATTTATTTCAGGAAAAAGGTCTTGCTTTAGTATTAAATAATGAAATTAATTTAGCCACTTTGAAAACATTATTATCTTTTAATAGAGATAAAATTGTTAAGTATACTCATCAAAATTTAAGTTTAAAGGCAGTTAACGATAAAAGATTAAAGAATTGGAACATAATATAATAGAAGAATACAAGTCATTTGTTCTTAAAATTAGAAACTTAGGTGTAGATGTTTGCGTCTGGAAAGACACTACTCATGTAAAGTCAGGCATTTCTAAAGATATTGACCTGTATATATCTGATTTTGAAATAGTTAAGTATGTTTTAAACGAAAATGGATTCTTATTAACTAAAAATACAAAAGGTCCAACGGGTTTTTTATTTCATGCATATAAAAGAATAAATAATAAATTATTGCATCTTCACCTATATACAAAACTTTTTTCTGGCTCTTCTTGGATAAAACAATATGATTTTGAATATTATATTCCTGAACTCATAAAAACTTCTAAAGAAAATGACTTAGCAATTCCCTCTGATAAGATAATTTTCCAGATAGAGAAAATTAGGTTTAAAATTAAACACTCAACATTTTTAGATAGAATTCTTTTAAATAGAAGTGATAATAAAACTGCAAAAGAAATAGAAACAATTTCTGGAGGTTTAGATATGAATATTCAAACTGTAGATTTTTCAAATCTTAAATTGAGATATTCAACTTTGAAAAAATATTTGTTTTATTTTTATGCGTTTATGAAAAGAGTATTTGGATTCTTTTATGGTCATAAACCTTTAAAAGGTGGTTCGATAATTGTCGTTCACGGTTCAGATGGCAGTGGTAAATCTTCCACAATAAATATGTTATCCGAATATTACAATAACATTATTAAAGTAAAAAAATTTACAACAGGTAATCTTCGAAATTCATTAGGTATAAAAAATAAATCTAAAAAAAAGAAGTTCAAAAAAACTAAAGCCATCCTAATTGCTGTAATTAGATTATTTATTACAAAAAAAGCTAAGTTTTATAGTTTTTTTGGATTTATAGTATTCATGGATCGATGGCCTACTAATAAACTACATACGTTTGATGGCCCACGTTTAGATAATCTAGGTTTTTTAGGAAAAGTTGAGTTAATTATTTATAATTTAATTCCTCGCCCAAATTTAGCGATAGGACTAGACCCTGGTGTTGAAAATTTGATTTTGAGAAATAGCTTAAGAATTAAAGATGATAAAGAGACATCGGAAGAAATTGCAGAAAGATATGAGCTTTGGAAGCTGTACATTGCAAATGCAGCTAAAGAAATAAAATATAAAAATATAAACAGTATTGAGTTAGATTTTAATAAAATTAATTCTATTATTTTAAAAGAAATCTCTTAGCATGAAAGAAATGATTGGATATGTAGGGTCTGGGAAATCTACTTTCTTAGTTAATTTAAAAACACATGATATTAAGCATGTTAACGTAGGGTTTAGAACTAGAATTGTGTATGTATTTTTATTTTTATTATTTAAACCTAACAAATACAAGTACTTATTTTATTTTAAATCAATCAAAAATCGCTATATATATATGTATTTAATTGGGTTAAAGTTTTGTGAGAAGTACTCTAAGCATACTTTTTTTTTAGATCAAGGTTTTGGTCAATTAATTGCCAGTGAATTATATCTTAATGATTTACCCTCGAAGATTCTATACAATGAGTTATTGAAAAATGCAAATGATAATACAATGTATTTTATAAATATTAGTAAAGAAATTTCTTTTGATAGGTTCTTAGGTAGGAAAGTAAACAAATCAAGAGTGTTGTCAGATCAAGATTGGTATAATTATTCAGCAAAAATTGACAAGGTTTTAAAAATGTTAAATTCAAAAATATTTATTCAAAAGTAAGAACTATGTTTAAAGACTTTAGTTGGAGTTTAATTTCAAAATTATCGTTTAATATTTTCTCCTTTATACTAACTCCACTATTAATTATTGGTCTTGGCGATAGTTACAGTGTTATTATTTTTTTTGCGGCTTATGCAGGTTTTCTATCTTTTGTTGATGGAGGTTATTCTTTTTTGATAGTGAAAAAAATAACAGATAGAACAAGTTTATCAAAAGCTAAGAATGTTTTTCAGTCTAGTGAAACTTCGTTGATATACTTTTCTTTTATAATTGCTATTCTCTCATACTTCATTATTAAACAATTTTCCTTGTTACCAAGAGCAACATTTATAATAATTATAATGGGTTTAAGTGAAGGTTTTTTAAGGATTTACATGCGTATTCTACGATCATATAGTAACGCAAGAGGTGTTTTAGTTTCATACTCCAAAAGAGAGGTTGTCTATGCTACTTTGCGTTTCTGTATTGTACTAATTTTCGTAGAAATGAAATTGAATCTATCCTCGGTTTTATTGTCAATGGTAATCATAAATGTAATTTTTGTTTTTGAAGAAAGGTTAAGAATTAATTTCAGTTTCAATTTCAAAGCTTTTAAAAATTGGAGTGCATTAGATCATAAATTTATTTTAACGCATTCTTCTTTAAGCTTACTAGCTTCGATAACAGTTTATTTAGATAAAATTATTATTAAGTCTTACATGACAGATTCCTTATATATAGATTATATGATTTCACATAAATTTAGTTATTTACTGTTAGTTTTAAGCAATCCGTTGTCTACTATACTCATTAGATATTTTTCTAATGATTCAAATGAAAAATTAAAAGTATCCTGGATATTAAAACTTCTGACCCTGTCAATAATAATTTATTTTATAATTTATTTAACAACGCCATTTATTTTAAAACTATGGTTAGGAAATAATTTAAATGATAACATTATTTATCTATCTCGAATTTTTATGATTAGCTCAATGTTTTTACTATTAAGTCAAGTACCTTATTCATATTTTGTTTCAAAGAGTAAAAATAAATTTCAATTGATGATGTCCATTATCTCTTGTGTTTTTACATTTTTAAATATTTACTATTATATTTTAACGAATAATCATTTTCAACTTGCAATAAACAGCGTTCTAATAGGCGTAATAATCACAATTATTTATTATTATAAATTTTATAAACATGTATTTATTAAGCATAATAATACCAACATCGGGTAGGCATCAAACACTCTTAAAGGTTCTAGATGATATAAACACCAAGATAGGAAAACGAAAAGATGTTGAGGTAATAGTCGAAGACAATGGAAAAAACTCCATTAGTTTAGATAACACAATCAAGTATTTTCATAATCCTTTAAAAATATCAATTACAGAAAATTTCGATAGAGCTATTCACAAAACAAGTGGTGATTTCGTTTTAATTTTAGGAGATGATGATTTTATAGGACCAGGTTTTAATAAATTCCTTGACAACATAAATAAAGATATATCAGCTTATAGATTTAAAAAAGCTTTTTATTATTTTAATGGTCATAAAATGCCTTTTTCATGGCAAAAAAAATCAGAGTGGCTTAGATTTCAAAAATATAGTGGAGCTAAATCTTTTATTAATTCTCAAGAAGAGTTAATAAAAGTTGCCAATTCAGGAGGTGTTAATATGTTTAATCTTCCATCTGTTTATCACGGTTTAGTTAAAAGAACAGTTTTGATGTCCTTATTCTCAAAATATGACACATGTTTTCCTGGTCCAAGTCCGGATATGGCAAACGGTGTCGCTGTAGCTAATGAAATAGATTATTTTATGTTTATAGATCTCCCTTTAATAATTAGTGGTAAAGGAAATAGATCAAAAGGAGATATTATGGTAGAACATTCAGCAAACCTTAATAATGTTAAACATATAAATAAAAAATATATTGGTTCTTGGTCAAATAATATTCTGAAATACTGGCTTGCTGAAACTGTTTGGGCTGAATCTTTTCTACAAGCTCAAAAAACATTCCCAAATAAAATTGATTTAAATTTTAATGCTTTAAATATAACATTACTAATAAATCATAAAAAAACATTAAATATTCTAGGATATAATAGAAGAAAATTAAACATAAGTAGATCTGTCTATTTTATTGAATTTTTGAAAAATAAATTATTTAAATTAAAAAAATTCTTAAATTTTAAAAAAGTAATCTTGAATGGAGGTATAGAAGATGTTAATAATATTCTCATTACGTCTAGTTCAAAAAATATTAATTAACATGCTGAATAATCAAGAAAATAAAAATGTATTAATAACTGGTGCTGCAGGATTTATAGGTATGCATGTATCTATTGGTTTTTTAAAAAAAGGCTATAATGTTATTGGTTTGGATAATATGAATAGTTATTATTCTGTTAATCTCAAAAATGATAGAATTGATAATATTGAAAATTGTGCTATTTCTTTAAAAGGTGATTTTATACTTTTAAGAGAAGATTTAAATTCCAATGTTTGGAATGATTTGAATAATAGGAATATTGACACTGTAATTCATCTTGCAGCTCAAGCAGGAGTTAGGTATAGTATAGAAAATCCAAATGCGTATTTAGAGTCTAATATTTTAGGTTTTCAAAAAGTTCTTGAATTTGTTACTAACAACGCTATAGATACTTTTTTATATGCAAGTAGCAGCTCAGTATATGGTAAAGATTCTTTGCAACCATTTAATGAATCTGCCAAATGTGCTTCACCGGAGAGTTATTATGCTGCTACAAAAAAAACCAATGAACTAATGGCATATTCCTATTGGAAAACCAAATCTGTAAAGTCAATAGGTTTGCGTTTTTTTACAGTATATGGTTCGTGGGGGCGTCCAGATATGGCACCAATGTTGTTTGCAAAGGCAGCGTTCAATAATGAAAAAATAAAAGTATTTAATCATGGTGTTCAAAAGAGAGATTTCACGCATATAGATGATATTGTTAATTCAATATTAATGCTAACTAAGTGTTTTAGTGAAAAAATTCACAAAGCTGAAATTGTAAATATAGGTAATGGATCACCAACTAATTTACTAGATTTTATTGATTCTATTGAAAAGTCAATAGGTTTAAATTTGCAAAAAGAATTTGTTGATGCACAACTAGGTGATGTAGCAGAAACATATGCAGATGATACTAAACTTAATTTATTGATTGGAGATAGGAATAAAACCAGTTTAGATGATGGGATTATTGAATTTATTAATTGGTTTAAATCATACTATGAAGATATTAATCATTGAAAATGGATATAGAGATTTAGTCAATTCTAGATTTCCTTTAGGGAATTATTTAGAAAGAGAAGGAAATTCTGTAATTTATGCGTGTCCAAATCCAGAAAAAGATTCTGATGTATTGAGCCTTAATGTAAGCCGTAACAAAATTTCATTTTTGTTGTTAATCAATAGTATTCTAAAATTAATTGGAATTGAAAAAACTAATAAAGTTGATATTGTTGTATCTTTTAGATTAACTTCTAATTTATTAAATTACTTCTCTTCTTTCTTTGGAGTAAAAAGAAGAAGAATAGGGGTAATTACTGGTTTAGGTTTTGCTTTCGTTTCTAATAGCAGAAAAAATAAAATACTTCAAAGTATAATTACCTTTTTTTATAATTTGGCTAAAAAAAGGTTAATAATTATAGCACAAAATTCTGATGATTTGTTAGATTTAGGCATCAGTAAAGGACATGTTATTCTTGGTAGTGGTATAAGTGATGCGAAACCTCAAAGTTTATTAGCTAAAGATTCCCAAACATTAAATTTGCTTTTTGTTGGTAGATTATTGAAATCTAAAGGTATTGTATTTGCTATAGATGTTATTAAAAAACTACAATTAAGAGATAATAAAATAAAACTAATTATTGCAGGAGATATAGACCCGAATAATCCTGACTCTATATCTAATGATTATCTTGAAGAAATAAAAACAACTCAAGGTGTTGAATATTTAAGTTATGTAGAAAACATGAATGGAGTGTATTCAAGATCTGATATTTTATTGTTTCCTAGTGATTATAGAGAAGGAGTTCCAAGATCGATTATTGAGTCATTGAGTCATGGCCTTACTATAGTTACCAAGGACATGCCAGGTTGCAGGGAGACTGTTTTAAATAATGGAATTATAACAAAAAATAATTTCACTAAAGAAGCTGTAAATTATATTGAAACTCTAACAAATATGAAAATAGCATCAAATAAACAAGAATCAATAGGTCTTTTTAACACTAGGTTTTCAGAGAAAGTAATATTTCCAAAATATTCAAAAATAATATTGGATAAATAATTATTAACTTTAAATTAGTTTTTAATTACAGTTGAAATCTTGGTAGACATGCCATTCGATCCAAAATCCCCAAAGAAAGCAGGAAAAAAATCTAAAAGAGTTCCTGCTAAAAAAAGAGGAATCTTCAATTATTGAAAAGATAGAAATGCTTTATGAAAAAGTATTATTTGATTTGCGTATAAACCAAGACAAGCTAACCAAAACAGAAAGGGCAAAAGTTTTTGGTACGCTTTTTAATGATATTTATCTAAAAACTAAGTATGTACGAGACAAATGCACGCTGGAAAAATTAAAAGAGAAAAAAGAAAATTTCTTTAATCAAGATCCATATCCTACCAAGTAATATTTTTCAGGTAAAAAAATAATCAGTTGAATTATAAAGAAATCTTGTTTTTTATTGCCAAGTCTCTTACAATTTCTATAGAAGAAAAAAACAAAGAGGAAATAGAGTGCATGCTGAAAACAACCGATGTGGATTGGGAGGCAGTGGTTAAAGTAAGTACCAGTCATTATGTCTTTCCGGCATTGTATTGTAATTTTAAAAAAGCTGATTTTTTAAAATACCTTC
>Ga0307488_10005312_pt1 | contig 10647 bp, 7 predicted proteins | sample SB02metaG_FD_202248 | JGI IMG/M metagenome (GOLD analysis project Ga0307488, IMG submission 202248) | Sea-ice brine microbial communities from Beaufort Sea near Barrow, Alaska, United States - SB 0.2 | ecosystem: Environmental > Aquatic > Marine > Coastal | place: USA: Alaska | collected 2017-05-06
ATACTCAAGATGATATGTTTATAAGATTTTCGTCTCAGGAAAATATAGAAGATTACACACCAACAGCAACCAATAGTGCTGGTACACAAAGACTGGCCGCCGGATCACGGATCATGGGGGCTAAACTTGGAAGAAATGCAATTTACATTTGGACCGACACCTCACTATTTACAATGAGATTTGTAGGTACTCCGTTTACCTTTGCTTACGAGCAAGTTGGAACCAACTGTGGTTTAATTGGAATGAATGCAGCTGTTGAAGTAGACGGCGCTGCTTACTGGATGTCTGACAATGGATTCTTTAGGTATACAGGTCAACTACAATCGATGGATTGCTTGGTCGAAGATTATGTTTTTGATGATATTAATACAGTATCTAATCAATTAATTTATTGTGGTATTAATAACTTGTTCGGAGAGATAACTTGGTTTTATTGTAGTGGTACTTCTAATGTAGTTAATAGATCAGTTACCTATAGTTATTTAGATTCAACAAAAAAACGTCCGATATGGTTTACTAACGCAAGTTCATTATACCCGAGAACAACTTGGGTTGACTCTGCTGTATTTGGTTTACCTCATGCAACTAGATATGATGCAGGAGATGATACGTCTTTTGATGTTATTGGAAACACCGAAGGAACTACAATTTATTTCCAGCATGAAACAGGAGTTAATCAAGTAACTGCTTTTACAGGTCCTGTTGCTATACCGGCTAATATTATTTCTGGAGATTATGATATTACACAAAAAGTAGTTAAAGGTGCAGCTAGTAATTTAGCAGACCTTAGAGGAGATGGTGAGTCTATGATGAGAATTAGTAGAATAGTTCCTGACTTTATTAACCAAGAAGAAAATGTAATAGCTACATTATTTGTTAGAGATTATCCAAACAACACGGCAGCAAGTTCACCCTTAGGTCCGTTTACTTTAGCACCCACAACTACAAAAGTAGATACTCGTGCTAGAGGTAGAGCCATAGCTCTATCTATTTCTAACACAGAAATAGATAGTACTTGGAAGCTTGGTACTTTTAGGTTAGATATACAATCTGGAGGAAGAAGATAATGGCAAAGATAGTACAATCATTGACAAGAGCTAGTGATGAATACGATCAAGACATATCTCAATCTTTAGTTAGAGATTTAGATGCCGTATTGGAAAAATTAAATAGTACTTTTCAAGAAGAATTAAAACAGGAGATAGAAGCTAGAAGTTTCTTTTTAGATTAATGGCAGTAGTAAACCAATATAAATTTTACGGAGCAACAGTAACTTCAACAGCAATTCAATATACTTTTGGATCAGATGCAACTACAATAATACCTGCTGTTAATGAAACTATTGTTATAAAATCTATTTTAGTTAGTTCAGCTGGAACACCTACTATTACTTTAACTAATAATGGTTTTCCTTTTATCAAAGCTGCATTAACTGCTAACACTATGACAGAATTACTAACTCAGCCTTTAATTGTAGAAGGAGGAACTTACTTTAGATTTACAGTCAGTACAACCGATTCTACAACAATAGGTATTAGTTTTCTAAACATACTAAAAGAGGTAACAACATAATGAATGATATACCAATACTACAGGCTAAAGTAGAGACTACTTATAGACACATAGAAACAGGAGAGCTTTTTAAAGAGAGAAAAGACTGGGAAGCTAAAGGTTTTAAACAAGAAGAAATGGCACAAGATGTAAATGTTATTATGCCATCTCTTGATTTATTAGGAAAAACAAAGTAAACTATACAAATCATGGGAATAGAAGATATACAAATTTCAGAAGAGCTAGAAACTAACGCACCTTCTATTAGGTATAGAGGGGACGAAGGTCCTAAATCACCTCAAGAAGAGCAGCAAATGATGGCTGCTGAAATATGGGAACAGATGGAACCAGAACAAAAAGAACAGTTTCAAAGTTTTGAAGCTTTTTTTGAAAGTGGAATCTGGAAACAAATTATACAACAGATGCAAGCAGACCAAACACCAGAAATGTCTATGAACGAAAATGTTAACATGCAAGAACAAATGCCAGGCGGTGGTATCGCTGATGTTGATATGAGAGAACAAGTTCAGATGAGAGCTAACGGTGGTCTGATGGGTCTATACAACAGAGGTAGATAGTCATGGCTGGGATAACAGCAATTCAACGTAAAGGTTTTAGAGGTGGAGGTAGAGATAGTAGTACTAGAGGTAGTAGTACAGGATCATCCGGTCCAGCAGGTGGAGCATCATCAGGTGGAAATTATGGTGGTAATAGTAATAGTGGTGGGGGTTCTGGTAACTCTGGTAGAGAAAGCGGAAGTGAAAATAATAGAAATCAATCTCCTCCTAGCCGTACAACTTCTCCTCCTCCAGATAGAGGTCCTAATGAACCTGATAATAAACCGGGTAGAACCCCTATTGATACATCTAGATATACAACAGATACACAAGATAGAAACAACAGAGCAGCTATAGAAAGAGGAAAAAAAGAAAAAGCAGCAGCTGATAAACAAAAAAAAATAGATGATAAAGCTAAAAAAGATAAAATAGCTCAAGAAAAAGAAATCCAAAAAATGTTGGATTTAAAAAAGAAAGCTGAAGAGAAAAAAAAAATAGATGATGCATTAAAAGCTGAATCAATTTATAAATATAAAAAAAATCCTATATTTGATTTTATTCCATATAAAAAACCATTAGATTTTTTAAGTGAGAAATTTATAAGTCAAGGTTCTTTAAAGAATAGGATGGATTATATTAATTCATTACCTCCTCAACAAAAAAGAGCTATGATAGAGAAGTTGGGCTTAGCAAACGATGAAGAGTATGACGAACTAGACGAAAAATCTTTAAAAGAATCTGGTTTAGATTATTTTAATTTACAGGATGCTTTTTCAACATTTAATGATGATGATCTATCAAGTATTTATGGCAAAGATATCCCTACTTTAAGTGGAGATCCAAAACAATACCAAGGACTGGGTAGTAATGATGCATTTAATCTTATTAACTATGACGGTAATTTTTTAAAAGAATACGGGCAAAATAATGTAGACACAGGAGACACAGGAGGTGAAAATAATCAAGAAATTTTTTCTCCTATTCCAAAACAAATAATGCCTGTTGAAAAAGAAATTGACTACAGATTTGGTGACCCTAATTTAGGTAAAGCTGCAGACGTGACCAGAGGATCTTATGATTTTAATCAAGGTGGCGTAGTTCCAGAAATGAGTGGAGGAATTATGGGCACTAGAGCAAGAAGAGCTATGGGTGGAATCATGAACAGAGTCGATCAAAGACAAGGATATTTTTTAGGTAAGATAGTTAAAGGTATTAAAGGTGCAGTCAGTGGTGTTGCTGATGCAGCAGGAAAAGTTTTAAAAAGTCCACTAGGTAGAGCAGCAATTATAGGTTTTGGTGGATACTATGCAGGTGGTGGTTTTGGAAGACTGGCTGATGGTTTTAAATTTGGTAATATACCAGGTGCTGGTATGTTTGCAAAAGATGGCATTATGAGAAATGCAGCAGGTAGTATGTTTGGAAAATTAGATAAAGACGCAGACTTTATTGATAAAGCTATGAAGTTTGGTAAATTTGGTTTACTAGGTTACGGTTTATCAAAAACTCCATTAGGTAAAGCTAAACCAAACGAAACAAGTTTTAGTGACACAGGTGGGAGTTTAAAAAATTCACAAGGACAAGAAGGACCTGAATCGATTCAAAATGAAATTCAAGAAGCATATAAAAGTGGAGACCCACAAAGAATAGCGGAAGTTCAACAATACTATAATTATATGTTGCCTCCTCTAGACGCAGTTCAAGATTTAAATTTACCTAGTAAATTACCTTATACTAAATACGCTGCTAACGGTGGTAGAATAGGTAGAGCAGAAGGTGGATTAATGGACCTTGGTGGTATGGAAAAAGATTACAGAGCTGAAGGTGGTTTTGTACCTATTGGAGAGTATGAAAAAAAAGATGACGTACCTGCAAGATTAAGTGTTAATGAATTCGTGTTTACAGCAGACGCTGTAAGAGGTGCCGGTCAAGGGGACATTGACAAAGGTGCAGAAATAATGGAGAATATGATGGAAAATTTAGAAAATGGTGGTACAATATCAGAAGAGTCACAAGGAAATAATGGCGCTCAACAAATGTTTGAAACATCAGAGAGATTAGGAGAAGTATTATAATGGCAGTCACAGAAACAAGAAGTTTACCACCAAAATTTGTAGAAGATCTAGGTAAAGATTATGCAAAACAGTTAACTGGTTTAACTTCATTACCTCTTGATACAAAAAAATTCCAACCAATGGTTGCCGGTCAAGACCAAGCACAAAAAGATGCTTACTCAATGGCTACAACACAAGGTCAAGGTATAGGATCTTTTCAACCTTACTTACAACAAGCCGGAGCCTTCCAACAAGGAACTGGAACTTTTGCGGGTCAACCTGCAAACATGATGGGTTCACAAGATTATTTACAAGCTGCTCAAGCACAGTCCACGGCTCAAGGAGCTTTGTCAGGACCTAATGCATACAAACAATTTATGTCTCCGTACCAACAAGATGTAATTAATGCAACTATGACTGATTACGACAAGCAAGCCGCAAAAGGAATGACAAGTATTGGTCAAAACGCAGCTATGTCTGGTAACTTAGGTGGCGGGCGTGAAGGTGTAATGAGAGCAGAATATAAAAATCAATCTGACATGAACAGAGCTTTACTACAAGGAAAAATGTTACAACAAGGTTTTGGTCAAGCTCAAGGACAAGCGAACACAGCGTTTGGACAACAAGGAAATTTATTTAGTAACCAACAAAACTTAATGCAAGGCGCAAATACTTTAGGAGCGGATCAACAAAGAATGGCTTCATTAGTACCAGGTTTATACGGACAAGATGTTCAAACATTACAAGGTGCTGGAACTAATCAACAACTACAATCACAAAATATTCTTGATCAACAAAGAGAAGCTAATAGAATGGCAGCCTACGAACCTTATGAGAGACTAAATTATATGGGTGCCGGTATGGGTAATGTTATGGGTAGTGCGATGGGTCAATATCAAACACAAGTTTCACCAAACAAATCTGCACTAGAAACAGCAATCGGTATAGGTTCTCTTGGTTATGGAATGACAAAGTAATGAATAATACGTTTCGTAGACCTATGTTTAGAAAAGGTGGCATGGCGGATAGCGGTGGCACTGGTATTACATCTGGCTTACAAGCACCTAGACAGGGTTATCAAGGTACAGAAGATCCTAGAGATCAAAATGTTTATAAGTACGATCCAAGAACTGCGACTCCAGATCAAATGAAAGCTGAAGCAGAAAGACTTTATCCGGAAAAACCTAGAGACAACAAAGATTTATTTATTGATTTTGGTTTAGATTTAATTTCAAGACCGGCTTCTGGCGGATCTATTTTTGAAAACATTGGTGCCTCTGGTCAAACAGCTTATGACAGATATAGAGCTACAAACACAAAAAGAGATGAGAGATTAGATGACAAAAGATCTGATATGTTTACTTCATTAATTGAAGGTCAAGCAGACATATTAGGGTCAGAGACTGGTGGTAAAACATATAGAGATTTAGAAATATCTAAACAATTAGAATCGATCATTCCTAAAATATACGAGATAGAATCTAGAGTTGCAGACGGTACTGCAACTGATGATGATATAATGCAATTAGATATATTAAAAACTCAAAAAAATAACTACACTAAAAGCAATCCAGTAACAGAAGGTGCTATAAAAATATTTGTTAGTTCTCCATCGGGACAAAATTTATTTAATTCATTATCTGAAAAACTTTTAGATGAAGATCAAGAGGGTAAGTACACCGGTGAGCAAGATGTACAATTATACATAGATACTATCGCACAAATTAAAAAAATCCTTGGTCAGTTCTCCAGTGGCGGTAGAGCAGGATATGCAAACGGTGAATTAGTTCAAGAACAGATTACAGAAACAGGGGCCATGGTTCCCGGACCAATGGGTGGACAAAACATGAATACTGATAACCCTATAAGTTACGATCAGTTAAGAGCAAGATTACCAAATGAAATTACAGATGATATTGTAGAGTTAATGACTAATAGTGCAGAAGCACTAGAAGACTTTGCTATGATTTCAGACCAATCACAAGTAGATCAATTTAATAAAAAATATAGCGTTAACTTAGTACTACCAGCGGAGGCGTAACATGGCTGAAACTGCCTACGAACGATTTCTCAAAGACCCTAATAAAGAAGAAGCAGTTAACGTTGATATTAAAAAACAACAACCTTTAGACTTAGATCAAGTTAAACTTAAAATACAAAACGAACTTAAATCACAATCGGCACCTAAAAAACCTGTGAAATGGTTAGCTATGCCTGACCCTAAAAGTGTTCTTGAAATGTATTATACATTTAATCCTACAAAAAGATTAGCAAATTCTATAGCCGGTATAGAGGGTGTACCTAAATTTTTAGCTGACAAAGAAGCAACAGAAGCGGGTGATCCTATGAAGCAATTAAAAAAACTTCCTGACGCAAAGGCTCCTAGTTTTAGAATTAACAACAAAGAAATTACACAAGAAAGAGATTACACCACCGGATTAGATGAGATAGCAAAAGGTATTAGTTCGGGTACATATGATTTACAAAATAGTTTAGGTTCATTATTGTTTGCAGGTACAGACCTTGCAGCCAATACAGATTTTTTATCTAAATTTGAAAAAGTAATGGAAGAGAACGAACCTACTCGTCCTGAAACATGGAGAGGAGAAGTTACATCTTTACTTACACAATACGGTATACCAGGAATAGGTATTGCTAAAATTGCAGGAAGGATACCTGCAGTTGTTAAAATGAAAAAAGCAGCAAATTCTGTTAAAGGTGGTAAACTTAGAAAAGTTAGTCAGGTAGCATCGAGAATTATAGAGGGTGCTAGTATTGTAGGGGCTACAGATTTTTTAGCATCTAATCCAGGTAGAGAATCTTTTTTTGTAGAACCAGAGGACACTAAAAATTTAACGGGAAGGAAAAGAGCAGGAGCTGAACTTAGAAATAGAATTAAATATGGTGCAGAAGGTACATTAATTGGTGGAGGATTTCCATTGGTTGGTAAATTTACACAACTTGGTTTTAAATATTTAGGAAAACCTTTGATGGTTAATAAATACGGAGTAGGTGTAGCACAACTAGGTGCAAAAGGAATTAATAAAACTGTGGTTAGACCTGTTGAATTATTATTTGGCAATAAACTTGTAGCTCCTTTGACAAAAGCAGGATCAGAAACTTTACAAAAAGCAGGGAAATATACAGTAAGTAAAGTAGTAGCGCCACTATTAGCAAATGCTTTTGCGGGTACTTTTACAAAAAATAAATTTGTAACACAACTACCACCCTTTAAAGATTGGAGATTAAAATCGGTTACAGATCCAAGAAAAATAAACGTAGGTCTTAAACGAGTAGATAATATATTATCATGGTTTAGGTCTTATGGAAAACAACCTAAAGATATCGAAGGTGTGAGTGAAGAAGTAACACTATATGTTAAAAGTAGAGCTAGAAAAATAGATAGAACTTATGAAGGTTTAGAAAAATCTGCATACAATTTAGCTAAAAAATTTCAAGATGATTACAACAGAGGGACCACATCTCCCGCCATTCAAAGGTATTACGCAGATGAAATTAAAGAGATAGCTAATAATATTTTAAAAGATGCAGATGCGGTAGTAAAAGGTCAAAGAAAAATAGAAGATCTACCACAAGACCTTCAAGCATTAACAAAAGATTTAATTAAAGATATTAAAAAAATTCAGTTTGAATTTAAAAAAGTATTACCAAAAGGTAAAGATGCAGATGAATTAGCAAAAGATCTTGCTACAGTTGAAGTGGAAAACATTGGAAAATATTTAGTAAGATCATTTCAAACATTTAGAAACCCTGAGTATGTTCCTGATGAAAAAATTATGGATGGGGCCGTTGATTATTTAGTTAAAAATGTAATTAAACAAAATACAAATTTAAAAGAGTCTGCAAGAAATGCTTTTCCTAAATTGAAATCAGAACAAGCATACATTGAATCTGCTAAAATGCATGCAGAAGATATATTAAGAGTAGGTAGAGCTGAAGGTAAATCTCCATTAAAACAATTAAAAGAAATTGGAACTCGTATATTACAAAACGATAAATTTAAATTTTTAAAAACTGGTGAAGAATTACCAGATGCGATAAAAAATTTATTGGGTCCTGAAAGAAATTTAAAAGCCTCAGTTGCTTATACTACTGCAGAGGCTATCTCATCAATGGCTAATAAAAGAGCAGCGGATTACATAGCAAGATCAGGTTTAAAAAATGGGTGGTTGTTCAATACCGTAGAAGATGCGACTAACGCAGGATTTGTTGGTGCACAACAAATTAAAAGCGTACCGAGACTTGGTATTATGAAATCAGATTTATTAAACAAGTGGGCCTCACCTGAATATGTAGAAGGTTTTGCAGGTATAGGGGGTTCATTAGATAAACTTGTAGAGAATGCTTTCTATCGTTTTGCATTACAATCTAAAGTTGGTGTACAGATCGGTAAAACATTATACTCACCACAAACACAAGTTAGAAACGTGACTTCAGCTTCTTTCTTTTCTTTAATGAATGGACACATAGGTGGTAGAGCTAGCGTTACAGATGCTATGCAGATAGTTGCAAGAGATATATTTAAAGCAGGAGGTAATAAAATTGATGAAGTGGAATTTAATAACTACGTAGAAAAATTAGTTAGACTTGGTGTGTGGGATGAAAACGTGGTAGCTGCAGAAATGAAATCTGTACTACAAGATTTAAAAAGTAACGCAATAAATACTACTGATAAATTATTTGATAGGTTAATGAAAATGACACCTACGGATAAAGTTGCAAGATTATATGCAGGAGGTGATAATTTATGGAAAGGTTATGGTTTTGAATTTGGTAAATCACAACTGTCTCAAGCATTAAAAAATTTAGATGAGGTTAAAGAATGGTTTAGATACATGGGTAAAGAATTTGATCCCATAAGTCCCGTTACTGGAGTAAAAAAAACATATGATGATGCTATTGAAGAAGGATCAGCTTATCTTTTAAGAAACACTTACCCAACGTACAGTAAAGTACCACCCGTTATTCAAGCACTAAGAAAGCTACCTCTTGGAAACTTTATATCTTTCCCGGCAGAAATACTTAGAACAGGTGCAAATATTATTAGCACAGGTTTAAAAGAATCGGCGCATCCTAATAGAGCTATACAACAAATGGGTATAAGAAGATTGACTGGTGCTTTTATGACAAGTTACGCTATTGGAAAAGGATTTAATGAGTTATCACAAGCATTAACTAACTCTACAAATTCACAATGGAACGCATACAAAAGATCATCAGCTGCATCATGGGATGCAACATCAAATTTGTTAGCTGTTAAAGGTTGGAAGAATGGTGAAAGTGCTGCAATTAATTTTTCATACTTTAGTCCTTACGATAGTTTGTATCAACCACTAGATGCCGCTCTTGCACAAGCGCAACTACAAAAACTAAACCCACAAGAAACTGAACAGTTTGTTATGAATTTAATGTTTGGAGAAGAAGGTCCTGTTATGAAATTTTTAGAACCCTTTGTATCAGAGCCCTTAGGTTTTGATAGGTTTATAGATGTAACTACAAGAAATGGTAGAAAAGATGGTGGTGGTTCTGTGTACACAAATTCGGATGACCTTGGAGATAAATTTATTAAATCATTAACTCACATATTAGATGGAGTTAAACCTGGTGTGATAACAAGTAGTCAAAAAATAGGTGATGCACTTTCAAAAGATTTAACTAAAGGTGGTAAACCAGTTAACTTATCTGATGAATTATTGGCCTTGTTTACTGGAACACGGATCATTAGAATTGATGTTAAAAAAGACCTGAGGTATTTTACACGTAGTATGAATGCATTGTTAAGAGCAGTTGATGAAACAGAAGGTTTTTATAGCGTACAAAATTTTTCACAAAAAACACCAACAGATATGGTTAGAACTTTTGATAACATGCAGCAAGAAGCATTTAGAATACAAAAAGATATGTACATTAGAATTAAAGATTTAGAATTATTAGATTTAAGTAAATCTAAAATATATCAAATCATGAGAGATCAAGGTGCTTCCAGAACATTAGTTAATAATCTAGTATCAGGAAGATTTACACCAGTTAATTATTCTAAACCTAGATTTGAAAGTAAAGTTAAATCAGTTAAACAACAAATGAAAAATTTAACTAAAGACAATGATGAGTTTAGATATAGAGCAAACAGATCTTTTTTATTTCCGCAAAGAGATTTAGATAGAGTTAAAGGAAAATACAGTGGAATTAAATTTTTTCCTACAGTATTAAACGAAGAAACAAGAGAACGAGAAGGGGGCTACAATCCTGATGAAGAAAATTATCAAATAGACAAAGAAGGTAGGTTGTTGTTAGATAAAAATAGAAATCCAATAAAAGAAGAAGGATTTATTAAGCAACAAATTAAAAAAGTACCAGGTATAATAAAAGATTTAATGGTACCAGGTTCACCAGGTTTTACAAGTAAACCTAAAATGCAAACACCACCATTAGGTGACACACCAATGCCATCTAAACAGTTAAGTCAA
>Ga0307488_10005313_pt1 | contig 10646 bp, 8 predicted proteins | sample SB02metaG_FD_202248 | JGI IMG/M metagenome (GOLD analysis project Ga0307488, IMG submission 202248) | Sea-ice brine microbial communities from Beaufort Sea near Barrow, Alaska, United States - SB 0.2 | ecosystem: Environmental > Aquatic > Marine > Coastal | place: USA: Alaska | collected 2017-05-06
TCGTGGCTAGCGACTGTGTGGTGGAACCAAGTATCTCGGTATATACCAATGATGATTATCGGCCCACTATTTGTTTTTGAGACATTGTCTAGCTTAGTTTATGGCTACCTAGTTGATCAGAGATTGCCAGAAATAAGTGAGATGATGGCAATACTGTTAATTGTTGGGGGCGTTGTGCTGAGTATGTTGGTAATGTCTTCGGGCTTGAAAAAGCCAAGCCTCACGCTTCAAGAGAGTGAGGCTTAGTAGATTTTCGTGAAGATGCCGCTTCTAGAAAAGTTAAAAGAGGTCATGGTCGAATCGACAGAATGCTTTACGCCTGCTTACATGTATCGCAGGCTTCTGTAAAAAAATGGCACATACGTCGCACCAAAGAACTTGCAGCCTTAAGTTGTTGGACACTGTCTTTTGACTGTGTGCTACAGCGTTATTGAGTTACGAGGTTAGGCTTGTTTAAACAAGGTCCCGATTAAACAAGCTGTGTAGTGGCATACTAAAGTTGGGTAAATATTGAGTTGTTAAATAGGTTTTTTGTATGAAATGTGTGGCATCGGGATACCCGTGCTACATAAAAATACAGAGTGTTTTTCATGGTCATTTAACACTCTGTATTGTTGTAAGGTGATCTTTAATTACACTTGGCGAGACGTAAAGTGTATTAGGTAGCTAAGGCGTTATTAACGTTTAACGTTTAGCGGTTAGGTTGCCTTTAGTTTTGGTATCTAAATAGCCCATTAAAAATGCAGATAACACAAAGGTCAAATGAATAATCACGTACCACATTAACTTATCGTTGTTGACGTTTTCGGCATTCATAAATACTTTTAATAAGTGGATTGAGGAAATGGCGACAATGCTGGCGGCGATTTTGGCTTTTAGGGAAGAAGAATCCATCGTGCCAAGCCAGCCAAGTTTTTCTTCGTTGGCATCAACATTCAGAGCCGATACAAAGTTTTCGTAACCGCTTATCATCACCATTACTAGCAAGCCCCCGACCATGGCAATATCGATTAGTGATAACACCGCCAGCACCATATCCGCTTCTTTAATGGTAATGATATGAGCAAAAAGGTGGAACACTTCCTTGAAAAACATAATCCCGAGTGCGAGTACTGCCAGGCTCAAGCCTAAATAAATCGGCGCTAATAACCAGCGTGAACGATAAAGTACTTGTTCTATAAATTGTTCCATCACAACCCCAATAATTGCCTGTCAACGTTCGAACCGTGAGTATAACGTGTTGGATATAGGAAATGTAAGCGTATTTGTGCCGTTGTTTTATCACGGTACAATGCAGGGAGATGTTGCTAAATGATGGAAAGGTATAAATAAAAATGGTGCCCGGACTCGGAATCGAACCAAGGACACGAGGATTTTCAATCTTAAAAAGTCGTGTTTCAGCAAGTTTCACCTTGTCGCATTAAAGTTATTTTATATAATAAAAACAATGACTTATAAAATATTTTCGTTTCAGCTTGTCGCAGCGAGTGTCACTGAGTTACGATAGAAACTAGCACCAAAACTGACACCTAATTGAAGATGCCTATGTGGACAGATCGCCAACTCAAAGCCATAAAGCCCGACCCCGAACGCAAATTCCGTTTGACCGATAGTCTTGGACAGCGTGGAGCAGGAAAGCTGGTGCTAGAAATACAACCCAACGGGGTTAAAAGTTTCTATTACCAGCATTTTTTTAGTGCGGGCGGAAAATCCAAACGGCAGCTTATTAAGCTAGGCCGATATAAAACCCAAGCGAATGTTTCGGGTCTGACCTTAACCGAAGCGCGATCACAGGCCATTGCTCTAGCAGACCGTAGTACCGAAGGTGACCTGAAGCTAGAAATCGAAACAGAACAAAATCACGAGCTTGCCAAGCAAAGAGAAAAAGACTCTGCCAATGCCTCATTAAAAACCATCTTCGAATCCTACCTTGCAGACAAAGATCTTAAAGTAGGCACGGTTTACGATTATCGTAAAACCATGCAGCAAACATTCTCCGAGTACCTAGACAAGCCCATCAATACCATCAACCGTGAACTCATACTCAAAATCTATCGCAAGCGCTCTAAAGAAAGCCCAGCAAGAGCGAATAACGCCATGCGAGTATTTAGGGCAGTCTATAACTATCACCGTGCCGTCACACGACTGAACAACGGCGATTATTTACTCCCTGAAAACCCCGTCTCCATTCTTAATGAAACCAAGGTGATTAAAAAGGTCGCTAGGCGTAGCACCTATGTCCCCCGTGAGACATTACCAGCATGGTTCGAGGCTGTTCGCGCACTCAAGGGTAGCCGTTTTAATAGTGGGGATGTCATTAGCGACTATTTTATCTTTGTGTTGTTAACGGGGACGCGTCGAGAAGAAGCGCGAATGCTAAAAAAACGACACGTTGACCTCAAGCGTAAAACCTTTCGTTTAGTGGATACGAAGAACAGGGAAGTAGTTGAATTACCCATGAGCCAACCACTGGTTGATCTCATCACCCCTAGAATGTCCGAGAAGGGCGAATATCTATTTACAGGGCAAGACAGTGAAAAGCCATTTAACAGCTTTAAACGACCTTTAGAACACCTGCAAAAAGAAGTAGGGCTAAACTTTAGCACCCACGATCTACGCCGCACCTTTGCTACCGTAGCGGAGAGTTTAGATATCTCCACCTACACCATCAAAAAGCTTATTAACCATAAAATCAACGATGCTTTAGATGTCACGGCAGGTTATGTGATTGTTGATTTGGATCGAATGCGCAAGGCTACGGAGAAAATATCTGAAACACTGCTTGTGAATGTTAAACTTTAATTTTTACAAGTTAGGGTTTAATAAAGATGAAGTTTAATAGCGTTCAAGAATTACTCTCTTATTTAGAGGCTAATGATTTGTATAGCTTAGATAGCGAGTATTCCTTTAGAACTAAATTATTAATTGAAAAATTTGGTACTAGAGGAGCAGACCTAAATAGCTGGTGGATTTTCACTCCACATGATTGGGAATGTCCTGCCTGTTTGCGCAAAAAGGAAAATATAGTACGTTCGAATAAACACAACTATCTAATGGGGCACCTTCATGCACATCATGATCATATGGAGGAGAAAATCAAGGAGCGATTTGCTGAAATTTCCGAAGCAAGAGATCATGTTGTTGCAGACATAAATGCTGAAAACTTTGCAAAGAGAACGGCATCAGCAATAACTGCATTTGATAAAACAGTTATTTGCTCTGATTGTAATACTGCTGATACGACAGCTAAAAAACTCATAGGGTGTCCCCAAGCGTTTTCCTTTTCTCCTGCTGAAATAGCTTCCTTTATTCTGCCTAAACCTAATGTGAGTCATCATGTTGATCAAACTAAAGCACACTCTGTTTGGCGGGAAGCGGAACCTATATTTATGACAAGATTAAACTTCATAGATCAGTTTGCTACCTTGGCAGCGAATAATGATTATTGGTGTCAAAAGTCCGTAATAACTGCTGAACAGATAGCCTATAAGGCAAAGTCTCAATTAAAAACCTATGGGCTGGATAAATTAAGACCAGGGCATCCTGAAAGTTTGCTATACCAAACAAATAAATTTGAATGTGATGATGACTCTTGGAGACAGAAACACCGTAAAAAAGAACCCATGCCAACAGAGGGGCAGGTTAATCATATGGCAGCAGTTAATGGTTATCATTGGGCTAAAATTCCACACGATTGGACTTGTTCTGTCTGTAGCAGAGAAAAGCGTGAATGCATTCGAAAGTCAAATAAAGGAGAATGGTCGTTTAAAGTAGGGATTGATAAGTTGTTCTTTGATCCATTGTCGCATGAATACTATAAAAGAGTGACTATTAGTCTTCTCCAATATGAGATGAGCCTGAAGGATGGCAAAGTGTTTCCACTATAAAATGAGCCTGTACTAAATCTTATAGTCGCCCATGATCACAGGATGAAAACGATCATGAGCTTAGAACAATTAAACACTATCGAGGATGTAAACCGCTTCCTCGATGGCACACAGGCTGTTGCTTTCGGTGTGGCTACCAGCAAATCAGCGCGTTACCGCTGGGCACAGAAGACACTCGTTAAACACGGTTACATGCTCTTAAGCAAAGCCGACAAGGGCATCATCACCCGCTACCTAATGAAGGTGACAGGGTATTCGCACGCGCAAATCAAGCGATTAATACACCAGTACGCCAAAACGGGAACCGTCACGGTAAAACCTGCCTGCGGGAATGGATTCAAGCGACGCTATACCGATGCGGATGTGCGATTACTCGCCAAGATGGACGAACTTCATGGACAGCCCAGTGGCGCGGTACTTAAAAAACTCTGTGAACGTGCCTGCCAACGTTTCGGTCAGATGATGTATCAGAGATTGGCCGTCATTTCAGTATCGCACCTGTATAACCTGCGCCGTTCAAAAACGTATCAGCGACAGCGTTGCACACTGACCAAGACACGCCCGAAATCAGCCGCTATCGGACAACGCGGCAAACCACAACCCAACAACCAGCCTGGCTATATTCGCATTGACTCTGTTCATCAGGGTGATCAGGATAAGCGCAAAGGTATTTACCATATTAATGCCGTTGATGAAGTCACACAAATTCAAGTGGTCGCTACCTTAGAACGTATTACCGAGGAGCATATGCTACCCGCCTTAAAAATGATGCTTAAGGCATTTCCCTTTAAAATACAGGGGTTTCATACTGATAATGGCAGTGAGTACATTAATTACAGCGTGGCTGAACTCTTAGAAAAGCTACGCATTAACTTCACCAAGTCACGTCCTCGACACAGTAATGATAATGGCTTGGTAGAAAGTAAAAATGGTTCAGTCATTCGCAAGCTGTATGGCTACAGCCATATTCCCCAGCACTATGCTGAACGCTTTAGAGAGCTGAATAGCGGTTCACTCTATCGTTATGTTAATTTTCATCGACCTTGTTATTTTCCCTCAACGATCACCGACAAAAAAGGCAAGCAGAAAAAAGTCTATATTTACAAAGATATGATGACACCTTACGAAAAATTCCGCTCTCTGCCTCGCGCCAGCCAATACCTAAAGTCTGGAGTTACCTTCAAAAAACTGGATGCATTTGCTCGTAAGATGACTGACAATGAAGCCGTTGAGCAACTTCACTCAGCACGAGACAACTTATTTAAACAACTCCATGAGCGACTAAAGGTAAGGGCTTAGAAGCCTATCCTTCAGGCTCATTCCGTTATTGGAAAATACTCTATTTGTAATGACTGTGAAACGGTGATTGGATTAACGAAAGAGCAAGAAAAAATATTAGAGAGCTTTTGTAAGAGGTGACGGGGTTATTCCTGCTCGGTTTATTACAGGAATACAAGTTCTTAGGCGGTTGGATATGAATAGGTCTGCAATGCAAAATATAAAGTGGGCTTGCTAGAATCTAAAGAAGGCGAGTTCATAGTTGCTGACTGTTACAACGACCTCACTTTTATGCCAATTTCTCTTTTGTGCAGACTATCAAAATATGCAAATAGATAAAGCAAGTATTGCAACTGCACAAAGTATTGAAAAGTCTAGAGACTTATCCGAATGCCCGGTCGCCTAACAAGAACATCTAGCGGACAAAAGTTGCGCCGCTTCACTCTACAATTTTAGCCGCTAATCGAACGCTGGAATGTTCGAAAAACACGTAGTGATCTAATTAAAAATGAGTTATACACAGCCCGCCTCAGGGCGTATGCTAGGTTACTAAATAGTTAAATTCGTTGCATCATCGCCGTTATTAAGCCTGCACCAATTAAAGCACTACCGCTAACTTTATTTATTGTTACTTGAGTGTGGATGTTATCCATTTTAGCTCTCATTACATGAGAAAATACAGCAAAAAAAACAACAGATAATAAGTCAACTATTAGGAATGTTACCATTAATATTAAAATTTGAGGTAAAGAATCTGAATCTGAATTTATAAATTGAGGAAGAAAGGCAACAAAAAAAATAAGATCTTTTGGATTTAAAGCGGTAATCAAACATGCAGAACCAAAAGTTTCTTTAAAGCTACTTGCACCACTTCCATCTCTAGCAATAACTTGTGGTTTTTGCCGCCATGTTCTAACCCCAAGATAGACTAAATAACCAGCTCCTAATGTTTTTAGCACCAAAAATAGAGTGGCAGATGCCGCTAAAATTGCCCCCAAACCTATAAGGGAAAGAGAGATAGAAATAAAGGCTCCGGACAAAACACCTGAAACCAGAGGTAAAACAGATTTCTTCCCATGAGTAATAGACCTGCTTATAACTAAAACCATTACTGGCCCAGGAATCAGAAATAAAACCGTAATTGATGTGATAAAAGCTAACCAGACTTCGATTGTCATATTTCTTACCTTTAAGGTTAATTTTCATCTTGTCAAGATGAAGTCTGACTCTTTTATGACGCAATGCCAACACAGCGGTCATCGACCATCAAATAAGGTCTTTTAGGCTTCATAAATATTACCTCTATTCCCATCATAGCCTTTCCCGCCGGGCAGACACAATTTATTGTAACTGGATCGAAACTAATCTGGCTAACAGGGATAATGTTTGGGGCTTGGTCCTTTTAGGTTTTGATGGCGTTTCTCATATTTTTCTTTTTGATCAGAAAGATGTAAATAGCTTTAAACTATATACTCTTTGGCCCTTCCCCTCTTTAATTGAGAGCCAGATTATAATAAATTTAAGCAATAGGTAATAGCTACCATTGATGCGGTCATTTTGTTTCGAGCCTGATGCCAAATGACACTACGTTCACCATCCATCACCTCACTTGACACCTCAAGCTCTCTCTGAGCTGGAAGATCATGCATAAAAATTGACTGCTCATTCTTAACCACCTCATTCATAAAAGCACTATCAATTTTCAACATCTTAAAATCATTAAGCCAATCACTTTTTGTAGGAGCCTCCCCCATTGAAGCCCATCTAGTAGTGTAAATGACATCTGCTGAATCTGTGATCTCTGACCTGCTATGAATTTGTGAGAAAGAGGAACCATTCGTCACCGAAATCTTCTTTAAGTTTGATATTTTATCTTCCGACAAACTAAAATCTAGAGGCGTTAATAAGGTGATGTGCATGCTCGGTATCTTTAAAACTGCCAGAGCAAGAGAATACATCGTATTGTTTGCAGTGCCCACATAAAGAATACTTTTATTGTTTAGCTCCCCAAAGCTTTCTTTTATGGTTATCAAGTCAGCAATAGCCTGCGTGGGATGTTCTGACGCACATAATGCATTAATCACTGGCATGTTGGTATTTTCAATTAAAGTACGCATGTCAGCTGTCTGCTCATTCGTTCTTATCACAAGAAGATCCAAGTACAACCCAAGAGCATGACCTGTGTCTTTCAATGACTCCCCTGAAGATAACTGCAATGCCCCATCTGGATAGGCAACAACATTCCCGCCGTAATTTAATACAGCTCTATGAAAAGCTGTTTGAGTACGCGTAGATAATTTTTTAAAAAAAAGTCCAATTAGCTTGCCATCAAGCTTTTTATCAAATTCGGTTGCATTATTAATGCACTCCCCTTCTTGTACTAAACGCTGTAATTGCTGAGTAGAAAGGTCGTTAATTGTGATAAGGTTGTTCATACGGTTTCCTCAATTATAAAGATATTATTTCACATGTAAGTCATCAAAAAAATGAACGATGTCATCCCTCATAATAGGGCAAAAAAGCAGAAGACATGTTTATTGCCTCTCCAGTTTCAAAGTTCATTAAAAATAGAACTATTTATTAAAAAACTCTATTCTAATGCTAGAGATAAAAACACAATCATATAAGTGTGCTTCGAAAGAATTAATTTCTAACATATTCCTTACATCGCCTCTACACAAGAAATATTTTTTTGGTATTGAGTCATGCATATGCTTAGAGAATTTTCTATTATTGACGTTGCCATCTTAAGTTCTTGGTCTGAAACATTCAAAGGAGGAAGAAGCTTAAGCACCTCGCTCCTTGGTCCGCAGAGTTCAACAATAAGCTTTCTACTAAAACATTCTTTTTGAACTAACGCGGCTGTTTCGGGGTTATTAAATTCAAGGCCAAGCATTAACCCCCGTCCCTTCACACTCAATCCATATTGTTCTGCAAGCTTTTGCAAAATATTTTTTAATAAAGATGCTTTTCGTCTTACTTCGATTTCAAATGAACTTTCTTCCCAAAATAACTCTAATGCTGCGGCAGCTGTTATAAAGGCGTGATTGTTTCCGCGAAACGTGCCATTGTGCTCTCCGGGAAGCCACAAGTCGTACTCTGGTTTAATAAGTACTAATGACATAGGTAAGCCGAAACCAGATATTGACTTAGCCAAACAAACTATATCGGGAACAATGTTAAGAGCTTCGAAAGAGAAAAAATCTCCACTACGTCCACAACCCGCCTGAATATCGTCAACAATAATTAGTATTCCAAACTTCTTTGCTATACGTTGCAGCTTTTGTGCCCAGATCGGAGAAGCTATGGAAAGTCCACCCTCTCCCTGTATCGTTTCGAAAATAATGGCCGCCGGCATATCAAATCCACTTGATGGGTCAGATAAAACCTTATCAAGCATATCTGCAGTATCGATTTTTTCGCCAAGGTACCCATCATAAGGGATCCTATTTACATTGGTTAAAAGAGAAGATGAATGCCCGCGATGATGAGAGCTTCCGGTAAGAGCTAAAGATCCTAGAGAGCAGCCATGAAAACCATTAGTAAATGCTATGACATTTGATCTATTAGTTACTTTTCGAGCAAGCTTGATTGCAGCTTCCACTGCATTACTACCTGTAGGTCCAGGAAATTGGATGCAGTATTTTAAATTTCTCGGTTGAAGGATGATTTCAGAAAACTTCTTAAGAAAGTTTTCTTTGGCAATGGAAAACAGATCCATAGACAACGTTACACCATCACTATTAATATATTCAATCAGCTTGGCTTTTAAATGTGGATGATTGTGTCCATAGTTTAATGACCCGCAACCACTGAGAAAATCTAGATATTCAACGCCATATTCATCGGACAAAATACTACCATTACTTTTTTTGAATACTATAGGGAATGTTCTACAATAACTTTTTACACCTGATTCCATGTGTCCATCCTTTTGTTTTTTTTATGAAAAAATACTATACTTTTTATCACTGCTGTCCCGTTAACTTAATATCGTCATACCGGGCTTGACCCGGTATCTAATCAGCGCCTGAAATCACTGGATTCCGGATAAGCAAAAAACGCTTTCCGGAATGACGAGATCTTGTTTTGATTCTCATGTCTCTTGCTTATCATGCTCGCCATGCCGGATTCGATCCGACACTGTGTTCCGTCGTTGGTATGACTTATCGCGAGTTCTCATGAAGTTAACGGGACAGCAGTGACTTTTTATATGTCTTTGTTTCTAGAATGCGCAATACTTAAGAAAACAAAGTGGCGCGAAAATCATTTTTTTGAAAATTTCAATGATCAATTGTATTTCCAAAAAATGAAAATATACATGTTTATTTTTTTAAAAACAATTATTATTTTTTTCCAAACCCCTACATAGAATTACGATGAAGAGTAAACCACTCTAAGATGGAGAAATATCACGTAATAATATGGATTTAAATTGGAGCGCATAAAATTTGACAGATGCTTTTTATAAAAACAATCATAATGTCACCTAATTCATCCAAGGCAAGCCCGACTTACTAGTATGCTTGAGAGCCTCCTGTATCAGGATAGGGTGTATGGCAGAGATCTTGACAGAGATGTGGCTAAAGCTTTTATCGGTGTGAGCATGATATAGAGAAGGTAATACGATATACGCAAGGTTCGGGTTTTTCTCTTGACCACATACAATGATTGGAATGTTCACCTTGGTCAAGAATTATGTGGTTTGTATAGCTTGAGTAAACCAGCATTTTCATATAGTAAATTTTTTACTCCTGAAGAGTTGAAAGCTGTCATCATTCCTGAAGCCAATCAACGGCATAAGGTTGGTGATGTTGCCGCTAATAATCTTTTAGGTTCGCTATATGATCGGTTAGAGTTATTGATCTGACGCAATAAAAAGATGTAGCAACATGGTGATTTTCTTTCGGTATTAGATGATTTATATTATATTTTTTATCAGTAACTTCATTTGATCTTTCGCATGTTTTTTGTGTGAAACCCTTGTTTTTTAATTTTCTAGGATCGGTTATATGCGTTTTAAGAGCAAAATTATAGTTATCATTACAGTGTTAATTACTACCGCTGCCTGTTATGGCGTGTATTCCTTCTTTGAGATGCTTAAAGCAGACGAAATAGCTGAAAGAGAACAAAGGTTAAATAACCGTGAAGCTGCGATTCATGTAGCTGAAAAAAATGTAGAAAATAAGCGAATCATTGAAGCCCAGCGTCTTGTTGAGCTTGAAGAAGAACGGCTAGCCCTCGAAGAGAAAAGACATAATAAAAAATATCTTTATGCCAAAAAATTTGCCGAAATTGATGAGTATAAGAAGGCACAAAAAGCAGCAAAAGAAAAACGGTATGCCGACCGAAGAATCGAAGATGCACGAGAATTAAAGAATCCTGAAGTTCTTGGCGGTAGACGAACGGATGAAATTCAACGGGCAACGTACTTATATATCCGTAATAACCCTAAAGACTTTATAGGTAATTATAAAACAG
>Ga0307488_10005314_pt1 | contig 10646 bp, 12 predicted proteins | sample SB02metaG_FD_202248 | JGI IMG/M metagenome (GOLD analysis project Ga0307488, IMG submission 202248) | Sea-ice brine microbial communities from Beaufort Sea near Barrow, Alaska, United States - SB 0.2 | ecosystem: Environmental > Aquatic > Marine > Coastal | place: USA: Alaska | collected...
CGAGCATAGTGCCTGTCCGTCACCTTGCGCAAAACCTCCAGTAGAGATAAACGCATTGTTCAAGATAGACGCCGCTTTGATCTGCTTAGTTTGAGCCATTGAACGAGCCAAGGCTTTAGTATAGCGAGATGCGAGACGATCATATAAGTTATCTTCAATAGCTTCTTCAGTAATTGAGAAAGCCAGTGCGATAGTGTCATGAGTGTAACGAGCAGTGTAAGTCTCTTGTGCTTCGTCAAAGCTAATAGTACCACCTTCGCTTTTAACTGGTGCAGTAGAGAAACCGCCAAGCATTACTTCTTCTTCAAAGGCTCTGTCCGAAGACTCCTCGTCAAAGATTTCAGAATGCTCGTTTTCGTAACGATCATATTCCAACCCAAATAAAGCATTAAGGCCGGGTTCTAGCTCTTTCGCTAATTGTGCGCGTGAAATAGCCATGTGTTAACCCTCCTTAAAGGCCCGTTGTCGTCGCAGTAGTCTGCGAGTCAAAACGGCTTGTGGGTGCATTGAAGTGGGCGCTAAGACGAACTAGTAATGGAATACCTGCGGAAGCGTAATCAGCATTAGCCGGATCATCTTGGATACCTACTATTCGTAGTGCCAAAGTGGCTGTAACAGCAATTGAACTAACACTTAGAGCACTATTACTAGCACCTGTATCGGTAGAACCAGTACGGGCAGAAGTGCCCAGAGTGGCGTTAGCGAAGACAGCGGCTTGACCCGTTGCTCGGTTAGTCAAAGTTGCATCACTTGCTACTTTGAAGATCTGGTTAGGGTTGTCAGCAACGAAAGCTTTAACAGGATAGTTAGTATCCACGCTTACAGAGCCTGACCCGGGCCAGTAGTTAATAAAGACCGGTTTTTTCTGTACCGAGTCTTGATATTCTACGCCCATAAGAACACCCAACGCTTGCGTAGTACCACCATTAGTGGCACCTGCTTGATCAATAACACCTGCCGCCAAAGGGACGACGATGCTGTATTGAAAAATAGCGTTAGTATTGTCGTTCGCGATTTCATACTGAGTTACACCAGTAGAATTGGACGCTGAACCAACAAGTCCTACAGGACGAAGACCATAGGCAGTATTTGAATTTGCCATAACAGTTTTCTCCTATTGTGACGAGCCCTCATTTACGTGGGCCGCCGAAAGTTACACGAGATTGACGATCCGGTTTGGAAATCGTCATTGATGAATGTGCGTTTTCTCGCATCATATCCTGATCCACTGCTTGCATTTGATCCGAACTTTTACCTGCAAAGTATGCGGTTCTTTCTGCTACAGTTTCAAGCGGGATACGGGCAAGAAGTAGTCCGCCTACTCCAAAAACACCTTCGTACTTACCTGATTCTACCGTTGGAGACTCAAAGTCCGGATACTCGTCCCTACGGACCAGTTCCCAACCTTCTCTCATTTTTGCACTGATGTTTTTACTATCATTAAAACCACGGGTTTCAGCCCGTATCCAACGATGTTTGTAACCATCAGGCGCAGGTGGTGCCTCTAACATTGACGGGGGAGCCCAAGGCTTACGCACCGCCTTTTTGCTCCGTTCTGTATTTGCGCGAGAAGTTCTTTTGATGGGCGCATCCAACTGTTCGTCTTGTTCACTCATTTTCTATCACTCCTTCACGTATTTCGCGTATTCTTCTAGCGGCACACCCAATTTTTTCGCAATTGCGACTTGGCTAGGGGTGAGTCTAACCTTTCTCCCACTACTGCGCCCAGAACTTGTCCTACTAGCAGAAGCAACCGCCTGAGCTGGTCGTTTGCCCTGTTTACCAAGTTTGTGCGGAAATTCTTTCGCAATCCGTCGGTCTAACTCAGTATAGTAGTCATTTCCCTGCGGGTCAAACCCTTCGTCTTCCACTAATTTCTTGTGGATTCCAAAAGCCGCATAAGTCATAACTTCATCTTGTCCAAACCAGTCATTCTTAACAGCCCATGTTTCAGCTTTTGGATCAGGTCTACGAGGGGCCTGAGCCTGTTGCGGCATAGGTTGCTGCAAGTTTGCCTGCTGTTGAGCCTCGGCCTGTTGCCGATAGCGGTCTTGCTGCATTTTAGCTTGACGGGCCCGGTCTTGTTCAATAGCCAAACCAGTAAGCCTTCGTTGGGCTTCAACTGCACCGGCGGTGTCACCAATCTCCATCGCACGGGTTAATTCTTTTTCAGCACTGTCCGCTTGCGTGGTAACTCGGCTGCTATACTCGGTTACGTAGCTATTGTCCAAGTTAGCCATACGGGCTTTAACCGTTTGGTTTTCCTGCTGAACTTGTTTAGCGTAGTTAACCGCTTCGCCTTCACGTCGCTCGGCTTCACGCATTTTCTTCGTTAAACGATCAATACGTTTTTGCGTAGCATTTTCAGCTTTGTCAAATTGATCATCTCTGTCGGAGGTCTGGTCATCAGACGTTTCGACAGCTTCAGCTTCAACCTCTACTTCTACGTCTACTTCTAGGTCTTCGTCACTCATACATCACCTTTAATAATGGAGAACATCTTCCGGATCTAAAATTTTGGCAAGGATTTCGTCATCGTTAAGAATACGAACCTCACCCCCATCAATTGCAAAACGAGAACCCGCATAGCGAGCAAACATTACCCAATCTTTTTCTTCACACCAAGCACCGGACGGGAACTTATCCGGATCTTTGTATGCAAGGGGTCCAACTTTAAGAACATAACCAACCTGTGTGGACACGGATTGCTCTTGAACTAGTTGATCTGGAAGATAAATACCACCTTCTGTTTGACCTTTACCCCGGTACGGTAGAATCAAAATTCTCCAACCAGTGGGCGCAGGCATTTTATCTAAAAGGCTTTTACCAATATTTTCAGGTCTTAGGACGGGCTTATCTACATAAGCGTCTTTAAGGTTGTCTGCACTGGCGTCCGCAACTGCTTCCTTTTTAGGCTGAGTATCTTGCTTCTCAGCTTCCATTTGGAAGGCGGCACTGGGTGCGGCAGACATGTCAATTTTTGACTTAGTCATATACTACGCTCCTGTTTATCTAGCAGGCTCTTGAGTTCCTGTTCTACGTGATTTAAGGAATCTAAATTCCCCATGAGCTCACGATATTGCTCCATTGATTTTACATTACCAAAGATCATAAGATCACAAATAGCCTGTCTTCTCTCTCTAATAACTTTAAATACCGCCGTAGCGGTAGAAATCTCATCCATTCTTATATGTCCCCATATTGTCTAAGAAAGTTGGATTTTATCCTATCATATCTTATACAAAAGAGGGAGGGTTTTATACCATTAGTTCAAAATGAGGGGCGTCTATAAAGGGTCTCCGGCCTTGCGAACGGCGCAAGTCTACGTAGCTGTTCATTGCGTCTTCCATAGTTCCTTCCCACTCTCCAATGTTGAGTACGGTCCAAGCCGCACCCCAACGAACCTTAACACCGGCAAACTTAGCGCCTTCCGCCATAGCGTCCGCAACTTCATCGTACAGGTTAAGTTCCCAAGACCCGCGAGGTCCGCAATAACACAATAAATCTACCGCTAAACCCTCCAAATGTTTAGACTTCATCGTCTTACTAGCCCCGGATTCTACCAAGCTCTTCTGCTCGGCTTCGGTGCGCAAACCACAAATGACGCCAAAGTCCTGCTTAGTAACATCAATGGCGTAGTTAACTACGGATATTAGCCGCTCGTCTACACCTTCCAACCTGTCTAAACTTCTTTGCGATAACTTAAACTTGCTCATTTTTCTCTTTGAACCCCTTTAACTTTTTCGGCAGTCCTCATCGCTCCAAGACCAAGCATCCCCATTAGCACTGTTGTAAGTAATGAGCTATCCACGGCAGGAACGGTAAACCATATGCCTATAATAGGCGACAAAATCGTAGAGTAGAGTAACGCAAATCCGCAAATCCAACCGATTGCTGGCCTCCATCCGGCTACGAAAAGATTCTTATGTGCCGCTTCAACCTTATTGACCTCTAGTTGACCCTTGGCAATCTCTAAAGCATGACGCTCGGCCATAGTGCTAATCTCATGCGCCAAGGCATTCTTTTGATCTTTGTCCTCGATAAACTTGTCAAGAAGCCCTGTAACGGGGCCTATTAGAGCCGACAGCATCTAGCCACCTCCCGCACGTTGAATTGAACCTATTCCCCTTAAAAAAGGATTCGCAAAAGGGTCTCGGTCGTCTACGGTGTACATAGTACGTCCATAAGTACGCGGGGCTGTCGGTGAAAACACGTTAGAATTTAACTCGGTTAAACCCGTAGCGCCATAAGTGCGACCGTTGCTAGAACTTGTCGGAAGGGCACCGTAAGTAGGTGATATTCGGTCGGGATTAGCAAACGGGTTGTACTTACCGCTGTCCGTGTGGCTAGGAAGATCTCCAAACTCTGGCGCGATTACCTCGTTTCCCGCTAGTCCTATGCCCGTGTTAGACCGTATGCCCATGCCAAAATCGCTGTTCATCGCAAGGTCTAACCTAGACTTTCTTTTTTCTAGCTGCTCGTCTAAATAGATAACATCTGCGGCGGCGGCCAACTCAGCATTCGGATACATCACACCGTCCAAGCCCAGCGTCTCCAACTCTTCGGTTACAATGGGGTCGGGGTCGACATAGGGGTTATCAAAAGGGTCGGGGTCGTCTACCATAATTGGTTCCGGGGGTGGAACAACCACTGGGTTTACGGGGTCAATTTCGGGAGCACCGACGGGGTTTGGGACAACCACTACCGGAGGAGGTGGCGGCACTGGAGGGTCGGCTACAAATACGGGGGGCGCAACGGGTTCAACAACGGGTGCTGGCTCTGGATCTACAAAAGGATCAACAGGGTCAACAGGGTCAACCGGGTCAACCACGACCGAGGGTGGTGGCTCCGGCCGAGGCGTAGAAATAGGGTCCGGGTTTTCAACCTCAATCGGCAAAATCGTGTTATTAGGTCGGGGAAGACCGAAACCCGAAATGGCCCCTATCCCCATATTTGTAAACCCATAAGCTGCTGTATTATACAACGCCAGCTTTTCGGAGTCGGTCATGTCGTATTGATCTATACCCGCTTTCATGTGCTCGGGCAGGGGATGAATATCTAGGGGATTAGGTGTACCCGCCGTACCATCTGCGTTAAAAAGATCATCAGTATCTCTTTCTGGATATAATTCAGTACTGGTCGTACCAGTAGCCGCTCCGGCAACTTGTCGCGGATCAACCATAGAAAGTGAATCGGGATTTTCCGGCGCTAAACTAGCAATACCCGTGTCAAAAGTAGCAGGTACGCCGTTTGCACCATACCCCAACACTGTGCCGTCGGGCCCGTATTGGAATTGTGAGGGATCAAAACCAAACATATTCATCTCTTAGTACTCCAGTTACCTAAAAAAGCAGCTTCTACTTACAGCCTATGTAGCTTCCGCCTCTTTTAGCAGCGCCCATTCCACGAGCCGTAGCCGGACCCATGCTTTTAGGTACTATAACCGGAGCCGTTTTACCGTAAGGTATACGGCCCTGACCCTTAATCTCTGCATATTCTACCGCTTTAGGTGCTTTTGTTGGATTCATAGCCATTCTACTGTCCTCTTTGTTTAATAAATTCACGTTCTCTCGCCGCATCTATCCGGGCTTGAGTCTGTCGTTCTTGTGCATCAATGCGTTCACCAAACTGTGCTTTACGCATATTAAGCGACTCTTGATCAAGTGCAAGCTTGCTCTGGTCAAGCTGTGTATCAGCTTGTTCAGATTGCGCTTTAATATCCAATTCCTTCTCTTTCAAAGCCAGTAATGGGTCCGGTGCCGCCTCACCCGCTCCGGAAAGCTGAGTAGAAAGATCCTTAACCATCTGCATACCCTGAGCCACAAACTTCGCGGTCATCGCTTCAATCTCAAGCATCTCTTCAGGACTGGCCGGTTGCCCGTCTCGAACTTCTAACTGCTGCATGTACGCAACCGCCGCCTGCTCTCTAGCCGCAACCTTTACATGCTGCATGATATGCTTCTGTAATGAAATAGCGACCGGAGGCAAACTTGCAACCATCGGCGTCCCACCAAAGATAAGGTGCGCCATAATGTGCGACTGATGATCTTGACCCTCAAAAGCATCCAAGTCCATCATGTCCAGCGCATTAATGTTCTCTTGGGCCGGGTCCGTGGGCACCGGGTCAGAATCAGGTAGCGACTTCATTAAACGATCTACGTCCGTCACGCCCAACGCTTCATACATATCACGATAAACTTCGTGCATGTTATGCAACTCAGGAGCAGCACCCGCAAGCTCTAACTTAGTTTGAGCCAACGTAATACGCTGGGCCTGACTAAAGACGTTAGGATTACTAACCGGAACAATATCAATACGGTCATCAAAGTCCGCCGCCATCACCTGCGAGTCTTCGCCCGCAACAGCATAAGGGTAAATCTGTGGCAAGCTCTCACCCATCACACGACCCAGAATCTTAAACTCTAACCGCATGGCGTAATGCAATCTCTTGTGAACAGCACTCATGACCCGTGAGCCCTGCTCCAACATGGCTATAGTAGTACCTACCGCCGCGTTTTGATTACCGTCACCTACCTTCAAATCCGTAATAGTCGCAAACCGCTGTCCAGCGTCCACAACAAAACCTAATAACTGAAACAACGTCTGATCCGGTCCCTTGAACGGAAGCGGCATCAAGCTATCACGGATCGCGCCTCCCGGTGCATCTACATCACGGAATTCACCGGGCTGTAGCGGCGTGTCGTCATCTCTAATTCTCATCCCGCGAGCTTTAAATCCAGCAGGCAGGTTAGATAGCGTTCCCGCATCAATAAGCTGTCTAAGCGCCGAGGTCGCTGTGCGAGAAAGTCCACCAATCGTGTGGATCAAGCCCAGTCCGTAAAAACCAAACCCGGGCAAAAACTTATAGTGGACAAAATATTGAATCTTGCGCTTCTTCTCGTCATCTTCGTTATAGTTACGACGGATAGCAAGAATCTGACCGTTGTCCTTAGAAATGGTTACAACATATGGAATCTTAATTCCAGTAGGCTCACCGTCTTCATCAAGGTCTTCATAACCCTCAAGGTCTAAATCAACGTGGCACTCAAGCAAGGTGCAGTCATAATCAATCTGTGAAGGCTCAAAACCATCAATTAAGTCAATCTCATCGGATATAGAGTCCATGCTGGACTGCGCCGGGATTACATCAATATCCAGATAAAAACCTGAAACCTGCTGCTTGCGTAAATCATTGAGCGACGTGCGCAATACCTGAGTAATGTTAGGGCACGTTTCTAAGTCAGAGGTTTCGTAAGGTACGACAAGATTCTCAGCCGGGACAAACTTACTTACCGCACGGCCCATGTTCTCATCATAATAAACTTTTTTAAACGTACTACCGGCCAAGGGCAAATAAAACAACATCTGGTCCATGTCCGGCGTGTATTCTTCCATGACGTTAGTAATGTAATAATTCATGAACTGCTTAACGCGCTGGGATTGATTCATCTTCTGACGCGTTTCTTTACCCATAACGACCGTGCGTACCGGACCACTAGGGGGTAAAAGCTCATTAAAAGCTTGCGCTTGGAACTGTGTGGCGGCTTCACCCAACAAGGGGTGGGTTACGCCAGAGGCTCCGCGAAAAGGCTCAGTACGCTCTTGGTAAGAAAACCCGAGCAACTCTAAACCGTTAGCATAAGTCTCTTCCCACTCTTGGCGACTAGCCTTATTTGAATCAAATTCGCCTAACAGATCACCGGCTATACGACCTAGTTCCCGATCAGGCATCTCTTCGGCGAGGTTCATGTAAAAGTCCCCGCCCGCACCGCGCTCGTCCTGCGGATCAAAATCAACCATAACGCTGCCGTCATCGTCCAGAGTCATTTCGACATCGCCGTCCATAGACAAATCCAGACCAATCATTTCTATGACATTGTTTTCTGAATCCGGTAGCTCTAGCTCAATCTCGGCTCTTATATCTTCTTCCAGTAACTGAGATGGAACATTGCGATCCATCAAACTGCCTACCGGCTTGTTATCTTCGGCCATTTTTTATTCCTCTGGAGAACGATCCAATATGATGTTTAGTTGTGACAATGTTTCCGGGGGTAATTTTGATACGTCTTCTTCAGAAGATATAGGTGCGCCCGCTTTTCTAAGCAATGAGGCCATAGCCGCATTTTCACGAACCAGTGCTTTCTGTTCTTTTTTAGACTTAGGTGCATCCATAGCAGGACTTGAAGATGTGCTGCCTATAATGGTTTCAATAAGCGACCCTAGCCCTTCTTCGTCAGCTATTGACTCCGAGTCAGGGTCGATAAGCGCTAACTCGTGCCCGGGCTCGTTCATATCAATACTATCTTCGTCAAAAGGTATCATCTCTACATCAGAAGCAACGGGCGGAGTGGCGTCAGAAATAGACATTATACCAGCAGCAATTTGTTCCTGCGGCGCTTCCATTGGTTCCATTGGCGACGCTTCCCGCATGGGCGACACGGGCGACACGGGCGACATCTCCCGCATGGGCGACATCTCCCGCATGGGCGACATCTCCTGCATGGGCGACATATCCGGCATATCCGGCATATCCGGCATGGGCGACGCAAGCGGCGGTTGGCGAGACGGAAAATCATAGTAGCGCTGTAGCGAAGGAGCCTGCATCTGACCCCTCATCCCAGTCATCATACCAAACGGCATCATCTCGTCTTCGGGCTCTTCCTCCACGGTACCCCTCGGGTTACCCATCGCACCAAAGGGCAGAGGTGGTTTTGACGGCAGGGGTGGTTTTGACGGCATGGGCATCGGGGCCCGCTGTGCATACGATCCTGCGAAACTAGGTTTGTTCAAATCCATAATTTTTCCGTAGCTTTATAGCATTGCGAAATAAATGTCAATAATACACCTTTATCGTAGCAAAGTTTATCACTTATTTCCCGTGTCCACGACTGTTTCAGCTAATTGCTCTGAGGCCAGCTTTTGTTCAGCAAGACGGCCTTTAAGCCCCTGCTCGATGAGCCTGTCCGGGCGATCTCCCGTATAACCCGGTGTTTTTGAGTCTCTAAGGTCAAGGAACCGCTTCATTAGCTCTTCTTCGGTGATTTGTGGAATATTGCGTTGATATTCAACAATGTCTGGTAGGTTCTCGGCATAATCCAGATTGATTAATGTCCTTGGCTCGGCGGTGCGCAGGCGTTCATTAAATGGAAGGTTTTCGGGATTAGATGTAGAATTCCTCATAAAATAATCGGTGTCGTAGCCGTAATCAGGATCGCTAACAAATTCCCCCAATCCTATAGCATTTTTAAGAGAAGGCTCTGTGAGTAGCTCCGATCGACGCTTACCAAAAATGCTGTCGGTTACACGCATTTTATAAAGGTCGTCTAAAAGCTCTACCTTAGTAGGCGTGTCTTCTAAACCAAAAAAGTCTGCTATACCACCCATAATGGTATCTTGCGTATCTTCATTTCGAGGCCCGCGCTTGCCTTGAGCAAACTCTTCAAAAACCATTTGAGAGGGTATCGACTTGTTAGCGTCCAGACCACCACTTTTATAAGGGCGCTCTGTAACATCCAACAAAACGTTTTTTTCTAACCCCGAAGGTAGCTCGGCGTCCTCGCCCCGAGTTAATTTTGCATACGCAAGCTGAGTGGGGATACTAATCTTGTCTGTCTCAGGGTCTTTTAACAAATCCCCACGATATCTTGAAGCGTAGGTAATTAACGCTTTTTTATACTCTAAAGGCGTTTGAGCGTTTATGATTTCCATTGTGTAGATGGGCTTTTCTTCTCTTATCCCAGAGCGGTGGTAAAACTCGTGAGCCATTGTTTGAGGGTCCATGCCCCCCGGCCCTATTGTAAATATCTGATCCCCTTCGGTAAACATCTCGGGATTGCTGGAAATATCGGGCGTAGGGCTATCACCAAAAGCCTTCTCGTATTCGGCCATGCTTTGGTAGATGGCCGCCATCTGCTGCTCGGCGGGGAAAAAATCAGGAAGACTACGGCCTCCTCCTCTTACCTCCACAAAACTCCTGTCTCCAACTACTTCAGGTAAATACATCCCGTGGATACGGGAACGTTTGTCGCCCGTATCCAGAGAAGTAACCCTTTCCATATCAATAGGAAGAGAATAACCAGACCGCTTTGCAATTTCCACCTCGGTTTCCATATCACCCTGCGCCATACCCATATAAACATTGGTGGGGTCCAAGTCCTGTTCATAGGCAACGTCTAAGGCCGACTCATACGTTCGACCGCCAACTCTATCTGGATAATTTTCCGCCATGTATTGCGCAAACCGGTCCCGGCTTTCAGTGTTGTTTAAATCACCTTCCGGCGATTTGGCGTAAATCACCATTTCCTCTTGGCCCAGAGGTATAGATTCTGCGCTAGTCACTTCTTCGTTAGCCATAAACGGGACCCTAAATTATTGTTTAATAATATGCAGTCATCCTAACAGCTTTTTCCTCGTCATCCCAATCATCCGTTGGCAACCTAACAAAATTCCCCTGCCTATAACGCATCAACGCCTGTGTCATGCTATCAACCAAATCGTCATTCTCACCGTTGGGAAATGCCGCGACCTCCTCTATTAACTCGTCTGCAAATACCGTGTCGGGGGCCCAAACCATCCCGGCCTCAAATAATGGCGATACCGAATGCACCCGCGTAACCTTATCATTACCCCTAGAAGGCGTAAAATTC
>Ga0307488_10005315_pt1 | contig 10645 bp, 17 predicted proteins | sample SB02metaG_FD_202248 | JGI IMG/M metagenome (GOLD analysis project Ga0307488, IMG submission 202248) | Sea-ice brine microbial communities from Beaufort Sea near Barrow, Alaska, United States - SB 0.2 | ecosystem: Environmental > Aquatic > Marine > Coastal | place: USA: Alaska | collected...
GACGAGGTAGGCCCGAGTCAATGATGCTGTACCATCTTTTGGTGTATTACGGTGTCATCCTGTGACATGGCAAGCATGCCTTACTCGTGTGTGTGTGTGTGCGTGCGTGTGTGTGTATTCAAAATCCGACTAGGTCAAAGGACCAACCAAGCCACTTTATACGTGTCTCTCGGTCGAGGCGCGCGCAGTCGCGGCGGCGGCGCGAGCGGAAGCGTCGGCGGAGCGTGCGGGGCGGGCGGAGGACGCCTGGGTGGCGCAGCAGCGCATCACGGAGCTGCGGCAGCACGCGGAGGGCGCCACCGCCTCCGGGCAGGGCGGTGCAGGTTGACCCCAGATTGAACCTGGGCCGACCGCACTTGGTTTCAGCGCTTAATGCTAACATATGATGAACCACTTTCAAGTTTTGCTTTCAATTCCCACTTGCGCCGCTATATCCGGGCACGCCGCCGCTGCCGCCGCCGCTGAAGAGCTCGCGGGTGTACGGGAGGAACTGACGCGGGCGCGGGAAGCGGAGGCAGGGCTTGGCAGATTAGTACTGACGGTTTGTCCATAGTGCACCAGTACTCAACTGTCGCTGCCACCCTCCTTGCAGCCTGTGCCCTTACATATGCATGGCACCTCATCCATCGATCTTTGTTAAGCGACGTGACAACACGCTCTATCGGGCCCTAGCAGATGGACACAGCGCGGCGGCAAGCTTCCACCTCGGAAGCGAAGGCGTCCGTCGCAAGTGACCGCGCGCTAGCCGCTGAGACGCGTGCAGAGGCGGCGGAGGCATCAGAGCGGCGGCTGATGGCGCTACAGCGTAAGGCGGCGGCAGCAGCGGGTCGTAGGGAGGACGCTGAGGCGGAGGCGACCACTGCCACCGCTGCTGCCGCTGCCGCGGCCAGGTCCGTGCGTGACTCGGCGGCAGCGGCGGGTCACGGGTATGATCGTCGGAAGGTGGCGTCGGAGGAAGCGGAGGTGCCGCCGGCGCTAGCAGCGGCGCGCGTTGAGGCGCGGCGAGACGCGGCGGCGGCGGTAGGGACGAGGAACAGTATCGCCATCAAACGGGATCGACACGGGTTTGCAACCTTCGTTTGTTTACTTATATAACATGCCATGGTGTGGTGAGCGATGTCTGCCTCCTATGATGTGGTGAGCAATGTCTGCCTCCTATGACGTTGTGAGCAATGTCTGCCTCCTATGTTGTGGTGAGCGATGTCTGCCCGGCCCTGTAAGGCGGTGGAGCAAGAGCGCGCGGGGGCGGCGAAGGCGGTAAGGCCTGGCAGATGTTGCTTGCCACGTCATCGGGTGCCATTTAAATCAATGAGCAAGGGAACAACGTGTGTGTGATGACGTGGCGAGCAACATTTGCTAGGCCCTGGAAAGCGGCGGCGCTGGCGAAGTCGATGCGGCGGAAGGCGGTAGACGCAGATGCAGCGGCGGCGGCGGTGGCGGCGGCTGTGGCGTTACCGCACCTGAAAGCGATGCACCTCGCCAGCCGCGCCTTCGTGTGCGTAGCATTCGCAACTTCCTCCACCAATGCTGCCTCCTCTGCCGCGGATGAGGACCGTGCGGAGCCAGCTGCTCCTTCAACCACCGCCGCCGTCCCCTTGTTATCTGCGGCGGCGGCGGCGGCACTTGTGGCCGGCCTCGCCGCCGCCGGTTATGTGACTGCACGGCGCCCTGATGGCGTGGAGGCCGCCCCCGCCCGCTCCCGCGCCGCCGCCGCAATCATTATTATTGCGTCCGCCGCCGCTCGCGACGACCCCGGCGTCGCCGCGGAGGTTGCCGCCGCCGCCGCCGCGGGACGCCGCGTCATCGTTCTCGCCGACGAACGAAGTGTCTCTGGCGACGCATCGCCGTGGAAATTGCTGCCAGAGGAGGCTTGCGCGCTGGAGCCTGCCCCCGTGGTGGTGACGCACCCGCCGGGCAACCCTGCAGGGGCGGTCGAAGCGCTGGCCCGGTACCTCGGGGCGCCAGATGACCTGCTCGCCATGCTCCCAGCCTCAGCCCTGGCAGCCGTCGCCGCCGCTGCTGCCTCCTCCGGCGGACTTGAAAGGGGAGTTGGTGACCTGGTGGGTCTCGCTGGGGTGACGTCGTTGCGATTAGACATGTCATCGGCACTCCCTGGTATCGCGGCTGCGCTGGCCTCGGTGCTGACGAGTCCCACGGCGACCCTCAAGGCCCTGCAGCTTCCTGGGTGCCACCCCAATGTGGCGGCGGAGGTGTCGGCCGCGGCGCTGCGGTGCGGCACTCTTATGACGTTATCCTTCGGAGGATGTGTGTTGCCCGTCGGGGCCATCCGCCGGGCCGTCAGCGGCGGTGGGGGGCTCACGGAACTGGACCTCACCGCGGGGGTTACTTGTGGAAACGGTGGCGGCGGGGGGGGGGTAGGCAGCAGTAGCAACGCAGGCGGTGGTCCTGAGGCAGTCTGGGATGGTGTTGGGGGGGATGATGGTGATAGCAAGGGGGGCGGGAGCGGTGGGCGGGCGGCGGGAGTATTGTCAACATCGGATGGCGGTATCGGCGTCATCGAGCTGGCGGCGGTGGCGGGCATGCTGGGCGGGCGGATGACTTTCGTGCGCGGCAGCGGGGGTGTGGTCGGGGCCGGGGCCGGGGCCGGGAGCAGTGGGGTCGGTCGGTCGGTGGTGTCGTTGACGTTGCTACCGTGGTAGGGCCTTGCAGGTGCAAGCAATGAAACCCGTGTTGAAAACGCCTGGAACTAAGCTCTGGAAACTAGAATATCGTAATCTGCTTTCAACGTTTGCTTTCATCTCAACTGGCGTCGCTACACCGGGGCTGGCCGCCGCAGCGGTGCAGCGGGTGGTTGAGGCGGTAGGGTGCTCCGCGCTGCCGCGCATCAATGGCGCGCCCGCCACCGTGTCAGCCACCGCTACATCCGTCGATCTCACTGAATCAGCCTGTGGTGTCCCGGGGATACTTGCGCTCACAGGGGCACTGAGTGCCATCCCCAATCTGGGCGCGCTACCCAACCTTCGACATCTGGCGTTGGGAGGCACCGCACTGGGTGCTGAGGTAGAGCCAAGCAGGCATTGCTCGCCACGTCATGGGACGCCGTTCAAACCAAGAAACGAGGATTCATAATGCGTGTGATGACGTGGCGGGCAATATGTGCTTGTCCCTCCGCGATTCGATTAAAGCGCTTGACTCAATATTGAGTAGATGCGCTTTGTCCCTACGCTGAGGGGGGCGAGATGCTCGCTGAAGCGTTGTCGGCTGCGGCGTGCATGGGATTAGAGCGTCTACTGCTGCCTGGCGCCGCGCTGGGCCCCGTCGGCGTAGCGGAGGTCTGTGCCGCAGTCCCGCCCAACCTCACCCTGCTTGACTTAGGCTCGAATAACTGCGGCGACAAGGGCGCTAAAGCGGCCGGAGAGGCGCTGCGACGCTGCCCTGGTTTGAGGCGACTGGGCTTAGCGTCCAACGACATCGGCGCCGAGGGGGCGCGCCTGCTAGCCCCCTCAATCAGAGACCACGCCGCGTTGGAGGAGCTGCATTTGCAGGGTAACCGGGCAGGGCTCGGTGGATTATGCGGCTATGCGTGCCACGTTATCGGCACGCATGTTGGACCCTCCTTCCATGAGTTGAATGGCATCCTATGCCATGGACAAGAACATTTCGCCCGCCACGTCATCGGCTCAACCCTCGTTTCTTGAGCTATGATAAATGACATCTCGTGACGTGGCAATTGGCAAGTATCCACCTGGCCCTACACGCGGGTGGGTGACCGCGGTGCCGCCGCTCTGGCCACCGCGCTGCGAGCCACCAAGGCGCCCTTCAGGTCACTGCAGCTGTCGGAGAACGTCAACGTGGCGGGCGCGGGGGCCAAGGCAGGGGGGCTATTGAGAACAAGCACTCGACCGACGTTAAATCAACGAGAAATCAAAATCGGACCGCTTGCGATGGCGTGGGGTAATGCTCATACGATGACCTCTTGGTCGGTCGGCCATCACAAACCGAGTTTGCGCGTCTGTGTGAGCCGTCACCCTGAAGTCTTTGGCAAGTCATGGTCCAACCTCGGTTCGAGTGCTTGTTCTCAATAACCCTACTGCAAGGCACTGGCGGGCGCGGTGTCCGGATCCCCCACGCTGACGGAGCTGAATCTTGCGCGGGCTCTGATCAGCGCCGAGGGTGCCAAGGCGCTGGGGGTGGGCCTGGCGGAGACCAGGGCGCTGCGGGTGCTGGAGCTGTCTTGGTGCAAGCTGCGGGCAGAGGCAGGATCGGATTAACTTGACTGATATTGTACCATTGACCAAACCGGCTTGCAAGCCAATATGGTCGTCTGACCAATAAAATGAATCGGCTTACACGTCAATATGGTCATATGACCAAACGTATGATACCGGCTTACACACCATTATGGCCAGTATGATACCAGCTTACACACCAATGTGGTCAGCATGATTCCGGCTTCCACACCATTGTGGTCAGTATGGTACCGCCTTCCACGCCCATAGGTCATCTGACCAAACATATGATCTCTGACCAAACGTATGATGTGTTGTCAACCCTAAGCGGAGGGCGCGCGGCACATTGCGGAGGGCCTAAAGCGCAACACCACGCTCATCCGGCTCGGCGTGTCGCGCAACTCGCTCGGCGACAAGGGGGTGTTCGAGCTCGTGTCTGGTAGGGCACGGCAGAAATTGCCCGCCTAGTCATCCGACGCATTCTGAACCCTCATTCCTTTCTATAAACTCAGTGTCGGATCTGGTATCGAGGTTATGGTGTCGAATCACGTTCGATCAATATCAATCAGTACTGTCCATTACGAGAATCCCACCGATCGTCTCGCCGACAGTCCGACCAGTTCCCAATCCTTGGGTAAATAGACCCTCGATTTCGAGGAGATCAGCGTTCCGCGGAATGTCGACACCAAGTTTAGATGACATCCTGTGACGTGGGGAGCAATGTCTGCCGGGCCCTAGTCTCTGGCGGTTTGGAGGTTTCGAAGACGCTGCGGGAGCTGGACTTGAGACACAACGCCATCGGACCCGAGGGGGCGAAGCGGCTCATCGCGATGCTTGAGAAAAAGAACTTCGTGTTGGCGGTAGGCCCCAGCGGACATTGCCCGCCACGTCGTCCATTGCAATGGTATTTTCCAGCATAAGCTGGTCGATGTCTAAACGTCTCAGTGGGCGCGAAGGATATCTCCTGTGATCGTAACCACAGATTTCGCGTGAGTTGGACGCAGTTTGAACCCTTGTGTGTGGAGTAGAATGGCATCCTATGATGTGGCGAGCAATATCTGGCAGGCCCTGGTCGGCGGTGATTGAGTTTGCGGGCAACAAGCTGGAGCCGGCGGAGGAGACGGCGCTGGTGGCGCTGGCGGCGAGCGCACGGGGGAGGTCGAACCTGACAGACACTGCCCACCACGTCATCCAATGCATTGTGAGCCCACGCTTCTTGGATTAAATGACATTATGTGAAGTGACGAGCATTATCTGCCAGGTCCCACGCGGAGGAGGTCAGCGCCGCGGAATGGGGCGCCGCTCACTGCGGCTTCCTCAGTGGACGCGAATACCTTTGCGCCCATGGATGAGGGTGTGGGGGCGCCGGCGGAGCAAGTTGCGCGGTACAGTATCAACAAACAGTCTGACGCGGCGCCGCTCACCGCGGCTTCCTCAGCGGACGTGGAGAACGTTGTGCCCTTGGATGACAAGGAGGGCGGGGAGTTTGCCGCACGACCGGAGGGTGTGTCTAGGGGTGGGGCTGTGGGGGAGGCAGCGGGGGAGGGCACCAGGTATACTGTGCTCACACAGTCTGACGGGTGGACCGTGGAGGATGACGGCGTGGGCCGGAGGGTGGAGGACATAGATGAGTCCCCCTCCGCCGGGGAGTTGTTTGACACCTTTGTGCCGCCGTGACCCTGGTACACTAAAGGTGATTGTATTTATAGACGTCAAGAGATGGAGATGATTTGTAACTTTCGTTATCGTTATCGTTATCGCTCTCGCTCTCGACGTATCTCGCAATAAGATAAAATAAGCTTTGTGGGACACACCTTCGCCGCCGCGTATTAGATGGTCTCCGCACATCCGCATTGTTCAGCGGCGCGACGGTTTCACCCCGAGGGGTGTATCGACACCGCTGTTTATATACATGAAGGCAGTACGGCTTTACAGCTGGTATTACACATAGAGGACGCCTGTCAAGCGCGTGGAACTGGAATCGAACCTGCAGCAGTGAGTCAACAGGACGGCCCGTGACGCACTGGTTTCACCATCCCACGGACAGTCGTTCTGGTGGGCGATCGGCCAGCGCCGTTCATCGAGCCCCAAAGACTGACGTGGTGAGCTTGCGCCAACCCCTCCGCCGACGTTCACATGTTTCAAGCATTAAAGCAAATGACTATGCTGCGCTGCGCACCCTCATACACCTCTCACATACCCCTCATACACCCCTCTGCACCCCACATACAACCCGCATACACGCCTCATATGCCCCTCATACTTACACCCCCCATACATCCCTTCACACTCCTCATACACCTTTCATGTCCACTTATACATCCCTCAAACGAATTTGGCTTTCACGCGTTCTCGGTGAGCGCGGTGAGTTGGCGCAGTGCCACGGCCATCGCTGGGTGGCCGTCGTCCAGCCCGTGCACGGCGGTGATGCGCATTTCTGGAACATCCACCCACTCCTCCTCCTCCTCCTCGCCGTTTCCGCCGCCGGATTCGAACTGTGGTTTCAGCGTTGCATCCTCGTTGTAGCGGCGCAAGTTGAATTCGAAAGCAAGACTTGAAAGCAGTTTATCATATTTCAGGTTCAAGCGCTGAGTTCCAGGCGCTTTCAATTGTTTAGGCTCAACTTGCATCGCCCTACCTCGTGGCTCCGCCATTTGTTGTTGGGCAACTGGGTGGGCGCGAATACGTCCGAGCTGTAGCGGCACAAGATGAATTTGAAAGCAATAGCGTCAAGCGCGGATGTTAATGGCGGTCAACCCGGGGTCTCGATTGGGTCAAACTGGGGTCAGCCTGCACAACCGCCCTACCGAGCTCGTCTCACTGTTGCACATGAAACAGTGCTCCTCACCCTCCTCGTAATTGTCGTTGGCCCCGATCCCCATTATGCCGTCGTTGTCTCGGTACAGGAACATCTCGCCGCCCTCAAGCGACCACGCATCAGCCGCCCACACCGGCGTGTCGTTGACCACGCTGTAACGGCGCAATTTGAATTAAAAAGCAATTGTTTCATCATATTGAAGCTTCAAGCGCAAGCGCTGAATCCATAGGCGCTTTCATCACGGGTTTCAATGCTGTCAACGTGCACCACTCTACCACGCGGTCGGTGATAACGTACCGCGCGTCTTGGAAGTCATCGTTGAGCCACGGAGTGGTGCTGTCCACGTCCACAATGAGCTCCCGCGCCAGTGCAATCGCCCGCAGCAGCGCAACTCGGGTGCCGGCGACACACGCGCGCCGCAGCAGCGCAACCCCAGGTGTAGCGGCGCAAGTTGAAATTGAAAGGCAAAGTTTGAAGGCGGTTCATCATTTTATAGTTTCAAGCGCTCACGTCCAGGCGCTTTCAACGTGGGTTTGATGGGGTCAACCTGCACCGCCCTACCCAGTGTTCTCTCTGAGCGCGGCGAGCTGGCGGAGCGCCGCGGCCATCGCCGGGTGGCCGTCGTCCAGCCCGTGCACGACGTCGACGCGCAGATTGGGAACATTATCCCAACAGTCCACGCCGCTTCTGGGTCACATCGCATCCCGAAACTGCGGTCGTCCCAGTGTCGCATCGCTGAGACCCGCCCAAGAGCGCGAACCCAGCTGGGTGGGTGTGGTGATATTTTCCGCGAACGCCAGGGTGTTCCACATCCAACCGCGTGGTACTCCCGCCACGCAGTCTTCATTCTCGCTGATCCACCAGTGTCCGTCTCCACGGTATATGACAGTATTGCCGTTCTCAGCCGCCCATACCGGCAGGTTGTTGACCACACGGTTGGTGATGACGTACCGCGCATTTTGGAACTGGGCAGTGAGCCTCGGAGGAGCGGTGCTCCCCATCTCCACAACGAGCTCCCGCGCCTGTGCCACCGCGGTCCAGGGGCTTACACACGTTCCCATTTTAGCTCAACTTGAGCATTTCCTTCCACCTTATAACTCAACTTGACTCATGACGGTGTCCTGGAGTTGCTCAAGTTGAGCTGTAACGTGAACGAGTGTAAGCCCCTGCCGCTGTCCGCAGCGCCGCCCGCATGACGCCCGGGTTGCCCGCGCCCGCGACGCACGCGCGTTTCAGGAGCGCCACCCCGATCTGCTCCTGCGCGTAGTAGGGCACCTTGGTCTAGGGCCTGGCTGACGTTGCTCTCCACGTCACAGGGTACCACTCACCTCAAGAGACGAGGGTTCGAAGTGCGTTGGACAACGAGGTGAGCAATCCGCCAGGCCCTACCACGGGCATCATGCGGTCGAGCAGGCCGTAGAACTGCACCTCCACTGTCAGCTCAGCGCGCTGGGCCTCCGTCAGGTCTGGGCTCAGCGAGAAGCTCACCGGGTCGCGGAGGTAGTTGAGGATGTGGCGGAAGTGGGTGCCGTCGAGCAAGGCCTTTACACGTGAGTCGCGTTTCAGCTCAACTTGAGCAACTTTGAGGCATCCATGTGGGGTTGAGGGGTATTGAGGTACATGCTTCAAGTGAAGTGGATTGAGGGACTCACACAGCAAGGCGGCTCAAGTGACGCTGGAAGGAAAAGTATCGTAGAGAGGAGGTGGCCATGCCGTCGCGGTCGATGCAATACGCGCCGTCATCGTTGGTCCGCGCTTCGTAGCGGCCGGAGAACAAGGATGCGAGGAAGGTGTTGGGCACCCAGGTGAGGGTCTGCAGCGAGGTTTCAAACCGATGCCCCCCCACGTTGAGAACTATCCAGTCGTTCCCCGCGAAGGTGTGCGTCGTCTCCATGGCGGCCTTCTGCGCGTCGAGCGCCGCGCGTTCCGCCCGAGCTTTCAGCCTAGCGCCGCGCGTTTCGTCCGCCGGAGCCAGTGCGTCAGATCTCCGCGGCCTCTCGGCCTGGTATCCTCCAATCCTTCACCCATCTTCCGCCGCCCCTTCCGCGCCCGCGCGAAACGTTTCCGTCGCGTAAAAACAGCCCGGCCCTGCCCGAGCTCGACCGCCTTCAATGAAGCTCCGTTTACAGCCCTCGCTCCTGCGCTTTGAGCGTGCCCCGAGGCGGGCGGTTCGCGCGAACGCCTACTGAACACCTGCGCATCTGAGCATCGCAGTCACAGCTGGCAGGCTGACATAGAAGTAAAATTGGACAGCGACAGCGACAGTTGTGTGTGGAGAGGCAAGATGTGAGGTGGCGGGGGCAGGCGGCGCGTGGCCGCGGCGGCGCGAATTGCGAACTACAGACTGATCGTATATAGCACAGCATCTTGAGCTCTAGCTATCACACCACACGTCCTCCGGGCTGCCAGTGCACGCGCACATATGTGCGTGTGTACTACAGTGTTGTCGGCGAGAATATCGTGTAGATGGAGTGAGGGGTGGGAGAAGAAGAGGAGAGATTGTTCACAAAGGACAGCAAAGCAGCTGGGGACAGCACGGTCAACCCGTCAGCCACAAACTAACTAAGGTGGCATCAGGGTTGAGGAGTGGGAGTGTGTCATCATTTCCATTGATGTTTGTCGCTTCGTTTGGTACTGTACCGACACCATCCGTCGAGCACAAATATTGCCTGGATGCATTCGAAGCTCATCGCGGCGCACTGAGTTGATCCAGCCACGTCAGCACCTCCTGCTGCCTGGGCCCAGCGGCGTGGGTACGCACGTGGTTATCCACACCTTGCCGGTCGCGTCGTTCTCCCGAATCCACTGCAACACCTCTAGGTGCCCGGCCCGAGCGGCATACATGCATATGCCAGACTCCCACGGGCAGCCGTGCTCCCGCGCCCACTGCAACACCGCGAGGTGCCCGCCCTGAGCGGCCCATGACGGCGTCAACGAGTTCCACGGGCAGTGGTACTCCCGTGCCCACTGCAGCACCTCCAGGTGCCCGTACAGAGCGGCGACCGCACACGTCACACCGTCCCACGGGCAGCCATGGTTATGCAGCCACTTCACCACCTCCAGGTGCCCGCCACCAGCGGCCGCAAACGCCGTCGACTCATCCCACGGGCAGCTGCTGTTGTGCAGCCACTCTAACACCTCTTGATTTCCGCCACGAGCGGCGTGTGAACAGGCTTCCTTCAAACACAGAGGTGGGAGGGGGAACCCGAGGTACCCGGGGCTTGTCATCCTCGTGCGTTTGGCCCACTGCATGAGCGCGGTCGCCGCCACCGCCGCCGCGCACCCGTGCGAAGCCCCCGCGAGCGAGGCGAGATCCGTGGGGCCCAGCCGCTGCAGCACTTCCTGCTCAAAGAGGTGAGCGGGCAGGATCCCGAGCACGGGGCCGAGCAGCGGCGACGGGGGAGCAGCTTCGCCTTGCTCCGCGGTCGTCATCGGATCTGGCGTGCAGCAGTATCAGTGCGGCGGTGGCGGCGGCGGCGGTGGCTGCGGTAATCGCGGGGCCGCGGATACGTGTGCGGGCGCGATCTCCCTAGCTTCGCGCTGGGCAAACCCTTTTCTTACCCGTTGTCTTCGGTTCCTTCCAAGGAGCTGGCACCAGGTCTAATTTGCCAATGCCGACATAGTCGGATTTGGGGGG
>Ga0307488_10005318_pt1 | contig 10642 bp, 4 predicted proteins | sample SB02metaG_FD_202248 | JGI IMG/M metagenome (GOLD analysis project Ga0307488, IMG submission 202248) | Sea-ice brine microbial communities from Beaufort Sea near Barrow, Alaska, United States - SB 0.2 | ecosystem: Environmental > Aquatic > Marine > Coastal | place: USA: Alaska | collected 2017-05-06
CAAAATAACCTTTACCTTTTAGTCCTTCTCCGCTGTGTCTAACACCATACGGCGCTAAACCCATGCTGGTTTCTGAAGGTCTTAAACTTGCAATCCCCTCGCCTACCGCGCCGCCGTCTTCGAAAGAAGCGGTTTTGTAGTAATCATCCCACGATTGTAACTTAGGCTTTCTAGCTAAAACCAACTTACCTATCTGTATTACTTCCTCCGCACTTGTAATAGGTACACTTTTTACACCATCGGCTGTTTTTTCTAACGCAACCCAACTAGCTCCTTTAGCGGGGTTAACACCTACCTGTACCCATTCTTGTTGGTTTAAAGGAAGGTTTTTGTTTTGTTCTAAAACTTCAACAGCTAATGTTCTTAACTCCTCTGGAGAGTGATTTTTCCATTCTCCTTTCATTCGAATAAAAGGAGACTTAGGATCGCCTTTAGCTTGTTTTAAAGAAGCTTTTTCAAACCCTTTTTTTCTTGTAAACTCTACGTTTTTTAACACGGCGCTTTGACCGTATCCAATTACATCGCCTCCTGCCTTATGTACGGTGGCGGTATAAACATCATAGTCTTGATAAGCAGGTACGTCAAAACGAGAGTCTACTACTGTTCCATCCGGTATGGCTCGATTAAAACCAATTATCCCTGTTTTTTTCATCCCTCCAGATACTTTAGTTTCCGTACTTTTTTTACCTAAAGCAGATGCAATTTCTTTGGGAGAACGAATAATCGGAACGGAACTATGAAAGTAATATGGAATGTTTGTATCCACATAATTTCTAAAATCTTTGAGAGATATTTCTCCCGACTCTAACTTCAATGCTTGTTCTTTTAAACCCGATTTTTGTTCTGGGGTTGGTTTATTACTAACTTTGTTTGTCTCACGCCAAGATTGACCTTCGTCAACAATTCCTAACTCTTTAAAAGTATTTGAACCTTCTGGTGCTTGTAAGATTGGTTTTCTTTTCAAAGCATCCAAAGTTAAAGATTTAATTTTTTTTGTCATGCCTACCAAAGGCGGCACAAAAGGTAATACACCTACCCCAGATAAAAGCGCGTTACCGTATTCCCCTTTATTAAAATAATCAGCAGCTTGAATTCCTGCTTTAATGTCTCCCGCTACCGGAATAGAGTCTGCGATTAATTCAGCGACTAAGGGTAAGTCTTTGTCTTGTGAAGCAGGACCGGTTCGATATCCCACAGAGGATTCTGTTTCTGGAAATTCTCCGGTGCCTACAAAATTGACAGGTACCGCTCCACCTTCTTCAAAACCAAGCGAACCAATGCCGTATTGTTGCGAAAAACCACTGGGGTTGCTGATTGCATTAAATGCATTTTGCTTTGAATTTTGTAACTGTTGCGCCCTGCGCGAAGCGTCTACACCAAACTTATCAAACTCTTCTTGAGTGAACGAGATAGGCGTTGGTTTAGGCGGGGCAACTGCAGGATTAACCTTAATCGCTTCGTTGTATTTTTCAACAGCATCCTTATACGCCTTTGCCTCAGCTTGATACGTGTCGGATTGAAGTTTATCGCTAGGGGTAAACGTGGTTCGAAACAACGCTTGGTTAGGCTGAAAAAAATCAGTAGCGCCGCCACTAAAACTAAAACGTGGGAGTGCCATTAAGCCGTTCCTCGCATCCGAATAAGATCGGATATAGAATCATTAGGGTAAGCCGCCGCATAACGTTGTTGCGAGGAAGCATTAGACTGAGCCCCTCCCGCCGGTAATAAACTAGCTACCCCTGAACTGCCCGCGGTCGTTTGTGCCGGTGGCTGTTCGGCCGTGGGCATCTGCGCGACTATAAATGGACGAGATTCAGGGGTGCCTGCACCGTCGGTGGGAGCGACAGGTGATCGTGCACTGACGGTTTGAACGACAGGTGAACTGTTTCGTTGTACTACGGGGCTATCTATTCCGGGGATATCTCGTTTTTTCTGTTTAGGCTCTTCACCCATCATTTCTTCCCTAGTCATTCCTGTTCCGCGGTCTTCATCTTCATACAATTCTCTTTGAATGTATGGTGATTGGCCCCCAGTTACGCTAAAACCTTTCTCTAAGAAGAACTGTTTAATACGACCAAACTGATTAGCAACTTCTTTGGCAGTTTGAGGTTTCCTGAGAAGATTAGCGGACATCTCGGGGTCAGTAAACACCAGCTGAAAAACGGACATTCGTTGCGAAGCAGGAAGATCTTTAAACAGCTCTAAAATAAACCTTTTACCCGCAGCGGCGGCACTGATAGAACCTGTTCCACCTTGACCACCCGTCAGAGTTTGATATGCTTTAGAACCCCCGGCTAAACCAACCATACCTACATAAAAATCAAAAATAGGTCCAGCTTGTTTTTGTAAGTTAGGGTCGTTTAACTTACCCGCAGCATCTGCCGCAGCTAAACGCACCATCTGGTTTGAAATTGTCCGCATACGAACAAGCAGTTTTTCATCAAAAAGACCATATTTTTGAGCTACACTTACTAAGGATTCTGTTGAACTTTGCTTATCGAGATAAGACGGCATACGGGTGCTTCGCGAAATGCCTTCTCCGGAAAGCGTTCCAAATAAAGTTTTATGGAAAGTCATTGGATCAAACGTTCCAATAGATTCTCCACCGGAAGTCATAAAAGCATATTGTAAAATAGCGTCTTGATAACTCTCTCTAAGAGCCTGTTGCCTGATTTTCTGTTCAGCTTCTGGAAGCAATTTACCCGCAGCATCTCTAAAAGACATTCGGCTAAATCTGAAAAGACGAGCTAACCCCTGAACAGGATCTTTAGATCGACCTCCTTTAGGTATAAAATTTAAAGCATCGTCAACGGCCGCAGTTGGAGACGTATTACGAAGAACCGTAGATAAGTATACTTGACTGTCTACTAATGATTTACCTTTCTTTGACCTTGCCGACCAAACATCAAAGGTACGTTGAGCAGAAACAGCGTTTTCTAAATCACTTTTTAACGTAGGAAATTTTTCTAATAACTCTGCGTTATTTTTTTTCCACGTGTTTAATTTATTTATGTTTATTGTGCCATCAACATCAACCGCTTCTTTTCTAGCTTCGCGCAAAGCACTTTCAATAAGATTATCAATAGTAGTAAATGTTTTCGTAGCACCTTCAAACCCTTGTTCCTCAGCAAACTGAGCTACGGCTTGTAAGTCTTTAATACGAAGACTGGTAACCGTTGGATTGCCTGTAAGAAATTCTTTTGTAAGAAGTTCTGGCGGAAGACGGTTTCCACCCATTGCCGTTTTAGCTCTAGCTCTTCCGACAAGAGATCTTGTAAAAACTTCGTTAAACGCAAAAGAATAAGCTCTAGCTTGATCATAATCGTCACTAAGACCTTCGGGCACGGAGTTAATGTCATCTAAAATTTTCTCCGAAAGTTTTCCAAATTTTCTTGCGTCAGCGGCAGACCCTACTTGGGTAGTTGCTCCCGAATAAAGGCTTACGGCTTGGTTGCGAACTGCCGTCCTTAGCTTGATTAAATCACCGGCATTTACACCGGTTAAACGTTCCGGTTCAGCCTTGAGTGCTTCTAACTGAAGACGTTTAATCATGCCTTCGACATACTCAACCATTGGTTTTACTTCTGTTTTATTAAGTTCTTTATCGCCTAACTTTAATTTTTTTAAATCGGCAAGCACACGGTTTGCTGAATTAATGTTTGTAAAAGGAGTTAAACCTGATTGACCCCATTGTAATGTGGAAACATTATTGTTAATGTTCGGAATCCCATTCATAAGTTTGGAAAGAGACTCCGGATTTTGTGCGAACCTACTTTGGGCCCATAAACTGTCCACCTTTTTAAGCCCGTCTCGAATATCGATGCCCAAGCTTCTTTTCATATTCTGGATTTCAGTGTGAAGGGCTTTGTTATCTTTAATAAAAGTTTTTCTGTACGCGGGTAAAAGTTCTTCTAACATCTCATCGTATTGGCGCATAAAAGCTGGGGTAAAATCAGTGTCCATAATATCGTCAGCTTCAAAAACCTTAAAATCTTTAATTTTATTGTAAAAATTTTGTTCCGTTAAACGGCCTAATCTTTTTTGATTATTCAAAATCTCGGATAATGCTATAGAAAATTCTTCTTGTGTATTAAGATCTTTAATAGGATTGCCTTCGTCATCAACTACAGTAGATTTTTGTAATTGTTGTCCAGCTTTTACTCGTCTATCTACCGCAGACGTTAAGCGAAGACGAATAGAATCTAAAAACATGTTTTTTCGAAGAAAAGAGGCAGTTTTTAAAGCATCTTGTGACCCCTCGGCCAACAATCCTTTAATCCATTTATCAAAAAATACTTTTGCGTTGCGGTCCGCTTTCATCCTAGCCGCATTAAGTTCAGGATTATCTCCAGCCATAGCGGCCTCGACCATCATGATAATGCTTGAATCATCGTCTAATCTTTGTCCCGCTGTAAAATCTACACCAGGGAAAACTTCTTTTAATATTTGATTAGTTTCGGTATTGTTTAAATCCGCCATCATGGCTTCATAATTACCGTCATGAAGTTCGTACAATTCATTCATTCGAGCAAACAATTTTTGTTGTTTCCCCGTTGCAATGTTATTTACAAAGTTCATTGCATCGTTTTCTTCGCCCTCCGGAAGATTCCCCTTCTTTTGGCTAATTATTTTTGAATAGGCTTTAGGTAGCAATTTAGACAATGTCGCTGCGAAAGTGTTACCCCCCAGAAACTCAAAACCTAGTCGGGGAAACGTACTTCCTGGATAGATATCTTCCGCAAACATTGCACCTACCGTCGCCCCTGAACCAGCGGCTAATTCGGACGCTACCGTTAAACCCGCCCCTACTTTTGAACCTTTTGCCGTTTGCCCTATGTTTTCGACTAATTCTTCTATAGCCGCCGTCAAACGAGTAGCAACCGGGCGAGGAGCATCTTCCGCTAAATTAGCCAAAACGTCTCTAGCAACGCTGCTTACTTGTTTGCCCATTAAAAAAGGAAATTGAATAGCCGCAACACTGCCGCCTGCGGTTCTCGCCCCTTCCACGGCATATTTTTGCCCCGGCAAAACAACTTGATCAGGGCCAATCAAACCTTCTTCTATAGCATCTGCTCCTTCATAAAGAAGGTAACTTCCTCCTAAAAAAGCACCCACTGGGGCTAATCCTTTTAATAAAAAATTACCTAAGCTTGTAGGAGGTGTTTTAAACGCCGCGGCAGCCGCTGCTTTAGCGGCTTGTGTACCGGCATAAGTACTTGGCCCAGCTTTAAACAATTCACTAAAAAAAGCACGAGGCAAACTACCTATGTCTGCATTGGATAAGAGGGCCGAAATTGCGTCGGGATTGTTAAACCGTGCGGCACGTTCTGCGGGCAACATATCTCGAATAGGCGTTTCTTTCCCGTTTACTTCCATCGTATAGGAAGGGGGGAGTTGGTCAAAAAAAGCAGCCTTCCCTGATTGCAACAGCTCGTAGCTAAAGAAATCGGGGTTTTCCGATATCTGCTCCGCGTAATCTTGTTCGAAAGTTTTTGTTAAATCTTTTGCCAATGCTTCTGAAGCTTTAGAACCAAAGTTTAATCGGAAATCGTCTATGATTTCTGAAGTAAGGCTTACTTTAGAAATACCTACCGGTTTTGAAATAGCCGCTCGTTTTTCTGCCGCTTTTATTTCTAGCTCATAGGTTTCTGCGTCCGTGTACCCATCGACCACCGTAGAAGATGAATCTCCTTCAGGAACTAAAGTAAACTCTTTTACGGGCTCTACGGGCTCTTCAATGTTCTGTAAATCGTCTACCGAAAAAACAACAGGTTCTAATTCTATTTCAGTTGGGTTTTGAGCCATTTAATTTTGCCCTCTATTTTTTATTTCTTGTTTAATATTTTCAATTAAAACTTTTCTTTCTGCTAAAGGCATCATATCCAGACCATTAAGGGATCGTGAAAGCCCAAGACGTATTTCTTCTTCTGTTGTTCGTACTATTTCAGTCGGAGCATGTTTTTTACCTTGCGGTTGACCTCTTTCATCAATTATCTCTTCGTTTGGGTCTCCAACCATATTCCTATAAAGCTTGGGGTTTGATGCTGCCAAATCTCCCCATGTTTGATTTATTATACTATTTTCTATGTAAGCTAGAACATCGGAGCTGAGTTGATTCGAGGTGTATTTGTTTTCTGATGGCGATTCAGGTACGAGAGGTTCTATACCCGCTAAAATTGTTTTAGGTATATCGGGTTGATTTACCGATAAAACTGTTTCTGGCGTAACTGTATTAACTTGCGTAGGAACAATTTTTCTAGATTCCGGTTGTCTCATTTCAGATACTGGTGTCGCTTTAGGGGTTACTTTTTTTTTACACGCTCCAATCCACTTGTCACCGATCCACCAGTACTGGTGACCGCTGACCCACGACCTCCCATGTTACTTTCAAACGCTACAATAGCTGCGGTGTACTCTGCAATCAACTGGCGTAAATTTCTCTCTGCTGTTCGGGCTATTCCATAGTTTTCTGGGGATAAAGACCCTGCAACCTCGTCGTGCATTTCTAGGTCTTCAACAGCATTTCTATAATCTAAAGATAAACTGTCTCTGGTCTTTTTCAAAGCTGCCAAAGCGCCTTGGTCATTCTTAAACCCGCCGGGTTCAAACCCTGATACTAAACCCTTTAAGCCATCAAGGTCTAATTTAAATATGCGAGTATCTGGTCGGAAAGTTGCAATAGTTCTTCTAGACAGTTCTTTTAGTTGAACATCTGCCGCGGTGGTCAAAAGAGCCTCGTCTCCGGCGTAACCGGACCCAATACCTGCCTTACCCAATTGACCCATAACTACGTTAAAGAAACGGTCCACAGTGCTTGTAAAGCCTGCTGCTTGAGTCAAGTCGGCACCAATGTCAATAATAAAGGTTCCATCAGCTAACGCCCTTTCGACGTTAACCGTGTTGTCCGCGTTAAGGAGTGGAACATCTTGACTTGGCGCTAACTGTTGCCTTTCCTCACGGGTTAACCCTAAAGTGTTTAATGGAACAGGTGACTGTCCTCCAGCAAAAACTCTTCGTTTAATTTGATCTATAACAAAGGGCGGTAGAGCGTTTTTTTGAGCTTTCCCTGTGGCATCTGTTGTGACTTTTGTAAACGCCGCAATTTGAGCTTCCAAGGTGCGATCTTCCGCGCCATTACCATACGCCTCAAGCGCTGACATATTGCCACCTGGAACCTTTGTGGTTACAAAATAGTTAAGCGCTTTTCCAACACCATCTGAGCCAAATATGTCCGCAGCTTTATTTCGGTCTGTTTCATTAACAGGCTCAAAAGCATCTGGTTGCGTGTTAATAATGTTCGCAACCATTGAATTACTCAATTTAAGGGCAACTCCCGCCGGAACATTTACACCATCTATGTTAATAGCGTTCCTTGTTCTTACGTCAGTAGTTCCTGTTTCAGGTTTTTGTTGAGTGTAACTGCCTACGTTAAAAACTTCTAGACCTGAACCAACGGCATTTTTTACAGCTAATTTTCCCTCTGGAGTGGTTACATCAACAACCTGTACTGTTTTTCCTGCACTATCCCGTAGTTCCTTAAACACAGCCGATATTGGGTTTTCTTTGGAATAAGTACCAATCGTGTGTGCAGTTAAACCTTCACCAATATTGTTAAATGCTAACCTACCCTCGGGTTGGGACAAATCTAACATTTTTACAACGTCTCCGTTTTTGTTTCTAATTTCAATAGGTTTAGCGGCAGGTCCCGCAGAGTCGGCGGTCTCTACACCAACCGTAAACATCTGTGGAGAATTACCCCTCAAAGCCTCCGTTGGGTTTGCTTCATTCCAATCGTTGGATCTTTGGTTAGCGTTTGCTACTTCTTCAGCATTGTTACCGTTAAAAAACAGATTCGGAAAACCCGGAATCACTAACTTCATGGGTTTATAGTCGATCCCCTTTTCCTTAGCTTTAGCTATCGCAGCGGCTAGTGCCCGTTCATCTGCCTTTCGCGCTGCTCGTTCTGTCATAGCGCCTTGAGCAGCAAGCGTGTCCATCTGACGAGACTCTTGGTCTTGTGCTTGTTTAAACTTGCCTAACTCAGCAGCACGAGCGCCTATTCTAGGAAACAATTCTGTTTGTTGTGCAGCATACGCTAACTTCTCAGCCACACTCATGGTCCGTGGGCCGGGGGCCGCGATGGCTAGTCCGGTATTGGCTAGATCAAAAAGCATTTGCGCTTGGGTCAAATCTTGTTGACCTTGAAGCGCTCTAGTTTGTGCGTCTTTATCTATAAGCTGCCCGTAAAAATTTTTGTTTAACTCGTACTCTTGTTGTAACAGATCAAAATCTTTCTGTTGCTGTTCATTCAGGGCGACACGATTTGCATTTTTAGGTGCAAAATATTGGACCGCGCCGCCATATCTAAAATTTACAGGAGCAGGGCCCTCCTGAGCGCCCATATCGATGGTAGACATAATGCCTCCAGCCATATCTCCGGTAACTGCTTCGGTCATCTGATCTTGGGCCAACCCCCCAATGCCTTCCTCAGTTTTAGCCATCATAATTACGGGTTGTACCAGCGTAAGAACCGAATCAGGTGTTTGTTGTGCATCTTCGTCACCCACAAGATCTGCAAGTTCCATTCGACGCTCGGCTACAGTAGCGGAGGTTCCCGTCATCATGTTCATGACTTGCTCATAATCTTCCGCTTCGTCTAATGAACCAATACCTTGGCTGGCTTGCGCCAACATTTGCTCAAGTATTGCAGGGTCCATACCGGCTTGTTGTGCTTGCGCCATCTCCGGCATTGCAGCAGGTGGTGCCGCAGGCATCATACCTTGCGGAGGCATTCCAGGAGGCATACCCATCGGGGCCATACCGCCTTCTTGCATGTAATAAACAGGTCCGCCGTTTTGAAATCCTTCAGGAGTGCGGGAAATTGCGCCTAACTCTTCTAACTGTTCTCTTGTAAATACAGGCTCTTGAACAGGTCGGCGAATAGGTGTGTCGTTATACTCGGTTCTTCGTGGTCCACTTGGTGTAGGAAGATCGAACCTAGGCGCTCCTTCCATACTGCCGTAATCCCCATATTCAGGGCTGTTACGAAGAATTTGTTCTATTTCTGCTTGAGTAAACCGGCCCTGCTGTATTTCATACTGGGCCCTTCTTTCTGCCTGTTCTTCCGGAGATAAATTCATAGGAGCAGACGGGTCTTGAATTGGGTTCATATTCTCATAAGGGTCTCGATTAGGTTCCATAAGACCTTCAATTGAACGACCCGCAGCCTTGCTCAGTGCCTCAATTTGTTCCCTAAACGTAGGTTCCCCACCGTCTTCCATGGGTACAACACCACCGCCATTACGAAACATTTGTCGTTGCATTAAATCTCTATTTATCATTAAAATAACCCCGCTTTACTTGCTCCGGCGGCTGCCGAAAGCCCTGCAATACCTAATCCAAGAACTTTTTCACCCGTTGATACGGAGGGAGAAGTAGATCCCGTGAGCGACATCTGAGTGGATGGCGCACCTTTGTATATATCTGATAAGAAACCAAGTCGTTGATAAGGCTCATAAGCTGCTTGTAAATCTGTAGATCTACTCGCCTCAAGTTCGGCCTGCTGTTGTGACTGTTGTTTTTGACCAATATCAAACAAGAACCCAGCGTCTTTCTGTCCCATCTCTTGCTGTAATTGACCCAAAGAAGATTGTCTCAAACCTAACGAGCCTAAAGACTCTCCCTGTTGCAAGCCTAGCTGACCGTAATCAACACCTAAACCACCAATGCCTTGCGACAATTGACCTGATAATTGTTGACCAGAAAGCCCTAATTTACCGGCATCAAGAGCGCCCGAAATTCCAAGCTGGCCTAGTTGCAACTGTCTAGCTTGCTGTTGCTCAAAAGCCTGTTGCGCCATTTGCCCCGAATTCTGAAATCCTTGATTTCTCATCTGAGCGGCCATCGCGCCTTGCCGATCAAATAAGTTACGATTAAGTTCTTGTTGTGCTATCGCCTGTCTAGACCCACCAAATGCGCCAGCACCTACGGCCTGCGCGTTAAGGGCCTGTTGTTGTATTTGTCCTTGCCTACCCAAGTCCGCCAAAGCTTGTTGCACGGCCTGTGTTTCATAAGGGCTTTGGTACAAAGAAATCTGTGACGGGTCAAATTGTCCTACCGCTTGTGACGCGCCGGACAAAGCGTTTTGAACGCCTAATTGAGAGGCGGCTATTTGAGGGTTTATACCCGCAGTTGCTTGCCTTACACCGGTAAGAGCTTCTTGCTGAAAAGGAGTAGCTCCGGACATGATACCGCTTAACGCGGTTTGAGAATCCCCTAAAGAGTAACCGCCTTGGGTTAGATAAGGCTGATAGGCCCCTACACCTTGCTCGGCTTGTCCAAAAGCCGCTTGTTGGAGGGGGCTAAAACCTGCTATTTGTTGCGCGGGTATAGTGACCGCTTTGTCTGATAATTGTTTGGCCGACTCTAGAAGCCCTATCTTAAAGGCTTCTATATCCGCCGCTTCGCGCATTATTTGTTCAGTGACTTCGGCCATTACGCCATCCTTCCTTTTCTCTCAAGAGCGGACATCATATTGTACATGTTAGGAATACCCCCAGCACCTTTTACCGCGTCGGTGGTCATGACAAACTCTCCCGGCATTAACATCGCTCTAACGCTGTCTTTTCCAGGTATTCCTTCG
>Ga0307488_10005319_pt1 | contig 10642 bp, 10 predicted proteins | sample SB02metaG_FD_202248 | JGI IMG/M metagenome (GOLD analysis project Ga0307488, IMG submission 202248) | Sea-ice brine microbial communities from Beaufort Sea near Barrow, Alaska, United States - SB 0.2 | ecosystem: Environmental > Aquatic > Marine > Coastal | place: USA: Alaska | collected...
ACAGCGCGCTTGGGTATTTCCTTCGGAACGCGCAGACGCGGCAGCTGACGCACCCGCTGCCGGTGGCGCGCGCGCGAGAGATCGACCTGTGGAGCCGGTCAACCGAGTTTCAAAATTTTGTCGAGGACAAAGTTTTCGTCGCCGCGCCTGCCGGTGCGAGAGACGCGCAGGAAGCCGCGGCGGGTGCCAAGCTGCCGCACGGAGTATCCAGTTTGGAGGACACGACCGAAGGGTCCCCATTGACGAGCTACGACGAGCGGTAGTTGGATTTTTGTAATGTTTTTATGACATCACGTTGTATATCAATGCATGAACCCCCTCGTATCATCCTCTTTCCTTCTCCGCGTCTTCCTTCTCTAAGCGTTCGAGCAAAGCGCAAATCTCGCTAAACGCGTGTTTCGACGCCAAAAAAAACGACGTCCGTTTCGAACTCCGCAGGTTTCGATCCAAGTCCGGCCGTGCCACGAGCAGTTGCACTAAGGCCAAGTGGCCGTTCTCGCACGCCAGGTGGAACGGGGACATGTCGTGATTGTCTCGGGTGTTACACGACCCGGGCGGAGTTCTGTCTAAAACGAACTGCACCACCGGAAGGGAGCCAGAAACACACGCGTGATGCAGCGCGGTTTGCCCGTCGTCGTCGGGATCGGAAAACGCGGTTGCTGCAGATTCTCCATGCGTTGCCAGCGCGGCGTTGACATCCGCTAGGACACCTGATGCGCACGCATCGTGTAACCGCTCAAGCGACTCGCCAGCCTGCATCCGTAGGTGCGATGACACCCCCCCCTGGTCGCGGAGGGTGCACCGCGCACTGCGGAGACGCGAAGGTAGGCACTCGTGACTCGAAAAAACCGCTCACGCGCTTCGTCGCTTCTTCGTCTCGAAAATCAATAAGTCGTCGGTGCGGGCGGGAAAGCGCCCTCGGTTTCCTCAGTTCCCTCGGCGCCACGGAGGCGGTGCGTCTTCGTGTGCGTTCGTGTCGGCTCCGGCCCCGATGGCGACGCTGGACAAGCCTCTTTCCGAGGCGTATCCGACTTTGATGGATCTGAAGCTCAGCGCGGAGCTTGAGGCGCGGTTGCACTACGAGAACGTGTTCGAAGCGCCTGATGAGTGCGCGCGACGCGAGGAGGTGCTCGGGGAAATCAACGAAGCGCTGCAGGTTTGGGTCAGGGCGGCGAGTGCGTTGAAGGGCATCGAGGACGACCTTGATCCGCGGTGTAACTTGTACACGTTCGGGTCGTACCGGTTAGGCGTGCACGGCCCGGCCGCGGATATCGACACGCTGTGTATCGGGCCGAGGCACATCACAAGGAGTGACGATTTCTTCGGCAGCGAATTCAGCGACTTCGCGGGTTCGTTTTACGAAACCATGAAGAATCACGCCGGCACGGACGCGATCGTGGCGGTACCGGATGCGGTTGTGCCCGAGCTTAAGCTGGTGTTCCGAGGGTTCGAGGTGGACATGGCGTACACCTCGTTGCCGACGTACGTGTCGGTACCGGAGGAACTGGACGTTTGCGAAACTAGCGTGTTGCAGAACCTGGATGACGCTTCTGTTAAATCTTTAAACGGTTGCAGGGTAGCGGATCAGTTACTAAAACTCGTCCCGAACCACGACGCTTTCCGAACCGCGTTACGAACTCTACGAGTATGGGCAAAGCACCGGGGGGTTTATAGTAACGTGCTAGGGTTCTTCGGAGGCGTGAACCTTGCCATACTAGTCGCGAAAGTGTGTCAGTTGTACCCAAACGCGGCGGCGTCCATGATTGTGCGTGTTTGTATTTCCCAAATCCGACACACACTGTTTACCGCCTCTCTGTAAGTGCACTACTCGTGATGTACGTAGCATTGCCAGTACTCGCGATGTATGTAGTACTACTGCAACTACTACATACAGCACAAGTGCATTGTTAGGCCCGATTACTCGGACCCCAATCCCCCATACAGTACACCCGTAGACTCGCGGCGACTGACCCTTTTCGTTCCCAATCGCAGGTGTACTCGTTTTTCCAGCTCTGGGACGCGTGGCAATGGACCACCCCAGTGATGCTTACGCCCATTGTGGATGAAGGCCACGGCTTGCGGGTCTGGGACGAACGAGTGAACAAAAACGAGCGGTTCCAGCTCATGAAAATAATTACCCCGGCGTACCCGGCGCAAAACTCCACGTTCAACGTCACGCACAGGTGGGTATTATTTTTTTGCGCCGGACTGTTTGCCTGTGACGCGTCTGCCTGCGTTTGGGACCCTTCCGGGTTCGAACCGAGGACATACTCACGACGAACGGAGTTACTAACCACCCCACCCAAAATTCTTTCCCCACTAAATACCCCATTCCTCCCCCACCACAGCACGCTGTCCGTGTTGAAAAGCGAGTTCAAAAAAGGCCGCGAAGCGTGCGCGAAGATTTTGCTGGGCAAAGAAAAGTGGCCGCACCTGTGGCAACCCGTTCCTTTTTTCCAGATGTACAAGCACTACCTGCAGGTGACCATCGTGGCGAGGAACGAGGGTGACTTTAAAAAGTGGGAGGGATGGGTGCACAGCCGGCTGCGGATGTTGGTGCGTACCGGGGCTTTCCCAAATCCAAACACTGTTTACTGCCCCTGGTCGAGTGCACTATGTCCCGTAACATTTACCAGCACTGGCAATGCTACATAAATCACAAGTGCACTGTTTGCCCATACAGTATACCCATACTCAAGACACCAGCCTGACCTTTTTCTTTCCCAATCACAGGTGCAGGGCGTGGAGCAAAGCACGGGCGGCGCTTTAGCCGCGCACCCGTTTCCCGAAAAGCACAAAGACCCTTCCAAGGATAAAGACTTGCATTGCATTTACTACCTCGGACTTGGACCCGCACCACCAATCCCCGGTCAAGTTCAAGCCCCGCGAGGCACCTTAAACCTGAACCCGGCGGTGGAGCAGTTTCAGCTGCTGGTCACGAACTGGGTGAACCGCGCGGACGGGTGCGTGGTGTGGCAACCCGGAATGGAAGCGCACGTGAAGCACATGAAACGGAAAGACTTGCCGGTTTTCGTGGTGCAGGCGGCGGAGATTGTTCAGGAAGCGGGCAGAGTAGCAGCGGGTATGCCTCCGAACGACCCGGAGGCGGCGCTTGAGGCGGAAGCCAAGGCGAAAGCGGCGGCGGCCGCGGCGGGCGGGGGGGTCCAAGCGAAGCGCGCGAGGGAGACCGGAAATGACGAAAACGTCGTTGACGAGCCCGTCGCGAAACGGGAGAAGGTGGAGGGTGACGGGGAGGTCGCGGAAGCGGCTATGCCTGCTGGTGACGGTGACGGGGACGTGAAGGGTGCTGCCACGGACGAAACGGCGACGGTGGAACGTGGAATCGGCGAGACTGACGGCGCGGTTTTAAAAACTGAAGACGAAAAAACTGAAGACGAAAAAACCGCGGTTGAAATAACGGACGACGACGAAAACGCCGACCTCGTTCCCGTCGAGGACGACGACATCGACGGCTTGAACGACGACGATGGCGACGTCGCGGGACTCGCGCCGCCCGAGGGCGGTATTACCAGAACAACCAGCAACTCGAAAATCAAGGTGAGCTTCGCGAGCGCGCTGAAGAAGTAGCGGGGTAGAGACTTGAGGGTCAAGTTAAATTCGATTGACTGAAGCAGTCGCTTCACTTTTTCTCCTCAACTTTCACGAATTTTAACAAAGACCCCCTTTTATTTCCACCTGTCGGTCACACACCCCTTCCGCACGACACACACACGATGGCTGGTACTGGAGCGGGATGGATTTCCGGCGTCGTCAAGGCCGTGCCCAGCGGCGACAGCGTGGTGATCATGGGCAACACCGGGCAGGTGCGGTATTGGTGTCATGTGCACGCGCGTCTTGAAAAAGTGCACACGCGTGAGATCCGTGGAACATCCGTGTGATCGAACAATCTTTCGTGCGCGATCGCGCGCGCCTGCACCCACCCACCGCGACTGACCTCGATCCCGTCTCTCCGGACACAATCAACCACAGGCGGGCCCTCCTCCCGAGAAAACAGTCACCCTCGCGTCCCTCATCGCGCCGAGAATGGTACGTGTTCTTCACGATTGATTCGGAACGGCCATCGGATCCGCGCTCCGCGTCACGTCCGCGGCCTTTCGACTTCCGAAAACAACAACGCCAGGCAGCTTTTTCTATTTTTTTACTCGACGCGTCTTTACCTAGTGTCCGTGAGTCATCTCTTACTTTGAGTTATCGGCTGACCCCGTGACTGCCTGACACTACGTTTCCAACCCTGAACCCAAACCCTAAACCCTAAACCCTAGGGCCGAAGAGACGGCAGCACGAAGGACGAGGCGTTCGCGTTTGCGTCGCGCGAGCGGTTGCGCCGAAAGTTAATCGGCAAGAAAGTCACTTTCCGAATTGACGCGGTCGTGGCGAGCATCGGCAGGGAGTTCGGGGTGGTTTTCCTTGGCGAGGAGAACGTCGCCGTGTCGCACGTTGGGGATGGGTGGGCGAAAGTCAAGAAAGGGTCTAACAACGCGGACACCGCGAACGACGAGTCAATCGCCGAGCTCACGAAAGCGGAGCAGTTCGCGGAGGCTAACGGGTTCGGGGTTTGGACCAAGGACGTCGCTGAACTCGCGAGGGGGTCCCGGCAAGCGCCACCCGCTAGCTTCGACGCTAGGTCCTTTTTCGAGCACAAACGGGGCACCCCCGTCCCGGGGGTGGTGGAAGCCGTTTTGAACGGCGGGTGCTTGCGGGTCACGCTGCTCACGGACTCGGCGGATTCGCGAAACGCCGTCGTCACGACGCACGTAGCGGGGATCCAGGCGCCCGCGATGGGCCGCAAGAAAGCGGATGACGAAACCGAACCAGTTCCCGAGCCGTACGCGCGTGAGGCGAAGCACTTCACCGAAACCCGGCTACTACACCGAGACGTCCTGGTTGTGTTCGAAGGGGAGGACAAGTACAAGAACCTGTTTTGCACGATACGGTAAGGGCCTTTCCCAATCACCACATTCCGCCTCCCTGATTGCCCCCCATACGAGACTGACACTTTCTTTTTTATCGGGCCAGGGTGGTGCCGAACGGAGTCACCGAAACGGCGCCGCCAGACGTCGCGGAGGCGCTTTGCCAGAACGGGCTGTGCAAGGTCGTGGATTGGAGCGCGGCGCTGATGACATCTGGGGCGCAGCGACTACGAGCCGCGGAGAAGGTTGCGAAGACACAACGACTGCGGCTTTGGCGGGACTACGTCGCGCCGACGCCGTCCATCGCGTTGGACTCGAGTACCCGGGAGTTTCACGGCTTCGTGGTGGAAGCTAATTCCGGTGACGTGTTGGTCGTGGCGGACACTAAAACCGGGACTGAACGCAAAGTCCACCTCGCGTCGATTCGCGCGCCTCGAGTGGGGAACGAAAAGCGAGGCCAGAAATCGGAACCCTGGGCGATTGAGGCGAAAGAGTTCTTGCGGAAACGGTGCGTCGGGAAGAAGTGTACCGTGAAGATGGAATACACGCGGAAAATCGGGGGTGACCAGCAAGACGCAAAAACAGGAGGAGTCAACTCAACTCAAGATGTACGCGTCATGGAGTTCGGAACCGTGATGCTGCCCAACGATGACACTGGTAAGACATCTGGCGGTGATACCTTCGCGGACGCGGGTGAGCTTTTAGTGCTACGAGGCTTGGCGGGCTGTATCAAGCACCGCGGGGAAGAGGAGCGGTCGTCGCGGTACGACGACTTAATCGCGGCGGAAAAACGCGCGGTGATTTCCAAAAAAGGCCTGACGAACCCGCTGAAAGAACCACCCACGCACCACGTGAACGACATCGCGGGCAACGCGGGGAAGGCGAAGCAGGTACGGCCGGACGGGGCTTTTCCAAATCCGCCACGCACTGTTTCTGCCGCCCCTCTTTGCGTGCACTACTAGTAACATTTTACCAGTACTGGCAACTGTTACAAACCTATACTCAAGACTCGCGACTGACCCTTTTCTTTTCCAAAAACAGTTCCTGCCGTTTCTGCAGCGCGCGGGGAAGAGTCACGGCGTGGTGGAGCACGTCGTGGCGGGGCACCGGTTCAAGATCTCAATCCCCAAGGAAGGCGCGGTGGTTTCCTTCGCGCTGGCGGGCACGAGGTGTCCGCAACTCCCGAGGCAAGGCGAGGCCCCTGCTTCTGTTACCCTCGCACAAGACGCCAACGCCGCCACCGCGTTCGTCCGGCGGCACGTCATGCAGCGCGACGTGGAGATCGAGGTGGACTCCGTGGATAAGATGGGGACGTTTCTTGGTAGTTTGTTCGTGGTCGGGCCGGACGGGGTCACGAAAACCGAACTCGGGGAGTGGCTTTTGAAGGAAGGCCTGGGGGGTGTGCACCCGTCGTTTCAGTTGGAGCGACACGCCAACGGCCAGCGTTTACTGGACGCCATGGAGGCTGCCCGCCGCGCCGGCGTCGGTATCTGGCGCGACTGGTCCCCGGAAGCGGAGGCGGCGAAGGTGGTCGCCGCGGAAGCCGCGGAGAACGCTCGCGCAGACGCGCACGCCGCTTCCATCGGCCCCACGGAAACCGCCGTGCTGACGCTGACGGAAGTGGTGGACGGCACGCGGTTCTTCGCGCAAAGAGCGAGCGACTCCGACAAAGTCGTGTGGATGCACGCGCAGCTGAATGACGCGCAGGTACGGCCTTGCGCGTTTCCCAAATCCGCCGCACACTGTTTACCCATACAAGACGTTAACCACTTTTCTTTGCAATCAAAAGGTTTCCGTTGACTCCGGCTTCCGCGCCAAGCGAAACTCGACGGTCGCGGCGAAGTTCACGGGCGACGAGTGCTGGTACAGGGCCACGGTTTGCGAACAAGCCAAGCCGAGCGACCCGATTGGTTTGGTAACCGTGCACTACGGCGACTTCGGGAACGGCGAAACCGTTCCGGCGACGCGAACGCGCGCCATCGACCCGTCCCTTTCCTTCAGCACGCTGGCGCCGCTCGCCAAGCTGTGCGCGCTGGCGCACGTCAAGGGCCCGGCGGTTGAAACGGAGTACGCGCGCGACGCCGCCGGGAGGCTGGGCGACTTGGCGGGCGGCAAGCCGACGCCGTCGCGGGTGGAGAAGAAGTTCGGCGCGCCTGGTAAGCCGTGGGAACCTGACGCGCAGCCGGAGTGGCTCGTCACACTCGGGGTGTACCCTGGCGAGGGCGAGGACGCTACGGAGGACGGCGAGCTTAACGAAGAGGATGATTCTAAAGTACGGCCTTGCGCGTTTCCCAAATCCGGGGACGCTGTTTTACCTCTAACGCTGGTGACTGTTCGGACCGATTACTCCGACTGTTCAGACCGATTACGGTGACTGTTGTCCATACATCGGCCAATACACGTTCAATACAGTCCCAACACGGGACTGACACTTTTATTTCCAATCATCAGATAATAAAGCCCCCGCGCGTGGCGTCCGTGAATGAGATTCTGGTGTCGGAAGGGTTGGCGCGGGTCGAGAAACGGGTCACCAACCTTCCACTCGCCGAGGCCATGGAAACCGCACGACACGCCCGGGCGGGTATGTGGGAGTACGGTGACGTGGATTCGGACGACGACGAGCCAGAGGGCGGCGGCGCCAAGCCGGGGGCGTGGGGGCGACGACGGTGATTGCAGTGGCGTCGGGGTGATGAAGGCTTTTGGTAGTTGATGACGGCTGTTTTACAAAACAAAATTACAAAAGTTCACGTCACATGGTTTCTTGATGGTAGCACGGTATACAGTCACTCACACGCGTCTCGCATGAGAAGCACGTCTGTCACCACGCGAACCCGGTCCCGAGTCTGTTTTCCCAATCCCTCGCGCGCAACTTTCTCGCGACGCGGTGCGTCCCGAACTCGAACCCGCGCGGCCATCCTTTCTGAGTGTATTTTTTTTTGGAGCCAAAAAAAGAAAAACCATCCTCGGTGATCGCCATCAACGCCTTTTTGTGCAACGTCTTTGCTCGCTTCGGAAGCGCCCCGGAGAACTTGTTACTGACGCCGGGGAAATACAGCTCGGCGTACTCCGTGCTGGTCTTCGCGGCCTGAAGGTGAGGGAAGAGAAGGTGGGGGAGACGGGAAACGAAGGGTGGATTTGTCAGCGTACGGGGAGCAACCAGGAAGAACACGGGGATCCAACGATTATGGAAAAAATGGTTGAAAAAACGCGCGAGTCTTGCCGCGTCAGCAACACATCGTCGCTTGCTCGGTGCGAAGAAACGCGCTTTACGCGACACAGAAACCGTGAAGAGCACACCCCGAGGAGTGCATACACGTCACGTACCTCTCGTGATGCTTTCGTGAGAAGCTCGGTGGCCTTGCGGAGCATCTGCGCTGCTTTGGACCTCATGCGGGAATGTGTTTTTACGGTGGCCTTGGCCCTTGGGGGAACAATAAAAGAAGATTAGTGCAAAGTCGTGAGACAAGGCACAAGTCGACCGACGGCGGACGTGCGGTGTGTGTTTACGGCTACGTGCGAGGCGAGGTACGCCGTGACGGAGGTGGGCGTCGGGAAGTGACGCGCGCGGTTTTGTGGCGCGATGGAAGAAGAGCGAAGAAGAGCGCAGACGTCGCGTCATTTCGTCCAGGTGGCATTTATTTTTCGCGGGACGACTCGATTGGAGAATCCTCGCGTAAACCTCGTGAGTAGTCTGGACAGTTGCGACTTCGGTCGAGACTAGTGCGAATCTGCGAAACGGGCAAAGGGCGCCTTCACAACAGGTATCCAGTCGGCCAAGAACGCACGACATGCATGTGATGGCCCCTTGTTTACCCCTGTCTACATCCAAAACTCGGATCGACCAATAAAATCACAGCTTCGTTTTTTTATCTTCCATCCATCCTCGCCTCGGGTGGTCACCGAGGCCGTCCCTTATCCCACAGCACTTCGTTCCGCGACCGTGTCGCGTCGAGATCCGGTCGTTCGCACGCGTCCCGACCGTCACACGCGTGTCCGCGTGTCCGCGTGTCCACGCGAGCGCGACCTCGGCGTGCGCGAAAAGGGAAAACAGACAGACCGTCCCAGGAGGCGCATCGCCGGTTAGTCGTGCTATACTACGCGTATGGCAGCCACCGCCGCGGTGTCGCGCGTCGCGCTCGTCTCGCCGTCCGTGGCGCGCCCGAGCCGACGAGGCACACACAGGACACAACCAACGCGCGCGGCGTCCACGCGCGCGCGCGCAGCGGAGCGCTGGCGCGGCCCTTCCCTCGATGAGGAAACCGCCGCTTTTCGATCAGATGCGAGCGCGACCGCAAACGCGACCGCCCCAGTAGCTTCCGGGAACGTGCGTTTCCTAACCCACGACGGCAAAAAGCGAATCGTGGTGACCGGTATGGGGTGCGTCACCGCGCTTGGCAACGACGTGGATGCGTTTTACGAGTCCCTTTTGAACGGCGAAAGCGCGGTGAGCTCGATTTCGGAGTGGGCGATGCACCCGGATTTCTCAACCACGATCGCGGCGGAAATAAAGGGGTTCGACCCTGAGGAGTTCATGACCAAGAAGATGGCCAGGAGAGTTGATCCGTTCATCGCGTACCAGATCGTGGCGGCGAAGAAAGCGCTGCAGCACGCTAAACTTCCGTTTGCGAAAGGAGAGGAAATGGACGCGGCGCTGGATATCACGAAGAGCGGGTGCCTCATAGGAAGCGCCATGGGGGGTTTGCATTCATTCAGCGCAGCGACGGAAGCCCTGCACACGCAGGGCCACCGAAAAATGAACCCGTTCTGCATTCCCTTCGCCATCACGAACATGGGAAGCGCGCTCACTGCGATGGACCTGGGGTTCATGGGCCCGAACTATTCCATTTCCTCCGCCTGCGCTTCGGGCAACTTTTGCATCTTGAATTCGGTGGAGCACATCCGAAACGGGGAGGCTGATTTGATGCTCGCGGGTGCTAGCGACGCCGCGATTTTGCCGTCAGGCATGGGCGGGTTCTGTTCAGTGAAAGCCATGAGCAAAAGGAACGACGACCCGCAGAAAGCCTCGCGGCCGTGGGACAAAAACAGGGACGGGTTCGTGATGGGCGAAGGCGCGGGTGTGCTTGTGCTTGAATCTTTAGAGCACGCGCTGGCGCGAGGCGCCACGCCGTTGGCCGAGGTGCTGGGCGGGAGCTACACGTGCGACGCGCATCACATGACCGAGCCGCACCCTGATGGTAAGGGCGTCGCGCTGGCTATCGACAGAGCGCTGGTTCGAGCCGGGGTGACCGCGGCTGACGTGGATTACGTCAACGCGCACGCCACCTCGACGCCCGCGGGGGACATGGCGGAGTTAAGAGTGTTGCAGGAAAAGTTCAAGTTGAGCGGGAGCACCAAAAAAGGCGCGAGGATCAACAGCACCAAGTGCATGACCGGCCACCTTCTAGGCGCGGCTTCCGCGATTGAAGCGGTGGCTTGCGTCAAGGCCATTTTGACCGGAGAAATCCACCCGAACATCAACCTGGAGAACCCGGAGGATGACGTTGATATGGCGATGTTAGTGGGCCCAGTCAGAGAAAAGTGCGTCGTAAACGTCGCGCTTTCAAACTCGTTCGGGTTCGGCGGACACAACAGCGCGGTGCTGTTTTCGAAATACGTCGCGAAGTGAGAGGACGGAGTGGTGGGTGTACTGTGTACTGGTGAGTACTAGTGCTATTACGGGTACTAGTACTGAGTCGAGTGGATTGGTAATG
>Ga0307488_10005321_pt1 | contig 10639 bp, 7 predicted proteins | sample SB02metaG_FD_202248 | JGI IMG/M metagenome (GOLD analysis project Ga0307488, IMG submission 202248) | Sea-ice brine microbial communities from Beaufort Sea near Barrow, Alaska, United States - SB 0.2 | ecosystem: Environmental > Aquatic > Marine > Coastal | place: USA: Alaska | collected 2017-05-06
GTATAATATTAAGGCAAGCCCGACCACCGAGTGAAGTTGCCATTAATCTCTTTGCGCCACCTTTCCCATGGTTCAAAACGTACTAATTCCGACGGAGACAAGACCTAAATTATGAGTGATAGTTTAAATGTCGGATTTATTAAATGAATAATGGCATTGTATAGAAATGAGTGCCAATATGAATCGGCAATATATGACCTATCTTGCGGCAAAATAACTCGACTCGTCAGAGGCAACGTTAATTCGTTGTCTGGAAGATCAAGGGCCAGGCAGAGGAAATAAATCCTAGGTTCTACGAATATCGTCAAACCTTTAGATATGGACTAACTATGCGCGTACTAATTGTCGAGGACCAAGAGCAATGGTCATCGGCGATATCTAAGCGACTAATGACCGCCGGCCACAAGGTTACCCGCTTATATACCGCTGAAGAGGTAGATGTCACTCAATTGGCTGCATTCGATGCGGCAGTGTTTGATATAAATTTTGGTGTGGGCAGGCTTAGTGGATTAGAGCTGACTGAAAAAGTCAAGTTAATTAATGGCCAGATAAAGATAATAATTTGGTCAGCTCACGACCAAGAGGCTCTTGTATCAGGGGCCTACAAAGCAGGTTGCGACGGTTTTGTATTGAAGAGGTACGGTCCTGAGGTCGTTGTAAAATACTTGCTTGCCGCCGCAGATGGGGACCAAGAGTTGCTGGCAGAGCTCTATAAATCGCACTTCAAGCTCGAGAGAGAAGTGCGGCTATTAACCAAGGAGATGCTATCTGAAAGAGAGTCTTTGGTGCTAAGGCTGTTGCAGGAAACCGATGATCTCAATTGGATAATGAAAGAGTCAGGGCTGCAGATAAGAATAATCCGGCTGACGATAAAAAGTCTGCAAACAATGCAGTTATTTACAGAGATTCAAGCAGATAATGCTGATACGGTTTTAAAAAATACCTAATAATTCGTAGGTCTTATATATTGCACCCGCTTACATGTCTCGCTAGAGGCAGCGTGCCGGCCATTTGCCAGGTCTATCGTGGGTGAAAATGTGGCGCGGGAGCTAATGATCACGATCTGGGAGGATCGAAATCCATTTAGCGTCACCTTGGGTGGGTACGTTAGGAGGGGAATTGATGATATTAAAAATCAGCCCTAATATCAGTCCTGTTAGCACGCCGATCTACTTTAAATCTCGCTAGAACTCAGGCTGATATACCACCTGAAATCGAACTGGCTTTGTTACGTCCTCTTATTGTTTTCTTAGGTACTCTACGTTCCATAGGTCGGCCCTGTTTTTCACTTCGAAGCAGGCTCGTAATTCCCGGATTATCAGGGACACCCTGGGTTGGCTTATTTTCATTTGCGCGGCTATCGTACTTACCGATTCACCCAGCGCTAAGGCAGAGGTTATAAATTTTTGCTCATCATTGAGACCTGCGTATTGCGCTCGGACAAAGGGCCCGTCCAGCTCGGACATCTTGGGTGTCCAGATTCCCAGCTCTGTCACTCTTGACCAAATCGGATAAACAACGTCACCAACGGTGTCGCAGTCAAGTTTCGCAGCAATAGCGTGCAAATGCTTGATGATCGTTGAACGCGACAGATCAAGTTGAATCGTAATATCCCCAATATGCCAATAGGCCATTAAGGCTGTAAAGGTTATTTTTTCTTGGAGAGTAAAGCCAAAGCCTCCAGTCTCCAGATTGTTATATTTTGTCGTGGGATCTTTGATCTTCTTGCCATGAGCAGCCTGGAATGTAGCCAGCTCGATAACGTCGGGCCCCCCAGAGACTGCGCGAAAACCTAGGACGATGGCACGAAGTGCTTCATCGATGCTCCTAGTCGCATTGTTTTTGTCGATTGCGGCTTGAATTGAAAGACCCTTTAGACCGTCCATTAAAGCCTTTGGATCAACTTGGCTAATAATGACAATTAATGCATCAGGTTGGTGTTTAAGAATGAGATCCGCAAGAATGTATCCGTAATTTCTCTCCATATCGCCGCGCCACAGGCAGTCTAGCAGATACAGATCGCTTCGATTACCTAGTTGGAAAGACGCAATGAAATTACCAGGCGTATTGAATAATTCTTGCAAGCGTAAACCGGTGGTAAGCCTTACCCTATCGGTTAGATGCCTTCCCATTAGGACGTCATCCTCAACAATAGTAACTTTTAACACACTTCCATTCCAAATTCTGTCCTAATAAAAGACAAGCATTAGTAACTTATCAAGGGTTGATTGTCACCATAAGGTAAGTGAGCTAGTATAAGCGCAGATACTGCGTTTATACTAAAAAAGAAACCCGTTCATTATGGTAAGCACTACACCAAACGCTATCCTAGATGCAGGCCTGTCGAAGGTAATCTACTATCTAGAGTATCTGCATCCTGAATGCAGTGTGGCGGTATATATGTGCCTAGTCAAAGACCTGCAAGCAGTGCAGAAGAACTACCTTGATTATAATCTTTTTGAGTACATGCTTAATCACGCACACGTACAAAATAGCCTTTCAAGCATAACTGAATTCCTCAATATGGCAAGAGACTGCCATATCACGGCCTACCAGCTGATATCAATAATCACCCTAGCAAGGCGCTTTAGTCGCAGTGTTAGCGCATTCATCACTTTTCATGAACTACCAATTGCGGCTTGCGAAATTCTAGCTCTGCACGGTACTCCTGTGGAGATCTCTAGATATTTTGTCGATAATCAGGATAAGGTATTCAGTGGTAAGGTTTTGAGTATTCTTTGTGCCCGATACAGGCTAGAGCAATCGAATCCGAATATCAGGCCATTGGGGGATTTGCTGTGCGCAGTTGTACCAGCAGCCACTCTTTATGAAGACCCCGCTACCTTTGACCTACTTTTAAACAACTGCCCTAAAGGGTTGAGGTTTGCGATTATCGCGGAAGATGATATTAGGTCAGAATTGAGTCTTTGGCAGCAGACCCAAGTTGAACGGGCTAACAAAATAATTTCGAATCAGTCCCCTGACGGCAGACGAAAAAGCCAAGAGCGATCAAAATTGATTAGATTTATTCCCTAGGAGTAAAAATGAGCTTCACTGCTTTGGCTCCTGCAATCTCAGAATCCAAGAACCGCCAATCGCGATCCATTGGCTCGGTTTTCTTCTCGGCTACCGCAATAGTTGAGTCCTTGGTGGAATAAGTCATGATAGGTACTGCTTGTTTTCTTAGCTAAATTCAGCCAGGTGATGCCTTATTATGGGCAATTAGTAGACTCACTAGAGCATGTACTCTAATCGGAGCACGGTGAATGCTGATGCTACAGCGGCTAAGATTAAGGTGCCCTTGATCCACCAGTTTTAGCATCGTCAGCCTCCTTTTCTGGCGCTGCCTTGACCTCCATTTTACGAACGTTGGCCAGGCCTTTTTCAGCGATCAACCATTGGAGATCCAGAGTTTCTCGCTTTAACTTAACGTAAACGGTGCCCGTCTGTGGATCACGATATTTGCCGAGTGGAAGCTTGCCGGCTCTATTTCTCGCAACCACAATCTGCTCTTGGGCGTACAGGGAGCATGCATACATTTGGGTCAAATAGGCATCATCATCAACGAAGTCTTCCGAAACCACATTCGACACCACTTCGCCAAGTTGATTTGCGTAACCCAACCGGAAGATGTCAGCAAGGCCTAGTCCAACTGCATCTGGCTGCTTGGCTTGCCATGTGGAGATTGTGGACTCTATTAGGTCTTTCAGGACTTCAGCCTCTGCGCGACTGCGCTCGTCTAGGTCTTTTTCTTGTTCACGGCGATGGAATTGAGCGGCCAGCAGCTCGAACGGGATGTTATCTAAAGCCGGCACTGGACCTGATACTTTTTTACGTACCATTACTAAGCTCCTGGATCATAAATTAGCCACTCAATTATATATATGTTAGATCACAGGTATAGTATTGGAGCTGCTTTCATTGAATTAAAAAGCAATACTAATATTCCAAATTGACAGGATTGTTTTTTATAGAATTGTAACTTGTTGATTAATAAGGATTAAATCTGGGTAAGTCAATACTATGTCACATAGATATAATTCGTTAAAACGCAGTTATAATATCAAAATGATCTGATTTAATGGTCATTAACATGTACGCTAGCTGGGTAAGAATTTACCCGTAGCTTAGGTTCGCAATAAGCTATCAGATTGTTAACGAAAGTATTGATAGAGTGCCAAAGATGAAATCATGTGGTTGGGTTGTAATGGCAAGCAGGGTATTTTCTATCTTTGTGCTGTCATTATTGTTTCCTGTGTTTGCGCTTGATCAGTCAGTCGTCGACTTGTCAAATTCTGTAAAGATGATTAACAAACTCGACGGTGAATGGACTTTCTACCCTATGGCCATGGTCACTCCAGACCGGTTAGGAATGATTCAGGACGACGGATTAGCGTCGATGAAGGTGTATTTACCAAGCCCTTGGAATGCGCACGCACCTGAGTACTTCGGTTCCAAAGTTAAGAAGCTGAATGGAGATCCGGGATTCGAAGACCATACTAAAGGCTTTGGCTACGGAACCTATACTACGACAGTCAGAATGCCAAAGGGAACTGTCTGCAGTGAACAACGGGTTGAATTTCGACGCATCAAGATGAATTATCGAGCATTCATTGATGGACGATTGCTCGCCGAATTTGGTAATACAGTCACAAGTGAAGATGCAGCAGACGCAGTGAATCGGTATTACCCTAAGTCGTATGCGCTAGGGCCGATGACTAACTGTGAATCATTCCGATTAACCCTTCAAATAAGCAATTACCTTTATCCGAAGGGTGGCGTGGATGGCAGTATACGTGTCGGTAACGAAAATGCGCTCCATCGTGAAACATTGGTTTTCGTCTCGATCAAAATGGCTGCTTTCGGTCTAATATTCCTATCTGGCTTCTTAGCCCTTTCTTATTACTTTATGGGTAGAAAGTATAGCATTCCTGTTAGGGAGTTGGCCGTAACCAAGCCTGTTCGACATTCGCTGTCGTGGGCGAATATCCGGAATTGGGTAGAATTGTTTTTATCCTCGTTTAATAACGAACCCTCTCGAGAAAAGTCCCTCAGAACACACCAGTTGTTTGCAGTAATATGCATGACCCTGGGCGTGAGGGTTTTGGTGGAGTCCGAAAAGATACTTAATTATTTCTTACCCAATGTGGGCCCAGAACTGACTTTACGAGTGGATTTGATTGGCGTATTTGCCGCATTCCCGTTTATTTTATTTTATATGAATATTGTGATTCCCAATACAGTGCACAGAAGTGTGCTGATCTATTCAGCCATACAACTGATTCTGACAGTTTTAGCTGGAGTGTTCTCGCTGTACTGGGCAGGTGCAATTCTCCAATATGTCTATATTTATATCTTATTGATTCTTCTATATATGATGGTAATGTCTTTGGTCGCATATAGACGTGACCGGAATGCAACGACGCTGATATTTTTTGTCTCAATTTCACTTGTATGGGCGGCTTCGATAAACGATATTCTCTACGATCTGGGAGTCTTTCAATGGTATTACGTTGTGAATGGCGCAATAGCGTTGTTTGCAATTTTAAATTTTTCCCTGCTTTTTCGCGAGATACATTCGCTCCTGCATCATCTTGATGACCGGGTAACTGAAGGCCTTCACAGAAATAACGCGCTAATCGACATGCAAACGCGCCGGAATGAGCACAGAGAGCGAGATATCAGCCACTTCATACACGATACAATCAGTGGGCCCATTGGCGCCATTCGTAACAAGCTTGGTGACTTGGATGTCAATGACGATAAAGAGGTGCTCGCTTCTGAGTTACTAAAAATTCAGGAAATGAGTGCAACAGCTTACGACTACTCTCGACAAGCCAGTCGCTCTATTAAACCGCAAAATGAAGTACTCGAAAAAAGTGGACTGGAAGCAGCCTTGAGCCAGGCCTGTGATGAGATGAGTACTAAACAAATAAAAGTCCTCTTCGAATATTCAAGTGACTCCAAAATATCAATACCTTTGGAAGTTCAGTCGAATATATTGTTCTTTGCGATGGAGTCGATTACTAACAGTGTCAAGCACAGCAAGGGAAGCGTCATATTACTTAGCTACAAGTGCTCTGCAACACTCCTTACTATCGAAATCGAAGATGATGGCTGCGGTTTTAACCTAGACGTAGATTATAAAAATGGCACTGGTTTGTTAAGTATGCGCAATAGGGCTGAATTTATTGGTGCGAAGCTCAGCTTTGAAAGCGATGTCGGTAATGGCACGTCAGTTAAAATAACGTTGGATTTGTCCAATTATCCAGAGGAATAGTGTAAAACCACTGAGTAACTAGATGAATAAGCAGTTTGCAGTATTGATCAAGTATTCAAGTTCGATTTTTGTGACCGGCTTTGTACTATTGTTGAACCTAGCATGGGCCGACAATGCGGCTATACCTCGATTTTCCAATGACACCCCAGCCGTTGTTGACATTGATGCGGACTGGCTCTTTGTTCCTAACCAGTTGCTTAACGGATCTGAGCCGCTGGTGTCCAATTATATTCACCTTCAGTCAGGAATGGATGGCTACGTTCGGATAGGGCCCGACAAAGACATTATTAATCAATTTTTCGTCAGAGTGATATTTCAGTCAGCCAGCGCGGCTATCGCTATAATACTGGGCCTATATTTTTTTGTTGTTTATTTGGTACGAAGTGATGGTCGTAGCCTGCTATATTTTTCGTTGTTTGCCATATCGTTGGGTACACGCCAGATGGTAATCGGTGAAAAGATTATCATGTTTCTTTGGCCTTCAGTTAATCAGTCTCTAGTCATCATGCTTGAATATATCAGCCCTCAGGTTGCTTGCTCATTCTTAATGGCCTACGCCTACAATACTGCAATTAGCTTTCCGACCGGCAAAGTCACAGCCAGCGGCAAGAGAATCTATCTTCTTTTGGTTTCCTCGCCAGTTGTTTTTCCTCTGCTGGGGATTGTATTCGGGGGCGTAAAGGGCCAAGTTTTAATGTTGCCGTTTTTCTCAATTTGTCTTGTGTCGTTGGCTTTTTACTATAGTAGAGCTGCTAGTGTATTAAGGAGCTCCGATCATCGCCTTTTGTCCAACCTCTTCTACCTTAACGGGCTGTCGGTTATATCCTTCTGTGTGTGGGATGTTCTCGTGGCAACGTCGGTTATTCAAGGGCCGCTGCTAGCAACATATGCTCTTACCGGTTTTGTGTTTGGCCAGGCAGTCTTAACGACTATGGTATTGCGACTAGACCGGAGTCGTGCGTTGGAAATGAGGGACGAATTAACGGCCCTTAATTTGCAGCTAGAGGAAGCCAATTTCACCTTAGAATACCGAGTCGAAGAACAAACCAAACTATTCCGTACAGATGCAGCGTATTACTCGAAAATGGCAGCATCCTATGCGCGCTTGTCTAGTAGCGTCACCAAGGGTCGCGAGCTTGAACTGACGTACCTAACACAAGAAGTTCACGACGTTCTGAGCGCTCCGATGCTGGTAACTTCACATACACTAGCGCAAGTATCATCCCGAATCTGGTATTACGACAGGGCGTTATCGAGGATATTAGAGGAAACAGGCGCAAACCTCACGAGTGCTTATTCTGACTTTCGCGGCGTTATCCATAAATCACGTCCTGCGTCCCTCGATGTCCTCTATTTAGAGCAAATTCTTCGTCAGGATTTGAACGTGCTGATGTCGCTACGACCCTTGATTTCTGTCACCCAGTCGACTAAAAATTTAACCCTCGCTGCTAAGACTAACGTGTTTAGAATTGCCCAAGAAGCTCTTGCCAACACTATTAAGTATGCCAATGCGACAATTTTCAGTATAGAGATTATGGACCAGGAAAAAGATGGTCAGCAGGGTTGGGGGATTCGTATTGAGGATGATGGAAAAGGGGCCGACGTTGCCAATATCCAGCTTAATGGGCTGTTGGGCGTGAAAAATCGGTTTGAGGAACTACTTGGAGGAACTGTGAATTTCGAGGCGCAGCTAAATCAAGGATTTCTAATAAGGGGCTGGATACCAAAAGAAATTAATTCCCTTAGCTCAGATGTTCTTTAAAAGATTGACGAAATTCTCTTGCCGCGTGAGCCGTTTCAAACGATAGGAATTTGCAGTGTTATTTTTGTTTTAACATGGTTATTCTGGCCTATGGAATCTGACGTCACTTGCCTAGGCCGGCTCGTCGTTGTTAATCTGTTTTTGACGATCTAGTCAATCTAAGTCCAAGGTGATAGGGTTGTTGAACCTTCCACATGCCGGGCCTCTGCCCCTAGCCACCTTACCCCTGCGAATTCGCCCTTATTTGGCTTACTTCTAAAGTACCGATAATATTCATCAGTTCGGAAAACACCAAGTCGCGTACTCTTTGGCTGGCGTTGTCCATGCTTTGGACGCAAACAAAGGCAATACTGGGATCTTTCACAACTCGTTTCAACTTGCGTTTAATACGTTTGCGACTTTGTGTTTCAGGTTTTATCTGCATGGTTCTATATTTATTATTTATGACGGCATTGTCAGCGCCTAATTCTAAATGGGCAGATAAACTTTCCGCCGTGTATTGTTCAATTGAACGCAACCTAAATGAGACCTGCTTTTTGAAATCCAGGGGATTGTTCTTTTTATAATCTTTAAATCGGTTGCGACGTATAGGGTGCGGATTGTGCCCTAGGTGAAAGTAGTTGTCTGAATAACCGGATAACTTGGCTGCCAATTTTTGTGATTGAACATATTTTGCTCGTGGTACGACATGGTCCTTTATCGAGGCGGCACTTCTTAAGAAGCTACGGAGTCTGTTGCCTGTATCAGCCCATTTTGTTTGCTGCCAGGAGCCGCGTAAAACGACCTTGTCCTGTTGAAAAAAATCGGATGGTTGGGTCGGCTTAACCAAAATATAGTCATCGTTTAAAAATATAAAATGCTCAGACAAGCCCGGTATTCGCCACAATTGACTACTGATTGATCGAGTATTAAAGGTTGGAAGGCTATCTTCGTCGCCTTGGAATATGTCTTTGTGGTCAATAATTTTTACCTTGTCGGCATGCGGCGTTTGTGAGAGCCATTGCATTATATTTGGCTTCTGGTCATCCGTTACAATATAAATATACCTTAACCAAGGGGCAAATTGTAACAATGACATAAGGCAATATGAAACCTCGCCTATGTTTTTAAAACGTGTGGCAGTTGCTGAGCCAACACCCTTTTGACCGGTTTGAACCAAATAGTCATTTAGTTTTTTCGAATGGACAGGATCATCACCATCGACCCAGGTTATTACTGCATCAATTGGTATGTGATTTAATGGCTGCTTTGTCTCGTTAGCTGGATTTGTTGGTAAGTAATGAATTGCCCATGGATCAAAGGGCTTTAGTCGATACTGATCGATCAAGGCCTGCCATTGAATTCGATTGCCATCTTGATTGATGTTGTACGACCGTAAGCTAATGGATTGTGAGCTGTGTATAGGGACCGCTTTGCTGCAGGGCGAACTGGTTCTGCGAGATTTTGTGCCGTGCAAATAACTCATCGTTTTAAACCATAGATCATCCGCTTTTGGCGTTGATTGAAGGTACTTTTCAGTATTACATACATCTTTGTGAAAGCAGTCAATTGGATACAAAACGCCGCCAAAGCCCAACGGCAGTAGTGCATCGTAGCTGACGCCTTGCTTAGTCTCTCGGTACCAGAAGCGGTAGGGAAGGACCTCCTGGTTTTCGCTATAGGCAATGGATCGACATTCATGTGCAATGATGTCCTGGGGGTGTTCTAAATGGTCTTGATACAGAGATTGGAGCCAGTTATCTGGATAAATCAGATCATCATCACAAGTCACAATGGTTTTATCAGGAAATGTCAGCAAACTTCGCATGAGTTTAAGGTGCGGGCTATCTTCACTGGCATATCGAATTTCAAAACGGCGACCTTCCATGTTTGTTAAACTTTCAGGCAGCTGGCCTTGGTGGGTTTCATTTAACCAAAGCACAATTTTTTCAGGTTGATGAGTGCCGTTCAGTACGCTGCGAACCGTAAAGTGGATAACATGGAATCGTGATGGAATCGATGTAAACGACACGATTAGCGGAAGCACATTATCTGATCGATTATGCAACTGCTCTACCACCAGATTCTTAAGTTTGCGGGTGTGCCGCATTGAATTGGTCAGGGTAGAGAGCTTCATATTCTAGTATCCATCGGAAAAAACTGATCAAAGAGGGCAGGGCGTCCAGTCTAACATTAAGCCTTTATTGCGATAAAGGCCTATTTGAGTCGTTGGCGGGGCAGCTAAGTAGGCTCAACCGCGCTAGCAGTACTGTTTCTTGTATCGCCAAGTGCGACAGCATACAGTCCCAATTTTCACCACTTGCGTCTACTGTGCTGGCACTTGGCCTATAGTAGCTAGGCCATGCAATTTAACTTAGAAATATAACTTTGGCTCTGCCCGGTTCAGTCGCCCAATCCAGTCGCCCAATCCAGTCGCCCAATCCAGATACGCCACCTCGCTGACGAAAACCAGCCCGCTCACCTTGTTATTGTCTCTAGTTAGGGCTATATTAACTCTAACTAGAGACAAAAAGGTTAGCAATGGCTTCCATAGATGAGAATTTAGTGTCCGCACTGTCAAGTGTTATGCGCAGTCTCGAACGACCGATAGCAAAACA
>Ga0307488_10005322_pt1 | contig 10639 bp, 4 predicted proteins | sample SB02metaG_FD_202248 | JGI IMG/M metagenome (GOLD analysis project Ga0307488, IMG submission 202248) | Sea-ice brine microbial communities from Beaufort Sea near Barrow, Alaska, United States - SB 0.2 | ecosystem: Environmental > Aquatic > Marine > Coastal | place: USA: Alaska | collected 2017-05-06
CTATAACTTGTATTTTTTCTTTATACATCATCAAAAACCCGCAAGATTCTTTCTTGATATTTTTAAAACATATTTCTTCAATGTTTTTTTTCATCAAAAAAGCCTGCTTCCTGGAAACCCTCCAAATGGAAGGTGGTCGTTTTCATCACCAGAATATCTGAACTTGCACCCTTTTAATGTTTTAGAGCAAGAGTCTTGAGCCCATACTTCAGAGTTGACAGTAGGTTTATTATCTGAGTTAGAAGTATTCGCTGATATGCATACGTAAACCACTTTCCTTATTTCATTCCCATCTTTTATATCAACAAAAACAAAATCATTTTTTGCATATACAATCTCATCAGCCCATTGGCCCCTATCAGTCAAGCTTCCTGTAAAAATCGCATCATTAGAATCCGCCTTAGGGTCTCCAGAGTATAAACAACCTTTGCCTCTATACTTCCATGCACAGTAATTGTTTATTATTTGCCTTTTTGGTATAGCTACATTCTCTAAATCTAGAGGGCTTGTTAATTCATATTCAATTAAATTTTTATTTTCTGCAACTTTTTGATTAATTATATATTTTTGATCTCTCAATTTAGAAGAAGGATCTGGATTCACTCCCATTTGGTTCCAAAAGTTAACATCCCCAGAGTAATTTAAAAAATTAACTTCATCTAAAAATCTTAAAAATGTCCTTACTATTTTTATCTCAGCTCCGATTAAATCGTCTTTATCATATATATATCTACTAAAAAACCCATCCATGTTAATTAGTTGTAATCTTGGCCTTGAAAGCTGACCGTCGTTCCTCTCTTCTAGCCCTTCTATAGAATTAGGTATAAAGAAATATTCCTTAGAATCAAAAACTATTGATGACTTTATTGCATTCGATCCTCCATGAAACCTAATAACATCAGAAGAGTTTGTTATATTAGATATTTCAAAAAGAATTATCTCCTCTGAGGAGGCTTGAGAGAATAACTCTTTATTTATACATTCTGTTTTTTGAAAGCTCACCTTTTTATAGTAAATTTATTAATTGATATTAACACTTTATAAATCTTTTCTTAATTGGAACTTCGAAAATAGATACAGACACAGTGTGAGTTCCTTTATACAAATAAGTATGATCTATTGACATGCACATAAATTCTGCAGTCCTTTCATCTGGTCTTTTTACTTTAAATTTAAACGACTCAACTCCTTGCTTGAATATAAAAAACGATAAAATTTTTAATAATTTCGCATCATCTATTTTTTCAAAAGTTAGTCTTAAATTTTCTTTTCTTACGTTTTCTCCATCTGTAGTATAAAATGACTTTGATTGAGCTGATTGAAAAGCTTGGTTTCTTATCGTGATTTCTCTAGACATAGAAACTGAAGGGTTTAAATCTAAAACATACTTTTGTCTATATTCGTCAATTATATTTTTTTCAGCCGAACTCATTGATTCTATATGAAGAATGCTTTTTATATTCAATGCTGACATCTCATCATTTATAAAATTTAATTTTATTGAATTATTATCTGTATACGCTATTTGAGTTGGTATATTTTCACATATAAATTCTTGCAAAAAATAAGGTTTTAAAGAGTATAAAGACTTGTGAGCATCGCTTGAGCTTAATCCAGGTCTAGGTATTGGCTGAAACATAAACTTACTAGCACCTTTTCTTTCTGCTATATAGTTTATAATTTTTTCCGATTCAGAATCTGATCTATTATTAAAGTCTAAAGACATCGAAAATAAAATTCTATTTAAGCCTAATGGGGTTTGTGTAATGTACCCGTTTCCATATTCCATTATTTCGCTAACAAAATCTATTTGAACAGAAGAGCCGTATGATGGAGTAAATGAAAAAGAATTTTCGTATTCAAAATTCTTTAATGTCGAGTCTACTTTTGATCCTGAGATAAAATCTCCATAGGTATTGTAGTTTCCACCCCCAGCATTAGTAGTTTCGCTATAGTAATCTTTCTCAAGGTTATGAAATTGACCGCTGTTAAATGTATAATTACAACTCATTACCTTACCCTCTCTAATAAATCTACAGATCCGTTAACTAGTCCATTTTTAGATACTTGTAATGATTGAGAATTTATAATTCCAGAACAATCAATCACTTGGCCTCTTGATACATTATTATTAGTTTTCGGTTGAATTTCTATTTTTGCAAAATCTTTTCCAGAAAAATTAATAAGACTACCTATATTTTCCCCCTTCAGCGATAGATTCTTTACCACAGATCCAAATCTTACATCTTGAGGGAATTCCTGCCCTATAACATAATTTGGAACTCTTGAACAGTCTATAGAGTAATTTATTTCCTGAGGGTTATCCATTCCCACATTCGAACTGTTAATGTTACTTAAGGTTGTATGTGCTCCATTAGCCAACTCTAAGGATTCAGAAGTGAAGTTCCCTGTAGAAAGGGTATCGTTGAAGCCGCTAAAAATATTAAAAGACGCACTAAACACAACGGGAAGATAAGGTTTTATTGATACCGAATAACTAGTTAGGTATGCTCCTGAAAATTGTATTCCCCCAAATTCTCCAGAACACGATATGTCTCCAGTTAAATTTCTTATATTGTCAATTTCTCCAGTAATATAATATTGGAAGGAAATATTTGTTGATGATTCAACAGCAGAAGAGTATGACTCAATAATACCTCCATGAACTATATTCGCCGAAGAACTTGAGGATGCAGACAAAGATGCGCTTAAAGCAAAAATATTTTCTTCATTTATTTTTACCTCACATTCGTTATATTTTACATATTTACTCATGTATATGTTATTTGAGGTAATGAATGAGAGTTCATTGCATAATCAAGTCTTACAACCGTATTATTAACATTATCAACAGAAAAATTTTCTGCAATTAAATTAAATTTTTTAAAATCATAAGTAATTGTTTTTGACTGATCGCAGTGATCTGTTATGACCACTTCTATGTCTTTCTTATGTATACCAGTTCTTATGTAATCATAAACATTCCTAGTTTCATAGTCATCAATATCAAGATTGACAGAGAAAGTATTTTTAATTGGTGTTAAGTAAGATATTTCACAAGGAAATATAGAGCCTATTTTATACACAGGTTGCCTTTCAGGAGTTATAGAAAATGAAAAATTTGTAACTCTATTAGTTGCCCTCCCATCACAAGTTAAAGATATTCCGCTACTAGTAGGTACAATAAATTGACTTTGATCTGGTTTTGGGGTTGAAGATGAAACATGAGGTCCCATTTCTCCATAAACAGATATGCTCGTAGAACTTTTTGGTAGAGAATCTATAGAAAAAGATATTGAATATGAATCTAAATATCCGCTTGTAAAATTTAATACTTTTCCATTATATTCTACTCCTCCATTAAACCCAGTATCTCCTATTAAGTTAGTAATAGGTTCATCACTAGACATTAATGTTCTTTCAAAAGAAAAAGATGCACTTGCTGGTGCATTTTGTATAAATTCTGAATCTCCAGCATAACCAAGGAAAACATTATCTTGACTAGATATATCATAACTACCATTTACAGACTGAACTCCTGATATTTTTAAGCCATCTATAAAGAAACTGTTATCTTCACTATATAATAAATCCTTCATTTATCACCTCAATGACCCCCCAACTCTCTTCTCTTGATTTATTACCTGTATCACTGCCGCCTTTACCTTTGATGAGAATTCTTTTGTATTTAGTTGGTTTTCGCCCCCTTGGCTTGTACTATTATTGTCAACGTTTATTGAAATATTTACATCTCCATGAGATATATTTGACCCAGAGCCAGAGCCTCCCCCAGAATAAGTTCCGCTATTTATACTACTCATCATTGCAGAGCCATGTTGCTTTACAGCTTTGGGGTTCATTATATATTCTCCCCCAGTAACCATTGCTGGAACTCTTCCACCTCTATTAAGAGTTACATCGTAATCGGAGCCTCCACCCATTCGATTCATTTTAAACTGGACATCCTGAGAGCTTAGGAAATCTCTCATCTGTGAAGCAGTAGCTCCTTGACTTTTGAAACTATCTACATCTTGCCTTAAAAGCCTTCTCTCTTTTCCAGTTATTTCGTATCCAGTTCTTCCACTTCTATTGGTATATGATCCGCCAGTTTTATTAAATTGTTTATTAAATTGTTTTGCCGCTCTTTTATCAGCTCTTTTTTTTGCGAAATCAGTGCCTTTATACCAATCCGCTGTCTTACTTATTAATACACCTCCAGCTATACCAGCAACAACTCCTATCAAGGCGTTTTGTTGAGCTTTTCTTACTCTAGTTTTATTCTCTGCTCTAGCTTTTACTTGTTTTGAAGTGTTTAAATCTTCCCTAAATTGTCCTTCTTGTTCTTGAAAATATTTCAATATCTTCCTGTCGTTCGCTCTTGCGAACCCAGTTAGTCTAGGATTTATCCCTACTTCTTTTTCTAATGTTTTATATCTTGTTACTGTTCCGTACTCGTTTTTATCTTCAAAAGATTCTCTTTTTGCCGCTTTAGGAGCCCCAACATTCATGCTCACCGCACCACCTTTTGCAAATCCTGACACTTGTCCAGAATTAACTTTGTCCATAAATCCCATGCCGTATTTGCTTACTGCACTTTTCTTGATGACATACTCTCCGCCAGTAAGCATTGCTGGCACATCATCTCTAACTCCACTTCCTCCAGTAATCATTCCTCCGCTATTTTTAAAGTCGAAAAGTCCACCAAGAGCTCCAGTAACCCTGCTAGCAGCACTCTGTAGGAATGCTTTTTGTATCATTTGTAGAAATGATATTCCTATACCTTTAAGTTTATCCCTAAGATTATCTGCACCATTTAATGCGGCTTGCATCGCATCAACCATTCCGTTTCTAAATGCGTAGGGTAATTGCTCTCCAAGTTTTGTATATATTTGTTCAGAATCAGTTTCTAGGTTTGCAAATCCAGCTTCTAGCCCGACACCCATATTTTGCCTTATTTCTGAAAATACCCCTTGATCTCTAGGAGTAGTTCTTTTCATTTGCATAGCTAAGTCAACCATTGATTCGTTTAATTCAATTAATATAGCTTCTTGGCCTCCAACTAATTCAGCCCTTTTACCTTCAGTTATATCTGTTCTTTGACCTATTTGAGCTACTTTATCATTCGCATTATTCATTGCCTCTATCATTTTTGATAGTCTTTTCCTTTGATCTCCAGTTCCAATTGTTTGAGATCTTGCTGCTACTTTAGCATTTGCGACATCTGCACTAGTTGCAGTTGGATCTTGGCTGAGTATTTCAAAATTTCGCTGTCTTGTATCTTGCTCAAAAGCTCTATTTAATGTACTGCCAGCAGCTCTTTGCCTAACGTTAGATTCGTCCATTGTGGTCATTCCTCTAAATGTACCCATAGATTCATCCATGAACTGTAATGATTTTCCAAAATTCGCAAATTTTTGTTGAAATAGTTGAAGTCTTTGACTATTTGCAAATGCCTCTAAAGCTTCACCGCTTCCCGTAATAACTTCACTTAATTTATCTAATGCATTTATATTCTCTTCAGTCATGCCCTCTTTACTTCTTAAATCGTGAATTTTGCTTTTTAATATATCTATACCTCTAGCGCTTAAGCCTATTTTATTAATTGCATTTACTACATCATTAGTAGTTTCAATACTAATATTGGATAAATCTTGTATTCTTTTTACAGAGGCTGGCCCAGTAGTTACTGTCTCTATAGTCTTTTTTCTTATGTCTTGAATTTTAGTAGACATTCCGTCGATTTCATTATTTATATTTTGCAATTCATCTTGAGCTGTTTTTACCGCAGGGCTATTTGAGCTAGTAGCGCCTTTAGTCTCCATCATCGTATCATTAAATACACTTACAAGGTTTTCGTATCCATGTATCCGCTTAATTTTGAAATCCTGGTTATCCCCCTGAAACCCTTCCTGACCAAATCCAGCACCCATGAGGCCAGGAACAAGTTTAGAATTTATATCATTAGCATCGCTAAGCATCTGCGCCTTTGGCCCGCCCCTAGCAGCTCTTACTGTTAGTTCTCTTTTTCGTTCTGTGCTTAAATGAGGATTCTTACTTATCTCATCTATAATAGAATTTTGTGTCTTTACATAATGTGCTCCTGATGCTCGATCATTTGGTGTCGTAGCCCCCAGTATTCTTGATCTTTCAGACTCCATTGCTTCAAGCTTTTTTGTTTCAAGATCTTTTTCTTTTTCTATTCTTCGCTCTGTTAACCGTCTTATATTATCATTATACTTTTCAATACTTTTTTCATCAACTTTGCTAACAGATGTGGGTACTGTAGCTAGGGGGATATTTCCACCAGGGAAATCTGCAGGATTAGGCATCGATGATGAAGCAGCTGCACCAAGAGCTGTCTTTAGGGCGGGACCTATTCCGCTTAATGGAGTGTTATCTCCAGATATACTCCTGACACTTTTTTCCACTTCTTCTGATAAATTATTTAAAGCAAATGTTAATTTTTGCTCGCTAACCAATCTTATCGCTTCTGATTTTAATCTAGAGACTTCTTCTTTAGTTTTTATTTTTAACTCTTCATTAAATATTTTCTCCTGTATACCTTCTTGCCTAGTTCTTTCGCCCCTATTTGACCTTGAGCCCCTAAAGGTATCAGTCGCTTCAAAGTTTAATCCAGATATTCTGTTTTCAGCTTTAGCGGCGCTCCTTTTAACGGAGTTATTTTCTAGTTGACTTAATACTGCATTTGCAGACACTCTCTTAGCTATAACATCGTTAACTCTTCCTTGCACTATTAATTGAGCTTCTTGGAGTTTTTGAGCTTTTCTATCAGCTATAATTTGTTCAGCAATTATGGTCCCTCTTTTTCTTTGTTGATCAACAATATCCTGCAATACAGTTTGGTCTTCTTTTGTTATTTCTTTAACAAATTCAAAATTCCCCAAATCAGTACCTTGCATTATTTGATCCCTTCTGCCGCCGCCTAACATGGCTTTTAATTTGCCAACTCCTTCATCAGTTACCGATGGCAACTGTAGTTCTGTAGCAACATCTGATCTTATGTCTCTTTCATTTTGTCCTAGTTTTGCTGGATCTCTTCGCTTATTAAATATTTCATCTAAATTATTTAGCATTTTTTCTCTAGCTGGCTTATCCAGACCTTGGAAAAGATCTACGTTTCCAGTTAATTTTCTATCTGTTATTTCATTTTCTAAACCTGATAAACCTTGTTTTCTCGTAGTATCCAGTAAGCCTTGTGTGATTAATGGTCCAAACGATAAAGTTTTAGCTGCCTGCTTGGTTTGCTCTAAAAACTGAACTTCACTGTCGTTATTAAAGGCTGAACTTTTAAGAGCTACACCCTGCTCAAATACACCCATTCTTCTTCTGCTGTCTTTGAGTCTATCTTCTGGGGTTCCAGATTGAAATTTAGTTGCAAACTGAACGATGCTACTTTCTCTTTTTAGCCTACCACCCTCTCTTATCTTTTCTAGTTCTGATGCTACTTTTAATGAAACTATAGTTTTTTTAAATTCGCTAGATAAATTAAATGTTCTTTGACCTAGTACATCTTGCGCATCACCTAGTTTTTGAAATTTATCTAAATTATCTTCAAGATAGCCTATCAGTTCATCAAATGTCATTTTCCCTGCATTAAAACTTGCACTTAGTGACTCAAATTGTCCTTGCGTTATAATTCCAGCATCTTTTAACATAGCTAATTGATTAGCTGCAGCGACATTACTTTCTGAGAGGTTTTCTAATTGAGCTTGAGCTTTTCCAGTTTCAATCTCTCTGCCCGCCATTCCGCCGCCAACAGCCGCGCCTCCTATTAGCATCGCTCCAGCCTTTAACCCTAACAATGAACCTCCTCCACTAATGGGAGTGGCTAGTATAGATGCGATAGACAGTCCTACTCCTGCCACTATAGCTCCAATAGCAGCTCCGCCTAATGTGCCTCCAGACGTAAGGCTGTTTCTCCCTGCAGCATTTCTTCTTAATTCCAAAAGTCTTTCTTTTGATATTGCAGTACCAGCTGATTGACTCTTTTGAAGGTTTACTTTTATATCATTTAAAGTTTTATTTACAGTTTCTCTTCCTCCTGCAATTTCTCCAGACCTTAATCTTTGGTCGATAAGATTGGCTATATTAACTGCCGCTCCTTGTCCAGAGTTTTTACCAATTGCAGTAGCTACTCCTTGAGTCGAAACATCTTGAGATAGTCTATTTTGTAGTTTTTTATTTACTGAGCTTAATGCTCCCCTGCTACCGCGAGCAGCCATTACATCAGTCAGAACTCCTTGATCTGTTATTCCTGAAAGAGCTGCGTTTATGGCTGCGTCAACTGCATCTACACCCTCTCTATTTCCGCTTCCAAAAGCCTTTGCTCTTCCTTCAGTTAAATCTGCTAGTTTTGAAATTGCATTTATATTTTGACTTAATACTGAAATTTCTTTTTCTCTTAATTGTATTATTTCTTGTATACTCAAAGTCATTTTGCTTGCGGAAGACGCGAATCCAACGGCTGCTCCTATTAGCATTCCTGGAAGTCCGAACAATGCGCCTATTCCAGCTCCCATTAATGTTGATCCGCCTCTTTCACGCGCAGCACCTTCAGTTATTCTATATGATCCAGTGCCCTCGTCAAAACTAGCTCTGTCAGGTCTTGATTTTGTAGGAGCTATCATTCCACCCAGCATAGGTAAAGCAAAAGATGCCGCCATTCCAGTCATTCCCCCAAAGCCTTTCATGCTGCCAGCGAAATTCTTCATACTTCCCGCTGCTCCAGTACCAAACCTACCTGCTAAGTTACCCAATCTTCCCAATCTTCCTGATCCAGCAACATTGCCCTGCCTACCTCCATAAAAGCCTGACTGAAATCTCCCTAAGCTCCCCCCTTTTGCTTGCGCTCTATTTTGTTTATTTTCAAGTGATTTTTGTTTTGCATCTGCTTTTGCTGAAGCATTTAATCTTTTTTGTTCTTGGGTTAATTGACTAACGCTATTAGTTAATGCTTGCGTATTTGTAGATCCTAGCCCTTTTGTCGAGTTTGCGGCTTCCTGCTTAGCAACTCGCTCTGCTTTCTTTATATCTTTTGCTGAAGCTCCGCTTGCTACTCTTCGCTCTAAAGCATTCATAGCGGTTACGAATTTTGTTGCACTATTATTTATTTTAGCTCCAGTTTTAGAGTCCACTCCTGTTGTTAAACCTCTTAAATCTCCTTTGGCTAACCCTCCTTTTGCAAGTGATCCAACAGAAGATTTTACACCTTGGTCTTTTGCAAAACTAGAAAACTGCTTTGCAGCTTCTTTTCCCCCTGTAGCCATCATACCTGAAAATATTCTTCCAGCTTCCTTGTTACTCATGCCATCTGTAGGCACTCCTCTTGTAGCTAAAAAGTCTTTCGCATATGCTTTTTGCATACTTGATTTATCGTATGAAGTTCCTTTTGTGAACTTTTCTAAGTTATTAGCATTGCTTAACTGCTTCATCATGTTATTTCCAAGCTCTTTACCTATAGAAGCAGGATTATTCATGCCTGCTCTAGCTTGACTATCTAAATGACTATTTAGACTATTTAATTGTTGTAAAGTTCTTTTAGCCCCCTTATCTTTGGGGTTTGATTTTAATGTCTGCATAGCAATGTTTCTTTGCTCAGACAATCTTGTTTCGCTTAGCCTTCCGTCTTTCATTAGTCCACTCACTAAAGAGCTACGGGGATCATTAGATCCAGCTAATCTTGTTGCTGCATCACTTCTGAGAATCTGCCTTCCTGTTTTCTTATCTCCAAGAGAATTAATTGTTCCGTTTAATATTTTTGTTCTAGTTGCAGCTTCTGATGCATTTTTAGATGTCTGGGCAAATGCATCCTGAATTGTTTTTAAGGCGGCTTGCAACTGTGCGGGTGCTCCTCCCAAGTCTATCTTACTAGACCCAGAATCTCTGGCATTTTGTAAAGATCTTAATCCTAAACTTTCAACATTTCGGCTAGATCCACTCATTATGCTCAATAACTTCATAGCATCTATGGGAGCATAATTTGGCACAAAGCCTCCAGATGCTCCTTGTTTTGGATTTAACCCGCCATGTAGCTTTCTTGCGTTAGATAACCTTCCACCTTCTTGCTCTTTATTCACAACAGCAAGGCCAGGATTGGTTGAGCTTTTTAGGGACGGAGCACTTACTACTTTAGGGGTCAAACCAAAAGAAGATTCTCTAGAGATAGCTGATGAGACAGCTGCTGAGTACTGAGGGTTTGTGGATAAAACATTTTTTGCTCCAGGAGAAAATAAATTAAAATTAGGAACAAAGCCTTGGCTTAATCCTAAATCTTTCCTCATGGATTTAGTTATATAACTGCCTTCATTAAAGTTTCTATGAGAATCCTTTAAGGCATATTCTTTTAATTCTTTGGTCAACTCACTGACTCTTAACTTTCCTATGGATGTGCTCTGCGCTCCTTTGTTCTTTAAGCTTATCAGCTCTAGAGCTTTTTGTTGCATTATTCTTTTTTGCTCTTGCTCTGCTGACATTCTACCTCCAGCCCTGACCGCTCCAGCTCCTAATATGCCTGGAAGCAGCAATGTTGCTGCAGCTGGCGGAAGCATCGAATAGGCAGCTCCAATGCCTCCCATGGTGCCTAACCAGCCCCTAGGATCATCTAATAGAGTATCGTTGA
>Ga0307488_10005323_pt1 | contig 10639 bp, 7 predicted proteins | sample SB02metaG_FD_202248 | JGI IMG/M metagenome (GOLD analysis project Ga0307488, IMG submission 202248) | Sea-ice brine microbial communities from Beaufort Sea near Barrow, Alaska, United States - SB 0.2 | ecosystem: Environmental > Aquatic > Marine > Coastal | place: USA: Alaska | collected 2017-05-06
TATCGATGCGCAATACCACGGGGACTTCTTCGGTACTTCCATCCCCTCGGGTAATCCGAAAGGTCAGCATTTGCCGCGGCTGCACCTCGTCCGAAAGCCCGAGGACGTCGTAGGTCTCCGATCCATTCAAGGCAAGAGACTGGGCGCTCGTTCCCTCCTCAAACTGGAGGGGCAGCACGCCCATTCCGACTAAGTTGGAGCGATGAATTCTTTCGTAACTCTGCGCCACCACCGCCTTGACCCCCAAGAGCATGGTGCCTTTGGCCGCCCAGTCCCGGCTTGAGCCTGTTCCGTACTCCTGTCCTGCCAATATAATCAGGGACCGGTTCTCCGCCTTGTAGCGCACCGCGGCATCGTAGATATCCATCTGTTCGCCCTCCGTCGATCCCGAGGCAAAGTGCTTGGTCACCCCTCCCTCAACCCCCGGCACCATGAGATTCTTGATCCGAACATTGGCAAAGGTGCCGCGCGTCATCACCTGATCATTGCCTCGGCGACTGCCGTAGCTGTTGAAGTCTTTCGCCTCGACGCCGTGTTCGACGAGATAGCGGCCGGCGGGTGAGTCGGCCTTGATCGCCCCCGCTGGGGAGACGTGGTCGGTCGTGACCGAATCGCCGAAGATACCCAGAGGTCGAGCTCCCGTGATATTGGCAATCGTCCCGGACTCCATGGAAAAGTATTTGAAGAAGGGCGGGTGCTGAATGTAGGTGCTGCTCTTCTCCCATGGGTAGAGCTGCCCCACCGAGCCGGGTATCTCATTCCACTTAGGATTCTGTTCGGAAAAATCGCGGTAGAGTCTCTGGAAAATCTCCGGTTTTAAGGCCGCCTCCATCGCCTCTCGAATTTCCTGCAAAGTGGGCCAGAGATCTCTGAGATAGACATCTTCTCCCTCCTTATCCTGCCCGAGAGGCTCCTTGGTCAAATCGATATCTACCTTGCCAGCGAGAGCGAAGGCGACAACCAGTGGAGGCGACATCAAAAAGTTGGCCTTCACATTTTGGTGAACCCGGGCTTCGAAGTTACGGTTGCCCGAGAGTACCGAAGCCGCCACCAAATCGTGGGTGGTGATCGCCTCCTCCACCGCCTGGGGCAGCGGACCGGAGTTTCCGATGCAGGTGGTACAACCATAGCCGACGATCTGAAATCCTAGTTGATCGAGGTAGGGCTGTAGTCCGGTGGAGGCGAGGTAGTCCTGAACCACCCGCGACCCGGGGGCCAGTGAGGTCTTGATCGAGGGAGAAATGGTTAGCCCTTTTTCCACCGCTCTCTTAGCTAGAAGCCCCGCTCCCAACATGACACTGGGGTTGCTCGTGTTGGTGCAACTGGTGATGGCGGCAATGACCACGCTGCCGTGGTCGAGGGTGGCGGCACCGCCACCACTCCGGCCAGCGACTGGGTCGGCGGTCGGACGATCCTCCTCCATTTCCTCGACCTGCTTTTTTTCGTCGGCCGGAATTTCGAACCGGGGATGGACCACCTCAATTTTTGTCCCCCTACCCCGCTGGGTCGCTGGCTTATTGTAACCACCTTGGGCAACCGAGCGCTCCAATAGTCCGTCGAAGGACTTCTTCAGGTCGGGCAAATTGATTCTGTCTTGGGGACGTTTCGGGCCGGCCACTCCTGGCTGGACCGAGCTGAGGTCGAGATCGACATTTACGGTGTAGTCGATTTCACCTTGGCGCGGCATCCCGAACATTTCTTGGGCCTTAAAATAAGCCTCGAAGGCGGAGCATTGTTCCTCGGTGCGACCGGTGGCACGGAGGTAGTTGACCGCTTCATCATCCACGGGAAAATATCCCATCGTGGCCCCGTACTCAGGAGCCATGTTGGCGATGGTGGCACGATCGGGCAGGGGCAAGGAGCTCGCTCCCTCCCCATAAAACTCGACAAATTTGCCCACCACTTTGGTTTGGCGCAGCATTTCCGTGACATGAAGGGCCAGGTCCGTCGCGGTGACCCCTTCCCGAAGACTCCCGGTCAAATGGACTCCCACCACCTCTGGGGTGAGGATGTAGACGGGTTGACCCAGCATGCCGGCTTCGGCCTCGATGCCTCCGACTCCCCAACCGACCACCCCAAGCCCATTGATCATGGTGGTGTGGGAATCCGTTCCCACCAAAGTGTCGGGGTAATAAATGTCTCCACGATCATCCGGGCGCGAGAGGACACCCTTGGCCAAATACTCTAGGTTCACCTGATGCACGATACCGATCCCGGGAGGGACGACTCCGAAGGTTTGGAAGGCCTGCTGCCCCCATTTGAGGAACTGGTAGCGTTCTCGATTGCGGATGAATTCCATTTCGAGATTGAGAGCGAGGGCCTCGGCACTCCCGAAGTAATCCACCTGGACCGAATGGTCGACGACAAGATCGACCGGAACGAGGGGCTCGATCATGGCGGGATCTTTCCCTGCAGCGGAGACGGCATTACGCATGGCCGCGAGGTCGACCAAAAGAGGTACCCCCGTAAAATCCTGTAGGACAATGCGGGCTACCACGAAGGGAATCTCCTCCTTGGCCGGCTTGGACGCTTGCCAGCCAGCGAGAGTTTCTACATCTGCCTGAGAGACCTTGCGGCCGTCGCAGTTGCGCAGGACAGACTCCAGAACAATCCGGATACAGATAGGAAGGCGCTCAATCTTGCCTAGGCCCGACTCGGCCAGTTTAGGGAGGGAGTAAAACCAAGCCTCACGCCCGGGGGACGGAGAGAACTTCTGTAATGCGCCAAAAGGATCTTTCATATGACAAAGGAAGAAAACGACCCACAGCACTATGGGCAAGTTCTATTTCTTGGGAGATGGCCAAGTTGCGCTTGCTATCAAGCGACCAAAGCCTGTTTTCTTCCCTATGCGCAAAACAAAAATTATCTGCACCCTTGGCCCTGCCACAGAGTCCCCCGAGGTGCTGCACGCTTTGATCGTCGCTGGAGCCAACGTTTTTCGCCTCAACATGAGCCACGCCGCCCACGACTGGGTGCGCCAAATTGTTCCACGCATCCGCGAGGTAGCCCAGCGAGCCTCGGCCAACATTTCCATCATGATGGATACCCAAGGTCCGGCGATCCGGACGGGAGACGTGGCTACTAATCTCGACCTCCATCCCGGGGACATCATCGAATTCACCGTACGCGGGGCTAAGAGCGAGGAAGAATACTCCGTCGACGTCAACTACGATGGACTGATCGACGACATCGCGGTGGAAGATGTGGTGATGGTCGACAATGGCAATCTCCACATGAAGGTACTGGCTAAGGAAGACAACAAGGTGCGCTGTGAGGTACTCACCCGCGGAGTCCTCGGGTCCCGCCGGCACATCAACTTGCCCGGGGTCAAAGTCAACCTGCCACCCATGACCGAAAAAGACCTGAAAGACATCGCGGTCGGCGTCGAGCTTGAGGTCGACTACTTCGCTCTCAGCTTCTGCCGGGAGAAGTCCGACGTGGATGCAATGCGGGCCGAGCTCCAGCGCTTGGGAAGCGACGCCCACATCATCGCCAAAATCGAGGACCAACACGCGGTCAAGTTCGTCAAAGACATCATTGCCGCAGCCGATGTTATCATGGTCGCTCGCGGTGATCTTGGGGTGGAGTGCCCCATGGAAGAGTTGCCCATCATCCAACGCCGGATTGTCAAAGACTGCGTCCGGGTCGGCACTCCAGTGATCGTCGCCACCCACATGCTCGAGTCCATGATCACCAATCCTCTTCCCACCCGAGCTGAGGTCACCGATGTGGCCAATGCCGTCTTTGAGCAGGCCGACGCCATCATGTTGAGCGGAGAGACGAGTGTGGGACAGTACCCGGTAAAATGCGTGGAAGTCTTTGACCGGGTTGCTCGCCGGATCGAGCGCAGCGGTGGAGCTGGGTTTGCTAATGAAGCGCTCACCGAAGGACCACGGGAAAAGACGGTGGCCGCCGCGGTCAGCCTGGCCAACGCTTTCCCCCAAGCCAAGATTGTAGTCTTCACCTTCGGCGGGAACATGGCCTTGTTTGTCTCCCATCTCCGCCCCCTCCATGCCCCCATCCTCGCCTTCAGCCCAGACGATCGGGTCTGCCATCGTCTCTCCCTTCTCTACGGTGTCCAATCTCAGCAGATGGCTTTCGTACCCGAGCCTGAGAAAAATGTCTTGTCCGCCGAGAATGCGCTCCTCGCCAAGGGTCTTGTCCAGAGCGGAGACCATCTTGTGGTCGTGACAGATATCGTCGAAGGCGATCGGCGCCACGAGTCGGTGCAGCTCCGAATCGTACCCTGATCACTCAAGCAATAGGTGACCACTTGCCGGCCAAGGCAAATCGGATCCGCCGAGCACCTCAGCTCTGACGGACCCGATCACCACAATGGGTTCCCCTCTTGCTCTGGCTAAGCCAGGGCCAGAGAAGTGTGGGGAGATTTTAGCTCCTCACGCTTGCTCAGCGCTTTCCGCATTTTGACAAGGGCAATGTTTTGAAGTTGGCGAATGCGCTCGCGGGTCACCCCGAATTTGACTCCGACTTCTTCGAGGGTCCGCTCGCGCCCACCGTCGAGACCGAAGCGGAAGCCGATGATTTTTTGCTCCCTTTCGTCTAGCTCCTCCAGGAGATCGCTGATCTCAAGCCGTAGGTCCTTGTCACGCAAAACCTCGAAAGGATCCTCCGCATCGACGTCGCTGACCAGATCGCCAAAAGGTGTCTCGTCATTGGCATTGATCCGAGCGTCGAGGGAGGTCGGTCGCACCGCCACCGTTTTAAGATGAGAGACTTTGGCCAAGGGAAGGCCGAGTTCCTCTGCCAGTTCCTCATTGGAAGGTTCGCGTCCCATCTCCTCAGTCATTTGGGCGGCAACACGGCGGATTTTTCCGATCTTGTCGACGAGGTGCACCGGCAGGCGAATTGTTTTGCTCTGATTGGCGAGGGCGCGCTTGATCGACTGCTTGATCCACCAAGAAGCGTAGGTGCTGAGTTTGCCCCCCTTCTCCGGGTCGAAGCGCTCCACCGCCTTCATCAGCCCAATATTTCCTTCCGAGATGAGATCGAGGAGGGGCAAGCCATACTTGCTGAAGTCGTGGGCAATCTTCACCACCAGACGGAGGTTAGCCGTGATCATTTGTTCGCGAGCCTTTTTGCTTCCGCGTTTGATCTGCGCCGCCAACTTGATTTCCTCCTGAGGAGTTAGGAGCGGCACCTGGCTGATTTCGCGGAGGTAGAGGCTGATATTGTTGTCCGAGGATTCCATGATTCTTTATGTTTATTGGGTGTCTTATCGACAACTATTCTGACCCCGGTTTCAAACAATCGTTCAATTTATTTTTGAGAGCGGCCGCCCCGTGCCTGCTCCGGTGAAACTACCCACCCGCTTGGCCTAGAGGTCGCTGCGTCCCGCCGGCGATATTTGACTTTTTCATTACCTCGTGCAAAGTGACGTAAATGTTACAGGTCCGTTCATTGCGTTTCGCAGCCGCCAGCATGTTCGTCTGCTTGGTCTTTGCTATGCTGGCGCCCGCGTTAGCCTCGGCGCCGGCCGAATGCTGTGACTCTCTCCGCTGCGCCTCCTGTGAACACCCGGCACCCCCGCTCATGGCCGGATGTTGCCAGCAGGACGAACAAGCCAGTCCCTTGGCGGTGCTGCCCAAGTTGCCACCGTCGACCGAGCTGCCCATCACGGAAATTCGTCGCAGCCACCCATACCTTTCCCTGCCAAGCCCTAGTTCGAGAGCGCTCCTGACCGAGGCCGAGAGTATTTGTGCCGGCCGCCTCGCGCCCTCCCGAATCTGTATATTCCAGCTTTGAGGTAGTCCGGCGCGCCCCCTTTGCGGCCCGCCGTCTCATCCCCGATCCGATCGGGTCTTTCTGAGGCAACCCCTAGGGTGTCGTCCTCGGCCAGCTCGTTCGCCAATCCGCACCGGAACTCCTAACCCGGAAAATTCATGGGAACCTCCAAACTTAATCAAATAATTACCAATCAGGACGACCCCAAGTCGCCCGCTCCAAGTCGCCCCAGGTCCAATCTGCGGCACCGTATCGCCACCGCTCTGCCGGTGCTAATCGTCGTCGGTTTTCTTCTGCTCTTTGCCATACTCTTTGGTGGCCGACTCTTACCCGCCACCACCGTCGAAACGGGCGCGGTCGTGTCAGTGGCGCCTCCGCTGGAGGAGAATTTCACCGACCAATCCGAGATGCCCGTCGCCGATTACAGCGGATCTGTTCTCTTCCAAGCCTCGGGTTGGATCGAAGCAGCGCCCCTACCGATCAAGGTGCCAGCTCTAGTCAGCGGGGTGGTCGAAAGTGTTGAGGTACTCGAGGGAGACGCGGTCGAGAAGGGCCAAGTCCTCGTTCGGCTGGTCAAGGAGGATGCCGAGCTGGATCTCCGTACCGCCATCGGCCAACGCGACGCTCTAGAAGCTAAAGCCGAGGCCCATCTCCGCGATATCGTGGCCACCCAGGCCGAGGAGCAGGCCGCAGAAAAGCGGATCATCGCGGCTTTAGCTCGGCGCAATGAGCTGGCCGATCCCGCCCGCCGCCTCGCCTCCCTCTCCGTTGGCAATGTCTCCCAAGGAGAGGTCGAACAGGCTCGCCTGCGGGTCGAGACCCAGGAGGCCCAAGTTGCCGCGGTGCGCGCCTCCCGCCAAGCCATGGCGATCCGCCTGACTCAGCTGGAGGTTCTCGTGGGCGACTTCGATGGGCAACTAGCCGAGGCCGAGGCGGAGGTCGACCGCAAGCAACTGGCCCTCGAAAGAACCGAGGTGAAGTCACCCGCCAACGGCATCGTCCAGCGCCTGCTGGTTGTACCAGGGCAGAAGAGAATGTTGCACATGGACGCTCCAGATTCCTCCACCGTGGCCATTCTTTTTCAACCAGACAAACTCCAGGCCCGCATCGATGTGCCTTTGGAACAGGCCGCCAAGGTCTTGGTCGGGCAGCCGGTCCGCCTCAAGACCGACCTCCTACCCGATCTGTCCTTCCAGGGTCTTGTCACCAATCTCTCCGGCGGAGCCGACATTCAGCGCAACACCCTTGAGGCCAAAGTTCTCCTCACCGATCCCCACCCCCGCCTCCGCCCGGAAATGCTCTGCCGAGCCGAATTTCTCGCCGAGGGCCGTGGCCAAGGCAACCCCACCGCGGGGAGAGCCCTCTGGATCTACAGCCCCGAGGAAGCATTGATAGCCCCAGATTCCGAGAGCCCCTTTGCCTGGGTGGTGGACCCTGCCGGACGGACTCTGGAAAAGCGCCCGTTACGACTTGGGCAAGAGGTCCGCGATGGATACCGCCGCGTTCTCGACGGCCTCCGCTCCGGCGAAAAAGTGGTAATCCATCCTCCTTCGGACCTGCAAAACGGCCAGCGCATCGCCGCCAATCCTAACTGACCACTAAAAGATATGTCCTCTCCCTGCCACATCCGCTGCCGCGCCCTCAACAAGACCTACCAACGCGGAAACAATGTCATCCAACCATTGGAGAACCTCGACCTCAATGTTGCCTCCGGCGAGTTTCTCGCCCTCATGGGGCCCTCCGGATCGGGTAAAACCACCCTCCTCAATCTCATCGCCGGAATTGATCGTCCCACCTCTGGCGAACTCATGGTAGGGGAGCACGACCTCGTTGCCATGTCGCGCGGAGAGCTCACCACCTGGCGTTCCCTCCATTGCGGTTACATCTTTCAGCTCTATCACCTCATCCCCATTCTTTCGGCAGAGGAAAATGTCGAGCTCCCCCTACTCTTGAACAAGTCGCTCAACCGGGAGGAACGGCGCACCCGCGTCATGGCGGCACTCGACCTTGTCGGGATTGCCGACCGAGCGACCCACCGCCCGGCGGAGCTATCGGGTGGGCAAGAACAGCGCGTCGCCATCGCTCGAGCCATCGTAGCCAACCCCACCCTCCTCGTTGCTGACGAACCAACCGGAGATCTTGACCGAGAGGCCGGGCAAAAAATTCTCGAGCTGCTTCAGGAACTAGCGGCCGAGCACCAGAAGACCATCGTCATGGTGACCCACGATGCCCACGCCGCCGCCAGCGCTCACCGGATTCTCCACCTAGACAAAGGCCGCCTCGCTGAGACGGTCCCCCTATAACCGCCATGAAGATAGCCATCCGACTCGCTGGGCTAGCGCTCAAGCAACTGGCCCGCCACCGCACCCGTTCCCTCCTCACCATGGCTGGGGTAGCCACCGGCATGTTCCTTTTTACCACCATCGAAACGACCCAACACAGGCTGCGAGCCGCCACCATCGAAACGGCGAGCGACACCACCCTGATCGTCTACCGCCAGAACCGGTTTTGTCCGGCCACTTCCCGCTTGCCCGAGCACTACGCCCCTGCCATCCGCCGGATGCCCGGGGTGCGGGAGGTTATCCCCGTCCAAATTGTGGTGAACAATTGCGGGGCCAGCTTGGATGTCATCACTTTCCGAGGCGTCCCCGCAGATGCCTTTGCCTCCGAGAGTCGCGATTTTGAAATCATCGCCGGATCCTTAGAGCAATGGCAGAGCCGCGACGACGCCGCCTTGGTCGGCGAGCAGTTTGCCACCCGCCGCCGCCTCGAGCCAGGCGACACCTTCGAAGCCGTCGGCATCCGAGTCCATGTTGCTGGCATCGTCCGCTCTCCCGGAGCACAGGAAAACAACGTGGCCCACGTCGCCCTGCCCTTTCTCCAGCAGGCCGCCCGCACAGGTCTGGGAACCGTCACCCAGTTCAATGTCAAAGTGGACTCGCAGGAGCATCTCGATGAGGTGGCGGCCGCCATCGATGAATTCTTCGCCACCGACGCCGAACCGACCGACACCCGGCCAGAAAAAGCCTTTTTCGCTCAATCGGCCCAAGACCTCATCGAGATCATCGGCTTCACCCGCTGGCTGGGCTTGGGTGCGGTCATTGCCGTAGTGGGGCTGGTGGCCAATGCCCTCCTCCTCGTGGCCCGGAGTCGGGTACGTGAAAACGCCATCCTCCAGACCCTTGGCTTTCCCCAGCTTGCCATTGGCCTCCTCGTCCTCTGGGAGGGATCCCTCCTCGGCCTCGCCGGGGGCGTCGCCGGGAGTGTCGGGGCCGCCGCCTTCCTCTTCTGGTATCATCCCAGCATGGGCAATGAGGGGCTCATCCTTTCGCTCGATCCATCCCTATCCGTGGTCATCTGGTCCATCGTTCTCGCCGTCGTTCTGGGAGCGGTGGCCTCTCTCTGGCCCGCTTGGATCGCCGCCCGCCACCCCATTGTCTCGTCCCTCCGCAGTTCCTGACCATGCTTCCTTTTTCCCACGCCACCCGCAACTTGCTCCGCGACCCAGGGCGCCTGATTCAGACCGTCTTGGGCTCCGGTCTGGTGGTCTTTCTCATCCTTCTCGCCAGCTCCTTTAATGCGGGAATGCAGTCCGTGCTCGCCGGAACAGGTTCTCCTGAGAATGTCATTCTTCTGGGGGCCGGCTCGGAGGAAAGCGTGGAGCGAAGCGAGATTTCTCCCCAGACCGTCTCCTTGGCCTTGGGAGGTATCCGCGGAATTTCCAGCCGCCTCGGTACCCCTGCAGCCTCCGGAGAGGTTCACTACATGGGCCTAGTCGGCCTACCCGACCACGGGGAGGCTCAGGCCCTTCTCCGCGGCGTGACTCCGGCCGCTTTGGAGGTTCACCGCAAGGTTCAAGTCCTCGAGGGAGTCTTTCCCTCTTCCGGTGAGGTCATGGTCGGGGTTCTGGCCCATCACGCCTTGGGAGTTCCCGCCAGTGCCCTCTCCGTCGGTCGCGAGATCCACTTCGAGAATCAAACATTCAAGGTGGCAGGAATCTTTGCCTCGCCGGGGACGGTGATGGAGTCCGAGGTTTGGATGAATCAGGGAGATCTCATGACGGCAACCAAACGCGACACCCTCTCCTGCGTCGTCCTGCGCCTCGACTCGCTGGAGAACTTCAAGGACGCCGACCTCTTCAGCCGCCAGCGTCTCGACCTCGAGCTGGTGGCCATGCGCGAGTCGGACTATTACGCTCGGCTGGCCATATTCTACGCCCCCCTGCGAGCCATCGCCTGGCTCACCGCCGCCCTCATTGGTGCCGGAGCGGTCTTCGGCGGGCTCAACTTGCTCTACGCGGCCTTCTCCTCGCGCATCCGCGAATTCGCCACCCTCCAGGCCATTGGCTTCCGCCGCACCGCCATTCTGTTTTCGCTTATCCAGGAGAGTTTGATCGTCTCTCTCTTGGGCACCTTGCTTGCCTCCGGCGTGGCGGTATTTCTTTTTTCCGGTATTTCGGTGCCATTTTCTATCGGAACCTTTGCCCTCGAACTCCGGCCTGCCCAAATTTTTGCCGGTCTCGCCACCGGAGTTTTACTGGGGGTCTTAGGTGCCCTTCCCCCTGCCTTCCATTGCCTCAACACCCCCCTTTCTTCGGCCTTCCGCGCCGCCTAAATAAAATACCCAATCAAGATGAAATACCACCACTCGAAATCTCATATCGTCGCCCTGCTGGCCGCCTGCACCGCCATGATGACCGCCTGTGGCCCCCAAGAGAAGGCCACCGAAACCAGCGCCTCTCCTCTGGCTGCCTATGTCACGACCGCCCCTGCTCCGGCGGCTATCTCGGTAAAAGAGGCCCGAGGGGATGTTGCTCCCGGTCAAGTCCTCCAGGTCACCGGCCGGATCGCCGGCAAGATGGAGCCATTCTCTCCTGACTACGCCACCCTGATTCTGG
>Ga0307488_10005325_pt1 | contig 10637 bp, 8 predicted proteins | sample SB02metaG_FD_202248 | JGI IMG/M metagenome (GOLD analysis project Ga0307488, IMG submission 202248) | Sea-ice brine microbial communities from Beaufort Sea near Barrow, Alaska, United States - SB 0.2 | ecosystem: Environmental > Aquatic > Marine > Coastal | place: USA: Alaska | collected 2017-05-06
TCTGCGGTATGAATTTGCAGCTACTTCAACTAACTCACCATCGCTTACAGCACAGATTGGAGCTAAAACCCGACGTTTGGTATTGATAAGTTAACTTCTCAAGTTGAGAAAAATCACCGCCAATCAAATTTTATTTTGTAGCTGTCTTTCCTCCAAGATACAAAAGCACGCGGTTGGAAATAGCGATAGTTTTCAACTGACGTCAAATGTCTGCCTAGGTTAAATAGGCTATAGAGCCCAGCATTATAGCAAGCTCCTGGCATATCGAGTCGACCTCTCCTTGGTATGGATAAATCTTAATCGAAGAACCACCAAAACCCCAACATCGCTAATTTACTAAGTTATTAGTATTCCCTCTATTCCTCAAGACTACTGAGTCCCTTGATAGCTGAATAATGTGCGATGCTGGATACGCCACCCGTCAACGGTGCGCACGAAAACATCTTCGTAATAGCCAGACGATATCATCGCCGGCGGTCGTGCCGTGACATCTAGCAATAGGTAATAAGTTCGCGCCTCGGCACCATCTTCGGTCGCTGATATAAGGAAACTTCCGTTTATGTGCCGCCTGCCTACATCGCCAGTTTTTCCCTGGTAGCGTTCGGCACGAGCAGTCGCGTTTCATCGTCCAGCCACCGAGCTTCACGGTTAAAGTAATATGACAGCGCGACTAAAACAATGGCTATGAATACCGCTAGGATTTAACCTTACGAAGCGCAGTGCTTTCATCTAAGTTCATTATTCTAACGCTGAGCTGCTCAGGCAACTGTTCTCAATTTACTGAGTGCTATCTATGAGTGTATCAAGTCAATTCTAAACCCCGGCGATGACATTCACAGAAAGCCATTCAAGAACCGCTGAAAAAGACATAAAGAGCAAATACAAAAAATATAACACTATGGGTAAAAATGGTGTAAACACGTTAACTCCATATGGCTCAGAGATGAGTCGTGATGTAATTCGTCTCATGGACCACCTCAATATCCCCACAGCACACCTACTTGGCTATTCGCTAGGAATTGCACCTATTGGCATGGCCATAACCGAAAATGAATTGCGATTTATTTCTGCGGTTTTCGGAGGAGGCGCAGCGATCTGGGAATGGGGAAGCACCAAGGACCTTCTTAATTAGCACAAATATGTGAGATTTCTGAACACGAGTCGTCGCCAGCCGCTTGGCCGAGGCATGGAAGAGTAAGATTCAATCGCACTTGCAAACCTTCGATTGGGCGAAAAAGAACTGGTGCTATCCAAACAAAGTTTATCAAGCATCAGCGTACCCATTCTGGCTATCGTGGGCAGCGAAGACCCAGCTTTGGAGGCTGCAAAAAACTTTAAGAGTACATTCCCTGCTATAGAGCTAATCGTAATAAAAGGCGGAACACATTTATCCGTGCCAGTGCATCCTGAATTTGTTAAAAGTATTCAGAGATTTTTTACCAAAAACCAAGAGAATTAAATTCAGTATCTGAAGGCGATGACGAATTTATGTTGCAGGTTTTATATGGCTGAGATTGAAAATATAGATCTTTTCCCACTTTGGTAACTTTGATAGCGTTAAATAATCGAAAGATGCTCAGTAAGGAGCCGGCGATACATCTGGCTAGAGTAGCAATGTAGCGCTGGATAATGCCGGCACAATAGCCAAAATATCTGGCATCGTTTTGGTCAAAGAAAATTAGTACAACAAAGAGCCTACCGGTCAAGATCTGGAAATTGTCGATAATAATGTTATCAGTTTTGACGCCCTGATGGGTTTGGCGTTTGAGGCTATTCTCGGGCCCGCCCTGAGCAATAAGGCAGTCGTTAATCTGACTTACAACAGCCTCATCGGCCAGGCACCTTCCGAGGGACAACTGAACATACTAACGGCAGATTTACTTGACAGTGGAGCTTTTACTCAAGAGGCTGGGTGTACTTGCTGCAGAACATGAACAAAACGCCACTAATATAGGCTTAGTCGGTCTTGCGGACACAGGGCTACAGTATTTGTATTTAGGGCGATCAACTTATATATTGCTGCTAATGTTATGTCTGTTCTCCGACTTTGCTAAACTCGGACGTGGCGGAGGATACTATAAATTGAAGCCATCCGAGTTCTTTGAAGTTGGCGGGTTGCTGTATTATAGTTGTCCGCCGTTTGTTTTCGAAAACTGACCGCCTCGGCGGTCATTACACCGGCAAAGACACTTGCAACGCTTCGGGTCGCCAAACGCATTTTCAAAAATAAGTTAATCCATGTAAAGAGGCTTCATGACCATCAGGATACCAACCGTTGTTGATCAGGATGATCCTAATCGCGTACCGCTTATTCCGGCTTACACGTCTACCTCAGACGGCATGCTATCGGACACCCGTGGCCGGCTCTTGCGAGACCTGCGCATTTCGGTCACCGACCGCTGCAATTTCCGCTGCACCTATTGCATGCCGAAGTCAGTATTCGACAAGGACTATCGTTTTTTACCAAAACCCGAACTCTTGAACTTCGAAGAAATTACTCGAATGACCCGACTATTCATCGAACACGGTGTCGAGAAAGTTCGCCTCACTGGCGGCGAGCCATTGTTGCGCAAACATCTTGAGGTTTTGATCGAGAAGCTAGTCGGACTCAAGACGCATACCGGCAAACCACTGGATTTAGCACTCACTACTAATGCATCGCTGCTGGTTAAGAAATCCCAAGCGCTCAAGGCTGCAGGCCTGCACCGCATCACTGTCTCACTTGATTCACTCGATGAGGCGATATTTCAAGCCATCAATGACGTGGATTTTTCGGTGGCGAAGGTGTTGAAAGGCATCGACGCTGCGCACGCTGCTGGTTTTGAGTCCATCAAGATCAATATGGTGGTTAAGAAAGGTGTCAATGATAAGGACATCGTGGCAATGGCTCGGCACTTTAAAGGTAGCGGCCACATCGTGCGCTTCATCGAATTCATGGACGTCGGCTCTTCCAACGGCTGGCGTATGGACGATGTAGTGTCTTCGGCCGAAATCGTGAGCATGATCAACGCAGAGATGCCACTCGTCGAAGCAGAATCGAACTATTCAGGAGAGGTCGCTCAGCGTTGGGCCTATGCGGATGGCAGTGGCGAAATCGGTGTAATTTCCAGTGTGACGCAAGCTTTTTGTTCCACATGCACGCGCGCTCGACTCTCAACCGATGGCAAGCTGTATACTTGCCTGTTTGGGCAGTCCGGCCATGATTTACGCACGCCTATGCGCATGGGCAGGAGCGACCAAGAAATCGCCGGTGCGATTGGGTTGATTTGGAACCAGCGTGAAGATCAGTATTCTGAAATCCGTACAAAAGATACTGCGCGAAGCAATAAAATTGAGATGTCTTACATCGGCGGTTAATATCTCCGCCAACACCAATTCTGAGTTCGCCTGCGCCGCTTACCCTTATCGTTGGTTATGGCACTGTGATTGATAATCTAAAGGCGGTTATAGATTCAAAGGCATATCTAGAAATCACAAAGAGGTTTAAGGATTACCTGAATATTTCACAAACAAACAATGCAATCGGTGACGAGCCAAGGATTCGTACATTTACAGAGCGGCTTCCAGTTTTTTGACGGTTTTAGACTTGAATTCTCGCCTTGCCAATACCGCGATAATCAATGTCGTGGCTGCCATGTAAAAATAAGGGTTCAACATCCAGAACACCATGGCAAGACAGAAGTAATACGTCCGAAGGCCGGCGTTGTTGTCATGGCCCGCAACGTCCATTAAACCGGCCATTTGCTGAACAAATCTTTCACGATCCTCATCGGTTAATTCATCGTCCGGCATGGGTGCCGCACCCATTAGCACCGCAGCGAAGCCATATTGGCGTAGGCTCCAGGTAAGTTGAAAGAACGCATAGATCAGCATGACTGCGATTAGAATAAACTTGGTTTGAATTTGTGTCGTGGTCTGTTCAACCGAGAATGGTAACTCCCCTGTCAGCTCAGCAATTTTTGCTGCGGCAGAAACTGCTGTAAAAATAGCGGCCAAGAGTATTAGGGTTGTAGAGGCAAAAAAACCAACGACTCGTTCCTGACTGGCGAGCAATGCGGCATCGGTAACACGCATATCTCGATCTAACATCTGCGTCACCCATCGAACCCGGTGTAATCGCATAGAGTGTGACAAGGATTGTTTATCCCCTTGCTTGGCGCGATGCTTTGCATACTGAGCATAGCTAATCCATAGAATGAACATGTAGCCGAGCGCGATAGCATCAAGCCAATCGAGTAACAGAGGCGAGTGAACACCCATTCTTAAAATCCTTATCTTAACCTGACGATTAGTTTTTACGGTTGAGTCATCATCGATGATCGTTAATTTCTCTGTTTTCGCATAGTGACCAGATTGTTTAATGACAATATTGGCATTACGTTATTCGGTGGCTATATCGGTAGTCACCAGCTTATCGCAGAGAATCCGGATCTGAAAAAGTCAGGGCGACAAAAGTCGACCGTTGATTTTATCGACAACTGTTTAAGAGCTCAGAACAGCGCAATGATTTTAGTAAAAGTTGATGCACATGCAAGCTAAGCTATTTTTTTTTGAACTAAGCTCAACTGTACTCCCTTCTGGGTCGTAAACGTGCATAAATTGACCGTTACCTTGAGCGCCATATTTTTCAGCAAATTCTCCGACTTCGATACTGTAAGAAGACAGCTGTGTTTGGATAGCCCCTTCTTCGATATGTTAGAGTTGTAGGCAAAAGTGATCTACATTTTTCTCGGTTTTCGTCTGGGCTCCACCACAGCTCTACCTATCTGACTGTCGACAATCACGAGCTCAATGAATGCAATGCTGGCTCTTAATTGTGTAAGCCCTAATTTGGGCTAAGTCTCTCGTTCGATAGTGCATCCCAATAGATCGCAATAAAAGAAGCGCATCTTATCCAATCGAATTGTTCTCAGAGCGATGTGGTCTAGTCCTTTTATTTTAAACATATTGATATCCCTCGTAATCCTCAAAGTAATAATGCAACAAGCTTGGGATAAAAAACAGGTTATGTTCTCTTATGCTTGAGATAGGGACCTTTTCATAAAGGCGTTTCTATGCCGTAAACCCTCGGTGTACCGAACGCCATCATCGCCAATAACATCCCATGTTGCTGCCAATCTCCAGCGATTTCATGGGTTTCTGGTCCCGAACAGTAAGAACCGAATAAATGTGACGCCCACGAATCGTGGCAGGGACAGCAATACGCAGGGCTTGATAAGCAAGAAAAAATAGAGGAGCCTAGGAATGAGTTACAACGCAGTCGCCCGTGAGAAATATCTAATTAATTGCCCGGACGAAACAAACAACTCAGAGCGCGCAACTATCTTCTTTATTTTTGCATTTACCGCATCAAAACATGCGGGACCGCAGCTTTTGTTTCGGCAGATGCCGCACAACTCTGCGTCAGAGGTGGCGCCCCGGGAGTTAAGGCAGAAGGCTATGAGCCCCTATAGGATTTACCCAATGGCTTTCTGGAAAATGGTGTTAAAGTTTGGCTCTGTTTAGCCTGCGTAAAGGCCAAGGGGGATGTCCGCAGATGATTTGATCTAAGGCGCTGCAATTGCTCGTTCAGCAAAAAAGTGGCCTTCGCGGAACGCGGTGCTCGCTTGTAGCCTGGACCTGTTAGTCGAGTACCCTAAATAACAAATATGGAGACGAGTATGACTAAAAAACCTTCTTCTGCGGAACATGTGGTTGATGCAGATGCCCTGAGAGATCAGGTCAAACTAAAATATCGCGATGTCGCTACCAACCCTGAGAAGGAATTTCATTTCCACACAGGGCGCGCGCTGTCACGGCGCCTAAAATATGACGAAGCTATCACCTCTCGAATCCCAGATCATGCGGTTGAATCTTTCGCTGGAGTGGCGAACCCATTCTCACTGCGCGACTTACAGGCCGGGGAGAAGGTAGTAGATCTGGGCTCCGGTGCTGGGTTCGATTGCTTCGTCGCCTCAGCTCTAGTTGGTGATGAAGGCGAAGTAGTCGGCGTAGATATGACTGAGGAGATGTTGAGAAAGTCGCGACTTTTAGCTGATGATATGGGGTTGAAAAATATCGAGTTTCGCGATGGCTTACTTGAAGAGCTGCCCATAGAAGACGCCTGGGCAGATGTCGCCATTAGCAATGGCGTAATCAATCTATGCTCCGATAAAAAAAAGGCTATGGCAGAGATTTATCGCATCCTTAAACCCGGAGGCTATTTACAGTTTGCGGATATTGCCAATAGCAAACCCGTTCCGCAGGCGGCGGTTGAAAATATCGATCTCTGGACTGCTTGAATCGCCGGTGGCCTGCCGTGTGCAGGCTGGGAAAAAATATTAGCCGAAGCGGGTTTTGTGGACCTACAGATTGGGCCAGGAATTGATACATTCAAAGGTGCATCTGGAGAGTCTAATGCCAGAGAGTTCGGTGTTCTCGGCTATGCGTTTTTAGGAAGAAAGCCTATTTGATGAACAGAAGAGGGAGGAGGGATAAATTTTAATTTCTCCTCCCTCTGTTGGATATTAACGCGTTAACGTGCTTAGCCGAAAAAAGTGCGAATACAGTCCTTTATATCGCCGCTGCACTTTCCAAAGACGCAAAAACACGTCGTCGGAAATATCGATAATCCTCAGCTGATAATAAGCCCCTACCCAGATTAAATAAGTTGTGGACAGCAGTATCTGCTTTTAGAAAATATTGCGCCAGCTCCATTGATCTAGATTTACACATACCCTACTCTCTCACCCGCGTAGGCTCGCGTGATGGCTCAACCCTATTGCTGGCATACTGCGCAGTATCATGAATTGATTCAGGGGTCAGTTCTCTGTATGCAACGTTTTAGATTCGCAACTTATCCGTAAGATATTACGTAGTTCACCCTTACACTTCTCCAAGGGTCACTTAAAGAAGCGCTTTGCAGCTTTCCCATCCCGCCGCTTCTGTAAGAATACATCAACAACTTCAGCATCCTGATCAACCGCTCTCCAAAGGTAATATTGCTTTACTTAGATCCTCACGAACACCTCATCAATGATGAACGTGTCACCATAACCTTGATGGTTTCTTCTCAATCGTTGAGCATACTTCGATCCACATTTATTGCACCACAATCGAATTGCTTCCAAGCTAACCTAGGCGCCACGATGGGTCATCAAATCTTCGATATCACCATGACTAAGGTTGAAGCGATGACAGAGCCAGACGACATATTAAATAATTTTAGGCGGGAATCGGCAGCGTATGTACATTTTTGACTGAGTCATGCGTCGAACTTTGGCAGATTGGGAGTTAACTCGTCAGTACCAAATCTCAGCATTATCTCCAACAGAAAAACAGAATAGGGCTACTATTGTTAGCAGCTTTTTTATAGAACCTTACCCTGAGAAACACAGCTTTCATATTGTTCAATAGTAATTAGCCCTAAAGATTTAGCTTTATCGCGATCCTGATCAGTTAACACATCCTGCATAAGATCAATTCGCTTCCATAGCGCGAGTGGAATTGCTCCATCTTTCTGAGGCACGTAAGGAGATTGCTCTTGCGGCTGCATATGATGAACATAACGAGGACAATTTACCCAAGCATGGGTTACCGAAATTTCTACAACAAGATTTGACCCGGGATAGCTCTCGAGCAAGTCCCCTTCTCGGATACATTTAGCTTCTCCGCGCACGCGAACTCGCTGCGGAGTTTCAAAATCAATAAAAAGTAAACCAACTTTAGCTTTGGCTTGGATATTCCCCATAGACATATACATACCATTCCCATCATAGTTTGGGAATATGATGGTCTTTGGATTGACTACTCTAACAAAACCGTACTCTCCTCCCTTATAGGAGCAAGATGGAAAGCCAGACTCATCAATAGTAGATAAGTAAAACATATTCCGGTTATTAATAAATTCAGCTTGCTGGTCTGTTAATTCTTCGGTGACTGCTGCCTCCACTATTCGATCAGCGAGGTTTACCGTCCCAAATTCATTTTGTAATTGACGTTGCGTTTCAGTAAAAAAATTAGACATTATCGTGGCCTCTTTGAAAAAAACTAGCACAAAAAATGCTCAAAAACCACACCAACACTATAACCACGACTAATTAGAGTATGTATAAGGGAGAATAGAATCGTTCTAACTTATAGGGTTGCGCCCCTAGTAACTGAATGCAGCCACATAGAGCTATCTAAGGCTGAAGAGCCAGAGGATAAGCTATGGACTTCACCGATTATGGAACCTGGCCAACTATACGATTGCTCTTTCAATAGCGGCAGTAAGATCAGATGGTAAACCGCGTTCTATTTTGAACTGAGTCCACCATTCTCGTGAGCCATTGAAGCTAAGGTGGAACTGTATATGCCGATTGAAAAGCTTAATCATTTCTTCTTCATTTCGAGTGAAAGTTTTACTAAATACTAACGCCCCTTCGTTGGCGATACACAAAGTTTCTAAATAATGACCGAATGAGATTTTTTCGCCATCAGTGAGTCCCGCATAACTTTGCCGACCCTTAGCGATTAAATTGGCTAGCTCTAGGTTGTTTGTCTCTCGATACACCGACATATAGCGTTCTGATAAGACCCCCCAATTCGCTAACTTTGATTGCTGTGTGTTGTCATGAATTTGCTTCGCGACCGTCAGCATAGACAGAATTACGCCAATTACACCTGCGAATTGAGCTATCGTACTAAAATCATTCATGTGGCCACCATAATAGTTATTTCTCAAAAGCCTAAATTTTTTAGATTTTCTCAATTTACCTTTTACATAGGGATCCAGCAACTATACATATACCCGGCGTGTAAATAGGCCCCGGGCAATAGAGTCACGGCCACCCTCTATATTTATATGGGGGTTCAAAGAGTCGTTGGGGTGGGATGCTAAGAGGTTGCTTAAGAGCTTGGTGACTTTGGCTTAATGTAACACTATATGTAACATCAAATGAAACACATGCTTAAATTTTTTATATTATATTGTTATTAATCAATATATTAAGATTTAATCTAAACTCCTTTTCTCGCACCAGAAAATAGCTTTTGAGCGGCTATTCAGTGGTACAGTTGACGGTGCTAGTGTATAGCGTGTTGTAAGGAGCTCGCTAGAACTCAATGCAGCAGCTCTGATACTCACTCACAATCACCCTTAAGCCGTGACGACACCAAGCTAGGCAGATATCTCGATGGTATTGACAAGTTAACCACCTAAACCGAGAAAAGCCCCAATTTGGTCTTCCTACACTGCCTTTGCGTTTTGCCAAAACACAAAGGCACGCCGCCGAAAATACCGATAGGTTTCTGCTGACACTAGGTGGCGCCCAAGATTGAATAAATTGTAACCCGCCGCATGAGCACCTATAAAACGCTGTGCTTGCTCCCTCGACTTGAACCTCCTCATGCCCCACTCTCTTACCCCCGTAGGTTCGTGTGATGGCTCCGCGCGATTTTGCGCATATTGCTTTGTATCGTGGACCGTTTCTAGAATGAGCTCTCTGTGCGCCGCGTTTTAGCTTCTCAATTTATTCATGCCGATCTTACGTGGCTCTCCTTCGTATTTACGCAATAACCGCTTTGCGGCCTTTCTGTAAGCCCGCCTACACAGGAATACATCAACCGCCTTACCATTTTGATCAACGGCACGCCAAAGATAACCCTGCTTCCCCTGAATCCACACAAAGATCTCATCAATGAAGAATATGCCGCCGTATCCTTGATGCGTTCGCCTTAAGCTTTGAGCATATTTCTAACCAAACTTATTGCACCACAAGCCAATGGCTTCATAGCTCACCGCAATGCCACGCTGTGACTTCAAATTTACAATATCTAAATAACTAAGACTGAATCGGCGACAGAGCCACAGGGCATATTTAATTATTTCAGTCGGGAGTCTATGGCGCTTGTACTTTTTGTTCTGAAACATACGCTTAATCTTGCCAGATTGAGGGTTAACTTGGCAGAATCCCCTGTTGTCTATTCCTGAACCTCAGTTAATCTCCTGCTCCAGCTCTTCCAAAAACGAAGCAATGGCTGGATTTACTACCTCAGAATGGGTCATATTCGCCGCGTGGGCGGCACCGGGTACTCTTATCAATTCTCTGCAGAGAGGAAGTTGAGTGCATAATGTCTCAGCCGTTTCGATAAGAATTGCCTGATCCTCTTCGCCGTGAATCACGAGAACAGGACATTCGATTTCAGCGATCCGATCCGTAATATCATCTCTTGTAAGCAAGGCCTCAGAAGGGAACTTTAGACTGTAGCGATCACGGGATTCCCAAATGTTTATCCATTCCTTAGATAATTCTGGCTCGTTGATAATTAGTCCAGCTACATGCTTGCCCACGTCACCGAGAGGCTCTTCACTCATCCAGTGATCCATCAGCTGCTCGTAGCCGGCTAGAGTTTCCGCCGAATCCACATGTACACCAGAATCGATCAATACGAGAGCCTTAACCCGTTCTGGATACCGCAGCGTTGCCCTTAGCGAGAGGAAGCCGCCCTGAGACATACCGAGCAGGACAGCCTCGGCTATGTTGAGATAATCCATTAGAGCTATTACGTCGTCAGCCGAGTCCCAGAAAGAAAAAGACCCAGTAGCGGGTGTACCCCCAAACCCTCTTTCGTCCCAGCAAACACAGCGAAAGTTTTCACGAAAATGTTTTACCTGG
>Ga0307488_10005326_pt1 | contig 10635 bp, 29 predicted proteins | sample SB02metaG_FD_202248 | JGI IMG/M metagenome (GOLD analysis project Ga0307488, IMG submission 202248) | Sea-ice brine microbial communities from Beaufort Sea near Barrow, Alaska, United States - SB 0.2 | ecosystem: Environmental > Aquatic > Marine > Coastal | place: USA: Alaska | collected...
CGCAAAACTAATGACGCTATGGGTGAGACTTGTAGAAACGGTAAGACATGGGCTGTATGCTTTAAAACTAACTGCTGTTAATATGAAACTATTATACTGTAATACCTGCAGGGATATCGTAAAACTTTATAGAACTACCAGAACTTGCCAATGCGGCGCGACTGGTGGACACTATAAGCAAGACGGATTAAACGCGATCTATTATGGTCCTGCTATACCACTCGGATTTGCTAACAATAGTTTCCATGAGGCGTTAGACAGTCAACCTGATTATGGTATGGGTACTAACTACAACGCATTTGTTATTCCGAAGGTCTGTCCGACTATGGTCCATATAGATCTATTAGATTATACAGAAGTATATGATATTGAGGATGATGAGTATAGTGTTGATATTATGATGGAAAGAGCTATGGAAGAAAAAAAACAAAGAAAATTAAAAAATGTATTTAAAGATGAAAAGTAAATTATTAAGGTTTTGTGAAGGCTGCTTATATAGTATGGGTTACGGGTTTATGATCGCTATGGGATTAATTATTGTCTACGGTGTATCATTTGCGTTCTATAATTTGTTCATACAGCTGTTTAGTTAACTATGTGCCTTCAGAGTATTAAGAAAATGTGCGACGGATGTGCGACTGCCCTAATAAGAATGCAAGAACTAAAAATAAAAATAGAATTATGAAAAAATGGATTAAAGAAAATATATGGCTAGTGTTTATGTTAGTAGGGATATCTCTAATGACATGGGCAATTGCTAGCGGTGAGAGTTTTATAGGACATATACCCTTAGCTTGTGGTATACTTATTGCGGGCGTTTTAATAGATACTTCAAATGGAAAAAGATTATGATGAATAGTGGAAGAGAATGGGATTGGATGGATTCCTCTTATGTAGAGATAGAAAATTTTGGAAGGGATGTTCAGATAGAAGAAATCTTAACTGAGGCTAATGCATATAGTCTTAGAGAAGAAGTTAAACTAACTGCTAATACTTTTATACAAAAAGATCCAGATTTAGATAAAGTTCTTGCGCATGAGATGGCATATTTAGAATGGATTAAATAATAAGAGTTATGAGTGATGCATATAGTATAATGTTGTATTTTGGTTGTGGGGTAGTTTTCTCTGCTATGTTTGAATATGTAATGTATAAGTCAGGATATAAAGAACCTGCCGATAATAAAAACTGGGAAAGAATATTTTGGATTACTACTTGGCCATATCTATTAGTAAAATTCTTTTTTGGATATTTTAAAAAGTAAACTAAAAACAATAAGATGAGTAGATATAATTCAAGAATGCATGGGGTTGAAACTGATAATCTTCATGTTGATATTAATTGGGGATTTGATCATGTGTTAGGTTATTGGTATGACATTATAGAAACAAAGGATGGAGAAGAAACTATAATAGAAGAATGGTCAACTAAATTAAATGGTGGCAGTCGTGGTAAAATGTTAGAGTTCTTAATTAAATATAACTTATCAGAAGAACATAGAAGTATGGTAGCATTAGATATGGAGTTTTAAAAATGCCGCTGTGATGGAATTGGTAGACATGACAGACTTAAAATCTGTTGAGCTGAAAGCTCGTGGCGGTTCGAGTCCGCTCAGCGGTACAACAATAGGACTCTTAGCTCAGATGGTTAGAGCGGCTGACTCATAATCAGTAGGTCATAGGTTCAAATCCTATAGGGTCCACAAAAATAAAAAATAAAAACATGGAAAAGAAATTATATAGAATAAGTGGTTATGTTGGTGGAGTATGTAGAGGGTTAGGTGAATGGTCAGGAATACCGGCAATCTTATGGAGAATTGCATTCTTGTTTTTTATTCCTGCTGCTATGTGGATATATTTTATACTATGGATTGTTCTTTCAAAGAAATATTAAATATATCTTTCAGAAGTAAAGTCAATAGTTTATAATTATATTATAACTAATTAAAAATAACCGAGAATGGAAAATTTAGTAAAAGGAGACAAAGTAAAGTGGATTGAACCAATGATGTGTGTACCTCATCCTGAAGGCAAAACCGATAGAAAGGGAGTTGTACTTTCAGTATTCAGAGATACAGAGCGTACTGGTATTATTGTTAACAACATCGGAGGTAGGAATGAAGCATCTGTTAGACCAGACGGCTATAAATCTATACCTAATAACATACCTTCTTATTATGATAAAACAGTTAAAAGAGAAAACTTAACTAAGATTTAAGAAATGGCAGATATTAGAATAGTAGATGCTAACGAAGTATACTCTGCGCAAACTAATGAATATACACTAGAGATTGATGGAGAAACTATACTATGCAGAATTGCAGATTCTACTAATGATACTGAGTTCTTTGAATACACCGAAGGTTCAGGTTGGGAATTATCCGATATTAATAGTGGCATCATGAAAGTTATTTATGATGCATGGAGTGATGGTTATTTTTTTGAACATAGCCTTTGATATTAACAAATAAAAAGATATGGGTGTAGATTGTAATATATGTAGTACTAAATGTTTTGGGATTGATAATTATCATGGAAGCTGTTGTTCACTAGAAGATAGAGACTATATTATAGGACCGCATTATGATAGTAAAGAATTTATAGAACGACTATCAGAAAGATTTGGTAGAGAGATAAAACATAATGAGGTTTTTATAGAATGGGCTGAGGGTAGTAAAATGTTTCCAGATAAAACAGTTTGGCAAAACCCAGCTAACTTCCCCGCATTAAGAGTAGACGAAAATCAACCTAGATTACCATGTACTTTTTATAATACAAAAATCAAAGCTTGTACTGTTCACTCTATTAGACCTAACACATGTGCAGCTTATGAATGTGATTACTTAGCAAAACAAACAAATAAAAATAAAATAAAATGAAAGTAAAATTTACAACAAGTAAAGGCGATATGATTGCCGAACTATTTAAAGAAGCAACACCAAAGACAGTTGCTAACTTTACAAAATTAATATCTGAAGGATTTTATGATAGCATGAAATTCCACAGAGTAATACCAAACTTTATGGTACAGGGTGGGTGTCCACTAGGTACAGGTATGGGTGGGTCAGAAACTAAAATTATGTGTGAACATCAAGTAGCTGATTTTTCATCACAACAACATGATAGAGGAACATTATCAATGGCTCATGCAGGACCTAATACAGGAAGTTCACAATTCTTTATTTGTCATAACCGACAAGGTACTCAACATTTAGATGGAGTTCATACTGCATTTGGTAAAGTAACAGAAGGGTTGGATATTTTAGATACTATTGGACAAGGTGATTCATTTAGTATTTCATTAATTAAATAAACATGACAAAAGAAGACGACAAGTATCGACAAGGTAGATCTAAAGAACAGATGAAAAGTTCATATATCGGAGCAGCATTTGCTATAGCAGGACTTATAGTAATTGTAATTTACTTACTTTTAGTAAAGTAAATTAACGCATGGACCAGTAGCTCAGCTGGATAGAGCATCGCCCTTCTAAGGCGAGGGTCAAAGGTTCGAATCCTTTCTGGTTCACTTACTTAAATAAATACTTTAAATAAAACTTAAATATGCTAATAATCAAAAAACGAGATAAAGATTCAATAGACAAGGTATTAAAATTATACAAACGTAAAGTCAGAGAAACGCAACTCATTAAAGAGATTAGAAGTAGAAAAGAATTCACAAAGCCATCTGAGGCTAAAAGAAAGCAAAAACTAAAAGCAATTTATCAACAAAAGCTAAATAAGAAGTTTTAAGATTGTTAATAACTTTTTGAAAATAACAAGAATTTATAGTTCAGAAACCGAATAAATTGTTTATATTTATATTATAATAATTAAAACAAAAACGGAACTATGGCAACATTAAGAATCTTTACTCAGTACTACGAAAATTACTCGGACACTCAAACTCCACATTGGAAACCAAAAGGTGGGCAAACATTTATCATCAAAGATATCTTAGGTGATATGGTTATGTACTGTGATAATCTAAAAGAGGTTTGCGCAAACCTTATATCTGCAAAATGCAATGAGCATGCCAAATATGAATACAGAGAACATGAAGTTGACTTCATGGGGGATGAGGAAATCTCTGTTGCTGAGCTTACTAAAGAAATAAGAAAACAATTTAACGAATCAGAAAAAGTATAATTATGAGTTTAGATATAACACTACAAACACCAGAAGGAATGACTGGAGAACATAACATTACCCATAACTTAAAAGAAATGGCAATAGCTGCAGGATTCGGCCAAGAACTCTGGAGACAAGAGAAAACTAATATTAATTTTGCATCGGATCTAATTGAAATACTCGCAGTAGGTGTTGCAAGACTAAAAGGCAGACCACTTCACTATGATCAATTTAATGCAAAGAATGGTTGGGGTATGAGAGAAGATTTAATTAGGTTTACCGAAGATCTATTACAAGATTGCATATACTCACCAGATGCAGAAATACTCACTCACAGATAAAACTATGAAAGGAATTAGAAAATACATAAAGCAAATTGATTCGGTAGATGTAGTACTGTTTTTTGCAATCTGCCTCTATAGCACAATCATAATATTTAACTGGGTGTAGTGGATTCAAAAGAAGACATAACCTTAGAGGTATTAGAGGATAAGTTATGGGATCATTATTCTGAGCTCCCTAACCCTTTATGGTATGCACAACCAATTAAAACAATAGATATGAAAAAAGACGTAGTAATATTTGACCTCGACGGTACACTTGCTGATATTGAGGCTAGGAGAAAACTTGCCACTAATGTAAATGGTAAAATGGATTGGGATACCTTTTTTGATCCTGATAATATTGAATTAGACTTACCTAATGAACCTGTTATTGAAATGGCAAGAACATTAGATGCTCAAGGGTTTACAATTGTAATATTCTCTGGTCGAAGTAAAGCAACTAAAGATGCAACTGCTGCATGGTTGGATAAACATAATGTTCCGTTTAATATAATGAAGATGAGACCTACTGGTCATCCCTGGGCTTTTATGCCAGATGATAAGCTAAAGAAAGGCTGGTTAGATGATATATTTCCTGGTGATAAAAAAGACCGCATCCTTTGTGTATTTGATGATAGAACAAAAGTAGTAAATATGTGGAGAGATAACGGGTTAAGCTGTTTCCAAGTAGCACCAGGAGACTTTTAAATTAAAAACAAAAAATATGAAAATATTACAAAAGATAGCATGGTTAACCAGAAGGTGGAATTTATCAATAGGACTATTAGATTTGCAATTACATGATGGACAGAATTCTTGGGGGTTTCACTTATTACCGATTAAGTATAATCATGGAGTATATTCACTATTAGCATTTGAGTGTAGATTACCTAATGGCGCAGATGTTAAATATTTTGTAGTGGATCATGTAGACATTTTATTTTTAAGACAGACTCTTAATGACTGGGCTTGTGATCTAGAAGAAGACAATATGTGGGCCGGTAGAACTCCTACAAAGTTAGAGGAAATTGGAATAGCTTTAGTTGGTTTAATCTTTAAATAAATTGTTAATAACTTTTTAAACAAAACGTGAAACTATAGTTCAATATCTAAAAAAATTGATTATATTTATACTATATTAATAATTAAAAATAAACATGACTGAAACTAGATTAAAAGAATTGCAAACTGAAACTGCTAGATTAAAACAAATTGATAAGGAGACAACTGAAAGAGTTGCTGCTGAATTTTTTGAAATAGATAATGGAGATGAATTAGGATCCGCAATGGCTTGGACTCAAGAAGATGTAAATGATAATCTAATAATTGAATGCTCAGCAGAACTTGATATAGCAATGGCTAACGAATCTGAAAACCTGCAATAATATAAATAAGACATGGAAAAGAACACTAATTTATGGATAGTACTTAATGAGGAAACTCTAAACACTATGAAAGGTAAAGGTGGAAGAACTGCAAAATTTGCAACTGAAAAAGAAGCAGACACAGCAGCATCCAAAAAACTTAATATGTGGGTTACTGTACATGTAAATTTTAATCACAAATGGTTAAACCATACGATATGAAAAATTTATTACTAATATCTGCGCTATCAATAGTTGTACCAAATTCGGTTAATTCTTCTAAAGATGTAATTCAATATGATACAGTATCCAAGCCTGTTGTGATTAACCTGATTAATGGAAATATAGATAACAGAGAAGAATTAATAGAAGCTATGGCATTTGTCGAGAGTGGTGGAAATCCTGCAACTATTGGAGATATTAATTTAGGTGCACCATCTGTTGGGCTTTTGCAAATTAGACCAATCATGGTTAGGGAAGTAAATAGAATTCTTAAAAATCAAGGTTTAGAAAAAAGATTTAAAAATAGTGATAGGAGAGACGGTGATAAATCAATTGAGATGTTTAATATCTGGGCTGATGCATATCACTTAAGTAGTTCATATGAAAAAATGGCTAGGAATTGGAATGGTGGACCAAGAGGTTATAGAAAAACTGCAACTTCTCATTATTGGACAAAGGTAACAAATTACGTAAAATTAAATTTATAAAATGGTAAAAGTAAAAGTAGTAAATAAAGATAACACAGATTCAATTTATAATGTAACATATCCTAAGGCTTATGTTCAAAAAATAATGGACGAGGAAAATCTAAAAGGTGACGATCGTAAAATAAAGGAAATATATGTCAACGAAGAAATTGTTGCTAAATTAAAAGTATCTTGTGGCGTATGGGATCTTGTTCATCATAGTAATCCTAACCATAATAAATTAAAAGAATTTAGTCAGTCAACTGAAGCACTAATAGCAAGACACAAGACTAAATTATCCAGTGAAGCAAGTCTTAATAAGAGTAAAACAACTTATTGGGTAACAGATCATACAGGGGGTAGTGCAGAAATTACTTACATTCCTAAGTCTTTATGAAGAACTTTCATAAAAGGTTTAAAGTTTTGCTGCCCATATTCATCTCTTAATATTTGACCAACAGCCAATGCAAAATCTTCATATGACATTGAGTCATCTATTTTAATCATTGATTTATTCATTTCTTTTGCTAAAGCTTCAGACTTCTTAGATTCAAATATATTAAATTTAGATATGTGATTTTCATTTTGAGTTTTTTCATCTTCATGCTCCTCATCCCAATGGGGACTTTTAACATCACCTCTTGTATTTTGAATATCATATCCTTGTCTAACTGGACTACTATAAGCATTAGTATCTTCACCACCTGCTAAATCATCAAACATATCTTTAAATTGTTTTACAGTTCCTTTATAATGCCTAATTGCATTTTCATCGTTATCTTCTTGTGGAGTTTCCATTACTTTTTGTATTTTTGTTTAAGCTGATGTATTTGTGTCTGCAACTTTAATTTCTGTAAATCAATTTTGTCAATTGCAATTCTATATTTATAATAAGTAACACCAAAAGCATCTTCTCTTTCTTGTGCAGCCCTAAATCTTTCTATGTTTTGCTGTTCTCTCCTCTTTAGTCTTTCTGCTGTTTCATTAGGATTAAATTCATGCTTATCAGCTTCAGTTAAACTAAATAATTTAAAATTTGAAATATTCATATTAAAACGTTGATTTTATTATTAGATCTTGTATTTCACTTACTAAAACTTTTTGCTCTCTTGATCCTTTTGGATTTCTGCCGTTGATTGCACTTATGTAACCTTTTCCAATTAAATGATCTGCGATAACAGTTGCTAATACTTTAGCACCAGAAGGTTTATCTTTTCCAGCTACTTGAACCATAGCTTCATCCATTGCTTTATAACTTTCATAAGCTTTATCAATAGATTCATTTACATGTTTCTTAGCTTCGTTCATATAACCTTCTGCTGTGTGATCACCGTTATCATTCATTTCATAATCGTGAGCCTGTGCACCTATTGCATCTGCTGATTGTCCAACAGTACCGGCAATAGCACCCATACTATATCCTGTTTGTGGTGTTCCTCCACCTAGTCCGAAGTTCTGGATGTTGTTCATTCCAAAACCTGCTGCAACGATTGCCTCGTTTACATCAAATTTATCAAAATTTGGTATCTTATTCATAATTAGTTTATATTTGTTTATATATTTGTAAACAAACATTAAGTTGTTGCATATAAAAATAAACACAATTATGTCAGAATTTTTTAGAACACAGATGGGTCGTAAATTAATAGATGGAGATATACCTAAATTGGTCAATGTCCTGGAAAGAATTGCAAACCAAATGGAAAAGAAGAATAAATTAGAAGAAAAGAAATTTATTTTAGAGGAGAAAATCCAAAAGCTTTCAATCAGAGAATCAAAAAACAAATAATGTCTACTAAAGATATTACATATAAACAATTTGTTGACTACATGGATAAAGGTAATAAAGTTTATATGAAAAAACCTAAGTCATGGCAAAAGATTTGGTTTTGGTGGGAATCAAAACGAGAGAAATGGTTTTTAAATAAAGCATTTGAAAAAAGAGAAGGTGGAAGGGTAATTACTGAAAAATCAGTTTGGATAACAGCTAAGCAAATGGAGTCTCATTTAGATTTCATGAAAAGACAAGGCTACAAATATCATATAGATGAATAAATTTTTAATTGGATTTTTATTATTTTTCTTAGGGCAGGCTGCAATATGGTTTCAAACTAATGGGCAATTTATTTGGCCTTGGTTTAAAAAGAACCCTCTGGTAATTTCAGTATTAATGGGTACTTCAATTAGTTATGTATTAATATTTGCCACTCGATTTATGGTTGAATATTATGATGGTTTATTATGGCCTGGTAGATTTATTGCATTTGGAACAGGTATTATTTCTTTTACATTTTTAACTTGGTATTTTATGGGAGAAGGTATTACAGCAAAAACAATGGTCTCATTAGTTATGGCATGTAGTTTAATTGGGATACAAATGCTTTGGAAATAATGAAAGACCCTTATAACATATTAGGAGTAAATAAATCATCATCAGCTGATGATATTAAAAAAGCTTATAGAAAATTAGCTAAAGAAAATCATCCTGATACAAAAAATGGAAATGAGGAAAAATTTAAGGAAGCGGCTGATGCATATGAAACTTTAGGTAATCCACAAAAGAAAGCTAAATATGACCAGGCACAAGCAAACCCATTTGGTTCTGGTTTTGGAGGTGGTGATTTTAATGATAGTATGTTTGAAGACTTATTAAAAAATCAAAACTTTGCTGGTGCATTTAATCAAAGATATGGTTATAATACACAAGGTAGAAATACACAAGGTACATTACAAATATCATTAACAGATGCATACTATGGTATAAGTAGAGATATGAGTATTGGTATGAAAACTATAAAAGTTAATATCCCAGCTGGTATAAAAAGCGGACAGAAATTAAAACTGAAAGGTTTAGGACAGCGTGGTCAAACTGAGGAACTGAATGGTGATCTTATTATGACAATAGAAGTTTTAAATGATAATAATTTTTTCATAGATAATCAAGGGTTGCATACAGTTAAAAATATAAATTTATATGATGCTATTTTAGGCGGTAAGGGCACTCTTAGTTGCTTCAATAAAACTATAACATTTACGATACCACCAAGTACTACGAATGGTAAAGTATTAAGAGTTAAGGGTAAAGGATTTCCAATTTACAAACAAAAAGACAAATTTTCGGATTTACTTATAAGTATTATAGTAGACATACCTACTGATTTAGATCTCGATGACAAAGCAATGATACAAAAAATAAAAAATAAACATAATGGAACAAGGTAGCGGTTTTAATGATGAATTCATTAGAAGTCTTTTATTAAATTTAGAGCACTCAGACTTTAATCAATTTATGGATTTATCATATCATGTATTAATGCAAAGTCCTAGTGCAGTCTTAAAGAGGGGTGATTCTATTAAAACTAAAATAGAAAGCATTGATGGTTTAATTAAATACTTTGAAAGTATTGAAGAATATGAAAAGTGTACTAATTTACAAAAACTTAAATCCATGCTATTCTTAAACACTTCATTTGATGATGATGATGATAGCTAAAGAGTAAATTAAACTTTTTTATTTTTCTCTATATAATTAATAAAAATAACTATGGCTATATTAGAATTTATATTTCAATCATTTTGGCATTTTGTAGGTATTGTTTTTCTGTTGGCTATTGTAGTTCAATGGAAACCTTTTGTTTCTTCAGGTCAAGGTTTATCAAGTAAGCAATTTAATAAATTAGTTGATTCACTATCCAAGAAAGAAAAGAAGAAGTAATGTTTTTTAATTGTCCTTTGGTGTAACTGGCAACACGTCTGTTTTTGGTGCAGAAGAGTGGAGGTTCGAGCCCTTCAGGGACAACTATTTGTTTTAAGATTGTTAATAACTTTTTTAAAATAATTAAGATTTATAGTTCAGAACCGAGAAAATTGTATTATATTTATACTATATAAATTAAACAAACGGAATATGACTGAACTAACAAAAAACCTAAATTATCTGCAATCCTTTATTGATGAAATGAATGATTCATCTTCAGGTAATTACAAAATTAAAACTATTAAGAAACACTCTAATAGTAAATTTCTACAAATGATTTTTAATTATACTTATAATCCTTATAAGAAATATAATGTAACTTCAAAAAATTGTAAAAAGAATTCTGATTTACTTGGCCATGCAAATACTTATG